>WBZX01000534.1_pt1 | contig 34131 bp, 29 predicted proteins | sample 5204211 | NCBI WGS metagenome assembly WBZX01 (sample SAMN12344362, study PRJNA552823) | activated sludge metagenome | biome: Activated sludge suspended growth; feature: Nitrification reactor; material: Wastewater; isolation source: activated sludge from nitrification reactor of wastewater...
TCTTTCACCAATCGATAATACCGCACTTGGTGAAGCTTGTGTAGACTGTCAAAATAGTACCCATCTCCCCGACATACCCTAGTTCTGAAACCGTGGGTATACCTTTGCCCGCCAGGGGAGAGGGGAGCATGAGATGACATTTCATCATTGCAATTCGCAACTCACATTTATTATTGTGGCTAACCCCTGAAACCCTTCTTTCCACCGCCCCGCTTCCCCTTCTTCACCTGCGGGCTGGCCACCTTCTCCCCACGTAGCTTGGCCATACGATCTCGAAGGGCTGCCGCCTTCTCGAACTCCAGCCCTTCTGCTGCTGCCAGCATTTCGCTTTGCAGTTGCTGCAGCAGGCCTTCCTTATCGACGACTTCTTCATCGACATCGCCGCCGGTGGCTAAGCTCTCGGCCAGCTTCCTCGCCTGTATCTCTTCATCAATGCCCTGACGAATGGCTTTCTTGATCGTCTCCGGGGTGATGTTGTGCTTCTTGTTATACTCGATCTGGGTATCGCGACGTCGTTTGGTTTCATCAATCGCCCGCTGCATCGATTCAGTCACTTTGTCGGCATACAGAATCACTTCGGCATTCACGTTACGTGCGGAGCGGCCGATGGTCTGAATGAGAGAGGTGGTACTGCGCAGGAAGCCTTCCTTGTCAGCATCCATGATGCAGACGAGAGAGACTTCGGGTAGATCGAGCCCTTCGCGAAGCAGATTGACGCCGACGAGCACATCGAAGCTACCTTCACGCAGTTCGCGTAGAATCTGCCAGCGTTCGATGGCATCGAGTTCGGAGTGGAGCCACTTAGTCTTGAGCTTGGCATCACGCAGGTAGTTGGCAAGATCCTCCGCCAGCCGTTTGGTCAACGTCGTCACCAATACCCGCTCGCCCTTCTCAGCCCTGATCTTGCATTCCTTGACGAGATCAGCCACCTGGCCCATAGCGCTGCGGATGTGCAGCGTCGGATCAACGAGACCTGTCGGGCGGATGATCTGTTCCACGATTTCGCCACCGGACCGTTCGAGTTCATACGGGGCAGGGGTGGCGGAGACGAAGAGCACCTGGGCGTCGAACTTCTCCCACTCATCGAACCGCAGCGGGCGGTTATCGAGAGCGCTCGGCAAGCGGAAGCCATGCTCGACCAAGGTCATCTTGCGGCTACGATCCCCCGCGAACATCGCCCGAATCTGGGGCACCGAGACATGCGATTCATCAATGATGAGCAGGAAGTTCTTCGGATAGAAGCTCAGCAGCGTATCAGGCGGATCGCCTTCCTGCCGCCCCGCGAGATGGCGTGAATAGTTCTCAATGCCGGGACAGTGGCCCGTCTCCATCAGCATTTCGATGTCGTAACGGGTACGGGCGGCGAGACGTTGGGCTTCGAGGAGTTTGCCTTGCTGCTGGAAGACCTTGAGCCTATCGTCCAGTTCGTTGCGAATCTTCTCGACCGCTGCCCGGATACGATCGTCGGAAGTCACGAAGTGCTTGGCCGGGTAGATATAGATTTCATCAATGGTCCGTAGCGTGTCACCACTGGTGGCATGGATCGCAGAGATACGTTCTACCTCGTCGCCAAAGAACTCGATGCGGTAGGCGAACTCTTCATAAGCAGGCCAGACTTCGATGGTATCGCCACGTACCCGGAACTTGCCTCGCGTGAATGCCACATCGTTGCGGTCGTACTGGATATCCACCAACTTGCGAAGAGCTTCATCGCGGTCGGTCACATGCCCCACCCGCAAGGGCACCATCATATCGTAATAATCTTTAGGCGAACCCAAGCCGTAGATGCACGAAACGCTGGAGATGACGACCGTATCCTTGCGGCTCACCAGCGAACTGGTCGCACCGAGACGAAGCCGATCGATCTCCTCGTTGATGCTGGCATCTTTCTCGATGTAGATATCACGCTGCGGAATGTAAGCTTCGGGCTGGTAGTAATCGTAGTAGCTGACGAAATAGCGGACGGCATTCGAGGGGAAGAACTCCTTGAACTCACCATAAAGCTGAGCAGCCAGCGTCTTGTTGTGCGACATCACCAGAGTTGGCATACCCAACTGCTGGATGACGTTGGCCATCGTAAACGTCTTGCCGGAGCCAGTGACGCCGAGCAACACCTGGGCCTTCATGCCATTGCGGAAGTTCCGCACCAGGGTTTCGATGGCCTGCGGCTGATCTCCAGCAGGCACATACGGAGCTTCTACTTTGAAGGAGTTTTCCATCAAGCTATTGTTGAAGATGGGGCGAAGGGGGCAAGTGAACAGGAGATGTCATCACCTGAATTATGTCACTCGGCTGCGATGACCCCACCATGCTCCTCCAATAACTTCCTCAACTCCGACCGATGACACCGAGCCTCATCATCACAATAACAGCCCACCGAGAAGTTGGTTTGCTTCGAGAGCGCCGCCAGTAAACTCAGCATCATCAGTGGCTCAGGCTTGTTCATCTCTGAACGATACTTCTTGATGAACTTCTTCCACTCCGCATCCCTGCTGGCTTGCTGGCCCAGTTTGATGGTCTCCGGGCTGGGAGCAAGCACAGGCAGCCAGAGGTCGTAGTAGTTCAGCCTGGCGAAGTCCTTCTTCGCTACACCCCGAGGTGGTCGACGTACCGTTCCCAGTCGCAGACCTTCACCTTCGAAACGAGCGGAGCCAAGCTGAACGATGTGGATAGGCATGAAGCACTCCTTGTCGGCATTGTAGCCATCACTCTACCCACTCGTAAGTCCAGCCACGGATGCCGTCGTTGTTGGTGTTGCCATCGTAGAGTTCGCTGGCTTCCTTGAACTGCTTCTTGTACTCGGAATGAGCCATCAGTCGGTCGAGCAGGATTTGGAAATCCGTTAGGACTTTCACTGAATCTGCCACAGTGTAATGGTCAGGATCGACATTCTTCCTGTGCAGCACCTTGGCGATACGGTAAGCAGCCAGGTAGATGTTCGTCGTTTCAGGATGGCCTGCATGGCTGGGCATGAACTTCTTCACCCGTACATTCTCGAACATCATACACGCTACGTAGGCAATCGCTTCAGATAGTACATCGTTGATCGGTTTGCCTCGAGCATCGAAAGCTGCATGAGTCGCTTCATGAATGACGATGTAAGCCGAATCTTCGACAGGCATGTTCGCATTGCCCAGGTACAGAGAATCGACGGTGTTTTGATAATACGCATTGTCGCCTACAGTACTATCGTGCCCCACCCAGATCTCGCCTTCGTTGATCAATCGCAGCACCCGTACATAGTCATGATGCGTGACTTGATGGCCTGCAAGTTCAAAGTTCACTGCTTTGAGCAAGCGATGTTGAGACAGAGCCCAGCGAACCGTCTTGCGGACTGCAACATCGTCCGTTGTGGCTGATGAGGTGGTAGTCGAACCACCTGATCCTACTGCCATCGATCGTTTGTAGCCAATGCGAGGCAGATAGAGCAGCCCCGGCTTCAGATTGTTGCTGAAGCAGTAATTCTTGCCATCGGCTGTGGTCTTGGTGCATCCCAGGTATTCGCGAAGATACCAGTTCACTTCTGCCGGGTCACTGGTGTTGAAGTTGTAACGAATGAGATCCCACGGATCACGCAGACCAAAGGCCTTCTGCAGGCTCCACCAGTTGTCATTGTTCCGAACACGGTAGGGTCGCAGGTGATTCTTCGGTGGAAATTCGACCGACTGCTTGGGCTTCTTGACGATAGGCGAGGATGACATGATTCACTCCTGTAACATGGGCGTTATCAGGAGATGGATGGGGAGGGGGCGTTTCTTTCACGAAAAAGTCGTGTACCATACCAGCCCGCCGCGCTAGCAAGGGTGGACCGCGCGACGGCAGAACATGTTCCTTGGCGAATGATATTGACGTACCCCTGTCGCGAGGCATTCCCTCGCTAGCGCGTCGGGCTGGTATCTCTTGGGTTGGAATCTCATTTGTCGCTGTCATCACGGCGGAGCGTGATGACTACTAACCTGTTGCAAACTGTGCATCTCCGTGCTAGCCTTCATCAAACTGATGTAAGGGGAATGTCATGGGTGTCGCAACGGCTGTCAAGAGTGTAGGACGGGCGATTGGCAATACCATTGAAGCGGCCATCATCCCTACCAAGGTGCAGCAGTGGTACATGCACTATCAGCTTGCGGAAACCACCCTGGGCGAGACGAACATTCCACGGCCATTCCTCAGTCAGATGGCTGAACTGGCCGATCACATCTATCTCACCGGCACCCGACGGAGCCATGCCAAGAGTACGTATGAAGGTGCCCATGCTCTGAAGAAGGAACTCGGGGCGTTGTTCCAGAACTATTATCAGGTAGATCGGTTCAACGCAGCGACAGGGATGTTCTTCAATACGATGGGCCCATTCGGGGCAATGGTGGCCAGCGTGACACTCGCCAATGCAGAAACGCTGCAATGTACCATTCCCACCAGTCCGAAGTCTTTTCGTTATCGGTTGTTCTTCGTCTTCCGTGGCACCAAGACTGGGCTGGCGTACTGGGATGATGTCTCGACTGATCTCAAGTTCCTCAAACGGGACAGCACCATTGGTAACAAGAAAGGGGACATCGCATCGGGCTTCCTTTCCACCTATGAATCGTGCCAGAAGGAAGTCATCGAAAGGCTGCTACCACGTGGTATCAGTTATCTGAATGCAGAGTACGGACGGATTGCAGCTGCGTTCCAGAAGCCTGCGGCTGCACCGAAACCGAACGCAGCGGGCAAGGTGCCTCCACCGCTGCCACCTCGACCAGCCCACATGTTCAAGCTCAGTGATGCCGACATCGAAGTGTATGTGGTAGGTCACAGTCTCGGTGGAGCGGTCGCTACACTTTGTGCCTACGATCTGACCTGCAAGCGGCCTAGCCTCAATCCGGTGCTGGTGACCTTCGGCAGTCCACCTGTAGGCAATGTAGACTTTGCTGTGGATTACCAGAAGGTGATGGTGGATACGAACAAGTTCCATCCCCATTCAGGCTATCTTCGCAGCGTCAGGATTGTGGCCAAGACGACGGGCAAGCATGCGGACATCATCACCAGTGCCCCTGACTTGGCACCGAATGTGATCCACGTGAATACCAAGGTGCCACTCGATACCAACGTCGAAGGCTGGCTCAGCATGCTGAGCGCTCACAGCATCGCTACTTCGTATGGGCAGGGGCTGAAGCAATAGTGCTTCAACTGGCCCAGATGGTTCGCATCGATTCCCAGCTCACCTGGTAGTTGGTGCTCCAGCTTTCGACAGTCTTACGCCAGTCGCGGAAGTGATCGGTCCGCAGGGCATGCAGGTACTTCGATTCGTCCGGATGGCCCATGAGTTGTGCCTGCCGACGCAGACCAGCCGTCGCCAGTTCGTAACAGTTATCCCACCATGAACGTAGTGGCTTGCCTTGCCAGGGCGTATCAAGACTCTGGTGGCTTACCACATCAGCACATTCATCCAGGTCAGTGATTGACCAGCTTTGCACCAGTTCTTCCGCAGCTTGCAGGCTACTGGCATCGTACAGAATACCCTTCCACAGTGCCGGCACCGCCAGCACGAACGGCCGGGGAACTGCATCCGCTCCACGTACTTCCAGGAACTGCTTCATCCGCACTTCGGTGAAGATGGTGGAGAGGTGCAGTTTCCAATCTGAGAGGGTAGGGTACTGCTTATCGATACCTTGCTGCATGAACTGGCGGAAGGAAATGTTCGGCGCTCGCTTCAAATCCTTGCCTGCGGAGTAGAAGAGCAGGGGCACATCGAGAGCATACTCCACCCAGTGTTCCAGGGTGAATCCCTTGCGAAGGAGTGGCATCAGCCAGCCACTTCGGGATGGGTCCATGTGTTGCCAAATCTGGGCACGGTACGAGTGGTACCCGGTGGGCCGGTTGCCATACCAGGGGGCGTTGTTGAACGCCGCATTGATGACCGGACTGAGCAGGAGCGCTACCCTGAACTTCCGCATCGCATCGGCGCCATCGGCATAGTCGAGGCAGACCTGAGTGCTGCAGGTACACTTCATCATGTGCAAGCCATACTGCGACAGCGATGGCAACACCTCAGCCATCAGCCGATGCCTGGGTCTGGGGTTGAGAGGCACCTGATCGATGTTGGCCAACGGCGAGACACCTACCGAAAGGAAGGTGATCTTGCTTCGATCCACCACTTCGTGCAACTCGCGCATGTGCTCATTGAGTTCGTGCTGCACTTCGCCCAGATGCGTTACAGGTGATGTGGCGAACTCCAGTTGTCCGCCTGGTTCCAGTGAGATCGTCATGGACTGACGAGTCAGGGTGGTCAGTCGGCCATTCTCAAAATGAGGCTCCCAGTGAAACCGCTCAGCCAGCTTGCTCAGGATTACTTCGATGCCATCTGATTCATCAAAGCTGACCGGCTGACCGTTGGCGTAACGCATCACCTTCTTTTCAAACTCAACACCAATCCGCCAGTCTACCCGGGGCTTACTTCCCGTATGGAAATAGTGGTAAAGATCATCCATGCGAACAGGCTGTTCATCACCTGCTACCTGGTTAATGTGCGTACTCATAGTGGGGCATCATGCGGACAGAGAACGAGAGGTACTGGAATTCTATGGAACCGCAAACTAACAAAGGAATAACATCGTCGAGAGTATAACTGATCACGCTCATGAGGTTATCATGCTGAAGTTACCACTGGCTACCGTGGCTGTCGTTCTGATACTTGTTCACCCGACAATGGGCGAGATTGTTCCCAAGTCGCCTGAGCAACTGCAGAAGCTGGCCACCCATATTGTTACTGGTACCGTCAACGCCATCTATTCCCACACCGAATCGTCGAGCGATTGGCAAACTACCCACTACCTGGCTGAGATCAAGGTCAGTACTGTCGAGAAAGGGACAGGCTTACAGAAAGACCAACTCATTTACGTTCGATATTGGACACGGGGCTGGATCGGTGCAGGCCAAGTGCCGCCATCCACTGCAGGCTATCGAGGCTTACCCAATAAAGGGGATACGTTCCGGGTCTTCCTCGCCCAGAACGCTTACGATGGTTTTGGCACCAACCAGAACGATGGTGGTTTCCACGTCATCGGCCCGAATGGGTTTGAGGTGATCAAGGCGAAGAAGTAGTTCACGAAACATTGACCGCATTCTTGGCGATCCACTCCACCCACCGTGTAGTGGTGGTCACATCGTTCTGCACCAGAATTACCGGTTTGGGTTGCCCCACCAGGTAGACCAGCACTGCATCAGCGCTGACTTCAAACTTCAAGATGTTCAAAGTGTTCACATAGGTACCATCAGCAATACGCAGGAAGTTCATCGGTTTCTCCATCGATCAGGTTGAGAAACCTAGAAGCACATGCTATACCAAACAGAAGCAAACCATCCCCGTTGTTGTTGCCGATCACCCATGAATTTGACGTATGATACGCGTTACCCCGCCATCGAAGATTTGCGTCGGCGGGCCCAGCAGCGCATTCCTCGGTTCGCTTTTGAATACCTGGACGGTGGCTGCAACGAAGATGTCAATCTTCACAAGAACACGGCTGAACTGCGTGAGGTGGAACTCAAGCCTTTCTACCTGAAGCAGTACACGCCTGCCAACTTGAAGACCGAACTGTTTGGCCATGTGTATGATGCCCCGTTTGGCATCGCTCCCATTGGTCTGCAGGGAATGATCTGGCCTGCTGCTCCCGAGATTCTGGCCCAGGCAGCTAGCGAACACAATGTCCCCTTCATTCTGAGTACGGTCAGCACCGCTTCCATTGAACGTATCGGCGAACTGACCGAAGGCCGGTTCTGGTATCAGTTGTACCACCCTGCAGACAATGCACTGCGCGATGATCTGCTGAATCGAGCTGAAGCGGCGGGCTGTACTACCCTGGTGCTGCTCTGCGATGTTCCCACCTTCGGATTCCGTCCCCGCGATATTCGCAATGGCTTAGCGTTGCCACCACGCATGAGCCTTCGCAACATTGGCCAGATATTGCTCAAGCCCCGCTGGGCCTTGCAGACGCTGCGACAGGGCAAGCCCCACTTTGCCACTATGCAGAAGTACATGCCCCGTGGTCTCAACATGAAGAAGCTCGGCGAGTACATGAACTCGACCTTTGCCGGCCGACTGGACGAAGCCAAGATCAAGACAATCCGCGAGCGATGGAAAGGCAAGCTGGTTATCAAGGGCGTTGCCACCGAAGAAGACATGGATGCTTCGCTCAAGCTCGGACTGGATGGCGTCATCATCTCCAATCACGGGGGCAGACAAATTGATGCAGGCGAATCGACCATCCATTCGCTGTCCAGCATCGTCAGCAAGTACCGAGGCAAGACCAAGCTGATGATCGACAGTGGCTTGCGTTCTGGTCCCGATATCGCCCGCGCTTTGGCAAGCGGCGCTGACTTCACCTTCCTCGGCCGCACCTTCATGTACTCGGTAGCGGCCCTGGGTAAGGCTGGCGGACAGCATGCGATGGCCATGCTGAAAGTGCAGTTACGCCAGGTAATGGAACAGGTTTGCTGCCATACGACGGATAAGCTGTCGGAGCATCTGGTCTGATAGCAGGCGTTATATCCAGAGTCGCTTTCACGCTTGTTCGAGTAGATCGCTACTTTGAGATTCTGACTCATGGCATTCCTGCAATTTCTTCTGCTCTTGATAGGCAACATGTCCTTCTGGGGCTGTCTGTGTGGATACGGCCCATCGCTGGCTATGCACTGGTTATTCCGCATCGATCCGGGTTTGCTTTTCTTCCTGGGCACCGGGGTAGGCATCATCATCGGCCTGGTTCGCACCTTCCATGCTGCTTCGGAAGGCATCGAAGCCTGGCAACTTTCCACATGGATCGGGATTGTCCTCGGCGTTGCTCTCTTCTGGGTACTGCGACCGATGACCTATGCCGTCTTTATCCCCTGGTGGTGGGTATGGGCGATGCCTTTGGCAGCATCCGGGATGCTGGGGGGAATCGCTGGAACATACCTGTGGCCTGTGATACAGGAACGGTTAAAGCGACAGCGGAAGCAACAGAAGAGGATCAGCTTTCGTAAGCCCGGCACGAAGATCACGAAAAAATGATCTCCTTAGCAACCCCTTCGAATACTGGTGTTGTCCCCTTCCTGGCATTCTCGTGTGCGCGGTTTTCATAATTGGCGGCAGGGGTGATGGTCGCATTGGTTTCACTGGTCATGGGTTCGACCGGTTCAGCCACCTCGACAACCTGCTTCACCTGGGTCTTCGTAGCTTTCACTGGAACATCATGGGGTGGAGTCTTGGCGGGGCGGACGTGTTCTGGTTGTGTCTTCTCGTGCAGTTCGGTTTTCTCGCTTGTGAACTGCAGGTGGAACTGTTTGCCGATGGGACCGAACCGGTGACGCATGATGGTGACCACTCGCTGGGCGACAGCCTTGGGATGGTAGTGCATGGTGAGGGCGAAGTTGCACATGTCCGAGCCAATGCGGTTGAAGTGGCCGTAGGCTCGGGGTTCGTGGAAGCCCTGCGAACGGGTGATGAGGATGGTGCACTGGTACCGTTCGGCAAAGCTGTGCAACTCTTTCCAGAACTGTCGGCTCAGCTTCAGATCAGCAGCAGGGCCATCGCCCAGCAGTTCGTCCAGCCCATCGATCATCAGGCAGTGAGGCTTCTGCTGGATCAGGCCTTCCTCGATGCATTCGAGCAGCATCTGATACACCACCCGACTCTGCAGTGGCTGCGCTTCATAGTCGAAGCTGACCGTATGCAGTTGTCCCAGGTTGGCCCGTTGCTTCTGCAGAAAGAGATCACGACTTTTGGTTTGCCGTGTGCTGGAGAGGTAGAGCACCGAACGTTTCTTGTTCTGATCGGTAATCCGCTGACTGAGGAGGGCCAGCAAAGCCGTCTTGCCCACGCTGGCATTGCCATCCAGCAGGACCACGTCGTTGCGAGGGAGCAGCCCATCGAGCAACCAGGTGTTGACATTGTTACTGTCTACTGACAAACGAAGCGGGGTCACTTGGCTCATAGAGCACCTCAAGAAAAAGAGATGCCGACACTGTAGAGGCGAATTTGTGTACATGTCTTACAGTTTGAGAGGGCGTGAGACAGATTGAGACAGTGAAGTACTGAGACGGATTTTGCAGATTCCCCCGTAAATACAGGGCGATGGTGAGGGTGGGGCAGGGGAAGTGAGACAAACGGTGCGCAAGATTATTTTTTGTGTTGGCGATGGGGATTTCAGAGGCTTTGTGGCACTGAACTGCGGTATGTCCGCAGATCAGTGCAAGGTACGCGAAGACTCCGCTCGAACCCGCACTGATCTGTGAGTACACAGTTCAGTGCCACGGCAGAATCTGTTTCACTTGGTCAGTGCCACTCTGCCTGGACTGAAATGTGCCACGGAAGTGCGTGTACTCACGCACTTCCGTGGAGGCTTGGTGCAATGAAAAGTCCAACATGGAGATCACGATTCCATGATCTCCGTGGCACCCAAAATTAGAGGATCTCCCGGCACCGGGCCGTCCCTTTACTGTAAACTCCCAGTAAGCAAAGCAATAATTGTTCTCACACTTGAAGCCAAAGGACTTGCGATCTCTGCGCAAATCTGTGCAGCCTTAACTAAACCTTCACCAGTAATCTCCAGCAAGTTCTTTCTTGGATTTGGCTTCGTGGCTTCCTTTAAGAAAGAATCAGTGTCATCCTGAACCGCCTGCCTGTCCTGATCGCTTGTTAGCTTCGGCAATAGTTCCTTCAACATGGTCCGAATTTTTTCTAACTCAATCCCAACATTATCGGGTATAGCACTTTGCGATAATTTGTTAAAGATATTGTCAATAGAGTTTGCAACAATGACTGTGTTGCCAGTCCCAATGACGTTTGCTTGATACTGCCTATTGTCCACGGTAGCCTCCATTGTTACAAGACGGTTGATGTTGAATTGTATCTGTGTACGTGATCGATCATCTTGTTTATGCACAAATTCCAATATTTTTTTCTTGACAGATGGTCGGATGTCAGCTGCTTCAAATGCTGTAATTATCGATTTAATATAGCCTGGATGAGCAATCGTTTCGAGGCGTAAAGCTTCCGACTCGATTTCATTTCCATGATGTCTGTGCAAATTATTTCCATAATGGTTCAATTTTTTAATTGCATCGACAAGATACCTTTGGAAAAGATCAGACACTTCGCCTCTCACAGGAATGTCCAGCCTGCCATCTGCAATACTCCGGAAAAGCGTATGAATCGTCTCTTTCTCGGCATGGATTCTTGATAGCCATAAGCGTAGGTTTCTCACATCCTTTCTGCCTCTCCCGGCCCCTATGCGATTCAGAATCCAGAGTCTGTAAGTTATGCCACTTATTACTTTAGTGGCGTGATAAAGTTTAAAAGATGCACTATCGATACTAAGATTTGCCAGATCGAAAGATCCGTGCATTAATTTTGTGTCTGCGCTGCTGGTTTCTGCTATAACTAATGGCTGTCCTGCATTTACGCCCCATGGAAATTTTGGTGTCGAAACTGCGCTATGCTTGGTAGTGCTGAGGCAATAACCTCGAGCTATCATTGTGCCAGCGAGTATTAATTTTGATGGTTGTATGATCCCTACTTTTGCATCCTGCGCCGGAGGTACAGTAATCATTGTGTTCAAAACTGTTTTGCAATATATGTCGAGATTAACTTCTCTCAGAATGCGACTGATCTTGAACCCGATTTCTATTTTTGCAGCTGCTCTTCCGTCGAAATAAAGCCGCCTGAAGACGATGTCGACACCAATACTTTCGTTTGTGCCTGGATAATAAATGGTATTTTGAAATTTAACTAAGCCCTTCGCATCGCAATAAGATTTTTCAGATTCCCAGTACTCACCACCAATGCCACCAAGTGGCCTATGGTGGACTCCACCTATTGATCGCACAAAATCGCTTCCAACTACAGGCTCAGGCCATGATGGGCGAGAAAGGCGGTTGCACTTTTCCTTGCAGAAAAGTCTGCTATCCGCAATTGGGAATTGAAGAATAAGTAACATGGTTAATATTCAATAATAAATATGCTCATCGTCTAACGATGAGCATACAGCGAAACGGGACTCGAACCCGTGCATCCGCTTTCCAGCGGCCCTCGACCACCGAGGTCTTCGCATTCTCGTTGAGTCCTATGCTCACCGAGAGTCAGTGAGTCACCGACTCACTGTAAAAAAGTATATTCTGCGTACTTTCAAATGCAACAGGAAATTGATGAAAAGAAATAAGTTATCTGCTGGATGCGATGTCAGCTAAGAGTAAGCCTGCAAATTTATCTGTTTTCATTATTCTGCATCATAATGAGGAGGTCGGTCTGAATATTCAAGCTTACGGTACTTCAGACAATCCTGTATCGAGTGTTATTGCTGTCAGTTAGCAATGCAGGGTGTGCAATCGAATTGCACACCTCCCTAGTTAGGCCGAGTACGGCCAAACTAGGGCACCCGATTCGTAGTTAACTCTCATCCCCGCACGAACCACCCCCGGTCATTGACCGGGGGCTCACGTTCTTGTTACGCTCCGGCGGGGTCGTTCCCACCTACCCAGGGGCCGCCTAGTTTCTGGTAGGCTTCAGGGAAGAGTTGACTTCCCTTCGGATCACCTTGGTAGCCCATCACTTCGTTGGGTTTGCCTCTGGCTTTGCTTCGCTTTTCCCAGTTGCTGGCCCAACTGCCATTGCCTTCTACGGGCTTTCTCAGTTCCTTGTTCCAGAACATTACCTGGCCCTGGCGGTAGCTTTGGACGCCGAGGTTCACGGTAGTGAAAGCGGCGGCGCCTAGTTCGGCACTGCTGAGGGTTTCCTGCTTTCTTGCCTTGCAGCACTCGAGGAAGTCTTCCCACAGGGCGTAGGTGTCGGTCATCCACTTGTACTTGGCGTCTTTGCCATCGTCTACCAGTGGGCTCTTGACGAAGTTGCCTTGCTCATCGCCCTTGATCTTGGGGACAGCGGGGCCGCCTTTGCCCAGGTTCTGCGGGATGATCTCGTACCCCATGCGTCGCTCCTTGTTGCGGGAGAACTTGAGGGTACCGAGCTTGCCACGGATCACTTCTTCGATGGGGTAGTCGTTGATCATGGTGGCAGTGATGAGGAGTTGGCAGCCTTCATCGTAATCAGCGACGACGGTGGCAACATCGGGGACATCGCGTTCATCGTATTCGAGGAAGATGCCACCCGAGCCGGTGACGCGGGCGGGGTAGCGGACACCCATCGCGGCGATCATGTGGGTGGTCTGGTGGACGAAGAGATCGGTGAAGAGGCCGCCACCGAATGGCCAGTAGCAACGCCATTGGCCGTAGACGGCCCGGTCGAACGGCTGCTGATCGGGCTTGGGGCCGATGGGGGTGCCGTTGATGTCGTACTTATGGCCGAGGAACATATCCCAATCGATGGTCTTGGGGTTCATGTCCTTGGTGAGCTTGTAGTATCGCCATTGGCCGCCGAGCGAATTGCGGTAGTAGCTGGTCTGGGCCTGGGCGATGTGACCGATGTTACCAGCCTTGATGTAGTCGTTCGCCATCCGCCAGATGGGGTTGGCCATCGACTGCACGCCCACCGACATCACGCGGTTGTACTTCTTCACCGCATCAACGACAGCATGCGATTCCTCGATAGTGCGAGTCATCGGCTTTTCGAAGTAGACATCTTTGCCTGCTGCCATCGCATCGATCGACATCTTGGCATGCCAATGGTCCGGCGTGCTGATGCAGACGACATCGACATCTTTACTGTCGAGCAGTTGCTGATAATTTTTCGTGACGAGCTTCTTGTCGTCGGGATCGACGTTGAGCGTTTTGGCAGCGGGGATGAGGCCGCGACCGCTGCTGCTCACTTCCATGTTGCCATCCCAGACATCGCAGACACCAGCGACGCGGACGGGTTTGCCTTCCTTGATCATGATGTTGATGATGGGTATGTGGGATTCCATAGCCCGGCCACCGGTGCCGAGGAAGGCGATGCCGATCTTGTCGTTAGAGCCGAGCACTTTGCTGTAGGATTTGGCGGGGAGTGTCAGCGCAGCTGCGCCAACGGCGGCGGTACCGAGAAAGCCACGCCGATGCAGGGGATTCATGGGAACTCCATTGTGGGGAAAGGTGTATTGGGGTGACGTGAGGTATTATGGCAGATGAGGCGGGGGAATGCCAGAAGAAGTTGTTGGTTGATGGTTGTTGGTTGTTAGTTAAAGTTGAGGGACGTCCGGGTTGGGTGATCCGTACATGAAGATCGACCTGACGAAGAACTACACCGACGACCAACTGATGGCCATTGAGGGAACAATTCCGCTCAAGTTCCAGCCTGGCACCAAGTGGGCCTACAGTAACACTGGCTACCACGTGCTCGGCTTCCTCTGCAATAAGGTCGGTGGCAAGTTCTATGGCGATCAACTCGTCGAACGCATCTTCAAGCCTTGCGGCATGACCACCGCCCGTATGATTAACGAGCATGACATCATCCCCAACCGGGCTGCTGGCTACGAATGGCGGAATGGTAAAATCAAGAATCAAACGTGGGTATCGCCTACACTCAATACTACTGCGGATGGTTCCATCTATCTGACTGTCCGCGATATGGCCCAGTGGGATGCAGCATTACTGGGGGATAAACTCCTGAAGCCCAGTTCGAAGGAAGCCATGTGGACGCCAGTGAAGTTGAGCGATGGCAAAACTTACCCCTACGGCTTCGGCTGGGCACTGGCTCCCGAGAATGGTCACAAGTGCATCTCCCACGGCGGAGCCTGGCAAGGGTTTACCACTTACATTGCGAGGTATGTCGATGACCACATCACTGTGATTGTGCTCACCAACCGCTCCGGCATCAACCCGGGAAGGCTGAACAAGTTGATTGCAGAGCACTATGTGCCGGGATTGAAGAAGGAAGCGGAGAAGAAGTAGGAGTGGTGGATTGAAAATGATGGGGTAGGGTTGTACGTACTCCGCACGACCCTGTGCTTTATGTGAATGCAATCGCTAACTATGCCCAAATCCACAAACATATGAAGCCCAGCAGCACAACGGACGAAAGCACGAATCCGATCAGGCTAACTCGTTTCGTCCAGCCTCCAGTATGCTTGCTCGCAAGTAGTCCGATTCCTCCGAAAACAAAGCCAACAAACGGGAAGAGGAAGAATACTATACTCGCGATTGCCAGAAACTTCACAACAACAGAAACCCGTGTATAGAGATGTGGTATCAATTCGTCTGCAGAATAGTGATCCAGTTCCTGCAAAGGCAGTTTGGTCGATTGAATGATTCCACACGGAATGCACTCGACGTGGCTTTCTGGCTGGGTAAGAGAAACCTCACGGTGCATGTACGTCCGTGCTGCAACTTCAGTTTTACAATTATGGCAGTGGAATCGAACTCTAGGCCCCCAGATGCGGTCGCTATCCTCTTCCTTGGACTCATCCAGTTCAATTACTGCATTCGGCCCTTTTCTCCATTCAAGAATCAATGCGATTAAGCCTACTCCCGAGAATAAAATCAAAAGAACCGGCAGTACCACGACAAGTTGGTCGATGCCATCGACTCCTACTTCCAGCAAGGCATCAGACGGATTGACTGGGTTGTAGTAGACTGTTACCTCCTTTCCTGCCGGGAATTTCTCCACTAGCGGGGTTAGTTCGCTACGATACTTTGCATTGGATCCTCGCGCACGTACATCTTTTGACTTGTACTGCTTTTCTCCGATCTGATACGTGTACTCGATGAATGCCTCGTAGCTTGTCTTGATGCTAAGATGTTTCTCCAGTTCCGATTTGACAATGATGCCTTTCGTGGTCGGCCAGTTCACGGCATTCCATGCCTTGATAAACATGTTGATCAAATAAGTCTCAACACCAACAGCCGCGACGAAGAACAGCAACGTGAACAAAATGGTCCATAATAGTCTGGTGGCACGCGTCATGTATGTCTCCTTCATCCCGTCTACAAACAAGATTGCTGTCACACCAATCTACTGTGTCGATATTCAATGGGTAGGTCGATCACGGAATCATCCGTACACAATTGCTTATGCCAAACCAATCGAGAACATCTTCGTCAAGCTTTAACGCTCGACCCACCCTACCTGCCTCATATCCTGAACAACTACAGAACAGGATGATCATGATGGCAGGACTAGTCGAACAACTTACGATCCTGAAACGCGGAGCGGATCAGATCACACCTTCGGACGAGTTCCACAAGAAGCTGGAACGGAGCATTACCACGGGCAAGCCGTTGCGGGTGAAGTATGGCATTGATCCTACTGGCATTGATGTTCACCTGGGGCATACGGTTCCCCTTCGCAAGCTGCGGCAGTTTCAGTTGCTGGGCCACAAGGCTGTGCTCATCATCGGCAACTATACTGCACTCGTCGGTGATCCCAGTGGGCGTGATCAGACTCGGGCCAAGTTGACGAAGGAACAGGTCGAGTTGAATGCGGTCGATTACCTGAAACAGGTGGGCAAGATCATCGACATCAGCCAGGCCGAGGTGCGGTACAACGGCGAGTGGTTCGGCAAGAACACGTTCCTGGATGTGCTGAGCCTGACGAGCAAGATCACCGTGCAGCGGATGCTGGAGCGGGATGATTTTACCAAGCGGTACAAGTCGGGCACACCGATCTATCTGCATGAATGCCTGTACCCGCTGATGCAGGGGCAGGACAGCGTCGAGATAAATGCCGACATCGAACTGGGTGGCACCGAGCAGTTGTTCAACCTGATGATGGGCAGGCATCTACAGTCGGATGCAGGGCAGGAGCCACAGATCTGTTTGACGCTTCCCATCCTAAGGGGTTTGGATGGCGAACGGCGGATGGGGAAGAGCCTCAAGAACTATGTCGGCGTGGGTGAGCCTGCGTACGAACAGTTTGCCAAGACCATGTCAATCCCCGATGGCCTGATGGCAGAGTGGTTCAAGCTGCTGACCGATCGGCCTGAGGAAGAAGTGACGCTACTCATTGCATCGAACCCGATGCAGGCCAAGAAGCAGTTGGGCCGGGATATCGTCGGCTTCTACTATGGTGAAGCAGAGGCAGTTAAGGCTCAGACCGAGTGGGAGCAACGGTTCTCCCAGCGACAAGACCCTACTGAGATTGCAGAGCTAGTAGTACCCGCGAGCGAACTGCAGGAAGGCAAACTCGGCGTAGTACGTGCAATGGTCCTCGCCGGTTTCGCCAAGAGCAATGGCGAAGCCAAGCGATTGGTAGAAGGTGGTGGAGTGACTATCGGAGCTGACAAAGAGAAGGTGGCTGACCCTCAGGCGAAGCTGACGATACCTGGTGATGGCCTGTTGCTACGGGTAGGCTCGCGGAAGATTGTGCGGTTGAAGATTGACTAGCTCCCCTCTCCCTCCCGGGGAGAGGGGCCGGGGGTGAGGGGTTGGTTCTTGTGTTCAACCCTGTTTTAAAATCGGTTCAATACGAGTAGGATCCCCTCATCCCCAACCCTTCTCCCCGGGAGGGAGAAGGGAGTCAGACACAAGTCAAAGTGAAGGTATAACATGGACTGGTTGCATGCGATCTTTCTCGGGGCAGTGCAGGGCATCACCGAGTTTCTGCCTGTCTCCAGTTCAGGCCATCTGGTGTTGTTCCAGAGCATGTTCAATTGGCCCGATGCAGACAATGCCAAGGAATGGTTCTTCGATGGAGTGTTACACCTTGGCACGCTGCTGGCTGTCATCCTTTACTTTGGTAAGGAACTCAGACAATCGGTTGGTGGTCTGGTGCAGAAGTCAGCATCCAGTGAACCAACTTCAGAACGCTGGCCTGCCACAACACGCGAAGTCTTCTATCTGTTGGTGTTGATTGGCATCGCGTCGCTGCCTGCGGCGCTGGCGGTGTTGCTGAAAGGCGACTTCATCAAGAACAGCTTCAAGAAGCCTGATGTGGTGGCGTTCAACTTCATCATTCTCGGTGCAGTGCTTATCGGAACGGGATACCTGAAACCGGGAACGACCACCGGCCCGACGATGAAGTGGTGGCAGGCAGCGGCGATGGGGATTGCTCAAGGCTGTGCTGCAGTGATGCGTGGGCTGAGCCGTAGTGGTTCGACGATGGCGGTGGCGCTGCTCGTCGGCCTGGAACGTAGCTGGGCAGTGCGGTTCAGTTTTATGATGTCAGTGGTCGCGAGCCTGGGTCTGGGTGGCAGCGGTATTCTGAAAGCACTCAAGGATGAACACCGCAGCGAATGGTTGACACCTGATTTCCTGATCAAAACCATCGTCGCAACGCTGGTGAGTGCTCTCGTGGCTTATCTCACCATCACCCCGCTGATTGCCATCGTCAAGCGAGCAAAGCTCTGGGTCTTCGGTGTGTATGTGTGGCTCGTTGCTGCGTGCTACTTTGGGTATCAATGGCTCAAGTAAGTACTCATCCTCACTATCGACTCGCGACTTTATGTAGCGTCGGCATCTGCTTGCTGACAATCCAGTCGCGGAGTTGAGCATCGAGTTGATCGATAGTCAGTTGATAGTGTTTTTGCAATGCGGCTGTATCGCCTTCACGGTTGGCATCTCGCATGAAGCTGACGAAAGCTTGCGGGCCTTTGAGATTCGTCAGCATTTCCACCAGGCACACGCTTTGGCCATAGAAGGTTCCCATTTTGGATCGGTCTGCTGGATATTCCTGTGCATTCAACAGTTCATGCACTGTGACCGATTGGCCATCTTGATAGTAGCGGGGCAATGGTTGAATGATAGCTTCAATACGGCTATAGGGTTCAGACAGAACAGCCATGCCTTCATCTGCCCAGCGAGGTAGCAGCTTGCGGCCAAACTGACCGTTCAGCACAACATGAGTTACTTCATGGGGCAAAATCGCGTTCAGCATATGGGGATGATCAGCGCGGACAAAGACCCGGCGGTAGTGGATAACGGAAGCATCGTGCTTGTCGGCATCGTAGTCGGAGTGGCCCGGTGCAGTGGGGCCCATACCTGAGTGACGATGGTAGCTGTCAGCAGTCGCAAACACATAAATCTGACAAGGCTGCTCCCAGGTGTAGTCAGCACCCAGCCACTTACGAATGACTGCAGCTCGGGTGGCTTCGGCTCGTTCCGCTACCTGTTCTGCAATCTGGTTATCCTGGTGATAGATGCGGAAGTGAGTTGTTTCGCAGACTGACCATCCCTGATCCTTGTTAGGCAGATGGCGAACCCGAGTAGCGGCGTTGTTCACACCATTCATCATCTGTGGCGTAGGTGGTGTCAGCTTGCGAAGCAGTTCGTTTCCGAATTCCAGCCGAGGGGCCAAGGCCAAGGCTTGGCGTACTTCGTGTTCCATCTGGGGGCGATCAGCACCGGGGTTGCCCTTCAGGGTGTTGAGTCGTTCCGCTACTTTCCGCAACTTGCAGTAGGCGTACTTCTCTTTGATGGCATCGGGGATGTCTTTCCCCTGGGCTTCCACCTGCGAGTAGCAATCGCAAGCCTGCTGGAACTGTCCCTGGGCAAAGGCTGCATCGGCGGCCTGCAGTGGATCAAGAGTACTTGATGTCTTGACTACCGGAGGTGTTTGCTTGGCGACGACTGGTGTTGGTGTGGTTGCTGGTGCAGGTGTGGATGGCGTTGCTGGGGCAGGGTGCCTGGCCAGTTCTGGTTGCAGCACTTGCAACTTCGTCCAGACTGCTGAGGCCTGGGGCATCTTGCCTTCCTGCTGCAGTTTGGTGAACTGTTGCTGATAGGCTGTGGCAACGGTGTCGAGATACTCACGATTCCCTTTGACGGTAGGCAACTGTGATTCCAGCAGGATGACAGCGTTGCTGACATCAGACTGTGCCAGAAGTTGCTTGGCTTGCTTGAGTATCGTGGCTGCTGCGGGAGGAAGTGGTGCCTGCTCTTCTGCAACGAGTAACGTTGGCACGAGGCAGACGATGGCTAGCAGCCAGCGGGATAGGCATAACAGCTTCATGTGACATCCTTGCCAGTATCGCGCAACATCCTTGTCGTGCGTACCTAGTGTGACCTCTAGCAGTCACCCGACAAACCCACTTGCGGGGGGCTTGTCGGCATTAAGGTCGGCGAACATTAGAGATTCTTGCATTTTCTTGCAAGGTGACTTTGCCACTCATGAGCAAAAGTGGACTTGTTGAGTACTGCAATCTACCCATCTTGTGAAGTTTAGAGACTATGTGGAAACAGGGAGGTACACCGTGAAGGTGGATCCGTACCCAACAGCACTTTCGAGATGCAAAATTCCCTTGTGGCTTCGAATGATGCCGACGACTGCAGCCAGACCCAGCCCACGTCCCTTGGATTTCGTTGTGAAGAAAGGGTCGAAGATGCGATCACGCACTTCAGGTGTCATACCAGACCCTTGATCGCTCACTTCCAGAAACACAAACTCGCCCGGTTTGGCCTCATTGGCAACGATCTTGAAGCTGAGCAGTTCTTCTGCACTTAGCTGTACCGTGCCGGTATTAATGTGGATCGTGCCACCCTTGCCTGATTGAGACTCGGCAGCATTGCTGATCAGATTCATCACCACTTGGCGAATCTGGGTAGTGTCGCCGATGATGTCAGGCAGTGATGGAGATAATTGCATCTCCAGCTTGCCTGATTTGTGCATCAGGCTTTTCAGAATTTCGGTCACTTCCAGAACGAGTACTGAAAGATCAAACTCCTTGACTTCGCGTTTACCTTTGCCTGCGTAAGCCAACAACTGCTGCGTGAGATCAGTGGCCCGTAGTGTGGCCTGAATGCTTGACTGTAGATAGCTTCGGGCAACATGGTTGGTGGGCAGTTCATTCTGTGCCAGATCGACGAAGCCATAGATCGCCGTCAGGAGGCCGTTGAAATCGTGGGCAATGGTACCGGCGAGCAAACCCAGGCTTTCCAGACGTTGCGTCTGCTGTAACTGCTCTTCGAGACGTCGTCGTTCACTGATGTCGCGATGAAAGCAGGCAATGCCAGATGCTTCAGTCGCCTTCCCATCGATCGGATAATAGATGGTATCCAGCACCAGACTGTCAAACCCTTCTTGATTGTTGCCTTTCCCGGTTGGTAGATGGCGGAACGGATGCTCTACCACTTCACCAGCATAGGCCCGCTCGGCCATGATGGTATCTTCGGTGGAGAAAGCCGGCTCTGGCTTCTTGATGTTGAACTGATTCACTTCGGGACGCCAGGCCAGCATCGCGTGCAATCGCTCCATTGCCGGGTTTTGTCGGCGAAGTACTCCATCCTTGTCGAAGACTTGAATGCCTACGGGAGAACCATCGATAACAGCATTCAGCAGTTGTTCGCTGCGCTTGAGGTTGATCTGAGCCTGGCGATAGGCAGTCTTGTCTTCAATGATGAAACTGATGCGAGGCGTTTCGCCCATCGGTTGGGGAATAGGTGACAGGCTGATATCCAGCCAACGTTCAGTCCCTTGTTCGTAGACTTCAAAACGAACCGATTGGCGTTCACGCAGGCACTGCTGCGTAATCGACTTCCAGAGAAAAAAGAACTTGTCTTCAAACAACCCGGTACTGAGCGGAAGCCAGGTTGCCCCGTTGTGCAGTTGGGGCCACAATCGATTCAGTGCAGTATTACCCCAGACTATCTGCAGGTCCTGATCTTCCAGCACGGTAGCGATACCCATGCCCGCTGCTGCACTTTCGACAAACGAGTTTAGTGTGGCCTGACTATCGCGAAGTGATTTCTCAGCTCTGGCGTGTTCATTATTCTCAAAAGCCAACGACACTAGATCGGCGATGGTGCCTGCGAACGATTGCTCTTCGGGAGACCAGTCTCGCTCGTTGCCGATATGTTCATGACAGACGATGCCAATCTCTTTGCCATGCAGGCGAATCGGAACGTCCAGCATCGAGGTGATGCCTAGTGGCTTCAGATAGAAGTCAGCATATTCGCTGGTGCGGGGGTCAGACCGGGCTGCTGAAGCTGCGATGGTACGACTGTCTTGCAGTGCTGCGAAGTAACGGGGGAAATCTTGAGCAGTGAGAGCTTTGCCCCGTTCGAACGAATCGGTCGATCGCAGATAGAGACAAGCGCAGCGGATGGAGTGTCGATCATCACTGAAGATCCAGATGCTGACCCGTTCTACCTGCAATGTTCGACTCGCGACAGTTGTCAATGTCTGCAATGCCGCTTCCAGGTTCGGATGATCGGTCTTACTCAGGTAGAGGATGGCTTGATGCAGTCGTTGTGCTTGATCGTGCTTGTCGGCCAGTGCCTGGTTGGGGAGTTCATCCCGTCGAATGCGTTCGCCTACCGGAAAGAACAGTTTCATCACGCCAATGATTTTGCCATGCTCGGTACGCACCGGCCAGGCCCAAGCATGTACGTCGATGACGTTACCATCTTTGCGTCGGCGTTTGAGTTGTACCCCAGACATCGTCTGACCGCCCAGACAGCGGAGGAACCAGGCTTGATTATCCTCCCATAGATCATTGGGTACGTTTGGGGTAGGCTTGCCAATCACTTCTGCAGCTCGCCAGCCGAACAGTCGTTCGGCGGAGTGGTTCCAGAGTTGCACTTTGCCTTCGTGATCCAGTTGAACAATAGCTGCGCTTGCCCCGTCCACCAAATTGGGGAATGCTGGCAAAACTTCCTGCTTGTCGCTGGCTCGACGTTTCAGATCAATAGACATAACGCAACAGCGAATGAGATGTGAGCGAAAAATTCTTAACATAGACTAGCATCTTGTACTCAAAGAAACAGCGAAAACTGCGGTTATCTGGGAAGTCGATAGTTGGAGAAGAATTGCCAGATGTGTGAGGTTGCATCAATGGCGGGGATGCGGGGGCCCAGTACTTCCTCGGGAACACCAACATCACGTCCGCCTGGCCAGTGATGGCCCAGACCGTGGCTGAGCGAATAGACCATTTCGACATCGTGACTGGCTTTGCCGAGCAGTACCTGCTCTTCGCTTTCCGAACTAATGATGATTTGGTCCATTGGTGCCAGTCCACTCAGTGTCACCCATTGTTTTAGTTGATCCAGAACAGCTGGTCTGATGCTTGTCTGGTTGGTCCAAGGTGATACCACTTCACCGCCGTTCCAGGGGATGAGTGGATCAACTGAACCAATAAAGTAGCTCATCGGTATGGGCCGAGGAGGAGCTCCGTGTTTCAAGTAGGGCAGGGCGGCGACTGGTGCGATGGCTGCCAGCCTTTCCCCCATTTCTACAGCCAGACGAAAGGTCAGCCCCGCGCCGTTTGAGAAGCCAGTGGAATAGACACGTGATGGATCGATACTTACGATGCTGGGCAAGGTATCGAGAATAGTTTTGACAAACCCGACATCATCCGCATGCCGAGTGGGGGCTGCTGTGAAGGCTGTACCGATGTTCCAAAGCTGGGGATTGAGACGAAAGCTAGGCTTTTCTTCGGGATTGGGAGAGGTGCCTTCAGGGGCAACTACGATGAAGCCGTGATGTTCCGCCTGCTGGAGCCAGCGGCAATGGAACATCATGATCCGTCCTGTTGCCCCGGCTCCATGGAATGCCAGCACGACAGGGTAGGGGGGCGTACCGGTGGTGGGCACATACAGCCGATAGGTGCGAGTTCGACCTTGATGCTCCAGTATGAGGGTATGCAGCCCTGATTCCATGCGACTATCACTTTCTGAAAGGCATTTGCTTGACCAGACTTGCAGCGCATGTTAACGTCTGCACATCAGGTCTTGTTTTCTCTCATTGATCCAAGGAGTTCGAATGCGCCGTACATGGGTTAGTTTAGTGGCCTTGCTGGCAATCGTTGGTACCACTCTGGGCTTTGTTGCAGAAGATTCAAAGTACACCACCAAGGAAGTGATGAACAAGGCCCACAAGGGTGGCTTGCTCAAGAAGGTGATGGACGGCAAGGCTACCGACGCAGATAAGGCCAAACTTGTCGAATACTATGAAGCCCTGCCACACAACCCAGCTGGTAAAGGTGATGAAGCCGCATACAAGAAGATGTGCGAAGCCATGGTTACCGCTGCCAAAGCTGCTCAGAAGAATGAAAACGGTTGGAAGATCAAGCTCCAGAAGGCAACCAACTGTAAAGCTTGCCACGATACCTACAAATAGGCTTTACCCTTGCTGTAGCAGGTGAAGAAGCTAAACTAACTTTGCTGAACTGAAGCATGTTGTTTCAGTTCCACTCGTACATGGAGATCTATCATGCGTCAGGTATTGGCTGTTGCGTGTTTGCTCGCTTGCCTGGGTTTTGTCACCGGTGGCGATGAAGTCAAGCTCGAAGGCAAGGTCTGCTGTGCCAAGTGCGAACTCGGCAAGGAGAAGACCTGTGCCACTGTGATCGTCACCAAGGACAAGGCTGACAAAGAAGTGATCTACTACTTCGACAAGGACAGCAACAAAAAGTTCCACAAGGACTACTGCCAGGGTGCCAGCGAAGCCAAAGTCGTTGGTAAGGTCACCGATAAGGATGGCAAGAAGGTCATCGCTGTCGAGAAGATCGAAAAGAAGTCATAGTTCAAGAGCCGAGGTATGTCATACCCCGGGCAGTTAGCGAACAACCCTTGGAGTAGTCCAAGGGTTGTGCCGTTTCAGGTTGTATGTCGAACCGATTCTGTTACTCTCGATGTAGCCTTTGCGCTTCTCACGGAGTTTCCCCATGCGAAGAACCGGGTTCACGCTCGTTGAGATTCTAGTGGTGATTGCCATCATCACCCTCCTGATGGCTTTGCTGCTGCCTGCTATCCAGAAGGTGAGGGCAGCAGCGGACAAACTACAGTGTGCCAGCAATCTGAAGCAAATCGGAATTGCTCTACACAACTACCACAACGACTACAACACTTTGCCGCCCCAAGGCAACTTCACAGTAGGCAGTTCCTTCTCGGGATACTCCATTCATGCCCGACTGCTGCCTTACATCGAACAAGACAATATTCACAAGCAGATGAATTACTCGATTGGCTATGCTGCTCAACCAGCGATCTGCAAGATGAAAGTGAAGCTGTATCGATGTCCGAGCGATTCCCGAGAGGAAACCCGCATGGATGGCGGTGTCGAATTCTATCCGACCAACTATGGATTCTGCATTGGTACCTGGATGGCCATCGATCAGTTGACCGGTGAAGCAGGTGATGGTGCATTTGGCATGAACCAGCGTCACAAGATCACTAGTATCTTTGATGGTGCCAGTTTCACTCTCGCTGCTGCTGATGTTAAAACATTTACCCCTGCTCTATTGGACAGTGGAGTACCTGCCGGACCTGGTGCACCTCCACCCAATGCGCCAGCACAGATCACGACCTTTGGCGGCACTTTTGATCCTGACTACTGTCACACACAATGGGTAGCTGGCCGTACATTACAGAGCGGTCTGACGACGACATTTCCTCCAAACACAGTGGTTCCGCATACCCATAACGGAACTGTTTACGATGTTGACTTCACTTCAGCACGCTTCGGGCCGGGAACACCACGACAAAGCTACCGCGTTGTCACAAGCCGGAGTTACCACCCCAACGGTGTGAATGCACTTTTCGTAGGTGGGCAGGTGCAATTCATCAGTAACGGTATCAGTCAGGAAACATGGAGAGCTTTAGGAACCCGTTCGGGTGGCGAAGTGCCTGGCGAATACTAGCCAAAGTGTATCGTGACTCACTTCTGCGGAACGTCACGATACTTGCCGTGACACTGTGTGCAAGCTTTTTGGGAAAGGCTGTAGAACTTGTCTATTTCTGTGAGCGTTCCCTTGCTAAGGGACCGCTCCAGACCTTGTGCAGCCTCGGTGGCTTGAGTCAGATACTCCTGGAAGTCTCGGGGCCGGGTGCTGACTTCTTTCAGTCGCTTCATTTCGGTGTAGTGTTCCAGCAGTAACAACGCTTCATGGGCTGGATTCAGGTCAGGCTTATTTTGAGGTGACTTCCAGCCTGCAGCTTTGATGAGCTTGAGGTTATCCCATCGCTCATCAATGTGTACCATGCTTTTCATCAAGCTGGAAACGATGGCTGTTTCTGGGAAGTCTGACGGGACTTTATCAAGCTCTTCCTTCGTCGGGCGTTTCAGTTCTTTGGGTGAGGCATAGAGCCCCAGGAATTTCGGATCAGTCCCCGCCTGCTTCATCAAGTCGAGGGCCGCTTCCACCTTGCACTGTTCATCCAGGCAAAGCTTCACCACTGCTGCCGCAGCCGGGCTACGATGCTTGCCATGGTGGCAATGCAAATAAATCTGGCCAGGCAGATCACGCACAGCCTTGGCCAGACGCAAGCCCTGCTCAGCCGGTACACCATCGTACCCGATTGGCAGATGGACATAGCGCATGCCCAACTTCCGGACACGCTCTACTTCAGGTGTTGCTCCGTCAACAGAGATGATGGTTTTGACACCCAGCTTTCGCAGAGACTGAAAGCCCGCATCACCCTCAGGCACGCTGCCGGAAAGTAGCTTGTCTGTAACACGAATGACATTATGCAGGCCCGGCATTTGAGGCGTATGCCCATCCTGTGCGGAACACATCGGCAACAGAAGCAGCAGCAAGGAGAAAGGCATCCAGACAATATCCGTAGGCAACACCCCCATTGTAACAGTTGGTCAGCAAAGATTGTAAACGATTCGGGGATAACTTAAGGAGTGGCAGGGTTGTTGGTTACTGTTTTGGCAGCCAACACCTTCGCCCGTCGCCACTCTGACCAGAATGCATACACCATCGGCAGCACTGAAAGGATAACAATGGCGATGATCACTAAAGAGAAGTTTTTCTTCACAAACGGAATGTTCCCAAACAAATACCCAACCATCGTCAAGCTCACTACCCACAGTACAGCCCCGAACACATTGTAAATCGCAAAGGTGCGATACTGCATTTTGCCAATGCCTGCGACGAACGGGCCGAACGTGCGAACGATGGGGACGAAGCGACACAGCACGATCGTGATGCTTCCCCAGCGTTCATAAAAGTCGTGTGCCTTCTCCAGATGCTTCTTGTTGAGCAGCCACGAGCTTTGACTGCTGAACACCTTCGGCCCGAGGAAATACCCCACTGCATAGTTCACCGCATCTCCCAATATGGCTGCGATGATCATCAGCACCATTAACAAGGTCACATCCAGAGGGGAACCATCAGTGGCAGCAAGTGCACCGAGAGCAAAGAGAAGTGAATCGCCTGGCAAGAAAGGCGTAACGACAAGCCCCGTCTCACAAAAGATGATGGCAAACACCACCACATACAGCCAAGGGCCCAGACGGGTCGCCCAGTCGTTGAGGTGTTTATCGAGATGCAGAAACAGATCGAGAATGTCATTGAAGCCAAATTCAGCCAGCATCATACCTGGGATTCCTTACGTGTCGTTGGCATTTCATCCATGAGTTTGTTAGGGTATCCGAGAGGGCATTTCCTACAAGGCGAGTTCTGATGAAGGTTGTGGTGACCATACTGTGTCTCTGGCTCTTGGTGTCCAGTTCGATAGACGCTCAAAACCCGCCAACCCTATCCAGCGAGATAGCCCAGGCCATCGACGAAGCCATCAAAACTAAGCAAATCCCCGGGGCTGTCGTCTACGTTGCGAACCACGACAAGGTGCTCGACGTTCATGCCCGTGGTTCACAATCGCTGATACCCACTGTTCAGCCGATGAGTACGAACACCATCTTCGACATGGCTTCGCTCACCAAGCCGATAGCCACCGCCACCTGCGTGATGAAACTGATCGAACAAGGTAACCTCAAGCTCAGCGATAAGGCTGCACAGTACCTCCAGAACTTCGGCCAGGATGGCAAGGAAAGCATCACCATCGAGCAACTGCTGCTTCACACCTCAGGCCTCGTTGCTGACAACCAGCAGGACGACTATGAGCATGGCATCGCCTATGCTTACGAAAAAATTGATGGTTTGAAACTCGTTGCCCCACCGGGCACTCGGTTCATTTACAGCGATGTGGGCTACATCGTCCTGGGCCGCATCGTCGAGCAACTGGCAGGCAAGCCACTCGATCAGGTGGTGGAGGAGTGGATCACCAAGCCATTGCGGATGAACGATACTCACTTCCGCCGTAAAGATCGCAAGGATGAGTTGTTACCCCGTATCGCTCCTTCTGAAAAGGAAGGGGATACCCTGTTTCACGGCTTCGTCCATGACCCACGAGCCCAGGGGCTTGATGGTGTTGCAGGGCATGCAGGCCTCTTCAGCACTGGGCTCGATACCCTCAAGTATGCCTGGATGTTGATGGCTGGCGGAAAGAACATCCTCAAGCCCGAAACGGTTCAACTCATGACCACCCCTCGGTTCGTTCCCGGTGGTGGCATGCGAAGTCTCGGCTGGGATGTGGATACCAGCTACTCTGCCCCGCGAGGCGACCACTTCCCCGTCGGTCTGAGCTTTGGCCACACCGGCTTTACGGGAACATCGTTGTGGATCGACCCGACCAGTCAGACCATCATCGTCATCCTGACCAACCGCGTTCACCCTGATGGCAAAGGCAACGCTACCCCGTTACGAAGGACCATTGCCAACATCGTTGCTAAACACTTAAAGAAGAAGCCTGCCCCGAGCCCGGTGAAGGTGGGGATTGATGTGCTGCGGCAGGAAGGCTTCAAGACACTCGAGAATAAACGGGTGGCTCTCGTCACCAATCACACCGGCGTTGCCCGGGATGGTGAAACGACGATCGACATTCTCCATCAGGCTCTGAAGGTAAAGCTTGTAGCTCTGTTCAGCCCGGAGCATGGCATCCGGGGTAAGCTTGATGAGAAAGTGAATGATGGCAAAGACGAGAAAACCGGGCTATCTATCTACAGTCTCTATGGCGACAGCCGTAAGCCGACGAAGGAGCAACTCAAAGACATTGATGTTATTGTGTATGACATGCAGGACATAGGCTGCCGGTTTTACACTTACATCAGTACGCTGGGGCTGACGATGGAGGCAGCAGCAGAGAATAACATACCGATTATCGTGCTAGATCGTCCCAATCCGCTCGGCGGTTTAGTAGTACGCGGCCCGATGCGAGATGCAGGCAAGAATTCCTTCGTTGGCTATCACCAACTCCCACTTCAGCATGGCATGACCGTGGGTGAACTGGCAACTCTCTTCAATGCCGAACGCAAGCTCAACGCTAAGCTCACTGTTATCAAGATGAAGCACTGGTCCCGTGATCAGGAGTTCGACAAGACTGGCCTCGTCTGGGTGAACCCTTCACCGAACATGCGAACCATGCAGGCTGCACTTCTCTATCCCGGCGTCGGGCTCCTCGAAACCACCAATATCAGTGTTGGTCGTGGCACCGATCGTCCTTTTGAAATCGTTGGTGCTTCGTGGATCGATGCCACCCGTTGGGCTCAGGAACTGAAGTTGCATGAAATGCCAGGGGTGCGCTTCGTTCCCTTGCGATTCACCCCTACCAGCAGCGTACATGCGAACAAGCTTTGTCAGGGTGTGAGCATCGTGGTGGACGATTGGTCTAAGGTGAACGCATTGCAGGTTGGCTATACTCTTGCCGTCACACTCCGCAAACTCTACTCGAACGATTGGCAAACCAAACGACTGAATACCCTGCTGCTTCACGAAGCTACCTGGAAAGCCATCGAACAAGGGCAGGGGGTGCATGCACTGCTGGAGTTAAGCAAAAAGAACCTCCCGGAGTTCCTGGAGGTTCGTAAAAAGTATCTACTTTATAAGTAAACTACTCGTCCCCGGACAGAGTCCGGGGACGAGAATTCCTCTAACAGCCATCGTTGGTGATGATTTTCATGATCCAGCGGTCCATGTCACGGAACATGGCGGGTTGCAGCTTCTCGGTGGTCTGATAGCTGTTGAAGTTGACATCCATGCCAGCGGTGTAGAGGAGCTTATGATCCTGCTTGGCCTGGGCGTGGCTGATCTGCTGATTCTCTTCGCCATGACCCATGAAGACGGGAATCTTGCGGGTCTGGCTCAGTCGCCAGAGGGGCCCATTCTTGGGGAGCTTGCCATTCAGAGCAATCACGCCGGCGAACTTGTTCGGGAAGCTGAAAGCAAGGCGGTAAGCCTGGGCAGCACCTTCACCAACGCCACAGAGGAAGATGCGGTCTGCATGCACGGGCAGACGATCGTAACAGTCAGCGATGGCTGCCAGGGTATATTCTTCGAGTTCATCGGAGAGCCCAGCCTGGCTATCCCAGCCGAAACCCTGTCGGCCATCCTCACGATACATCGGTACAGTACCACGCAGGCCAGTGCAGATGTAGTTCCGGCGGCTGAGGTGAGGCATCAGCTTCTTGATCTGCTGTTCGTTGTTCCCTTCACGGTGCAGGAACAGGATCAGCGGGTATTCGTAAGTGGACACAAAGCCTGTGGGCATGAAGGTCAGCAATCGGTGGGCTCGATTGGTTTCAACCACGGACTTATAGTACCCCTCATCAATCTTGGGGGCGACGCATGTGATCACAGGTTCCGTCCAGCGAGTATGGGTCATGGGAGGTGCTTTCTGTCAGTCAGAACGAGCTAACCGGTTGTACCGGTCATATGACGGAAATTCATACCGATCTTGGAGTTGCGTCAAACAATTCCTCAAGCGGTTGACTAAGTCTACTGTCGTGAAAAGGGTGTGTCAACGCACGCTGTAGACAGTCTTCGTAGAAAACCGGTCGAATTCGCCTGTCACGCACCGTGCGCATCGGTTGGGGAATCTGCGGAAAGAAGCGAAGGAATGGAAAACAGGGGAAACTCTACCGGTTAGTTAAACTTTAACGACTACCCAATCGCTAAGATCGCTACAACTTGTGAAACGATGTGAAGGATTCAGCCAGCGACCGATTTGCAACTTTCTGGTAATCGGTTCTATTTTGACTCGGTAACCCTTCTTCATGCCTTCACAAGCCCTGAAATAGTGGATGGACGTACAGGTTATTCAAAGATCGATACCGTATTGCCTCGAAGCAGTTCTGCTCCCAGCGTAATTGCCCGTTCTTCACTCCACTTCTGGGCCAGCACATACTCCTCAGCCAATACCTTGCTCAGTAGCCGTCGGTACATGTTAAACTTCGGCAAAATGAACTCCAGCTTGTAGGCATCGCTGTAGTAGCCTATCTGTTTAGTGCTTGGAACACATTGCAGCCGCAGCTTCAGATCACGTTCAATCAAGGTAGGTACATTTGAATACCACCAGTGTCCGCTGGTGATGACATTCGGGAAAATCCAACTGTAGCTGGCAAGCTCCTGGTTCTGGCTGCTGGTCAGCACCGAGATACAAAACTTCACCTCAGGATAAGCATTGAACAGGTCTGCATATTGAATCAGCGAGGTTCGCTGATCGAACAAATCCTGCCCTTGGAATACCCCCTTCTCGTACACTCGGCGATTCACCCCGATCATTAAATCAAAAGGCAACTCACAGGTTCGACAGCACTCAGCGAGATACCAGAACACGCCGCTGGCCACAGTGGCATGGTCGTTTTGCTTCAGGGCATCATTGAAGCCCAGTTCGGTCACCGCCCCGGGTACAAAGCTCGGAGGCAACGAAATCGCACAAGCCTTTGCCCCATGCTGCTTGAAATGAACAAAGAGCTTACTGACAGCATTCTTTAAGGTGCTGGCATCATGCACATCCATACCGGTGGCCTGGGCAAGTCGCTGACGCACTGCTGGTTCGTGCAGCTTGAAGACCAGATCATCGGTTCGAAGGCAAGGAACATACCTGCTGCTGTTGATGCCCGTCAGTGGATCATCGAAATCATTGGTGAGAAAGACCTTCTCGACGTTACTGATCTTCAGGACCTGCTCCTCCCAGTCAGGCTGAGACAACTTGCTTTGAGCGGCATTCCAGAGACAATCGGCATCCTGCTCAGTGATGCTATCACCTTGCCAGTCAAAGAACGTCTGGCACAGTTCCACCATCCACGACCATTGCACCGTATTCTGGTACCGCTGGGCGAACTTCAGTATCTGTCGAGTCCGTTCCTTGGGATCGAAGTCGCTTGCGAGTGGCCCCTGGTCCATCCCCGCTGAATGGGCTAGCTCTGTGTAGTAGTGATAGCCGAGCAGGTCATCTAACGTCTTGGCTGCTGCCTGATGCGGATTGATATGTGAATGAGGATCGATCAGCGGAATATCGCAAAGTGCGGTGAACAGCCGTTGTTGAAGTGAAGCGTCAGGCATGATGATTCCAGATTGTAGTCATCACGCTCCGCCGTGATGACGGCGACGAGTAGAGTCCCATGCAACAGAACCATTGTTCTCGCCATCGTAACAGTATCAAGCAGTGAAATCTCACCACCGCTGTCATCACGACGGAGCGTGATGACCACTATCTTACAACTGCTTCTTGAACTTCGAGGCACCGAGGAACAGAATCACAATGGCCATGGTCCAGAGCACCATGGCATGTACTTGCAGTTCAGCCATGCCGCCGCCTCGCAGAATGACTCCACGGGAGGCATCAATCATCCAGGTCGTCGGGATAATCTGGGCCAGATACCAGAAGAACGGAGGCATCGAATCGAACGGGAACACATACCCGGAGAGGAAGATCGAAGGCAGCACGGTACCGATGGCCATCTGCTGGGCTGCTTCGCGAGTGTTGGCTCCAGTGGAGATGGCCAAGCCCATGCCGATCATCGCGAGTAGAAACGGCAGGAAGATGAAGAGCAGGGTGGTGAACCAGCCATTGATAGGTACCTGGAACACGCTCCACATCAGGAACGCTACCATGCAGAACTCGACATAGGTGACCAGCACATACGGGAACATCTTGCCGAGGATCAGTTCGGTTGCCGTCACCGGTGTCATGAAGAGTTGTTCGATGGTGCCAAACTCTTTCTCTCGAACGATCGCATTGGCTGACAGTGTGACCGCCATCATCTGGCACATGACGATAAGTAAGCCGGGGATGAAGAAGTTGGCGGAGCGGGTATCGGGATTGAACAGCACCTGGGGCCGACTTTCGACAGGCAGTTGCCTATCCCCCAATACCTGAGCCAGCGATTCCCGTAATGCGATGGCATTTGAAACATTGACTATCTCGCCAGCGGTGCTCGATTCTGAGCCATCGACCTTGATCAATATCTGCGCAGTCTGCCCGGCCAGCAGTTGGCGGGAATAGTCTTCTGGTATCTTGATGGCTGCCCGGGCCTTACCTGCCACGATCCAGCGATGCATCTCAGCATCGCTATACACCTCTGCAACGATCTTCACATCCTTCGTATTTTTGAACCGCTGAATCAGTATCCGGCTTTCCTGTGTCTTGCACTGATCGAAGAGCACGGTCCGAACATCCCGCACGTTGGTGTTGATCGCATACCCCAGCATGAACATTTCCACGATGGGAATAAACAGCGTGAAGAAGAGCGTCGCCGGATCGCGCAGGATGTGAATCAATTCCTTGCGACCGACCGAGAAGATACGCTGAAGGGATTGGTACATGCATTTAGTTTACAAGCTAGCCACCGGCGAGTCGCCGGTGGTGGTTCGTGCGAGATGGAAATGTAGACTCTTGGAACCTTGTAAATGGTCGATCTATTTGCAATAGTCCCAACTGGGGAATCTAGAGACTCGACTTACTCGTTTTCACTGTTTTGATTTCCGGTGGCCAAGTACATAGGAATCGAGACCGAGTTAGCGAAATCACTTGAAAGCCAAGTGTCAAGTAACTTACAAGGTTTATATGCCTTGCTATTCTTGAGCCACCAAAAATATAGATCGCCTGCAAAAAGCGCCTCAACACCGTCTTTCGATTTGAAGACTGGAAAAGCACTTCCTAACAATGCACACCCTGACTTGCCTAGTGGTGACCGGATATCGATGAAGCCACCTACTTGTACGACTGCATAGAAAACTAATCGTGATGGAGCACCTAAATCACCATCATCGAGTAATTGAGACAACGCATTTTCAAATGAACTCTGATGATCTCGAATATCAGCACTGAGGGAATTATCGCCATTGGCAAATCTATCCCACAATGACAAGTAATGATCAATCTTCGTGATGTCGGTCTGCATCTGAGTCCTCGTTATGTCGCAAACAGTTTGGAATTACGCCACCCCTGCCTTCCGTTCCCCCTCGCCCCGCAAGGCATCCTGCTGCTTGGAGAGCGTTACAAACACATCTTCCAGAGAAGGCTCCGCATCGTGAACATCAAACCCGGGGCCTTCTAATCCCAAATCGCGCGGGCGGAGATGATCTTCTACGAGAGCATGCAGATTCAATCCAAACATGGTCACATCACGGACGCCGGGCATCCGTCTTAGTGAAGTGAAGATGGCAGTGCTGTTCGGTGCGACGATCTCCCATCGCTTCGTGCCAGGTGGGTTGACTGCTTCCAATAACTTGAGTTCTGCAGGCGTGCCGA
>WBZX01000525.1_pt2 | contig 34054 bp, 39 predicted proteins | sample 5204211 | NCBI WGS metagenome assembly WBZX01 (sample SAMN12344362, study PRJNA552823) | activated sludge metagenome | biome: Activated sludge suspended growth; feature: Nitrification reactor; material: Wastewater; isolation source: activated sludge from nitrification reactor of wastewater...
CAGCCATGCGGAAGGTATCGAAATCCGGTTCGATCCTGACCGGCTGACGTACCGGCGACTTCTGGAATATTTCTTCCAGATACACAATCCCACGACACGCAATCGTCAGGGTAATGACATCGGATCGTCCTATCGTTCGGCGATCTACTATGTCGATGAGCGCCAGCGCCAGATCGCGCTCGATACCATTGCCGACGTCGATGCATCCGGACTCTGGCCCGGCAAGGTGTTGACCGATGTCGAACCGGCCAGCGATTTCTGGGAAGCCGAGGCGGAGCACCAGGATTATCTTGAGCGCTATCCCAGTGGCTACACCTGCCACTTCCCACGTGCCAACTGGGTTCTGCCGCGACGAGGTGCGAAAGCTGGCGAATAGCAGTGCAACACCTGCGGGGTTGGTCCCGAAAATCTGTGACCAACCACCATGACCCTCATCCTGAGTTTTGTGGAGGCTGTCGTGCTTCGCTCAGCGGCCCTATTGAGATCGGACGGTACTCCGCCGCCACTGGCATTCGCGGCTGCGGCACGCTTCACCGCAAAAGGCTGCTTACGGGCGCGCCGGTGAGCTCACCCTACCGGCCATTAGCTGTCCGTGGCGGTTACATTTGAAAATTCTGCGTCCGACCCCGCTGAACGGCTGCTTTTAGGCGTCCAAATTGATGGGGAGAATTTCAGTACCCGGCCAGAAGCGGTAGTTTGTCCTCGGCAGTAAGCTGCCGGTCAAAGGGCTGCTCAACTCTGAAACCTGCCGGATACCCTATTCACACATATCGGCCAGGGCGGTCATTGGGCCTGTGGCCAAACTTGGGCAGCAATGTGCCAGTTACCTGAAGTATGGCCGATCTTACGTAAATAGTCGGCGCCGGCGGGACGGCAGGTTGTCGCGTCCCGCCCCGGCTTTCAGTGCGCGATTGGCTGGAAACCTGGGTCGTCGAAATACTTGCCGTAGTTGTCGAGCGCACCGATAACCTTGACCGCACCGTCCATGCGCTTGGCCTGCTTCACCTTGCCCGCCATTTGTTCGGCGCCGGCGAGCAGGTCGGCGATGATGAGGTGCAACTGCTCATCGGCCTGGGTGCCGAGCTTGCAGTTGGCAACCATATTGCCAACTGCATCCTCCACTTTTTTCGCCAACGCCCCGTAGCCCTTGGACGACAGCTTGTTCTCATGAATCGCGTGCAGTGAGGATGCCATCGACTGGCGAATTTCGCCCATGGACTTGCGCAGCGGGGCGTCCGTTTCCCATTTCTTGCCGGCGTTGAGTTGCAAGGTGGCGGACGTCGTGCCGTGGCCATGGTCGTGGGCTTCGTTCGCTGCGAAGGATGGGCCGGTAGCGGCAAGGGTCAGCACAGTCAGGGCGGTCAGAAGGTAGGGTTTCATGGGTGTGATTCTCCAGAACAGATGATGGTTGATGGGAGCACTCAATTGGCAATGATTCCGACGATATCGCTTCTTCAGCTTGGCCAATTATGCTCATCGAAGCTGAACGCCGGATGAACAAACAACCCAGTGTGTGCAACAACAAAATGCTGGTTCACTTCTACCGAAAACTACCGTGTTGCCTGGGGTGATAAGCAAACCCCACGGCGCCATCTTCAGTCTGGCGAGTGCAATGGTGAGAGTCAAACTGCCGGCAGTATCAACGAGACTTGAAGCCCGCCCAATGAGGATTTAGCCAACACCAAATCACCACCGTACATTCGCGCCAAGTCGGCGGTTATGGCAAGCCCCAGACCCGTACCGGGAACCTGCTCATCCGCGCGAACCCCTCGTTTGAGTACATGATCGCATTCGGTCTCGGCTATGCCCTTGCCGTCGTCATCGATGCTCACCCGGAGTTTGCCAGACTCGTCCGAGACTTGAATCTCGATCCGTGATCTGGCCCACTTCGACGCGTTATCGATCAGATTCCCCAGCATTTCCTGTAAATCCTGTTCTTCACCACGGAATGCCAGATTGGCTTGATCAGGATGCACGACAAACTCAAGCTGGCGGTCTGCATGCACCCGCTGCATGACCCGCACCAGTCCCTGGATGACAGGCTCAACGGCGGTGCGTATGCCAGGAACTTGTACCGATGCGGCAGCCTGTGCCCGGCTCAGGTGGTAATCGACCTGCTTGCGCACGGCATCGACTTGCGATGCGACCAGACGTGCCAAGTCGTCATCTCCCTTCTTGGGAGCATTGGCGGCATTGGCGAGGACGCTCAGCGGCGTTTTAAGCGCATGGGCAAGGTTGCCGGCTTGCGTTCGGGCACGCTCGACCACTTCAGCGTTTTGCGCCAGCACCGTGTTGAACTCATTCACCAGCGGCATGATCTCGTTCGGGAAGGTGCCTTCCATGTTTCGGGCATCTCCGTGCCGGACACGCCCTAGGGCGTTTTGCATGCTACGTAGTGGAGCAAGCCCGACGAATACCTGCATCAAAGCGGCGAGCGTCAATCCCATTCCAAGTATGCCCAGCGCCATCCAAAGATGGCCTTTGAAGTCCTCGACAGGCACTGTCATCAGACTTTCATTGGCCGCAGTCATCAACCTCAGGGAGTGAGTGTCAATGGTGACGGTGCGTTCCACCACTCTTAGAGCAACTCCTTGGGGGCCTTCAATCCGATGCTGATGAATCTCTCCGTCCGCCGGGGTATCGGCCGGGACCGTCAATGTTTCATCCCACAGTGAGCGGGAACGCAAAACAGCCTTGACGGGTTGCTCATCCGCAGCGGGGATGCGATCGATCTGCCAATACAGGCCGGACAGGGGCTTGTTAAGGCGCGGGTCACTCGGAAGCAATCGAACCTGGGCCTGATTCTGCTCATCGAGAATTAGTTGGGCTGTTAGCTGATCCAGATGATTCTTCAGTTCCACATCGAACTGGGCTTCGACATGCTGATGAAAGAGTTGGCCAAGCCCCCAGCCCGCAACCAGAATCGAAATGACGATCCAGACGAGCGTGCCCGCCAAGAGACGTATACGCAGGGAGTTGCGTAAGAAGGCAAAGTTCATTGTGCTTTGTTGAGCCGGTAGCCCAATCCGCGCACGGTTTCGATCAGGCCCGGTGGCAGTTTCTTGCGCAAGCGCGCGATAAATACCTCGACCGTATTCGAATCACGATCGAAATCCTGCGCGTAAATATGTTCGGTCAGCTCCGCACGGGAGACGATTTCACCCGGATGGTGCATCAGGTAAGCGAGAACGCGGTATTCATGGCTCGTCAGCGTCAGGGCAGTTCCATCCACACTGACACGGCTAGTACGGGTATCCAGTGTCAGCGGACCGCAAACCAACTCGGTACTGGCATGGCCGCCCGCACGGCGAATCAGGGCCCGGAGCCTCGCCAGGAGCTCTTCCATGTGAAAAGGCTTGGTCAGGTAGTCGTCCGCGCCGGCATCGATGCCGGCCACTTTCTCCCGCCAGGTATCGCGTGCCGTCAGGATCAACACCGGTAAAGTACGACCTGCCGTACGCCATTTCTTGAGAACCGTGATGCCATCCATCTGCGGCAGGCCGATGTCGAGGACGATGGCATCGTAGGGTTCGGTCTCCCCCATGAAATGACCATCGACTCCGTTGTGGGCGACATCCACGACATAGCCGACCGATTGGATGCCTTCGACCAGCTGTGCCGCCAGCGTCGGCTCATCTTCGACGACCAGAATGCGCATTAGCGGGGCTCTCCTTGCTCGTGTGGTTTATGCGGTTTGCCCGGCTTCTCCTTGAAACCGAGGATGGTGCCATCTCGAGCCTGAATTTTCAGCTTCATCAAGGCGCCTCCCTTGCGCAATAACTTGATTTCATAAACCCACTCACCCTTTTCGCGGTCGAGTTCAACTTCCATGACCTTGCCGGGATAGTCGCGTTCGACCCGATCAAGAATCGTGCGCAAGGGCAGCACGTCCCCCGCCTCGACGGCTTGGCGGGCACGTTCATGGTCAGCGTTATCTGCTGCGTAACTGACTCCCGTACCCAACATTGCCACCATTATCCAAATGAACAAGCCTGTCAGTGTGCGGCGCGATTGGGTGGTGATTCTCGACGACATACTCAACTCCGCAGTTTTCCAGTCTGATCTTTTAGCGCTTTGAATATGAACGCAGGATGAACAAGCGATTCAGCCTTCATTCAGACAGGGAGGCGCAAAGTGCGCTCCACAGTCCGATAACCGCAAGGAGAAACGCATGAAGAACATGTTGTTCGTCACCTCAGGAATTGTCGCCATGATACTCAGCACCGCGACACTCGCCGGTCCGCGCGAAGATTTGCTAACCCAGTATGCCGCAGCCGCCAAGGCAACGAGCTTTTCAGCAGCACGTGGGCAAACCTTACATACCCAGAGCTTTTCTGGTGGGAAGCCTGACACGCCTTCATGTACAACCTGTCACGGCAAGGACACCCGGGGGGCCGGCCGGGCGCTGACCGGCAAGACCATCGAACCGGTTGCCGTGTCGGTGATGCCAATGCGTTATACCGATCCGGCCAAGGTCGAAAAGTGGTTCAAGCGCAATTGCACCGAAGTATTGGGGCGCGAATGTACCCCGCAGGAGAAGGGTGACTGGCTCACCTTCGTGATTGGTCAGTAATCCCATTCAAAGGAGACTCCCGTGCGCATTCCCTATCGCCCACTTGCCATCGGCCTCGTGACCTTGGCTTTTTCTGCCCTTGTATTAGCCCGTGCCCTGGCCGGTGACCGCCATTACTTTGCCCCGGTGGCCAATCCAGTCGTCAAAGAAGAGTGTGGAAGTTGCCATCTGGCCTTTGCACCCTCGATGCTCCCGGCGCGATCCTGGCAGCGCATGATGGGCGAGTTGGACAAGCATTTCGGAGATAACGCCAGCCTCGATCCGGCCGCCGCCGAGAAGATTACGAACTATCTCGTTGCCAATGCAGGTGATGCGGGGGGCCAGCGCTACAGCAGCAAATTGCTCAAGGGCGTGGCCACCGGGGCTGCTCCACAGCGCATCACGGAATTGCCCAAATGGGTGAGCGAACATCGCAAAGTGCCCGACTGGGAGTGGCGCCACAAGGAGGTACGCACCAAAGCGAACTGTGTCGCCTGCCATACCGCAGCAGAACAAGGCTATTACGAAGAATGACTATTTCAGACGCTTTCCTGAGTAGGAGGATTTCACCATGCGACCATTAACCATCACTGCACTGCTTGCCACAGTTTTCGTCTCAGTTTCGAGTCATGCCCAGGATGTCCGCTCTGCCAAAAACGACACGGCGAGATGGCTATCGATTCCCGAAGTGGCCGCCAGATTGGAATCTGCCGGTTATCGAAATATCGAGAAGATCGAACGTGAAGGCGGCAGCTATGAGGTCAAGGCCGCCGACCAGGCGGGCCGGCGGATCAAGCTGTATGTGCATCCCCAAACTGGCGAGGTCATCGACCAGCGGCAGCGTGACAAATACGACGGTGGCCATGCGAAGAGCAATCAGCGCAGTTCTGCTGACTGCAACGAGCGACGCTGCCGTGATGACTTGCCCCAACCGGGAACCATTCAACCTGCCGCTGGAAAATGATCCATCAGGAGTTCTGACATGAAATTCTTGCTCGGCTCGCTACTCGCCATCGTCTCACTGGCTTGGGGAATGGATGTGCTTGCCACAGGTGGAAGCAGTGGCGGCACTCTGCCATGGGTAATCCGGCAGGAAGCGCTCTATCTGAGTGGGCTGCTATCGATCGCTTTGATGTCGCTGGCGATGTTTTTGTCCACACGTCCCGCTTGGCTCGAAACCCCGCTGGGCGGTATGGATCGAGTCTATCGGACCCATAAATGGGCCGGCATACTCGCGGTGAGCTTCGCCGTAGTGCATTGGCTGGTAGAGGAAATCGTCGGAGACATTCTGAAAGCGATGGTCGGACGCGAAGGCCGCATACCCAAGGAGCAATTCACCGGCTTCCTGGAAGTGATGCGCGACCTAGCGAAGGACATGGGGGAGTGGGCGTTTTATCTTGTACTGGCAATGCTGGTCATCACCTTATGGAAGCGGTTTCCCTATAAAACCTGGCGGGTAGTGCATCAGGCAATGCCTGTGCTTTATCTGATGCTGGCGCTGCATGCAGCTATGCTCGCTCCGACAGATTACTGGACCCAACCAGTCGGCATTCTCATCGCGTTGCTTGGCGTTGCCGGAATTTATGGCGCCCTGTACTCGCTGGTGGGTCGCATCGGGAGAGCACGCCGCGCCAGCGGGACAGTGACGGCCATCGAGCAACCTTCCCCGGATGTGCTTGCCGTCAAGTGCCAACTCGACAATAACTGGCGAGGTCATCGCCCTGGTCAGTTCGCATTCATTTCCTTCGACGAAAAGGAGGGGGCTCACCCATTCACGATCGCCAGTGCTGATCGGGGTGATCGAAGCATCAGTTTCCAGATCAAGGCGCTCGGTGATTACACCCGCACCCTGGGCAAGCGACTGAAGGTCGGTCATGCCGTCAAGGTTGAGGGGCCTTATGGTCGCTTCGACATGGCCCGGCAGGATTCGAGCGCCCAACAAATCTGGATTGCCGGTGGGATCGGGGTGACGCCGTTTCTGGCCTGGCTGGACTCCTTGCAACAGACACCGAGCCAGGTTTCAGCGGACCTCCACTACTGCACCCGTGATCGAACCAATGATCCCTTTGTCGCCGGCCTCGAGGCAAGCTGCGCCGCCTTGCCCGGAATCCGTCTGCACATTCATGGCGCCCAACAGGGCGAAGCATTAAGCGCAGCCGATGTGGCGGATACGCTAAATGGCTCGCGCCGTTTGGAAATCTGGTTCTGCGGGCCACAAGGCTTGGCCGAAAAACTCAAACAAGAACTCGGACGAATCGGACAAGGCCGGTTCAGTTTTCATCAAGAAGCATTTGAAATGCGGTGACCCCTCTAATCGGTCTGTACGACTGCTCGACTCAGTAACCCGTCGTTCACAGGCGAGCCAATTTTTACCAGCCAAGGACAACAGTCGCTGCGAAGGCGACGTTGGGTTGAAAGACCGACCGTCTCTTCAGGGTCGCCAGCGCTCAGTGACGAATGGCTGCTTCCAGGAAGCGAAACTTCAACGGCGGCTTTACGGCGATGAGCTCGGAGAGGGCAAGTTCGCGTCCCGACCCTGAGCCGACGGTCGAGGATTTTGGAAGCGGTCATTCGGCTCAATGCCAGGTGAAACGAAAGCTGACGTTGGTTGATCCAAGGTGCCATCCTGCGGATTTCTTCGAGCGTTCGGTGATCCAGTTTTCGTCCGTCTCGTTTCATCCCTATCGGATCACCATGACAGCAAAAGTTCCTAGCCTATCGTCTTACTTTCCGCCTTCTGAGTAATAGGCATCCAGCCAGCCACATTGGTTGTCTTGCATACTCCATACAGGCTGGCCCCGAAAAATGCCGTGGTACTATAGAGCAAATAATCGCCGAAGTTGAGGCGTTGCTTAGTGCGTGTTCCGAGTAGCTAGATAAACCAACGGAAATATCGCGTTTAGGATATCGTCGCAAAAAGTCGCAGGTATGGGGCCACATGTGGCATCGTTGGCCTGCATTGCAGCAGTGACAATGTTGAGGCGTATCGACCTGCTAGGTCTGTTGCTAGCCACAGCTTCGGCCTGCGCCCAGTACCGGTGCGTCGAGAGCTGCAATGTGGTCTACACAGACCGGCCGTGCGCGTATGACATTCGAGCGACGATACCCCGTTGAAGGCACATGAGGCGGAAATTGAGGAAAACGCTTGTAGTCTTGTGGTTTATGGGTTGGTTAAGCTGGCCCATCTGGGCGGTGACGCTTCAGGGTAAAGTAATCGGCGTTAGCGATGGAGACACCATCACCGTGCTTGATGAAAACAGGGTTGCCCACAAGGTACGCCTGGCCGGCATTGATGCCCCGGAGAAGGCCCAGGCATTCGGCGACCGGTCCAAGAAGCACCTAAGCGAATTGGTCTTCGGGAAAACCGTTGATGTGGATTGGCGCAAGACCGATAAGTATGGGCGAATTATTGGCAAGGTAATCGTCGGCAGCCAGGATGCCAATCTAAGCCAACTACAGAGCGGGCTCGCATGGCACTACAAGGCTTATGAGAGTGAACAGTCGATCGCGGACCGGGAGGCATACGCCCATGCTGAATCGGGCGCCCGTGTGAAACGCACTGGCCTCTGGCAGGATCACCAGCCGATTGCTCCGTGGGATTTCCGACATGGCGGGGACGTCTCTTCAGCCAAAGTGCGAAAAGAAAACCATCAGTTTTGTCCCTGTAGCAGCGACTTCGCATGTCCTGGCCCACGAGGCGGACGTTATTGCTTTACTTCTGGCGGCAAGAAGAAATACCTCTAATTCTTGGTACGGCTTTCACTTGGAGAAAGCTTTCTTCTCTATGCGCAGCGCAACGTTGCGCATGTGTTCTAGCACGTTATCGGGGCAACGCACTCGGGTCTTGGCGCCAGGGTTTGCCAAGTAGCTCATGAGTGTACGCATGGCAAGCGGTCGGGCCTGCCGAGCGTTAAACCGTCCCAGCAATTCTGCGAGCGTCAACTCGCTGCCCTCCACCAGATCCCGAAGAATTCGGTTATTTACGAATGGATCTGCTTCATTCATAGCTGCGATACCAAGTTGATCAGATTGAAGGCAAACCAACCGTCGTTCGTGACAAAAACCTGAGGCTTGGCTGTTGCGGCATCCCGCATTAGACCAATTCCGTCGGAATATTGCTCATACGAGACGATCTTGGAGTAAGGAATTCGTAGCGACTTCTGCGGACCGGAAAAATAGATATGCTTCGTGGTCACATATAACGTGCCCATACCTAGGCTGACTCGCTCTTGACGCACAACCGGACGACCTTTGAAAGCGCCAACGCGGTAGTAGACTCCTTTCACGATGCGCACGCTAACGCCGTGACTGACTCCTACCATTTCTCGGCGCTCACGATCTTCGAGGTATTCTGTGCCGGGGAACGCCCAGATCAGGACTTCATTCTTCTGCAAGTTAAGACCGGTGGGGCCGTTGAAAGTCATGCGGCTCTGGATCTTGCCCTCGCCGAGATCCCGCAACTGAGCGGCCTTGGCCAGTAGTCCGTAGGCGGGCAGTCGAGAGATGTTTGGCATCAGTCCGGTCTTTTCTGCGAAATTGACTAGTGCCGCTTCTTCGGCAGCCGTCAGCAGTCCGTCCTCTAGGCAGGCATCGACAGCTTGGCGCCATCCTTCGACCATAAGGCCGTCCAGTTCGCTTGTGCGGACGAAGCCCTGCCTAGCCAAGGGCAGCACCATTGATCTGACCTGACCGGCATCGGCTTGGTGCATAATGAACTGCACCACTGCACGCTGTATTGCAGCCTGGGCAGCAGCGTGCTGCTGTTCGCACTCCTTGTGTACCGAGCGAAGGAGCCCCGCCGGTTGACTACAGTGACTGCAAGCTCCCATTCTTTCCTCCGAACGCCTAATTGCAGCCGAAACAACGCGCCGCATCGAGAATCGAGCGAGCCCACGGCCGGTGGGTTGCTGGCTCGCACATTGACTGGTGCAGCTTGAAGACCCCAGGCGCATCGTGATTGAGGATGCGCAGCGCGGTTTCCAGATCCTTCTGGTCAACACGGTAGTGATTCTCGATGAAGGGCACTTGGGTCGGATGAATGGCGGTCTTGCCGACCAAGCCATGATTGAGGTCGACTTCGATCTCGCGCCCCAGGGTCTCGGTATCGTCGAAATGCTCAAAGACCGGCGCAGACAAGGAAAAGCCATATGGGATGAAGGTCGTCGCCAAGCGGGCGATAACATGACCGACGGGCGTCTCGTAGATGGTCCTCCCCCGGGGACGGCGCATGTGCAGAAGGGACAAGAGATCGTTGCCCCCGATGCGCAGTGAATGTATGCGGTCACGCCAGGGAGCGGCATCCATCAGGCGGACGAGATACTGCATGTCGGCATCCTGGAATACCTCGCGGGTCTCCAGGGTGGGCATGACCCAATGTCTGCTGGTGGCGGGCATCTGGCCCATGTAGTGCTCAATGTTGTCAGCTGTGACTTTGGGTAGCACAAAGCCATCAACTGCATCGATGCCAGGCCGGCTGATCAGATGGCCCAGAATAGCCGGACTGCGGGCGCGGACAAAGCGGAAATATCCGTCGCGTGGCCGCAACTGACGCAGGGCAACTTGAAGATTCTTGAGCGCGCGAGACAGATCCGCGTCGGCGACGGCATCTTCGGTGCAAAAGATCAATGAGCGGATGTCGGCCAGCTTTTCGCCAGCGGCAATAGCCACCAGATCGGGATGGGTGGCTGGAACGTATAGCGATGCCCCAAGTTGCGGTTTGCTACGCATCGGCGGCACTCCTAATGATAGACACGGCATTAAGGTGAAGGCTGGGCCGGATTTCGATAGGCACGTGCTTCTCCCGAGCAAGGGTGATGAGGTGCTGCACTGCAGGAAGCTCTCGATCGCGTAGCACTAGACGCTCTGGCAGGCGGCGCAGGAGAACACGGGTAGCCTCGCCAATCCCGGGCTTGACCAAGTTACGGTCGGAAATGCCGTGGCGTGCCATCTCCTCGGCGATAAAGGCATCGCTCCGCTGTGACTGCTCCGCCCAATCGACGGCCTGTGGCGTCTGCCAGTGCTCCGAAGCGGACAGCAAAGCTGAGACGATTTGGACGACCTCATCGACGAACCAGACGGAAAGATCATGGGGAGCGAACTCGGTAAACAGCACGCATCCGTGGTAGTCGTCCTCGCCGATCGCCTCGTTCAGCACAGTGCGACTGATTAGCCCCGAAATGGTCGCGTTCAGGATCGATGACGGTATCAGGTAGTCCTCAACTGTGGCTGCACAGAACGCCTTGCCGGCAAGGTCGGCCAGGACATAGAGATCTGAGCGGATGGATGTACCCCTCGCTGCGTTGTAGTTAGCAATGGCTTGCGACAGTTCCGCCGTGATCACCCCTTTGCCGGTCCAGCCATCGATGAACACCAGGGATTCGGGCTCGGCACCACGGGCCAGGATGGTATCGAGGGCGTTGGCGTCGATACCCCTATCTCGGATGATGGAAACTGAGTAGTGGGGAATGGCATGAGCGGTGATGCGACGCAGGATATGGGCGACAATGGCGCCGACCGGAGTACCTGCCCTGGCCAGTGAGACCAGTGTCGGACGGCTGCCAACCTTCTGTAGAATGAGTTGCGCGAGAATTAGGCAGTCGCGCGCCATGCGTTCCCGGTTCATCTCGTGGGCCGCAAAGAACAGCCGGCGATACTGCTCGGATGGGAGCTTCTCCGGTGACAGCATCTCGCTGTAGTGGCGTTTTCCGGTCTGGATGAGGTGCTCCTTTTCCAAGGTATCCTCGATCATGGCGACAGGAATCGGCTTGAGGAGAAATTCGACATCCTCGGCACGGTAAGAGCCATGGAAACTCAAGCAAGACTCCCTTCTAGGCCGACGGCAATCTGGCTGCCTGCAGGAATGATTTGGTAGTCGCAGGCCCGCATAAAATTGAGGTCAACTTGGGAATCGCCCATGCCGAAGGTAAGAACTGGGCCGTAGGTTGCTTCGTAGCGTCTGCGTAGATGACTGACGGCATTCTGCTTGTCCAGCCAGCGGGGAATTAGGGCAAGGTTGTTGTGGTTGTTGTGCAACGTCAGGTCCGGCAGACTACCTGACGCCATTGCGTCCCTGCAGTAGCGGTAGAGGGAGGCAATGAGAGCAATGTCGCCGCTGGTGGACTTGGCCACTACATAGAACGGGATGCTGTAGTCCGAAATAAGGCGGATGTGAGCATCGCCTCCGAGCACAGCATTTTCGCGTTCCAGGGCATCGATGCAGGTCCGCATGTTGTCGGCGCAGCCCTGAGCGGACACTCTGCTGGCCTCCAGCCATTCGGCTTCCGGCGTACCGTTCTCTTCGAGAATGACGCCGCCGTAATTGATAATGGCTTGGGCTGGGAAAGGGATGCGTACCCGCGAGAAGGCATCGTGATTGCGTGCTGTTACTGGAATGAGGGTCGTCTCCTGCAGCAGAAACGAAAGGAGCGCCTGCTGCTGTGGACTGGCGTAAGAGATCGGCTGACCGTCCCGGAGGTAGGCAAGAGGTTCCCATCCAGCGCCGGGCGTAACCTTGCGATGGCTCTGAAAGAGGGTGTCATCGAGGTCAGCGAAGAGTAATTTCTTCAATGTGAGTCTCCGAATGGAAGCGCAGGAGCATGGCATCCAGGCGGCGGGCGACTTCCTGCAAGCCTTCGGTAACGCCGGTTTCGTGGCACAGGAATACATGGTCGTAGCGACACTCGCCGCAGTTGTAGAGGTAGTTCGCCACACCTTCCCCGTAGTTGTCCGGGAAGGACATGACGTCGCGAATCGGCCCCCAGGTCAGAATGGGCGAGCGCGTGGTGGCATGCATGACCACCTCGGCCCGGGTGGATTGCTGCAGCAATTGGGCCAGCACGAAGGCGGGATACATGAACTCTCCGGTACCCAAGAGCAGAACCCGGTCGCTCGGCCGAAGCCGGCCGGCCAGCGAAGCCACCGTGCCAGGATCGAGGAAAAGGGGAGATGTCCGTCCGAGGCGGCCAAAGCCAGGGTCGGCCACTTGCGAGGCAGCGGATGCCTGCGAGGATGCCGACTCCACCCCGGAGACGGCGCCATCTCCGGGGATAAAACGCCACTCGCCGTACAGCAGCGCCCCGAAAGTGACCGGCAAGGCAATAGTGGTCGGCAAATCAGCGCGACGTTCCGGACCGGTGAAATCGGTGATAGCCGCCAGATGGACGTGCTCTATTCCCGGCGCCCGCTGGCGGCAGGCCCTGGCAAGGTTGATGAAGGTATTGCCGGTACTGATTTCGTCATCGACGAGAACGAGGGAGCGCGCAGCGGCAAAGCGGGTCCTCATCTGCGGATCGACAGGTTCGAAGAGCCATTGCATGGGCGCATGACTGTGGGACTCTTCGAACACGATGGGGCTCGCCCCGGCCACGTCGTATCGCGTGGTATGGAGGAACAGCGCCTGCTTTCCAGGATGGTCACGCAGCCAAGCCTCGAATACCCCCTGCCCGAGGCAGGTGGCGGTCTCCGCCATGCCGACGAAAAGGATCGGCTCCGGAAGATCCGGAATATGGGCAGCGATGCGCTCGTGGACCTCGGCCATCAAGGCAGGGGGCACAGGCAGATGCTTGCCGAGCACATGGGAGAGGAAGAGGAAGGCCCGCTTCGGATTGTTGCGGGTGGCAAAGGTGAACAGACGTTCCGGTGCCATCTCCGCCCGCTCGATGCTTACCTCAATGCGCCCCTGAGGCAGATTGCCCACCAGGGTAGCCGGGTAGAAAATGCCAGGATGCATCAGACAAGTTCCACCGCCTGGGTCACTTCCCCGACGCGCAGGCCGGGCACAGCAACGGGAATCTGTAGGGTGGCATAGCCACTGTCGAAACCAGCCACTCCGAGGTACGGAAGGTTGGGGCCTGCAAGGCAGGCCATGGCAATACCCCCGGACATGCGTGGATTGACCTCTAGGGTGCGAAGACCGCTCACCCCCTCACGGAACTGGATGTTGGCATAGCCGTTCAGGGAAAACTGGTGAATGATGGCAGCGCAAGCCGCCTGAATATCCTCGCGGGGGTCGATGATCTGACCGTGCCCGGCACGAAGTGGTTTGCGGCGGGCCACCGCACAGCGCAGGACACCCCGATCGGCAACACAATCCACACTGAATTCATGTCCCGATAGGAATTCCATGACCAAGAGGGTCGGGAACGTCTCCCGCTGCGCCAGCATGATGCGTAGCGAGGGAAGATCAATCTGGTAATCATGGCCATCGGCGTAGATATCGTAGGCGCTGCGATCTTCACGGATGCGCCGAAAGCCGATGCCATACACCGACACGGATGGCTTGATGCAAAGCTGGTCGTGGGCTTCTCGTAATCGATCATAAGCGGCGTCGAATTCAGCCAGAGAGGCACAGGCCTGCCACGCCGGCGCCGGTGCCTGGGGGCACTCCACGGTCGCATAGAAGCGTCCCTTGTCGTGCAACAGGTTGAGCATTGCACGCGGGGCGCTGCTCAGTATCCGGGTGCCAAAACCGGCAAAGGTATCCTCTGCGTCCGCCAGAAGCGCCGCCTCCTTGCCGGGTACGAAGATACCGATCTTGTGGCGACTACAGAAATCTGCACACCACTCGGCATAGGCTTCGCCGGCGAGGCCAGAAGGCTCCTGGTGGAACTCGTCCGCCGCCAGCCGAACCAGCGCGTGCGGGTTCGGGCTGGAGGCAACCAGCGTATAGGCCTGCTCCTTGTCGCCCTGGCGGATGAGGCGCAGGGCGTTCTGAACCGAGGAGAAGGTCTTATTGAACCAGACTTTCACGCGCGGATCCCTACAGATGCGGCAGGATCTGTGGGAGCAGGTCCTGGAACGTGCGGCCGGTGCCGTTCTCGCCGATGGCATGCATCTTCCATTCGCCGTTGTGGCGATAGAGCTTTGCCATGATCTGGGCCGAGTGGTGCCCCTGAACACTTAGGTCATAGCGTGCAATTTCCTTGCCGGAGGACTTGTCCACGATGCGGCAGAAGGCATTGGCCACCTGCGAGAAGTCCTGGCCGGTAAAGGAGTTCACTGTGAAGACGAGGGATTTGATGTTGGCGGGAACGCTGTTGAGATTGACAATGATCTGTTCGTCGTCGCCATCACCATCCCCGGTGCGGTTGTCACCGGTGTGAGTGATGCTGCCGTCACGGCTGCGAAGCTGGCGGAACCACACCGAGTCGAGAACCTGCTTGTTTTCGTCGAAGAGAAGGCAGGAGGCATCGAGGTCGATCTCGGTACTGCCGCCGCCAAATCCAAAAAAACCTCCCGACTTCTTCACCGCATCCCAACCGAGTCCCATAACGATGCTGCTCAACGTACCCCCGGCCTCCTTCTCCAAACTAATCTTCTGGCCTTTTTGCAGATTGACCGCCATTCTTTTCTCCTTTGCTGTGTGGTTTAGATGAACGTCTTGCTATCGAGCTCCAATGCACGGCAAATCTGCTCCAGTGCCTGGCGCTCGGTGGTATCGAAATGCCCGTCAGCATTGGCGATGGCCAGACATACACGGACGATGAGGTGGGCCTCCGGTTTGCCCTTGAACGCCGATATCTTCTGCAGCGCTTCACCGGTGGCGATAGTGGCGTCGAACTCGAAACGGCTCAGACACTGGTTGAAGGCTTCGATGACCTTGTCCGTGTCGAAGACGCTCAACTGTTCCGAGTTACGCACATAGCCCATGAGCTTCTGTTTCTCGGTAGCGCTCACAGTGCCGTCGGCAAAGGCGATCATGGTCGAACCGGCGACGATGGCCTGCAGCAGTTCCTTGGAGCGGAACTTCTTGAGTTCGGTATTCAGCGACTGGGTGACATCGCGCACGGATTTCTTCAGGGTATCGAGAAACGACATGGAACCTCCAGAAGGGAAAAAGATGGAAAGGGCCAGGGTCAGGCTTTTCGCAGGCCCAGCTTGGCTCCCAGCCAAGTGAGGAAGCCGCTGCGGTTTCTTGAGCAGACAATGACTCGGCCATTCCCGGAGAACTTGAGGACGATGCCTTCGCCGCTGGCGACGCTGTTGACGAGGCTGCCGAGCAGGCCCTGGCCTTGACTGGTGCTGGCCGCCAGTTCGTAATGGAGCGAACTGTCCCAGGCAACCACATGGCCGTTGTCGATGACGACGCTCTTGTCCGGACTGACATCGATGGAGAAGATGGAGCCGAATCCGGAAACCACTAGTTGGCCGCTGCCGCTGGAACGGCCGATGAAGAAACCCCCAGTGCCCCCGAACAGGGCGTTGCCCAGGTTCTGTATCTGGGCGGTGACCTGAACGCCATCGGTGGCCGCTAGGTAGGCTTCGTCGGAAATACAGTATTGCACCTTGCCGACATCCAGCACCTGCATCGCTCCGGGCAGGCTGGGCGAGAGCAGGCAGTCGCCATTGCCGCGTACCGCCTGAATGTGCTGCTGAAAGAAGCTCTCGCCGTTGGTCAGACGACGCATCATTGCCTGCAGGAAGCCACCCTGCATACGCCCGGTGAGGTCCAGCGTATCCTCCATCATGACCATGGCGTCGCTCTCGCAGGAGATGGATTCACCCCGGCGCAGGGAAACGTGGAGGAAGGGATCAACGTCTCCGGTAATGGTAAATTCTGGCATCTATAGATCCATGGCTGATCAGGAAAACATGCCTTTGGCCTTGGCCCCCTTGACCCATTCCGGGTACTCCTCCATCAGAAGGTCGTAGAGGGCATCGTCCGTGTGCTCATCCGGCCTTTCCACAGAGAAGAAAGCGGCATTGTCCAGAAGCCGGCCGGGGAGTTCATCGAGTTTTTCAAGGAACGGGAAGCTGGAGTCGGTAAAGGCCATGAGGAGCTTGCTCCTGGACTTGCGGCCTTTGCCGATCCCCATGAACTGCCAGAAGATGGGCTGGAAACTCGACTCCCGCAGCTGGCGTTCGGTCACGGTCTTGTCGCTGGTGCTACCGTCAGTCACAAACATTACGTACACCGGGGTCTCGGCGTGCTGGATGGTCCCGGGCGCCGCACTCGGATCGAAATAAAAGTCGCGAATGGCGCCCATGGCCTTTCCGTAGCGTGTGTCGCCCTCAAGCCCATGGCGCCGGTTGATGCCGGTGATGTAGTCCCGGCAATTGCCGAGATTCAGTGGCTCGGGATGATGCACATCAGCCCCGAAGAGGAAGACGTCAATCTCGCCATCGTCATCGAAGTGGCAGGCCAGGGCGAGGACACGCTCGGCGAAACGCTGCACGGCTCCCTGCTTGTAGAGCGTGTGCATGGAGCCGGAAATGTCGAGGCATAGGCAGACCCGGGCACGATGCCGCCCGAGGCCGGTCTTCTCCAGGCTTACCTTGGCCTGCTTGACGAGGGACACCAACTGCGGCGCCTCTTTCTCGATCCGTTTTTCCAGGGAAACCTTCGCTGGCGACGGCGCGGAGATCGGTTTTGGCGATGGAACCGCGACTTCGCCGCCGAAATGCGTGACAAGCGCATCGAGACCGCCATCGAACCCCTGCCCGACCGGACAGAGGCGCCAGGCGCCGTCCTTGCGGTAGAACTCGAAAAGCATCACGGCACGCTCGCCAGCGAACAGGGCACCGGAGAAGTCAAAGCGGGCCATGGCCTGGTCGTTTGCCAGAATGTCGAGGTGGCTAGGCGGCAACTGGGTCACCTGCCCCTGGCCATCGATTGCCAGGGTGATGGTCAGCACCTCGATGGATGCAGGCAAGGCCGCCAGGTTAAACGTAAAGCGCCCCGGCGCGCTGAAGGCGACGCCGCCGCAGGGGGTCTGTGGTTGATTGAAGAACGTCATGTAACGTTCATCGGAAAGCTTTCGCTGTCCATCCAGCCCGAAGCAGGCGCAGTCCACCAGGGGGCCGCCAGCACCGAGGGAGAGTTCGACGATGAAATCGCTCCCAGCACCGATGGCATCGAGTCGGGCGCGTTGGCCGCGCTGCAGGTATTGCGTCATGGGCATCTAGATAGGAGCTGACAGGAGATGCGGCCGAAAGGCCCCATCCCCATGGGTCGTCAGACGCTGACGCCAAAATTCTTGGCAAGGGGGCCGAGACCACCCTGGAAGCCCTGACCGATGGCCTTGAACTTCCAGTCGCCATTGTTGCGATAGATCTCACCGAAAATCATGGCCGTTTCGACCGAAGCATCTTCCGACAGGTCGTACTTGGCGACTTCCGCGTTGCTCCCGGCATCGATGCAGCGAATATAGGCGGAGGACACCATGCCAAAATTCTGACGACGCTCTTCGGCGGCGTGAATGGTGACGCAGACGGCAATCTTCTCGACATCGGCAGGGACTAGGGAAAGGTCAACGATGATTGATTCATCGTCGCCGTCGCCAGCACCGGTACGGTTGTCGCCGGAGTGCTGGACCGCGCCTTCCACGGACTTTGGCTGGTTGTAGAAGATGAAGTCCGCATCGCTGCGAACCTTGCCGGCAGCGTTAAGCATGAAGGCGCTGGCATCGAGGTCGAATTCGGCGCCATCCGTGGCACGGGTATCCCAACCCAGGCCCAGGGTCATCTTCTTCATGCCCGGGGCTTCCTTGCTCAGATTGACGTTACCGCCTTTTTGCAGACTGATAGCCATATGTTGCTCCTTTTCGGTGGGTTAAACGAGGGTGGATTGGAGGTGACTCAGGCGACATTCACCCCGTGCTGCATGCACAGGGAGTAGAGGCCGCCGGCATAGCCCTGTCCGACTGCACGGAATTTCCATTCACCGCCGCGTCGGTAGATTTCCCCAAAGACCATAGCGGTTTCTGTCGAATAGTCTTCAGAGAGGTCGAAGCGAAGGACCTCCTGGTCGGAATCGGCATTGACGAGGCGCACGAAGGCATCGCGAACCATGCCGAAATTCTGACGCCGAGCCTCGGCGTCATGGATGGTGACGGCGATAACGAGGGAGTAGATGTTCGCCGGCACTTTTTCCAAGGCAACCTTGATTGCCTCGTCATCCCCATCGCCCGCACCAGTGCGGTTGTCGCCCGTGTGTTCAACGGAACCGCAGGGGGAACGCAACTGGTTGTAGAAGATGAACCAATCGTCCCCGGCAACCTTGCCGTTCTCGCCAACCATGAAGAGGCTTGCGTCCAGGTCGAAGTCCGCGCCATCACTGGCACGGGCATCCCAGCCGAGGCCAATGAGAACGTTCTTTAGAGTGGGATCGGTTTTGGAAAGCGAGACGTTCTCGCCCTTCTTAAGCGATACAGCCATGAATGATCTCCTTCGTGTTTAAGCGTTGTCCTTTTTCGCGACCACTTCCGCTTCCTCTTCCTTGCCAGGAAAAATGAAAGAGGCCACGACGCCAAATGCCAGGGTACCCAGGACAATGGCGAGGCTGCTGCTGGGAGAGATGTGGACGCCGGTGTCAAAGATGGCGTGATTCCAAGACTGGAAGGCCATCTTGATGCCAATGAAGAACAGCAAAGCAATAACTGCCTTCTCGAGGTGCACCAGATACTTGGTTAGGGCAGCCAGGACGAAATACAGGCTGCGCAAGCCCAGGATGGCAAAAATCATGGCCGCATACACCAACAGGGGCTCCTGAGTCATGGCAATGACAGCCGGCACCGAATCGAAGGCGAAGGCGATGTCGGACGTCTCGATGGCCATCAGGCAGAGAAAAGCAGGTGTTGCGTAGAGGAGGCCCGACCGCGTGGTGGCTGACTCCATGCCATGAGCAATCACCTCATCGTGCTTAACGAAGAAACGGTCCACATGGAGGCGGGTATAGATGGGCATCAGTTTGCCCGTCAGACGCACACTCCAGTGGTTGGAGTAATCTTCGATCTCCTCGTCGTCATCGCCACCGGACTGCAGCATCTTGACGGCGCTCCAAATGACGAAGGCGGCAAAGAGAAAGCCGACATAGGGGCTGGCGAGGAATAGCCCGGTACCGGCGGCAACAAACACCGCACGTAGTACAAGGGCACCAATGATGCCCCAGTAGAGTATTCGGTGTTGCAACACTCCCTTGATGCCGAAGGAAGCGAAGATCGCCATGAAGACCATCAGGTTGTCCACCGACAGGCTCTTCTCGAGCACATAACCTGCGAGGTAGAGATCCGCCCAGTCCTTACTGAACCGCACAGCCAGGTAGCCGTAGAACAACAGGGCGAGAGCGATCCAGAAGACGGACCAGCGTGCAGCGTCACCAACGGAGATCTCTGTCGCTTTGCGGTGGGCGAACAGGTCTAGGTACACCGACAAGCCGATGACCGCAAAAAAGATCGCGATCGCCTCAATGGGAAAGCCGAAATGCTGCATAGAGGTCTCCAAAACATGCAATATTGCACCGCGCCGTCATACTACACGGGCATTCTGCTAACGAAAACCCACTAGCATGTAAATTACTTGGATTGCTGATCAATATCAAAACAAGTTAATTAGACGGATTGAAAAATTACCATGTTTGGTACATTATTGCACAGCAAGACGAACGGCATAACGCGTCAGACCGTTGTTCTTTTTGTCGCACCATCGTGCCCGCTCAAGGACCCGGCTATTACCCCGACTTTGTCTTTCTTGCTTTCCCGCCCTAGCCACTTTTTTGCCCTCGGCTTTGGGCTGGGTCTTGTTCCCCGGGCTCCTGGAACTTTCGGTACGCTCGGCGGCTTCCCGGTCGCTTGGGCTCTGTTGCATGTCCCCTTGTGGGCGGCACTACTGACTCTCGCGGTGTTCGTCTATGTGGGGTGTAACGTGTGCCAGCAAGCTGGCGATGCGCTCGGTATTCCGGATCACGGAAGCATTGTCTGGGACGAGATCGTCGCATTCGCTCTGATTCTTCTCTTCGTCCCTATTACGACAGAAGCATGGATTGCTTCTTTCCTGCTCTTCCGTTTTTTTGACATCGTCAAACCATGGCCGATTCGGATCGCTGATGCCCGATTCAAGAATGGCTTTGGCGTCATGCTCGATGATTTGCTCGCCGTACCTTACGTTCTCGCCGTCTACCACGGGACTCATGCACTCAAGGTCGCTAGCGGCTTCTAACTTTCGCGAAAGGAAACATCATGAGACGACTTCCGGTATACCTGCTGCTCGACACCTCGGGCTCTATGACCGGCGATCCTATTGAGGCCGTCAAGTCCGGTCTGCAAATGCTGATTGCCAGCCTCCGCCAGGACCCTTACGCGCTGGAAACGGCATACATTTCGGTGATCACCTTCTCCAGCGATGCCAAGCAGATTGTTCCGCTGACCGAACTGTCCCAGTTTCAGGCTCCCAACATCGAAGCCGCGGGCACCACTGCCATGGGCGAATCCCTGGCCCTTCTTGCAGACTGCGTGCAGCGTGAAGTGAAAAAAGGCACTGCCGACCAGAAGGGTGACTGGAAGCCGGTGGTCTTCATGTTGAGCGACGGCTCGCCGACCGACGATCTGGAAAAAGGCATCGTCGCCCTGCGCACCATCAGGACGGGAGCCTTCGTCTGTTGCGCCGCAGGTCAGTCCGCCGACACGACAGCCCTGAAAAAGATCTCCGAAATCGTGGTCAACCTTGACACCGCCGACAGCACCTCCATCAAGAGCTTCTTCAAGTGGGTGTCATCGTCCATTTCGGTGTCCAGCCAGAAGGTTGAACAGGGCAAGAAGGAGGTCGCCGGTCTGGAAGATTTGCCGCCGCCCCCGCCGGAAGTCAATGTCGTCATGTAAGGAAGGAGAGCGTAAATGGCTGTTTCGTTGAAAAAAGGGGAAGGCATTAGCCTCAAGAAGGATGGGGAATTTGACCTGTCCATGGTGACCATCGGTTTGGGCTGGGATGTAGCCGAAACCAAGTCTGGCCTGCTGGGCTCACTTTTCGGGAAGAAAGAAGAAGACTACGACCTGGACGCAATTGCTTTCCTGCTGGGCAAGGACGGCAAGGTTCGCAGCCTGGGCAAGGCCGGTCCCAATGGACAGGCGACCCTAGTTGATGGCGATGTGGTGTTCTTCAATTCCATGCGCCATCCTTCCGGGGCCATCTGGCTGACAGGAGACAACCGAACCGGCGCCGGCGACGGGGATGACGAGCAAATCATTGTCAAGCTCAACGACCTGCCTCAGGAGTACGAGACGATCATCTTCGTAGTTGCCATCTATGGGGGAAAGGAAAAGAAGCAGTCCTTCGGGAAAGTACAAAACGCCTTTATCCGCGCTGTTGACGCCCGCGGACGGGAGATGTGCCGTTTCAATGTCAGCGGAAACTCGAGCTTCGATCGCTTCTGCTCAATGACCTTCGCTGAAGTGACACGCCAGGGCTCGGGGTGGACATTCCGAGCCATTGGCGTTCCGCACGAAACCGACCGCTTTGTTGACATCTTGCGCAACTACATAAGTTGAGGTGTCCATGAGCCGACGATTGCTGACGTATCTATGCATCGACACTTCAGGGTCGATGAATGGCGAACCGATTGTCGCCGTTAATGCTGGATTACAGGCCTTGCTGACATCCCTGCGCAGCAACCCCTATGCCTTAGAGAGCGTTCACCTGTCCATCACCACCTTTGATTCCGAAATCAAGGAGGTGCTGCCAATGACTCCTGTCGCGGACATCATGCTCCCGGAGATCACCTGTCCAAAGTCGGGCGCGACATTGCTAGGGGCGGCTCTTGAGGACATCTGCGCCCAAGTACAGCGCGACGTGCGCAAGTCCTCCGCTACGGAAAAAGGCGACTGGAAGCCGATGCTGGTCATTTTGACGGATGGCAAGCCGACGGACACCATGGCCTACAGCGAGGTAATCCCCCGCCTTCAGGCCGCCGGGTTTGCCAAGATCCTTGCCTGCGCTGCCGGCCCCAAGTCCGATGCTGCCCAGCTCAAGCGCCTGACGGATTTCGTGGTCAGCCTCGACACCATGGATGCAACCAGCTTCGCCAAGTTCTTTGAATGGGTCTCCGCCACCTTCTCCAAAGACAGCCAAAGTCGTGGCGCGACGGACTCCGTTGAACTGCCCCCGCCGCCCCCAGAACTCAATGTCGTTCTTTGATCGGAGTAATAGATGCGCCGACTGCCCGTATTTCTTGTAATCGACGTCTCGGAGAGCATGGCTGGTGACAACCTGCGTAGCCTTCAGGAAGGTATGGATCGCCTCGTCAAGACGCTGCGTACCGACCCCTATGCCCTGGAAACCACCTATCTCTCCGTCATCGCGTTTGCCGGCCGCGCCAAGACTCTGTCTCCCTTGGTGGAACTATATGCCTTCTATCCGCCGCGGCTGCCCCTAGGTTCCGGGACCTCCATTGGAGCCGCCCTGGAACACCTAATGCGGGAGATTGACGTTAACGTGAAGCGCACTACGGCCGAGCAAAAAGGGGATTTCAAACCCCTGGTGTTTCTCATGACCGACGGCAAGAGTACCGACGATTTGAGTGCCGCCGCGGCTCGTTGGAAGAAGGACTATGCCAGCAAGGCGAATCTCGTTGCTATCGGCATCGGCCCATATGCCGCCCTTGAGGGGCTGTCCAGCATTACCCAAAACGTGCTGCGCATTGAGACCGCGACCGAGCAGGACTTCAAGAAGTTCATCGACTGGATCAGCGCCAGTGTCAGTTCCCAGAGCCGCAGTATCGGCGCCGGCGAACCGGCGAAGGTCAACCTCGCCAAGATCGATGATTCAGTACTGAAAAAAATCGAATCCATGGCACAAGCGACGGCGGTAGACGAAGACTTCGTCATCATTACAGGGAAGTGTCAGACGACCAAGCTCCCTTACCTGATGAAATTCGAACGGGCCCGTCAGGCCATCGAAACCAGCGATTTCAAGGTGTCCGCCGACGTCTACAACCTAGTGGGCATCTACCCGGCAGAGCGAGACTTCGAGGAGATGTCCGATCCCCGCGCAACAGCTCGGACCATCAATACCGAAGCCCTGATCGGCAACCCGGGCTGTCCTCACTGCGGCAATCCCTACGCCTTCGCCGGTTGTGGTTGCGGCCAGGTCTTCTGCGTCAAAGGTGGAGGCAAGGCCGTGTGTCCCGGGTGCAACAGGGAATTGAACATGGGCGTATCGGATGGTGGGTTCGATGTCACCCGAGCGCGGGGCTAGTCCATGTCTGAACACTGGAAGTTTTTTATCCGCTCCGTGGTGTCCTGTCATCAGGACGACGTACTCGAACGCTTCATCGCCGATCACACGGTTCACGAAGAGATCAAGAAATTCGAAGCCACGGTTCGCGACCACTGGAAGCGGGTAATGGGCCCCGTGCCAAAGGCCTATGTGATGCCCGAACTCAAGCCATCTAACCCTCCCAGCGTCAATGCCGCAAGGCAAGCAAACCTACCCGTAGCGCAGCGCACATCCTCTGCTCCGCACCCGGCCAACCCCACGGTGGCTTGCTCAGACACTCGTGGCGCATCCCAGGGCGACCCCGCTGCAGCCTCCGCCAGCTCAACTAGTCAGCCGGCCCCGGCCATCGCCGCGGCTACAGTCTCCAATATGGCATCCGCCGGCACGTCAGCATCGACTAAGGCACCACCGGCCGTTACTGCGACAGCAACTTCTCCCATCATCCCGTCTGATGCTGGCGCGCCGGGTACCCGGCTACCGCCTCCGGCCCTAAAGGTGCGGCCAGTGCTCAAGTTCAAGCTAATCAATGGCCGCCAGTCGGAAGACTTCGCTGAAACGCTGGAATGCACTTCCCCGGAATCTGAATATCGCCTGATCGAAGTCGAGATTCCGCCGGAACTCGGATTGCGCTTTGATCAGAAGACGAGTTCCATTCAAGGGAAGCCTGCGGCCAGTGGGGACTTCACTCTGGTCGTCCGCTATCGCCATCAGGACGACCCACCAGAGGCTGTACGCGAATCGCCGATCAATTTCTATGTCAATCCCAACCCGAAGCTGCTCTGGCAAGACATTCCCTCTAACCGACAGGATCCCCTGTGGAAGGATGATGAGGCAGCTCAGATGCTCGCCGGACCCCTGCGCCGCATCGTGGCTGCCCGCAAGCGTGGTCGATCCCACGCCCACGTCGGTAGTTGCTGCGACGACGACTTCGTCATTCACCACGACACCGCCAATGATTGGTATGTCGCCATCGTTGCGGACGGTGCCGGTAGCGCTAAGGCATCGCGTCATGGTTCGCGCCTAGCGGTGCGTGCTGCCGGGAACCACATCAAGAATGCACTCGCAGGTGATGACGATGAAAAGATTGCCGCTGCTGTGGCGGGATACTTGGCCGCACCCTCGGAGGGGCGCGATCATGCTAAGAGATTCCTGCACAACGCCTTGTATGTCGTTGTCGGTCATGCTGCCCATAAGGCCATGAAGGCCCTAGTGGACGAGGCCCAGGTTCGCACCGATCTGATCAGTTCGGTCAAGGATCTTTCGACCACCCTTCTCATCGGCATCGCCAAGAAATTTGGTGACCAATGGCTATGCGCCACCTATTGGGTGGGCGATGGCGCCATAGGGGTCTATCACAAGGGGAGCAGCATCGAGTTGCTCGGGGAGGTGGACAGCGGCGAATACTCCGGGCAAACGCGCTTCCTCGATAGCAACGAAGTGACCCAGGAGGCGCTTTTCAAACGCACCCGCTTCACCCTGTGCCCGGACTTCACCGGGTTCCTGTTGATGACGGACGGGGTATCGGATCCCAAGTTTGAAACCGAGGCAAGGCTAGTTGAACTCGATGCCTGGGACGCCCTGTGGGAGGACCTCCAGAGTGCTGCTGATCTCGCCGGGCCAAATCCGGATATCAAGCTGCTGGAATGGCTGGACTTCTGGTCACAGGGAAACCATGACGATCGTACCATCGCAATCATTTACTGAGGTAGAGGCATGGCCGGAGAAATCGTGACGCTAACTGCCAGTGATGGCTCGACGGTTCGCTTCATCAACGAAGTCAAGGCGCAGGGTGGCGTCAAGGATGTCATGTTTTCGCCTGATGGCGGCTACGTGGTGGCCTTCTTCCGCGAAAAGGCCGACCCGGTATCCCGTGATCGACTCCTGGAAATTACTGGTCGCTATCGCGAGAAAATCTTCAACCAGGAAGGCGGCGATTACCTACGCAACCTCTATTGCTGGCCCACATCTGTGGTCGAGCACCAGGGGCGATTGGGAGTGGTGGTGCCGTTCTATCGTGATTGTTTCTTCTTCGAGCATGGATCACGCAACAACGACATGCTGCAGATCCGCAAGAAGGAGAAGGTCGGCAAGTGGTTCGCCACTCCTGGTCATAGGTCGAAATTCCTTGACCCGCGCGAGTTGGGCGACTGGATGCGCCACCTGAAGGTGTGCCTGATGCTGGCTCGCGCCGTTCGACGCATGCACATGGCTGGTCTTAGCCATTCGGACCTTGGCTATAACAACTGCCTCATCGATCCGACCACGGGGCAGGCCTGCTTAATTGATATCGATGGCCTGGTAGTTCCGGGGCGCCATCCTCCCGCGGTGATCGGCACCCCCGATTTCATCGCTCCTGAAGTGGTAATGACTGCCCACCTGCCTAAGGAGGATAAGAATCGCAAGCTGCCGTCCAGAACCACCGACCTCCATGCGCTTGCGGTGCTCGTTTACATGTACCTCCTCTACCGCCACCCCTTACGGGGCGACAAGATTCATGACCCCAACGACTCGCAGCGCGATGAAGAGCTGATGATGGGGGCCAAGGCACTGTTCATCGAGCACCCCACAGATGCCTCGAACCGCCTCAAAGCCGGCAATGCCAAGCCGACTGAATTGCCGTGGAAGGACACCAACAAGATTCCCTACGAGGTTGCCGGCACTTACCTGACCGCACTCTTCCAGCGTGCCTTCATAGACGGACTGCATGAGCCTTCTAAGCGGCCGACCGCCGACGAATGGGAAACGGCATTGGTGAAGACCGTGGATCTGCTGCAACCATGCAGCAACCCATCCTGTGAACAGAAATGGTATGCGTTCGACAACAAGAAGACTCCCCGCTGCTCCTTCTGTGGGACACCACACCACGGTAAGTTGCCGGTCCTCAATCTGTATTCCTCACACACCAAGGGGAAATTCATGCCGGACAATCACCGCGTAATGGTCTATAGCGGGCAATCAGTATTTAAGTGGCACGAGAACCGCTTCGTTTTCCCTAACGAAAAGCTGTCTACCGAAGATGCCAAGCGCATCGGCTATTTCGTCGAGCATCGGGGCGATTGGTTTCTGGTGAACGAGCGCATGGCACAAATGCGCGATGTTCGTGCAAATCAGGACATTCCTGTCGGCGGCAAGGTTCTTCTTGAGGACGGTGCTCAGATTCTGCTATCGCAAGAACCTGGCGGCCGGCTGCTCGTTGTACAGATGGCCGGCAACTGACTCTGCAACCCATTTAACGGAACCATCATGGCGAACCAGACCATCCTTGCTCGCGGCCAGCGCAGTCGTCTTGCCGATCTCGGACTCGGAGCACAGCCCTTTACCATTTCTCTCAGTATGCAGTCTGGCGGGCTGACCGTTGATGCTGCCTGCTTCGGACTGGATGGCCAGCGCAAGTTGTCCGATGAGCGCTACATGACCTTCTTCAACCAACCGGAAACGCCTTGCGGAGGAGTCAAGCAAACCGCGCCTAACTGCTTCCGCTTCGACTTGTCGCGGTTGCCTAGTACCATCGATGCCGTGGTGATCACACTGGCCATAGAAGGCAGTGGTGCCATGAGCAGTTTGGGGGCCTGTCGGGCCACCTTCGACGCGTCAGCGGAGTTTCTGTTTGAGGGAAAGTTCTTTGCCAGCGAACGTGCGATTATGCTGGTGGAATTGTATCGTAAGGACGGTCAATGGCGGGTTAGCGCAGTCGCACAGGGGTTCAACGGGGGGCTGGACGCCCTAGTGAAGCATTTTGGCGGTACCGTACAGACGCCTGCGCAGGCAGCGCCGCCGCCCCCGCCGGCCCCCAAGGTATCCCTGAGCAAGATTACCCTGACCAAACCAAGGGAGGTCCATCGGATTTCTCTCGAGAAGACGCCTAGTGCCCCTCGCAAGATCGTCGTCAAGGCGACCTGGATAGACAATGGCGACGGCGATGACGACAACGATGATCTTGACCTGCGGGTGGGCATTCTGTTACCGAATGGTCAGATGAAGTTTATTCAGGCTCCGGATCGCTCTGGTTCGTTCGACAGCAGTCCCTACGTTCAGCACCTTGGTGACGTGACCGGCACATCTGCGGCTGCGCCGGCGACGGAAACCGTTGAAGTGAATCCAGAAATCAGTCAGCGTCTAGGCGGCCCAGTCGCCCTGGTCTTCAGTGTTTACTCGGCCGTAGCAAACGGTGTGGTTTCGGTAGGCTCGATGGCACCCAAGATGGTGATGGAATACGGCAACCAGGTAGTCGAATGCGCGTTCGACTTTAAGAGTTCTGACCAGGCACTTTGCAACAACATATACACCTACGTGATCGGCCTGATCGAGATCGATAGCGATTCAATCAGGCTCTCCCCGTCCGGATTGACCTCGGACCCGGATGCAGAATGGACGCCTTGGCTCACCCGTAGCAGCAGCATGGTGCAGATTTCCATGGATGGTCCTGCCGTATTCAAGGGGGAACTGGCTTACAAGGCTGCAGAGTTGAACCGCCACAATCCACACCGCTACGTGCCGTAAGTCTTGCCAAATTGTGCTGCTATTGCCGTGAGCCAGTTTGTTGGTACCGGCGTCACCAAATCAGTGAAAAACAATCAGCGCCAGTAAGATTGGGGAGTGTCATGAGAAAAACTATCGCATCAATTGGATTTCTGTTTGCATCAGTAGCGTTCGGAGCCAGTTTCGATTGCACCAAGGCAAATACGCCCACAGAGAAGGCAATTTGTGCGCATCCAACTGTTTCCGCGCTTGATGAACAACTTGCTTCAGCTTATCGAGAACAACTAAGGACCGTAAACGACCCCAGTACGCTCAAAAGCCGGCAGCGTGATTGGGTAAGTCAAGTTCGAAATAAGTGCGAGGATGTCGCTTGCCTGGAAGCCGCTTACAAGAGCCGCATCGAGGAGTTAGACGTCAGCGCGATTAAAGGGCCTGTCGCCTCAAGTTTTGAACCGCCGGTGGTTTCCAATTTAGAGCCACCCGCCACCATTCCACCACAAGCTACTCAACCAGTAACAACTCAGGCACTCCCCCCACCGGAAGCGCAACTCTCAGTCGCGCAGCCCCCCGAAACATCCAAACGAGAAATCGAAGACGCACCCCACATTTCTCCGCCGCCCTCCGCATCGGCTGCCGCCGTGCCGCCTATTTCGCGTGATCAAAGTTCAAGTAGTGTTCCTGCCGAAAAGAAAGAAGCAACCGGCTTAAGTAGCCTTCAACTGAAGCTAATAGGCTTGGCTTGGCTTATCAATGCGATCGTGACAATCTATCTCCATCGCAGCGATAAATTGGTGATATACAAGGATTACACGGATGCAGCCGTCACGGGGCTGGTTCCGCTTGTAGCCATCATTACCTACTTTATCTTGCGATTCTTCGAAGTTCCACCCGACATAGCTGAAGTTATTGCTTTAGCGGTATTTGCCCTGCTTTTGGTCGTTGTTGTCATTTCGACAGCCCGGAACAACGGAGGGTTGTCTTTGTTCTTCCTAATGTCCTTAATCACAAAGGTGACCATCGTTGGGTTGTACTACGCGATTATGGCATTTTTGCTATTTAGTTCAGGTTCCGCGCGTAGGAAGGGGGAGCGACGTGATTCCTATGAGGCTAGAAGGCGCCGTGAGGAACAGGCGAGAATCGCTGCTATGGCCGCAACAACAGCAGGCTTCGTTGCGCTATCTGCCTGGGTCTGCAAAGAGAATGAGTTTACACCGATCGGCGAATACCTACTGGCGAAGGCATGAGTTATTGGCTTTGCTATCAAAGTCGGACAACGTGCAGTCATTATTCGGGCTGAAATCGATAGACTGGATTCCGAGAATACGAGCAGTCTGGCGACTGTGATTGCGCCACTAGCGGCTAAAACACCTTCCGCTAAGCGGGATACTGCCGACTATCAAAACCCCTTCGGGCGTATTTGGCAAATGTCCGAAATACTCCAAAACCCGCCGGCCAGGAGCCATGATTGCCATTTAGCGGCGAACGGCGGCTATCGAGAAATCAAGGTAGGCGAGTGTCTGCTTTGGAGCAGAGACCACGACCGGCAGCAATTGGCCGGATGCTGCCGGCTGCGGCAGGTGATCATTGTCGTCAGTCAGCATAATCACCTCGCGGGACTGCCCGCCCAACACCATCAGAATCCACAAGTTTCAACTCATTTCGAGCATCCATGACGTCGTTCAGATCGTCAGGGATAAAATGACCACATGTTGATGGAAGTTGCCCGTCTTGGCATCACAGGTGCGAGGAGAACAAAGATTCAGGCGAGAAAACTGCTGATGTCCACGATGCTGGTCGCGAGCGTCTCCGTCCACGCAGCGACACTCAGCGGCACCGTGGTGGGCGTTTCCGACGGGGACACGATCACCGTGCTGGATGCCAACCGCGAACAACACAAGATCCGGGTTGCCGGTATCGATGCGCCCGAGAAGGCGCAGCCATTTGGGCAGCGCTCGAAGAGGTCCCTGTCGACGCTCGTGTTCGGCAAGGATGTCGACGTCCAGTGGAGCAAGCGGGACCGCTACCGAAGGATCGTCGGCAAGGTGCTGGTTACCGATCCGACCTGCCAGAGGCAGTGTCCGAAGACGCTAGATGCCGGCCTCGCGCAAGTGTCACCGACCGGCACATAGGAGCCACTTGATGATCGGCACAATGGAGCCAGGGCGTGACCGGCACATTGGAGCCACCCCGTGATCGGCGTAATGGAGCCACCCACGGATCGGCACATTGGCGCCAGCGCCGGATCGGCGTAATGGAGCCAGTCTCACTCTGACGGACGTCTCGACCTTTCGCGGCCCACCGCTACCCTGCCGGGTTTGGCAGGAGGAAGCCGGTGGCCCGCAGGAGCATCGAGATGCACGAGTACCGCCAGGCCCTGATGCGTTTGCGTCAGGGCGATTCGGAGCGCGAGATTGCCCGCTCCGGTTTGATGGGCCGCGCCAAGGCGGCCCGCTTCCGAACGCTGGCCCAGGCCCAGGGCTGGCTTGAGCCCAGCCGCCCCTTGCCGCCGGACGCCGAGATCGCCGCCGTGCTGGCGCCCCCGCGCCTGCCGGCCTCGGCCCAGTCGGCCCTCAGCGCCTACCGCCCCCTTGTCGGGCGCTGGCTCGGCCAGGGTGTCTCGGGGGTGGCGATCCACGCCGCGCTGGTGCGCGAGCACGGCTTCACCGGCCACTACTCCAGCGTCCGCCGCCTGATCGGCGCCATCGGGCGGGACCTTCCGCCCGACACCACGGTGCGCCTCTCCTTCGATCCCGGCGAGGCGGCCCAGGTGGACTTCGGCGCCGGCCCCGAGCTGGTCGATGCCGCCACCGGCGAACTTCGCCGCACCTGGGCCTTCGTGATGACCCTCGCCTTCTCGCGCCACCAGTACGTGGAGTTCGTGTGGGACCAGAGCGTGCGCACCTGGCTCGGCTGCCACCAGCGCGCTTTCGAGTGGTTCGGTGCGGTGCCGGCGCGGCTGATCATCGACAACGCCAAGTGCGCCATCACCCGCGCCTGCGCCCGCGACCCCGAGGTGCAGCGGGCCTACGCCGAGTGCGCGGAGGGCTACGGCTTCCGGATCGATGCCTGCCCGCCGCGGGACCCGCAGAAGAAAGGCATCGTCGAGGCCGGGGTGAAGTACGTGAAGGGCAACTTCCTGCCCACCCGCCGCTTTCGCGATCTGGCGGATCTCAACGCCCAGGTGCGCGAGTGGGTCTTGCAGGTGGCCGGGCAGCGGACGCACGGCACGACGCGGGTGAGGCCGCTGGAGAGCTTTGCGGTGGAACGCGCATTGCTCCTGCCGCTGCCGGCGGTGCCGCCGGATCTGGGCAGCTGGCAGCAGGTGACGGTGCATCGGGACTGCCACGTGAGTTTCGAGCGCGGGCTCTACTCGGTGCCCTTCACGCTGGTGGGCAAGCGCCTGTGGCTGCGCGCCACCGACAGCGTGGTGACGGTGTATCAGGACTTCCAGCCGGTGGCCGTCCATGCCCGTAGCCGCCGGGCCGGTGAGCGGCGCACCGTCACCGACCACCTGCCGCCGGAGGCCCGAGCCTTCTTCGCCCATGACCGCGCCTGGTGTCTGCAGCAGGCCGCCGGGGTCGGGCCGGCCTGTGCCCGGCTGATCGAGCGGCTCCTCTCGGACCGCGTCTCCGAGCGCCTGCGGGCGGCCCAGGGGGTGCTGCACCTGAAGGCCAAGTACGGCGCCGAGCGGCTCGAGGCGGCCTGCGAGCGGGCCCTGGCGCACGACAGCCCGCACTACCGCACCGTCAAGACCATCCTCGCCGGGGGGCACGATCTGGCGCCCGCCGCGGGGCCGGTCAGCAGCGCGCCCTACGCCGGCGGGGCCCGCTTCGTCCGCGGCGCCGCCGATCTCTTCGCCGACGAACCCCCTTCGATTCACTGACCCCCAAGACGCCATCCCGGCGTCTTTACCTACCAAGGAGCTTCACCATGAACCCCGCCACCGAACTGGCCCCGCAGCTCAAGCAGCTGCGCCTCTCGGGCATCCTCGACTCGCTCGATGCGCGCAACCGCCAGGCGATCGACGCCAAGCTCGCCTACACCGAGTTCCTCGCCCTACTGGTTCAGGACGAGCTGGCCCGGCGCGAGCAGAAGAAGTTCGCCACCCGGCTGCGCCGCGCGGCCTTCCGCGCCACCAAGACGCTGGAGGGCTTCGAGTTCGACCGGCTGCCCTCGACCAACCGGGCGCTGGTCCATGACCTCGCTACCGGCCGCTACATCCACGAGAAGGCCCCGGTGCTCATCGTGGGCCCCTGCGGCACCGGCAAGAGCCACCTGGCGCAGGCGCTCGGGCACTGCGCGGTGCGCCAGGGGCAGGACGTGGTCTTTGCGTCCTGCGCCCAGCTGCTCGCGAGCCTCAACGCGGCCCGGGCCATCGGCAACTACGAGAGAAAGCTCCAGCAGCTGGCCCGCGTGCCGCTGCTGATCATCGACGACTTTGGCCTGAAGCCGCTGCGCGCCCCGGCCGACGAGGATCTGCACGACCTGATCGCCGAGCGCTACGAGCAGGCCGCCACCGTCGTCACCAGCAACCTCGACTTCACCGAGTGGGACCAGGCCTTCCCGGGCAACCGCCTGCTGGCTTCCGCCACCGTCGATCGGCTGCGCCACAACGCTTATTGCCTGACCCTCGACGGGGCGTCCTACCGGGCGCCGCGGCAGGGGCCGAACAAGGCCAAAACGACGCTTGCCAGCACCCCGAAAAACAACCACTCTTGAACCCCCGAAGACGTCCCTCAGAGACGATTCAAACTGGCTCCTATATGCCGGTCAGCGGTGGCTCTATTGTGGCGGTCAGTGACACGCAAGTGACCGCCGGGCTTGCGTGGTGGTACCGAAAGTACGCCAAGGAACAATCCGCCGAGGATGCGCAGCGCTACGAGCTCGCTGAGCAGGAGGCACGTTCCCATCGTGCCGGCCTGTGGTCGGACGGACAGCCTATGCCGCCGTGGGATTGGCGAAAGGCGGCGCGATGAGTCACAAGCTGCAATGGCCGGAAACCGTCGATCAAGCGGTCGGCGTGTTGCTGGGCCTGCTGCCAGATGGTGAAAAGGCCAAGATCGCCGCCATGTCGCAGGACGACTTGGTCGCATTGCACTTGGGCATGGGCATGTGGATTCGGAACAACTTGGGGCTGTGGTCGGAGAACAGTGCCCTGCTGCAATCGGCCCACGCGCAAAACCCTGACGATGCCTCTGTCGTGATCATCGAAGCCCTGTGGCGGCGCTTGCGGGAAGCGACCCCGAAGGTGCATTGAGATGTGCGGTCGTTATGCGCTCTACGGCCCGCGATCCCGGATTCGGGACCGATTCGACCTCGACGATGGCTTCGACTTCGGTCCCCGCTACAACATTGCGCCAACGACGAACGTGTTGGTCGTTCGCCCCGGCTCGAACGGCCGGAGGGTGGGCAGCCTCTACCGCTGGGGGCTGATTCCCGGGTGGGCGAAGGACGGCACCATGGGCGCGAAGCTCAGCAATGCCCGCGCGGAGACGGTGTCCGAGAAGCCCGCATTCCGCACCGCGTTTCGTCGCTGGCGATGCATTGTGCCAGCCAGCGGTTTTTTCGAATGGAAGGCCGTTCAGGAAGACGGCCGCACGGTAAAGCAGCCCTATTTCATCCGCCCCCGGGATGAAAACGAACTGTTCGGGTTCGCGGGGCTCAGCGAGCGGTGGGTATCGCCCGACGGCGAGGAAATTCACTCGTGCTGCATCGTCACGACCGACGCCAACGCGTTGATGATGCCGATCCACGACAGAATGCCGGTCATCTTGGCCCCCGGCGATTACGACGCCTGGTTGGACCCCGCCAACGTGAATGCGGAGATGTTGCGCGTATTGCTTTGCGCTGCCGAGGCCGATGACATGATCGCTTACCCGGTGAGCCGGGCAGTCAATTCATCCCGTACCGATGCCCCAATGCTGGTCGAGCCGACATGACCCAGCGGCTTCGTCCGGGCATCGCCGAGCCCGTGTTTCTGATGTTCTCCCGCCAGCAGATAGAAACCGGCGACATCGGTGAGCCCCTTGAATTCTTGCG
>WBZX01000536.1_pt1 | contig 34035 bp, 51 predicted proteins | sample 5204211 | NCBI WGS metagenome assembly WBZX01 (sample SAMN12344362, study PRJNA552823) | activated sludge metagenome | biome: Activated sludge suspended growth; feature: Nitrification reactor; material: Wastewater; isolation source: activated sludge from nitrification reactor of wastewater...
AACGCCGCGGCGCTCCCTCGACGTGCCCAGCTTCAACGAGCCGCCCAGCACCAACCCGAGCAGACGCCCGACCTCGATGCCCACCCGTGGCGCGATAGTTTCGAATTGCGTGCGGCTCTGAGCCTTCACGATCTCGCGGGCGAGGTTCGGACCATAGACGGGCTTCAGCGGGAAGCGCTCATCACTGGTTCGCTTGAACACACGCTTGCCGAACTTCGGGATTGAAAACACGCCAGCAAAGGTGCGGGTCTTGTTCCACGGTGACGCCGTGACCTCCTGCACCTTGATGCGCTGCCGTGTCGAGATCGCGGTCGCCTTCTTCCACCTGACCTTGAGACCGAACATGCTGACGTTGGTCTCGCCGCCCTTGGCCTCGATGGTGTACTGCAGGCGACCGGCACCGGCCTTGATGGTGGTGATGGCCTTGGTGAGCTGGTGCGACTTGATCCCGGTCTGCGCCATCAGTGCGCGACGGACACGGGTGCGGCCCTTGTTGCCCTCGGTGTTCAGCGCCATGGCCATGAGGCGCGGAGCCTCGCCGGCGCCAAGGGCGCCGAGCTGGTTGCCGTATCGGGCCATGACCTGGTCGGCGACGGAGATCCTGACCTGCATGGCGATCTCCCTATGAAGCCTTTGGGGGCCGGCTCAGTCCCGGCCGGTGCCCGCACTGCATCCTCGTCCCTGGCGCGCGCGGTTGTCCGATTCGCTCGTAAGGCCCGCGACGTACTCGCCGCGCCCAAACTCCAAAGGAAAGCCCGCCGCGGCAGTGCCGGGCGGGCGCAATTCTCAACTCGCGCAGAATGTGCTTACGTGCGGCACGGTTTGTCAAGCCCAAACAGATCGACAAGCGCCTGTAATCCCAAGCGAAGTCGGTTCAACCCATGGGTTTTGGATTGGTTGACGCCGTAACCCTTCGCGCGCGACCAGTCGGCGGCCGGAATATCTTCGATCACGACAGCCCGGACGCACCCCCTGGAGCGCCAAGGCAGGTTCGCCCAGATCTCGTTGAGCATGTCCGCCGCATCGACCCGCTTCGCCACGATGTGGTCGATGGACTGACTGGACTGCACGAAGATCGGATCGTAGCCGCCGGTAACCCGGAACTCGGCGCCGGACTCCATCCAGAGCCGCCACAGCTTATCAGCGGCGGCCCATTCGGCCTCATCGATATGGCCGTGCGCCCGATAGCGGTCGATGACGCGCTGGGTGGCGATCCGCTTCGGGAACTGGGAGTCCTTTGGCAGCTCCTTCCCCAGGTCCTTGGGCGCGATCTCGACCTTGTGACCCCTGGCGGCGTACGGCGACGGCGAGTAGTTGCCGGAAGCGTCCCGGCCTGGATCGCGCATGGCCTTGGCGTCGCGTTTCCTGATCTTGTCGACCAGCTCGACCCGCTTCCGCGCCCAAGCCATGCGCTCTGGATCGTCTGACCCTGCGTAGGCGCCTTCATGATATCGGCCCAGCGCCAGCGGCGCCGTCACGTCATGCTCGGCGAGCTGCTGCTCGAGGGTCGGCAGCGGCTTGCGGTTGCTCTTCTTCGCCATGTAGCCCCGCTCTGCTTGTGTTGCCACCGCCTGAGGGGTAGAACGGTGGCGTCTTTCTCGTTGATTTGAGCCATTGCCTCGCCCCGGTTCGCCCGGGGCTTTTTTCATTGTCCGTAGAGCCGTTTGGCCTCCGCTTCGATCAGCCGCCGCGAGTATTCCGGCATGGCCTTCAACTGCTCGGGCGTGAAGTAGACGCCGCGGCGCGCCCTGTAGACCTGCTCGGCGCGCCGGAACAGCTCGTCGTCGGTCATCGGCGACTCGCCCACGTGCCGTTGCAGGCTCGTCCTGATCCGCACATCGTGCTCGCGGTAGGCGTCGCGGTTCACGCCTTCCTCCGTTTCGGCCCAATTCTTTCCACAGGATTGCTGCCCCGTATTTGCCCGCTGGTTGCGTTCGCCGGCTTGGTGCCACCCCGAGGCATCCCCGATGCCGTTTGCTTTCTGGCGGGCAAATTCGACGGGCTGGCGTCCGCTCTATCGGCCGATTGCGTGAGGCAGGACGCGGCCATGGCCCTGATCTCGCCCTCGCTGGTCGGCGACTGGCCGACGTGCTTCGCGAGCGAGGTCGGGATGCGGTGCTCGCGGTAGTTCACTTGTCCACCCTCACCGACAGCGACACTGGCGGCTGCGCAAGCCCGCAAACCGTCAGGTAGACGCGCCCGCCCGCTTGCAGCAGCTCGATGTCGCCGGGCTCAAGCACCCAGCAGGAGGTGATCTGCCGGTTCTCCCGGTCGTACTGGACCGGCAGGCCGCCGCATGGGCCGTCGCGCGTTTCATCCCAGCCCTCAGGAGCGCCGAGCGTGTGCGTCATCTCGTGGAACATGGCGGGCCTCATGCGTTGCCGCTCCTCTCGGATTCCGGTGCTTGCCTCGTTTCCCATTCCGTCGGCTCGACGCCGATCACGCCCTTGATGGTCGTTGCAAGAGCGACCTTCATCGCTGCCATGAAGGCCTCTTTCGCCGCCGAGTCGGACCGGACAATGTTCATTCGAACCGAGCCGACCCTCGTAGCGCCGACCATGGAACCCATCGGCGCGAGGTACGCGTTCCACCATTTGCCCTCTTCGCGAAACGCGAGGCGGATCGACATAGGCTGATTGTTGTTGCTCATGCCGCTTCACCGATCGCTCCTATCGACGTCTGAAAACCGCGTCATGGCGCCATCGAAATTGAGGTGGACAAGCCCTGTGGGGCCATGCCGCTGCTTCGCCAGATGCAGTTCGGCCTTCCCAGCCACGTCGCCTAGGCGGGCCCTGTCGGCGTCGCTGCCGCGTTCGAGATAGTACTCCTCGCGGTAGATGAACATGACGACATCGGCGTCCTGCTCGATCGATCCCGAGTCTCGCAGATCGGCCAATTGCGGGCGCTTGTCGGTCCGGCTTTCGACGTTGCGGCTGAGCTGCGAAAGGGCCAGCACCGGGACGTTGAGTTCTTTGGCGAGGGTCTTCAGGCCCCTCGTAATTTCCGACACTTCCTGTACTCGATTCTCGGCCCGGCGCTTGCCGCCGTCGATCAGTTGCAGGTAGTCCAGCACGATCAGGTCGAGCTTGTGCTGCCGTTTCAACCGGCGGGCCCTGGTGCGCAGTCCTGCGATCGTCAAAGCCGGCGTGTCGTCGATCCAAAACGACAGCGCCTCGATCTCTGTCGAGCACTGAATGATCCGGTCCATTTCGGCAGCATTGAGCTGTCCACGCCGAATACGCTCCGACGGTACCCCGGCACGTTCCGCGAGCATGCGGGTGACGAGCTGCTCCGATGACATTTCCAGAGAGAAGATCCCGACGCCTTCGCCGTTCCGGGCCGCGTTGAAAGCGATGTTGGTTGCCAGCGCGGTCTTGCCCATCGACGGCCGCGCTGCCAGGACAACGAGGTCGGACGGATGCAGCCCGCCCATAAGCTCGTCGATGTCGCGAAACCCGGTCGCCAGCCCCGTCATTCCGCCTGGTCGCGAGTAAGCTGTCTCGGCCGATTTGACGGCATCGACCAGCACCGATTTACCCGCCCGAAACCCCTGCCCGGTGGCCCCATCGGCAAGCTCGTAGAGCCGCCTCTCTACCGCCTCGATTTGCTCCGCTGCGGACAGTTCGTGAGCCGCGTCGTAAGCCATCGGAATGGCTGCATTCAGCGCCGCGATGAGGTCTCGGCGGGTGTAGCAATCGCGCACAGTGCGGGCCATCGCCGGCACGTCCGCGGCGTGGATCGAGGCGGCCATGAGCCTCGCGAGATAGGCTGATCCGCCAACGGCTTTCAGGCCCTCGTCCTGCTCGGCGTAGGTCTTGAGCGCGAAGGCGCTGACGACTTGCCCGCGCTCGACCAACCGGCCGAGCGCTTCGTAAAGTCGGCCATGCAACGGGTCGGCAAAATGCTCTGGCTTCAGCATTTCGACGGCCTGCTGCCAGGCATCCTTGTTGACCATGATGGCGCCCAGGATGGCCTGCTCCGCCTCGAAATTGTGCGGCAAGTCGGCGAGGTTCGGGGGGATTGCTGACGAAGCGTTCGTTGCGGTCATGGCATCTTTCTCGCTGTCGTGAGTCGAGCGATTGTGTCGTGTGCGGAGCCCTCCAGGCTCCCGCGCGCGGCAATGGGAGGTGATTTCTCTTCATCGGGGGGAAACCCTGAAGGGGTTTCCCCTGGTGAAGGTGATGGTCCATCGTTTTGCCATCCAGATCGCATACTGTTTGCCATCGGTTCGCCGATGGCATTGCTATCCGGCTGCCATGCGTCTGCTATAGGTTCGCCGATGGCATTGCTATCCGGCTGCCATGCGTCTGCTATAGGTTCGTCATTGCCGTTGCCATTCGTTTGCCATCGATTTGTCGCGCCGGTCTTTCCTGCCTTCCGTCGTTTCTCGGTGTTCTCTTTCGCCTTCTGCAACTCCGCCGTGATGCGCTTGTGAGCAAGACCTCCGCTTTGTTTGGCGAAGAACGGCAGCAACGTCGGGCCGTCCTCTTTCCATTCCTTCGGTCCCAGCTTGGCGATTGCGGCGAGCGCGGATGCTGCTGCGGGCAGAATGCCGCCTAACTTCCAGCACGCCATAATCAGCAGGAGGTAGGCCCCATGCTGTCGTGTCGTGAGGTGCATCGTGTCCGCCAGGTAGTCCCCCACGAAAAGCGGCATCCAGGTGTCCGGCCGAGCGTTCTTCGCTTTAGCCATTACGCGGCCTCCTTCGCCGGCCTGTGCAGCAGATGAACTTGCGCCGGTCCCTTCCAGCCCTGCTCAAAGATGAACCACGCAAAGGCCTTCTTCCCGCCCGCGGCCTTGACCTTGCCGGCCGTGAGTAACTCCCCCGGCGGCATCGATATCCGCCAGGAGAAGACGTGCACGTGGGCGACGCCATCAGCAGGTCGAGCCGGCCCTCGGGCACGCACTCGATCGGACGGGCGGACGCCACGTCCTGGCAGTAGTGCCGCGCCTCGGGATGCATGCGCTTGTGGGTCTCGATCGCGCGGTCCCAGTGGTTGACGCAGACCAGGTCCATGCGCCGGCCGAGGTCGCGCTCGATCGCCTGGCGCGCGCCGGTACTGGACCCGCCGGCGCCGCAGAACAAGTCGCCCACAAGAATAGGCCTCGGCGGACGCACGCGAGATGCGCTACGCTCTTCAACCATGGGTTCCACACGCAACTACAGGCATGAGTTCACGAGGCAGTGCCCTCACTGCGCGGGTGACTTCAGCACCTGGAACAGGGCGGCTCGTTATTGCTCGGTGCGTTGCCGAACGGATGCCGCCACCGCACGGCGCGACCGATCGAAAGAGGGTGAATGGCTTCGCACGCCAGTCGATTGCGGTGTTTGCGGCAAGCCCTTTAATCGAACAAAGGCGACCGGTCCTCACAAGAAGTACTGTTCGCCTGAGTGCTCCATGCGCGCACGACGCCGCGACCATCTGCGCTTCAGGGAGCTCTACCCGGGCGCGATGAATGCGTACAATCGCACGCGAGTTCGCAACCACGGACCGGACCGGCTGATAACCCGACTTCGGCGACGCTATCCGGACCTGCCGACCGTTTGCGAAGCGAAGGGCTGCAACGAGTCGCGCGTCCTTGAAATCGCCCATCGCCCGACGCACCGCCGCAACGGCAGGTGGCGAACCCTCGACCTGTACGATCGACACATGTTCTGGGTGCTCTGCCCCACCTGTCACCGCGTGCTGGACAGAGGGATTGAGACCGCCGAAAGCCTCGGCCTCACCTAGATCGGCGACGAGGATCTTCCTCATGCCGCCGCCCTGAGATGCGCCAGCGCGACGAGCCCAACGGCGCACGCGTCTGCCTGGTGGTCGTCGGCGACGGGAAAGCCGCGGTTCGTGGCGGCAATCACCATATCGGGCTTCTCGGCCCGGCCGTTACCGGTGAGCATCTTCTTCGCCGTGGCGACGTTGACCTCGAAACACCGGACGCCGCGGAGTTGGGCGACGAGCTCGGCGACGCTCACCAGCCCGATCAGCGTCCGCAGGGTGTGCTCTGTGGTGAGCATGTTCATCGAGCCGCGCGGCAGCACCGGCGACTCGAATGCCAGCACGTCCGGCTGCATCGTCGTCAGCATGTCGCAGAGCCAGTCGTGGAATTTGGCGAACCGGGTGCCGTAATCCTCGGCCGACCAGGACGGCGGCGCCTTCCATGTGCCGCAGCGAGGTACAGCCCCATCGGCCGAGAAGTAGCTCCAGCCGACTTGTGTCGAGCAGTCTAAGCCGAGGACCTTCATTGAAGATGCTTCCAGATGAGCCCGCGCTTGACCTGCCAAACCAGGCTTTGGCTCACGCCAATCGCTTCCGCGATGGCGTAGGTCGACCGATGGTCCGAGCGGATCGACCGGACAACGTCGTCATTCAGCTTCGATCGTGGATGTCGTTCGCCGAACCGGTGGCGCCGCTTTGCCACCTTGTCGTCCATGTTGATGCGCAGCGTGCCCAAGAACAGATGTGTCGGCTCGATGCAGGCCGGCACGTCGCACTTGTGGCAGATGTAAGCCCCTTTGGGGATCGGCCCGAAGTACCGCTGCCACTGCAGGTGGTGCGCGTACTGAGGGCGCCCCTGCCATTTGAGGCGACCATAGCCAAAGGTGTGAACGTCGCCGCCGGTCCACAGTCGACAGCCGGAATTCGGTTCCGGCATCGAGTGGTAATCGAGGCGTTCAGCGAGCGTGCTCCCGCTCGGACGAGGGTAAACGCCGTAGGGCATTAGTGTGCCGGCGTCCCTTCGCCGCCGCCCATCTTCTGGGCGATCTTCGACTGCTCGGCGAACCAGGCATCGTCCCAGAGCTGGAAGTCATCGCTGCCAGGAGTGTGCGGATTGCTGGTGCGATCATCGCCGCGCTTGCCTGCCGCCTGCCCTGCCAGCACCGGGTTTGTGATCTTCGGCGGCTGCACGTCGGAGAAGAGCGAAAACTGCGTGTGGAGCGGTGACTTCATGATCCGCAACACGCGGCCGGTGTCGTGAATGTTCTGCAAGGTTGTGTTGTGATCGCTGCGATGGGCGGCCCGGGCATCTCTGATGGCGGTCAGGTTGCAACCGTCATCCTTTGCCGCCTTGAACGCCGCGCGAAACTCTCCACGCTTTTGATCGTATTCGGCCTTGGCCTTCTCCATCTCGATCTCGCGGACGTTGATGACCTCCAGGTGTCGGTCGTAGACCTCGTCCGGCACCTCGCCGCTGTTATGTCCAGCCTTCGCTTTCGCAGACTTCGCGGCCTTATTGGCCTTGCGCTTGCTCTCCGCGATCTTGCTGATCTCGTCGTCGTTGCCCTTGGGGGCTCTCGCTCGTTCGGCCATGGTCGTTTTCCTTGTTGTTGAGAGGGGGTGTCGGGGTTTCAGGTGGTGGCGGGCTCCCTGCTTGCGGCCTTGATCGCGTTGTCGACGGCGGACCGGATCTCGTCGGGCGCGAAGCCGTATTCGGCGGCTGCCTCGGCGAGTTGGTCGTGCGTCACCTGCCGCCGCTGCCCGGAGGTCAGCGAGCCGATGTAGCTGCGCTCGTGGCCCAGGCAGAAGCGGGCGGCGTCGGTGAGCTTGGCTGCGCGTGGGGTCACCGGCCCCCTCCTCGCGTTCCACTCGCCATCGCCGGCGGCTTCTTTGGGTCGTTGAAGAACTGTTGGGTGACGTCGCGCCTGGCGGCAGTCGGCCCGCTGCTGGCCAGAGGCGCACGCGGTTGATCCGGCGGTGGCGCGTTCTGTGCGTGGCGCGGCAGCGTCACTATCAACGCGGTGCCGGCGATCTCGTGCTCGACGGCGACGGCATCGACATCGCCAATCATCAGAGGAGCTTTAGGAGCGAACGACTTGGTGAAGTCCTGCGCAGGATTGCCGGCAAGCTTGCTGCGCAGAGAGATAGAGAGGCCGCGCCCGCCACATGTGCGGAGAGCGCGACCAGGTGCTCGGCGGGAGATACGACGCCGAGGGGAAAGGGTACCGCTGACTGCCACGTGATCGGCAGCCAGCGGCGGGATGGTCCGGCGACGTGTGTGGGGCCGGACCGTGGGAGTCCGCCGTCTGCGGGGAGGGGGCGACGGCAGACTGGCGCGGGCGGCGTTGGGGACGCCGATGACCGCGCATCGGGATTTGGTAGCGCCGACGGGACTTGCACCCGTGACCTGCTGGGTATGAACCAGCCGAGCTGCTGCTGCTCTACGGCGCGTGAATTCGAGATCGTGGCCGCCTTCTCCCCGTTCGGTGGCCACGCGGCCGATGCGAGGCATGGAAGCCCCACGCTCTCCTCGCATCGGCCGGCCGGTCCCCCCGTCGGGAATCATGCCGACACCTGTGGAAACACCGCGGCCAGCGCTTTTTCCCGGCCGACAGTCGGCTGCAGTTTGCGGTAGAGGTTACGGTGCTGTGCATCCATCGAACGAATGCTGTTGGCCAGCTTGGGCCTGCCTCTTCGGCGCGGCGGCCAGCCATGTCGGTGCGCCAGCTGCTCGAGCGCCTGGCGCGTCATGCCGAGGCTTTCCGCAGCCTGGGCGACCGTCCGCGTGTGATCGCAGAACGCGGCCCTCGCCTTCTCCAGCCGTTCGCCCGACCACTTGCAGGCCCGGCGCTTCCGCCGCCAATCCGCGGGCAGCATGGCGCGCATTGCCCGATACGGTGCTCTGACGACCTTCGCCGCATCGGTCATCGACATGCCGACCAGGATCAAGGCGCACACCGCGCCGCGCTGGCAGTTGGTGATGACGGCGGCGCGCATCGCCTAGCCCTCCCCCTCGACCAGCTCCCGCAGCAGCGGGCGGTCGGTGAGGAAGTCGGTGCGGAATTGTACGCTTTGGGGGTTGACATCAGCATTTAGGGCCATTAGGTTACGTTCATCGGCAGGGCAGTCCGGCCGGCAAGAGCACAGGAGGATTACATGGCTCGCTTCACTCAGTACGCAGACGGCACCGTGATCGACACCACCACCGGCCATAAGGTGGGCTGTGTGATCGCCCCGCAGGGGGTCAAGGGCATCAACGGCCCGGCCTTCTATCGCCTGGACCAGATCAAAGGCGGCACTCTCCTCAGGCCGGAACAGGCCGCCAAGGGCGTCGTGCTGGCGCGACGGGACTTCGATGAGGTTGTGACGGACGGCCTCAGCCGTCAGGTCTGATTGAGGATGCCGGGGCCGGTCCGTAGACCGGCCCCCACTTTGTGCATCCTGCCGCCCGTGGGCGGCTCTGCGTGTCAACGGAGGCCGGAGCGCACCGCGACCTGCTCTCACGCGAACCCGGAGAGAGAGGATTATATGGCCAGCATCGTCGAAGTCTACCGCCGCTGGCCGACACACGATGACTGTGTCGGCCACCTTGAACAGGTACGGTGGGGCGACAAGCCACTCTGTCCCTACTGCGGCGCCGAGCGCGTCAGCCGGAACCGGGATGCCAGCCGGGAGGCCACGGCCTCGCGATGGAAGTGCCAGCGCTGCATGAAGTCGTTCAGTGTGACGGTCGGCACCATCTTCCATAACACGCATGTCGATCTTCAGCGGTGGTTCCTGCTGATCGCGCTCATGTTGAGCGCCAAGAAGGGTTTGAGCGCCATGCAGGCGGCCCGCGACCTCGACATGCGCCGTCCGACCGTGTGGTCGATGATGCGCCGCATCCGGAAGGCGCTCGCCGACGATGGCAAGCTGCTGGCCGGGATCGTCGAGAAGGATGGGGCTTTCGATGGCCTGTTGCATCTCGCGGTCAACCCCTAAAGCGGACAGTTCCGCTTCCGGCCGGGCCGACCAAGATCCAGTGTCTTGCGTTGCCCGGCGATGTAGGCGCGAACCTTCTCGATTGTTTTGGTCGTGACACCGCTGCCCTTTTCCAAGCGCGACACGAAGTGCCCGTCATTTACTACGACGCGACCAAAGGCCGTTTTCGACATCTTGGCGTCCTCGATGAACGCGCCGATTTCAGAGAGGAGTTCGCTGACGAGTGACATGGCTGCGGACGATACGGTTGAAGTTTCCCACCGTCAATGGGAAGCATCCCTGCAAGTTGGGATGGCGAAAGGACCTTTCCCCGATTTTCGGCGGACCGCCCCACCGTGTGGGGATATTTCCCATTGACTGGTTGGAAGTTTCCCCCTAGGGTTTCGTCCCACACCACCAAGGACGCCCGCCATGCCCGCCACCTCAGCCCCAGCTACCGCCCAATACAACAAGGAACGCGAGCTCCTTCAGCGCGCCACCGAGGCGATCATGGACGTCTACAAGGGCGTCGGCACTCCAGGAGACTTTGGCTACGAGTCCCGCGAGGGGAGAGCCCTCAACGCCCTCTACAACGTCAACAATGAGATCGTGGCGCATCTGAACGGCGCCCAGAAGGAACGCGAGCTCCTTCAGCGCGCCACCGAGGCGATCATGGACGTCTACAAGGGCGTCGGCACTCCAGGAGACTTTGGCTACGAGTCCCGCGAGGGGAGAGCCCTCAACGCCCTCTACAACGTCAACAATGAGATCGTGGCGCATCTGAACGGCGCCCAGGCGGAGGGCTGACCCCATGTCCGATCTCGCCATCTCCCAAAACGCCATCATCCCCGGCAGCACCGTCAAGCACCCGGCCTACGGCACCGGCAAGGTCGTGACCGTCGGCTACGACTGGCGGCGTCGGGTCGTCGGCGCCGAGGTCGAGTTCGTTGTCCGCGATCTGCCGAGGAAGTTGCTCTGCAAGGCGCGCGACCTGACGCCGGTCGAGCCCGAGCGGCCGGCGCTGCGGGTGGTGTACTCGCGCGATGGCGTTGGAGCAGCGTCGTGAGCGGCGCGATTCACCCGGCTGCCTTTCGCGAGGCAGCCGCCAAGCTGGCCGACGCGGAACGCGCCATGACCGGCCGGGAGCGGCTGGCATCGAAGCCGACGCTTGCTGACTGGCCCGACTGGCAGCCGATCGCGACCGCTCCGAAGTCCACGACAACCCCCGCAGCCGGCGGACATCACGTAAAGGGCGTCTACCTCCTCGGTTTCTGCCCCGAGGAAGGGCCGACTCCGGAGGGCTGTATCAGCGTGATCTGGTGGGAGCCCCATCACCACGGCGAGAACCGTGGCGCCTGGGTCAGCGAGGCCGGTTTTGAGGTCAAGCCGACCAAGTGGATGCGGCTACCCGCTCCTCCGGTGACTGGAGCTGCAGCATGAGCGACGTCCAGCTTCACCGCTTCACCATCGGCGCGAACACACGAGGCTTCGCCGCGCCGCTTGCCGCCGATCGCGTCGGCATCACGTTCATGACGGCCGGCGGTCCGAATTGGAACACGCCGATGTCAGCCGAAGAGGCCCGCAGCGTGGCGAACGCGCTCTATCAGGCGGCCGACCATGCCGAGGCGACGTTGCCGACCGGGCTCGGCGAATCGGCGGTGGACGCATGAAGCCCATCCCCATCGTCGCCGCGCGCAACGTCGCCGAGCAATACGGATACGACCAGGTCGTCATCATCGCCCGCAAGGTCGGCGACGACGGCGGCGAGCACGTCACGACCTACGGCCGCGACCGCGCCCATTGCGCCGTGGCAGCGCGAGCAGGCACAATGGCCGCGGCAGGTCACGGTGTTGGAGAGGAGCCGATGATCACCAAGCACACCATGCGCGCCACGATCCCCCACGGCGATCCCGACATCGGGGCCGAGGTCGACGCGCAGATCACGTTCACCTACAGCCCCGGCAGCGGCGACACCTACGACCCTAGCCGCGGCGGTCCTGGTGGCTGGGATCCGGGCTATGCCGCCGAGGTCGAGCTGATCAAGGCCGAGCCGTTCTGCAACGGAAAGCCCTCCCCCTACTACGGGGCTTTCGCCGACCTCGAATACCAGAACCTGCAGGACATCGCGCAGAGCTGGCTCGAGGGCGACGGCTACACCGAGGCGGTCGAGCACGCCGAGTACTACCGGAGCGGACCAGACCCGGATGTGGCGCGGGATGCTCGGATTGATGACGAGCTGATGGAGCGTGGACGATGAGCGACAGCAATGTGCAGAGCGAGCCGCGCCCCATCGTGGCCAACTGGAACACCAACGGCGTGCAGTATCACGAATACACCTGCACCGGCTGCGGCTGCGGCAAGGAAGCGAAGAACACTTTTGTCGAGCCGCACCGAACCAACATGCTTGCGCGGCGCCTTTGCTGGGACTGCAACTATTGGCACGAGTTCGAGGCGAAGCTTGAGCTCGAGCACGCCAAGATGACCATCATCGATGGGCACGTCTACGGCCCCGGCAATCGCACCAGCGGCGAGTTTCGCGGGATGGCGGGGCGCCGGTTCGACATCGAGTACATCGAGCCATCAGTCCATGCCGGCAAGCGGATCACCACGTTCGATCTGTGGTCCGGGTCGACACTGCCGGAAACGCTGAAGGCGCGCTTTCCCGATACGGCCCGCTTTCTCGGCGGCGCACGAAAGGCCCAAGCTGGCGAAACGACCTGCTGGGATCCGTCCGACCGACGGACCGAACCATATCCGCTGCCGATGACGCTGGGGATCGGACGATGACCGCTCCCGGCCCCGAGCACTTCGCGCCACTGCGCCGCCGCTGGTGGCAGCAAATCGACCCGTGGTCCTTGGCCATGGGCGCCGTGGTTGGCGTCGGCCTCGTGGCGATTGGCTGGGCTGCTGCGAAGGCCGCGACGCCAGCGCTCGACGAGCCCGGCGAGCGGACGCACCAGCTTCTGATCTGCCGACCCGGCGAGGATTGCGAGAAGCGCGGGACGCCGAGCGGCAAGACCGCCTGTGACGTGAATGCCGCCAGCGATCGCCTCGCCAAGCCATTGCCGACGGCGACGGTGATCAAGTGCGAGAGGGTGCGGCGATGAGCTACCCGAAGATGAAGCCCTGCCTCAGGTGCCGCTCGGCAGAATCATCGACGACCAACTGGTCGGCGGCGTCGGCCCGCTCCTCGCGGCGATACGTGAGGGCGAGCAGGACACGGTCATCAGGTACCCAGCCACCGGCGTGCATCCGGGCGGGCTCGTGTACCGGGACCTGCTGCCGCCGAAGGCCCCGGCATGACAGCCCGTTCCCACGCCATCATCACCGAGGCCAACGCCATTCGCCTGGAGCGCTGTCGCTGCGGCACCGATCGGACGCCGACGCTGCGCCATGTCGGCACGCGGTCAAAGCTCCGGCGGTACGTCTGCGAGGGTTGCGGGCGCATCGGCGCCAATGCCGTCTCGGTCGAGCGTGCCGCTCGATGCTGGAACGCCGAGATCGCGGCGGCCAGGAGGGCGGCGTGACAGACCGGCGCGACCCGGAGCCGCCGCGCTGCAGCTATTGCGACAAGCGCTGCCGCGATCAGTCCGAGCTGATCGAGCATCAGCGCAGCCATGACGGTGATCCGTGTTGGAAATGCGGCGTGCGCCACGGGCATGCGCCGACGTGTGTGTTTGCGACGAAGGACGATTTGGAAAGGAAGGCAGCATGAGCGAACTCGTCGAATTGATCTCGGCCCCTGGCTTCTATCCGGATGTTCCGGAGGCCCGCTATCACAACGATCCGGTGATCGAGCCGTCGCTGTCGTCGTCTGTCGGCAAGGAACTGGTCAATCGGTCGCCGCGGCACGGGTGGATGAAGCATCCTCGCCTGAACAAGGCGAAGGCGCTCGAGGTCGAGAAGACCGACCGGAAGAAGGATATCGGCAGCGCCGCCCACAAGCTGATCCTGGGAAAGGGCCGCGCCATCAAGGTGCTGAACTACGACGACTACAAGAAGCACGACGCCCAGCGGGCAGCTCGAGCCGCCAGGGACGCCGACATGGTGCCGATCCTTGCCGACGACATGCGGAAGGTCGAGTTGATCCACGAGGCCTTCATGGATCAGATCCTCGACACCGAGTTGAAGGGCTACTTCGAGCAGCCTGGCCAGTCGGAATTGACGTTCGTCTGGCGCGAGAAGAATGGCGTGTGGTGTCGAGGTCGCATGGACCGGCTGCCCGATGAATGCCGGGAGGCTGCGTTTCCAATTCTCGCCGACGTCAAGACCACGACGACGTCGGCGCACTTCTCCGATTGGGAGTACGCGGCCTACGATCTCGCCTTCGACTTCCAGTCGGTCTTCTATCCGCGCGGAATCCGGGCTTTGTGCCCAGCCATACGCGACCCCAACCTGACGATGAAGTTCGCCGTCATCGAGCAGGACGAGCCGTTCTGCCTGTCCGTCAACGAGTTCCCTGGCCTAGCCACGCATGAGGCGATGGAGGACGTCGAGCTGGCCGTCAAAATGTGGGGCGCCTGCCTGAAGCGCGGAACCGACATCAAGGCGTGGCCGGGCTACGGCGGGCAGACCAACACGATGGACAAGGCGCCGTGGCGTTCCAATCGCTCCGAACTCCGCCGCCTGGCCCTGCAGCAGATGATGCTGGAGTGGCAGCGCCCGCTGGAGCTCGAAGGCAAGGCCGCCTGATCAACCCCTCCCTCCCCGACCGAAGGAAACGACCGATGGCAAAGGATATCGCCAAAGAGAAAGCCGACGTCCAGAAGGCAGCTGACCTGCTCGACGTCGCCATGCATCTCGACCCTCCCAAAAAGGAGAAGGGCCTCAAGATCATTCGCTTGCAGAGCGAGAACGTCAAAAAGATCACCGCCATCAGCATTACGCCGACAGGCAATGTGGTGCGGATCACCGGCCGCAACGGCCAAGGCAAGACCTCAGCCCTCAACAGCATCTACTGGGCGCTGGCGGGCGCCGGCAGCGTTCAGGCCGCGCCTATCCGCAAGGGTCACGACAGGGCGATGATCAAGCTCGATCTCGGCGAGGTCATCGTAACACGCACATTCGCCAAGAACGACGACGACAGCACCAGGACCTCGGTTACGGTCGAGAGCGCCGAGGGCGCCCGCTTTCCTTCCCCGCAGCGCATGCTGGACAGCCTGCTTGGGTCGCTGACATTCGACCCACTGGCCTTTGCGCGCATGAAGCCGAAGGAACAGTTCGATACCCTCAAGGCCTTCGTGCCCGGCGTTGACTTCACCGCGATCGAGAATGCCAACCGCGGTGACTTCGACAAGCGAACCTCGGTCAATCGGCGCGTCCGCGATCTCGCCGGCCAGATCGCGGCAATCCAGATCCCGGACGCGATCCCGGAGCGTGTCGACGAATCCGCCCTGGTCGACGAGCTGGCGGCCGTCGGCGAGCACAACGGCCAGATCGAGCTACGCAAGCAGAACCGCGAGCGCGTCGCCGATGATGCCAAGGCCGAGCGGATTTTGGCCAAGGGCGAGCGCGACAAAGCGGCAGACTATCGCCGGATGGCCGACGAAGCCGACGGCAAGGCGAAGGCACACGACGCCAAGGCCGACGAGTTGGAGAAGAAGCTCGCCGAGGCTCCGCCGCTGCCCGAACCGAAAGACGCCGCAGAGGTCCGCGCCCGTCTCGACGCGGCCAAGCGCACCAATGCCGACCTCGACCGCGTCGCCGAGCGCGACCGCCTCAAGGAGGAGCAGAAGAAGGCCGAAGCCGAGGCCCAGGCCATCACCGACCGCATGGCCGCCAGGGAGCGCCAAAAGCTGGAGGCGATCGCCGCCGCGAAGCTGCCGGTCGACGGGCTGGATTTCGGCGAGGATTGCATCACGTTGAACGGCCTCCCCTTCGACCAGGCCAGCGACGCCGAACAGCTACGGACATCGGTTGCTGTGGCCATGGCGGCCAACCCTCGCCTGCGTGTCATCCTGGTGCGCGACGGCTCCCTGCTGGACGACAACGGCTGGAAGCTCCTCGCCGAGATGGCGGACGCCAACGACTGCCAGGTCTGGGCCGAATCGGTCGACAGCACCGGCAAGGTCGGGATCGTGCTCGAGGATGGCCACGTCGCCTCGACGCCGGAGAGTCGGGCGCAAGCCGTGGCGGCGGAGTAACCCATGCCCGACACCATCACCCCCGAGAAGTTCACCTTCTCCCCTGCCCGGCGCGAGCGTGTCGGCCTTGCCATCGCCCTGGCTGGGTCGAGCGGCAGCGGCAAGACCAAGAGTGCGCTAGAGATCGCCACAGGGCTTGCCGGTCCTGATGGCAAGATCTTCGTCATCGACACCGAGGGCCGGCGCGCCCTGCACTACGCCTCGCAGTACAAGTTCGACCACCTCGACTTCCAGCCACCTTACACGCCGGAGCGTTGCACCGCGGCAATTGTGGCGGCGCAGTCGGCCGGCGCCGATGTCGTCATCGTCGACTCCGCATCTGACGAGTATGAAGGCGAAGGCGGCCTGCAGGATATCCATGACGCCGAGGCCAGGCGCATGGCGACCGACCGCGACGGCAACATCGCGGAATGGCGCATCGAGGCAATGAACGCGCCCGCCTGGAAGTCGCCGAAACTGCGACACAAGGCCAGCCTGATCCGGCGCATCCGATCGTTCCCCGGCTTCGTCATCTTCTGCCTGCGGGCCGAGGAGAAGGTGCGCTTCGAGAAGGTCAAGGATGAGCGCACCGGTCGCGAGAAGACCGCCATCGTCCAGGCCGGTTGGATCCCGATTTGCGAGAAGCGGTTCATGTACGACATGACGCTCTCCCTCACCCTGGCTCCGGAGACCAAGGGCAAGCCCCGCTTCGACCTCACGCACAAGATCACCGACGATCATGTGCCGTTCTTTCCGGAAGGCCAGTTCATTGGTCGCGGCGCCGGCGAGCTGTTGCGGTTGTGGGCGACGGGCGCCGAGATCCCGGAGGACATGTTGCCGAAGCGGCCCGCGGCCCAGGCGGCGGCCAGCAAGCCCACCGCATCATCGAAACAGGCCGCGCCCACGCAACAGCAGCAGCCGCAGTCGACGAAGTGGAAATGGCTGCCTGCCAAGGGCGACCCGCTCCACTACCGCGACGCCGCCGACTGGCAGGCGAAGGTCTGCGGCAGCATCAGCGCTATCAAGGACGACGCCCGCCTGAAAGAGGCCCTGGCCCGCAACCTCGCGAACCTCAACGGCATGATGGCCGAGTTCCCCGACGAGACCGCCGCCATCTTCAGGGCGTTCAGTGATCGCGGAATCGTTGCCGACCCGCCGTCGCAGCAGCAGTCGGCCGAGGCGGGGGCGCTGCTGTGACGCTGGATGAAGCCCTGGCCATCGTCGAGGCCTCGCCCGACCACCGCGTGCTGCGGCGAATCAAGCCACCAAGCGGCCCGGTTCTGGCCGGCCACCCTTCCCGCATCGGCCTCTATGTCGATTGCGAGACCACCGGCCTCGATCACGCGACGGCCGAGATCATCGAATTGGCGATGATCCCCTTCGACTACTACGACGACGGCCGCATCTTCGGCGTCGGGCCGGCCTTTCATGCCTACAACGAGCCGCGGACCCCGATCGCGCCGGAGATCACAAAGCTGACCGGCATCACGCACGAAATGGTCGCCGGCAAGTGCATAGATCCCGGCGAGGTCGCTGCGTTCATGGATGGTTATGGCCTGGTCGTCGCGCACAATGCCGCCTTCGATCGGCCCTTCCTCGAGGCTATTTGTCCATCGTTCGCCACCATCCCATGGGCCTGCTCGATGTCGCAGGTTCCATGGGACGAGCACGGCATCAGCGGCCGCAGGCTGGAGTACATCGCGGCGGCCCTCGGCTCCTTCTACGATGCCCACAACGCGGTGTCCGACTGCCAGGCCGGTATCCATGTCCTGGGTGCGACGCTGACCGGCGGTCGCACGGCGCTCGCACATCTACTCGACCGCGCGCTCCTCGACACCAGGCGCATCTGGGCAATCGGAGCGCCATTCGAGAAGAAGGACCTCCTGAAAGCCCGCGGCTATCAGTGGAACGGCGGCGAGGATGGTCGGGCGAAGGCTTGGCATATCGAGGTCGCGGCTGACGGGCTGGATGCTGAGATCGCCTATCTGAAATCGGACATCTACTGCTGCGGCGACCGGCCCACCGGCGGTCGGATATCGACGGTGACGCCGCGGGATCGGTTCACGGTGCGGGGATGACCGACGTCCAAGCCATCAAGGACGCCATGGCGACAGCGCGGCAAGAAATTCGCGATCGCGTCGTCCGGGCTCTGCGCGAGAACGGCACCGCCACGACGAGCGCGCTCGCACCGGGCGACGTCATGTTTCACCTCACCCGCGCCGGTGCCGAGCAAGCGTTGCAGCCCGGCGATGTCTTGAACCCGGAGGACTGGCCGTGATGTTTGCGGGAGAAGTCGGCATTCTGAACGTTGGTGCCGGCGATACGAAGCTATCGTTCGATCCCTCCAAACCGGAGGAGGCCAAGCGGGCGGCCGAGATCGTCGAGGACATGCTTCGGCGTGGATACGCCATACTGGTCGCGGCCGGCGAGAAGGACGGCAAGCCGGTGTTCCATCGCGCCGAGGCCTTCGATCCCAACACCTGCGAGTACATCGTCGCGGGGACGCCCGACCAGATCACCCATCCCGAAGCCAAGGAGCACCCCAAGCTGAGGCGCAGCCGGCGACGCGGCACGAAGGTATTCACGGTTCCGGCGGCGAGCACGCGCTCGGTCGCGGTCGCAAGATCGGCGGGCGGCTGATGCAGTTCGCCGAATTCCACAACGCGCTCCGGATTCTGCTCAATATCGACCGCTGCGAGTTGGAGGTGGCCGGAATCATCAAGCCCGGCGACCACAACGCGTGGGGTGCGTTCCACCGCGATCCCTTCCGCTGGTTCATCCGCGCCGACGACAGCCAGGCGCCGAAGCTCTGGGCGCTGATCGAGCGCCGCCAGCGCGCAAGAGGTGCCTGATGGGCAAGCTGGCACGCATCAATGCTGAGCGCCGAGTTGCCGAGGGCCGCAGCTACGCGAACAAGACCATGGAGCAGTTCGATGGCTTTGCTGCCTTGCGCAACGGTCTCCGAAGGCTCGCCACGGAGCGCGCTCACTGGGCGGGCATCCCCATGCCGATCGAGGGATTGCCGCTCGTGATCGAGCCCAGGTATCCGAACGCCGAAGTGCTGTCTGAGATCGGCCGCGATCCCGAAGAGGCAATGGCGGGCGACGAGAACGCCACGAGGATCCGCAACCACTTCTGGTCGGACCGACTGCGGGCGTACGTCATCATCTACAACGAGGACGGCGGAAAGATCGCGTGGGGCATCGTGCCGGGCGTCAACCACGTCGACAAGCTCATCTACACCCTGGGCGCGGCCGACGCTTGGGGGATCGAGCAGGAACATAACGCCATCCAGCTACTCGGCACGCTGCTGCCGCATCGGACGTTCAAGCAATACCTGCTCACCGGCATGTTCCTGGAGACGAGCCGGCGGAGCGGCATCACCTACATGTTCCGGCGGCTCCGGCCGACGCTCGCGATCCGTTCCGAGGGCCAGCGCATGCGCATCCTGTGCGCGCTCTGCCTGCACCCTATCGCTCACTACGAGGGCTCATGGGCGGGGGCGATGACACCGTCCGACGACATAGCCGCTCATCTCATGCTGATGCGCGGTGATGAGGTCATGTACTGGCGCCGCGCCAACCAGCACCACCCTATCAGGCCCGAGGCAGGCGTATGACCGGCCGCCCCATCCCTCCCGGCGGCTGGCCGTGGCCAATGCGGTGAGCGAGGTCGTCAGGCGTGACCGTGAAATCGGTGAGTTGGATCTGTTCCTGTCATCCAGCGGTTGGGATTTGTGGCGCGCCTTCGGTGGCAGTGTGGAACGGACTTCGGATCGATTGGGGCGCTGGTGGGCGGAACCTTTCAGCGCCAAGGCGCTGCTGATCCTTGATGGGCTTTCGCTGCGTGAACTGCCATGGCTGTTGCAGGGGGCCAAGGAGCGCGGCTTTACCCTTCATGAGGTTGGCGCCCACGCTTCCGAACTACCGGGCGAAACCGACCAATTTGCACGTGCCCTCGGCTTTGCCAGCCGCAGCAAGCTCCAGAATAATGGCGGCGGTTTGGCTCATCGGCTGCAACCAGCGCAGACGGAAACCGTCGATCTGCCGTGGAAGGACTGCGAGGCCCTGATCGGCAACGCGCCCAATCAAATCTTCTGGCACCATTGGCCCGACGCCAAGCTGCACGATGGTTCCGGCGCCGGCCAGGGGCTGGAACCATTGACGCGAGATGCTGCCGAGCAGCTAACCAGCGATGATTTCTGGGCGTTTGTGGAACGCCTTGCCACCGGGCGGCGGTTGGTCATCACCTCCGATCACGGCTATGCCGCCACGGGATACTTCCCAGATGCGGACGGCGAGGTCGGCCAGTTTCTCAAACAGACCTTTTCTAGCGGGCGCAGCAAGCCTGGCACAGGTGATACCGGCCCCTTCGTGCCGCCCGTGGCGCTGCAAATCGACAGCCCGCACGGCGCGCACCTGTTGGCGTTGGGCCGCAGAAAATGGCGCAGCCCCGGCGGCTACCCGACGCTCACGCATGGCGGTCTATCGCTGTTGGAGGTGTTGTCGCCCTTCGTCGAGCTGACCAAGTAAGGATTACGGTTGATGGCCACCAAGAAAGAAATACTAGCACAAGAGGTCGCCAGAGCCGTCGGCGCAGGCAAGGCTGTTGCGCTCGAAACCGTCGACTTCAACGATCCGAACCGCCCCAAAACCTGCCTGGAAGTCGATTTTCCGATTTTGCCGGTCAACCAGGTCGCGGTGATCGAAGGCAATGCGGGCAAGCCGATCTACCAGATGTCGAAGTGGTGGGCGCGGCGGCGCTCCAGCGTGTTCCGCTCGATGCTGATTGCCGCGGCGACCAAGGCGCCGGAAGATCCTTCCCACGCAGCCAAGCTGGTGTGGGACAGCTATTACGCCAATCACCAGAAGAAGGGGGCGTTCAAGAACCTCAAGGTCGCCGACATCTTCATGGGTGGCGGCACGACGCTGGTGGAAGGTTCGCGCCTCGGGATGCAGATGGTCGGCAATGACCTGAACCCGGTGGCGTGGTTCGTGGTCAAGCAGGAACTGGCCGATGTCGATCTGGGCGAGGTGAAGAAACTCCTCGCCGACATCGAGGCCGAGGTTAAGCCGCAGATCATGCCGTACTATTATTGCGACGGCCCAGAAGGCGAAAAAGGAACGTGGACGCATCTGCCGACGAATAAGGCGATGCCTGCCGATTTTGACCCGCTCTCGATCCCCCGCGATGAGCGCAAGGACTATAAATACGAAGGCCCGGAGGCCATCTACACCTTCTGGGCCAAGCATGGGCCGTGTCAGGTAACGGGCTGCGGCCATCGCACACCGATCATGACTAGTCCGGTGATGGCGGTGAAGACGCTTACCGTCAAACATTGGGAACATAGTTGCCGCGAGTGCGGCGCAGACTTCCATGTTGAGGAAGACGCCGCGCGGATGGCGCCTGACGCGCCATTGTATGTTGCTCCGAGCGAAACGCCGTATTCTGTGCTCGATTCGAAGAAGCGTGTGGTCTGCCCACACTGCGGCCACGCGGAGATGATCAAGCTCGGCAAGGGCAAGAACAAGAAGGTGCAACTGAGCCTGCTGGTGCATCCGCAATGGCTGGCTGGCGAGGCGAAGCAGGATACGAGCGGCCAGCCTTACGGTGGCTCGGCCCAGGATGATGTTGCGGCAACCACGAAATGGGACGCGGTGCGCGCCTCGAAGATTCGGTTGCTGGAGGTGCGCGGCACCTTGCCGGATGAGGTAACTGACCCAGAAACGGGTGCCACGTTCGCGCCGGAAAAAGGCACGGTTCCAAAGAAGTCGCACTATGCGTGCTCAGCGTGCGGTACGGTGCAGGATGTGCTGACGACCATCAAAGCCACCGGCAAAACTGGGCCGATGGCGGCGTATGCGGTGCAGGGATACGCGCCCAAGCGTAGCGCGGCAGGTAGGCCCTATGGCGGACGCTTCTTCATCGCTTACGGTGAGGCTCAGGCGCGGCAGTACGATACCGCGTTTGCGGAATGGGAAGCCCGAAAGGACGCTGACCTGAAGGACTACTGGCCGCGTTCCGAGCTGGCCTATGGTTTTATGACCCACCATCTGCAAGGAGGTGTACCGAACCACGGCTTTACGCATTGGTGGACGATGTACAATCCACGCCAATTGCTCGTCCACTCCCAATTGCTGAAGGCAATAGTTGGTGTTGGCAGCTATGACTGGAAGGTGCGTGAGTATGTGCTCGGTGCGTTCCAGAATTTTCTGCGTAACCAAAATTCATTGTCCTTCTGGCATATGACTTACGACAAGCTGGCTCCAGCTATGTCGAACAGTAATTTTCACCCGAAAAATAATGTGATCGAAGTGGGTGTGTTCCCTCCGGTGGGATATGGGCCATGGTCTTCTACGGTTGAAGTGCTCTTCAACGGAGGCGGTTGGGCAGAAGACCCTTGGGAGGCTGTTAGCGTTGAATATCTCAAGCGCCATGCACCAAGCGTAGCAAGCGAGGTTTCCGGTAAGAGCGAGAAAGTTTACCCGGGCGATCGTTTGCTTGGAGCGGAAACATACTGCGGTTCGTCCACTGACCTAACAAATGTTTCTGACGCCAGCCTTGATTTGGTTATCACCGACCCGCCCTTCGGGGGCTTGCTGCATTATTCGGAACTATCAGATTTCTTCTATGTCTGGCTGCGCCTTGCGTTGAAGGACAAGTACCCGGACTACTTCCGGGCTGAATACACACCCAAATCCCTGGAAGCGGTCGCCAACAAAGCGCGCGAGCCGGAAGACGCCGATGGCTTCTATCAGCGCCTGCTCACGCAGTGCTGGCGTGAGGCTCACCGTGCGCTCAAGCCCAGCGGCATCCTCGCCTTCACCTTTCACCACAGCGAGGACGAGCCGTGGGTGGCGGTGTTGGAGTCCCTGTTCGAGGCAGGCTATTACCTCGAAGCGACCTATCCGATCCGTTCCGACGAAACCAAGGGCGACGGCGAGTTTGGCTCGAAAACCATCGAGTACGACATCATCCACGTCTGCCGGAAACGCACGGAGGAGCCCAAGCCAGTAAGCTGGGGCCGTATGCGGCGTGAGGTGATGGGCGATGTGCGCCAGTTGCAGGCCATGCTCGAAAACCACGCCAAAGAAGGTTTGCCCGCTGCGGATCTTCAGGTCATCCGGCGTGGCAAGGCGCTAGAATATTTCTCGCGCCACTACGGCAAGGTCTATGTCGATGAGGAGCGCACAATTGGCGTCAGGGAAGCGCTGGTCGGCATCAATCAGCCCATCGACGAGGACGCCGACAAGGGCAAGGAGCCGCCGCCGGTCAACGCCGAGCCGATTACGCGCCAGTTTCTCCGCACCTTCGGCAGTGCGGTCGATCTCCAGCGCGATCAGTTGCAGAAGTTCCTGAAGGGATCGATCACCACGCCGGACGAGTTTGTGCAGCGCGGCTGGTGCGCAGAGAAGAACAAGGTTTTCACCCGTGCCGATCCGCTGGAGTTCGCGCGGGAATGGTCGGGCAAGCACCGCCGCCGCCTGACCTCCGACTTGGACCAGGCGCTGGTGCTAATCGGCGCGTGCTTCGACAACAGCGGAATCAATGCCTCGGACACGCTGAAGAACGAGAACTTCAAGCCGCACGTCGCCCTGAGGCCGCTTCTAGAATGGCTTCACCGCAATGGGCCTGACCAGACTACCCGTAACGCGGCCTCTCGGGCCGGGTCGATCTACAAGACCTGGCAATCCAGCCAGGCGCCTCAGCCCGTTCAGGGATCGCTGTTCGGTGACGACAGGACTATGCGCGATGAGGCAACTGCTTGATACGGTATGGCAGCGGCGCGGCGCCAGTTGGGTGTGGGACGAGGAAGCGCGCAACCAGATTTGCGCGGCTGGCGAGGTCTGGAGTCTACGTCAGTTTCTGCGAGCGGTCGGCAATTGGCCGGACGATCTGCCGAGCAATCGGGGCAAGACGCTGGTGGTTGCGGGGCTGGACGGCAGCCTCGACCTGCTGACACCGACGGATGCGGAGGCATGGCTGGGCGATGCCATCAAACCGGCCATCCTGTCGTTCCAGGACGAATACGAGGGCGACGCCGCGCTGCAGGCGCGCGCCCGACAGACGGTCGGCCTCTGATTTTCTCCCCCTTCGCCTAGCTGGTAGGGCATCGGGCGTTGGTCCCGAGCGGCCTGGTTCGAACCCAGGAGGGGGAACCACAAACGCAAAAAAGCCCGGCCACCCCGCGAGGGATGACCGGGCAAAGGTGGGTGCGTGGAAGCACCGAGGGAGGAACGTCATGGCCGCGGTACGCTGCGGCCGCATCGACGCCGGGGGCTACGGCCGGCGGCGATCTCTGGATTACAATGGCATCGTGGTGGGATTAGAATTCGCGCATGACCGACCCGAAATCCACGCTGACCCGGATCGCCGACAATCTCGGCGTCTCCCGCGAAGAGCTCATGCAGGAGTGGAAGGCAGCGGAGTCACCGTTCGCCGATCGCCTGCGGGCGCGGTGGGAATCGGAGCGCAAGCGCGAGCCCTTGCCGCCGACGTCCGTTGATCCTTGCAAGCAGGACTAGTCATGCATTCGGGTCAACTTAACGCCTGCCGTTAAGTCGTGATTTCAGCCTCCGGTATCGGGCGGCACGAAGCAAAGCACCTGCCCGTAATTCCAGCAGAGGTGGCCGTCGAAGGTGTTCGGGTTGCGCTCGCGCAGGATCCGGCCATCGGGCACCTCGACCCAGCGACCCTCCTGCCGCAGCCAGGCATGCCAGCGCACGACGCCGTCCTTGCCGGGCGAAGGTCGGCCTGCGTCGGCTCGCAGTCGCCCTCTTCCTTGCCGTCCCTCGTGATGCGGGCATCGCAGCAGCTCGCCGTTGAGCCGGGCTGTTTCCAGTGGCGATAGAAGTCGTAGTGGAAGGGGTGGTGGTGCGTGGACTGCGCCATCGCCGCACCCAGCCACACCACGAACAGCAGCGCGAGCGGCACCAGGCCCATCACCATCGTGGCGACGAAGACGCGCGGGAGACCGATCGGCGGCGGCTTCACGGTCAGCATTCCTCGAACACTCCGTTCGTCAGGAAGCCGTGCCAGTGGTGGCCCTGGGCGTAGCTGTTCTGCCCGTAGAAGCCGATCGACGGGCGCAATGTCACCTTGGGCCACTCGCCCTCGACACTCCACTCCGGACCACCATCGTTGGCGCCCGAGAAATAGAGCGCTCCAATCAAGCCGCAGCCGCAAGGGCAACCGAAGCGAATGCCTGCGCGTCGATCGTCCTTCGCGAAGAAGCGATAGGCGCCGGCCCTTCTCAGCTCGTCGTGGTCGGCCGCCTCGAAGGCAGGAGCGTTTCGCTTGCTCATTGCGCGCCCTGCCACCGGCAAAGCGCGGCGCCCTTCTCGTTGTGCGCGATGATGGCGCGCTCCGTCCGATCGGTCAGGCGGTCGGCCGGATCGAAATAGATCGGCTTCGCGATCTTGCAGAACTCGTTAGGGCTCGCCTGCGGGGCGGGTCCACTTGTTGCGCATGCGCTGGCGCTCAGCGTCACCAGCAGCGTCAACGCGACGCTCGACTTCATTGGCCTTCTCCACTTCCTTGTCGACGGCCTTTCGATCAGCCTCGCGCTGCTGCTGGCGGCCCTGTTCGATGTCCTGCCGCCGGCGCAGAAAAGCGAACAGGCCGGAGAGTGCCGACAGCAGCCCTCCGGCCAGTTTCAGGATGGTCAGCACCTAGTTGACCTTGAGCCCCTCGATCGGCACGCCGGCGACAGTCGCACGACCGGCACCGGGCCCGGCCTTGGGCACGATGGCAGCGCAGATCGCGCTGGCGACGGCGGCAGACGTGTTCAGCGCCGGCGAATTCGCCGCGATGATCTTGCCGACGGTCTCGGCCGTGGGCAGGAAGGCGCAGGCCTTGACGGCGATCGACTGCACGTCGCCGATGCTGGGGCCGCCGTCCTTGCCGAGAACGCCGCAGCCGCCCAGCGCGAGGGCGAGCGTCGACACCGCGAGAATCCGCTTCATAATGGTCTCCTAATTTTGAAACGAGCCTTGGATCGGTACGCCGGCGACCGTCGGCCCTTGCGGCTCGCTGGCAGTGGTGAAGAGCTTGTGGCCGGTCCAGCAGTCGCCGCCGGTCGACGGGTTCGTGGCCCACGACATCGGGACCCAGGCGTGGCCGTCCTTGCCGAACCACGCCCCCCATGAGTTGCGCACCAGCAGCGCCGTCGAGTCGACGCATGCCCGGTCGACGCCAGAAGCGACGAAGTCGGGATTGGCGTGGAACTCGAGGTCGTAGCCAACGCAGAGCATGGCGTGGGCGCCGATCATGTCGGGCTTGCCGCTGGGCAATGGCATCACGCCGGTGCGGGCGACATCACCCTCGAAGTAGTCCGGCAACTGGATCGCCAGCACGAACGGCTGCCGTAGCGCCAGGCACGAGAGCATCTCGGTTTCGGAGGCCAGCCGCGAATAGGCGGCGATGGTGCGGCGTTCTCCACCCGCCGGCGGCTGATCGGCAAAGCGTTCGATGTCGTAAGGCCAGGCATCTTCAGGAAGGGCACCGACCTTCTGCATCGCCTTCATTGCGTTGCGGATCTGGCAGCCGTTGTCCTTGTCGGCGGTGCCCTCGATCGCGCGCGCGGCGTAGTAGAGCTGCAGCCGGGACGCGATGAAGCCGGGGTAGAGCCAGGCCAGCAGGCCGGCGCAGGACTGCGCCGTGCAGCTCCCGATCGACTCCTGATGCCACGCCGGCGGCAGCTTGCCGCGGAGATCGACGGCAACGGGGAGCGCAACTTCCGATGCCTCGGGATGGGAGAGCAGGAAGCGGTGGTCGCGGGAATCGGGATCGTCGCGGACCACGCCAAAGAAGCGGCCGAGCAGGCTCATTTCGTGGCCGGCGTCGGTACGGCGACGGACTTCTCCGGCGGCGTCGTGTTGAGCTCGAGCCGCGCCTCCAGCTTCTCGGCGAGCTCGCGTGGGCCCACACCCAACGCCTTCAGGGCGCCGGGCACATGGGTGGCGGCATAGTTCGCGGCATCGGCGACGAGCTGGCTCTTCACCTCGACGGTGAGCCCCTTCTCATCGATCTTCTGCTGCGCCCGCGCCTGCGCCAGCGCGAGGCCGTTTTTCAGCGCCTCTTCGAGCTTTGCAATCAGGGCGTCGTCGCGGCGGATGTTGAGCCAGTCGGCAACCTTCTTCGCCAGCCAGGTCGCCAGCACCATGCCGAGGGCGGACGCCACGGGAAGGAGGAACTCATGGAGGAACGGCGCGAGGTCGATGGTGGCGGCGAGCATCATGCCGAATGCCTCTCAAAGGCAGCGGCCATCCGGCCGGCGTAGTAGTCCACCTGTCCGGGGCCGTTGTAGCGACCCGCGAAGGCCTGCCAGTCCTGACGGCGCAGTGAGTCGAGCAGCACCGGATCGGCGTGGATGAAGCAGATGAAGGCGTCGAGCTGGCCTTGTTCGGTGTACTGCGAGTTGGCGAAGTCTTCGGCGCTCGCGTAGCCCAGCCGGTCGAAGTGCATGCCCATGATCTGGAATGCCCCCCAAGACGTGGCCTTGTAGGCGGCCTCCTTGTCGAGCCCCGCCGCTACTTCGACCTGCCCCCAAGCGCCGGAATGCGTGGTCGCCGCCAGTGCGGGCGTCCACTTCTTGCTGCTGATCTGCGGATGGCTGTCATTGAAACGGTACGCAGTGAACTTGCCGAACCAATGCGCCTCAAGGCGGACCGGCGGCTTCTGCTCACCGTTGATCGTCCAGAACGAGACGCCGCTGCTCTCCACTTCAGCGACCGCCTTGACGGCAGCAATGGGCACGCCGAGCCTGTCGGCCGCGGCTTGGTAGTCGGCTTCCGTCATGGGAATCCTCAGTTCGGAGTACGAAGGGCGGCGAAGTCGCGAAGGGCGCGGACGATCAGCTCGACGGCCTCGGCAGTGAGCATGAAGGTGTAGGGTTCGCCGGGATTGGCCCAGCAGGCCTCGACGATGCGGTCCGCAAGTCGAGCTGGATCGATGGTCGGGACCGGCGGCGGTTCGGCCATCACCGCCCCGGCTTGTCGACCTTGCCGTCGAGCTTGTCCTCGATGCGCCGCAACGAGGAGCGGATGTCTTCGAAGAGCCGGCGGTCTCCGGCCTGCTCGTAGTCGAGGCGATTGCTCAACGCCGTGACGCGACCATCGACTAGGGCGACATCGGCGCGGAGGCCGTAGTAGGCGCCGAGCACCGCCGCGAGCATGGCGCCAATCGACATGATGGTGTCGGCGCTGATGGTGCGGTTTAGCACCCAGCGGCGGCTGTCACCGTTGCCATTGACGCCGGCCATTTATGGACTCTCCCCGATCAGGTGTTGTCGACGCCGGCGCCCGACGTGGTGACCCGCGCCTGCTCGGCGATGTAGGCCTCGACATCGAACTCGCCCGAGGCCTTGCGGGCATCACCGCCCTTGCCGGTCCCGCTGCCGGGCTGTTTCAGTTCCAGCGTTGTCGTCGAGCCGCCGCTGCGATCCAGCTTGTGCGTGACGCTGCTGATCCGATACGGACCATCGACGCCGGGCCGGGCACCCTTCACGGTCAGCGTGCCCTCGACACGGGCTTCCGGCAGCAGCGGCACCACCACGGTGCCCTCGCCGCTTTCGCGCTGGGATTTCGTCTTCTTGCCGGCGCCGCTCTTCGTGGCGGCATCGGCATCGTTCGCGGAGTAGTTGGCGAGACTGGTCGCGACCTGCTGGTCGTCGGCGTCGATGTCACCATCGCCGTCGTAGTCGATCTCGACCACCTTCTCTTCGAACTTGGCCTTCTTCTTGTCGTAGTACTTGACCCGGGCCTTCTTCGACCGTGGCCGGCCGACATAGGGCGCGATATCCCAGCGCAGCAGGTTCTTTCCCCATTCTGCCGTCAGGCTCGGCAACGGCTGGCCGGATGGCGTCACCCCGGTGTTGCGCTGCGCCAGCACGGCGCGGTCGCCGCGGATCTTGAAGGTGCCGCCGTAGTCGCGGGCGATGCGCTCGCCGAGGTGCAGGAAGCTCTCGCGGTCGGCGGCCCAGTAGTCGCGTACGATCGAGGCAAAGGCGGGATCGATGGTGATGCCCTGCAGGCCGGCGCGCGTCGCCGCGTCGTCCATGAATGCCTGAAGCGTGGCGTCGTCCTTGTGGAAGTCGAGTTGCGACTTCACCTTGTGGTCGACGTTGGCGTCGAAGCCCTTGGCGGAGATCGTGAGGATGCGGCCCTGGCCCCGGGCGCCAGTGCTGCGGATCTCGTCGATGGTGCCCTCGAAGACGTCGACGTCGTTCAGGCTGACCTTCACGCTCCCGCCGGGGCTCGGCATCTTGATCTGCGCCTTGCTGTCATCGAGCACCAGGCTGCAGGTGTCCGTGGCGGTTCCGTCCTTGTCCTGCACCTCGATCGACTGCAGGTAGGGGTTCATACGGTCCGTCATGTCGGTGCCGTCGATCGACACCGCCCACCGTGCCGCCCAGCGGTGGCCCGTGACGGCGTCGGTCTCCCCCTCTTCGGGAGCGTTGAACGCCTCCTCGGTCAGCGCGGTTTCCTCGCGGGAATAGTCCCGCTGGTCAAGGGCGCGCTGGATGACGGCCTGCTCTTCAGGGGTGAAGGTGCGGTCTGCCATGGTCTCAGCCGAACAGGTCGACGGGCTGCGCCTTAAGCCGCGTCGTCGGCCGCATGTAATCGGGCAGCAGCACGACGGTGCCGACGGGCAGGATCGGCCCCAGGGCGGCTAGGCCTGGATTGAGCACATAGGCCTGCTCGACGAGCCGCTGGCCGGGCCGGCCAAAGCGGCGCCACAGGATGAGATCGAGCGACAAGTGTTGCTGCTTGACGGTGTAGGTTTCCGACATCGCGTCACCCGAACAGTGAGATCAAGGCGCCGATCAGCGATTGACCGGTGTCGGTGCCGTCGTCGGCCTTGGCATCGGCGTCAGAAACCTTGGTTAGCTTCCACTCGACATCGATCCTGAAACCGACGCCGTTCCACTGGATCTCGACGTGCTGCTCGCTCAGGCTCTCGATTACGTACCAGCCCATATTGCGACCGTCGCCCCGCATCACGAGCTGCGGCTCGCCGGATTTCATGGAGCCGCGCAGCATCTCGAGCTCACGGCGGCCGTCCAGCATCGGCCGGAACGGCAGGATGGAGCCGCGCATCGTGATGAAGTCGTCGCCGTCGCCGACGTGCTCGCGGCCTTTGCGGCGCCCGAGGAGGTCGTGCACGGCGAAGTCTGCGCCGTCTTGGCGGTCCACAGCGGTGGTGCTCAACGGGAAGGTGTCGATAACAACGGGCCCAATCGCATACAGCACTTCAACCCTCCGTCCATGCCGCGTTAATCCCGCGAGGCTCGCCGCTTCCCGTTCTTTGTGTAGGCGCGAGAATACCTTCTCTTGAGAGCCGCTCCGGCAGGGCTCGCCCAAAAGGCTCGGATCCCTTGCAGAAGTTTTTTCTTGGCTTCTGGTTTTGCCATCGCTGCTTTGTGCATATCTCGATACGCTCTGTCCTCGTACTTTCTTTTGAGCAACCGAGAATGCTTTTCACCAGCCGCAACACCCTCGCTGCTTTCCAAAAAAGCACGACGGGAGGCCTTCATCCGTCGTCTCGTGCGCGGGTCTGAGAGTGCAATCCTTGTTGCGGCGGCGTGCCGCTCCTTAAATCCCGGTCGAGCGTGCATTGCCTTAGCCGCCGCTGACAACTTTTGCCTTATCTCCGGCCGAGATAGAGCCGCCTTAGTTGCTTCGGATATGTTCCTTCGGACGGAGCGCTTCGAAAGCGCCTTGCGAACTGCCGCCGACATTTTCTCCCTGTAACCGGGATCGGCACACACCTTTGAGCGTCTGGCCTTATCCTCCTCAGTAAGGAATGCCCTCCTTATCGCGAGGCTGATCCTCTCCTTCGTCTCAGGTCGTGACCACGCCAATTCAATTGATGCCGAAATCTTTCGCCTTGTTGCCAACGAACGCTTGGTGCCCAAGCATGACTCGGAACAGGGGCTAGCGTTGAAGAGGCCGCTTGTCGAGGCATCCATGTGGTACTGCTCGCGCCGGCGAAGCATCGATCGCAGTTGTTCAGCTTCGTCGTGGTCTATGCGCTCGAGCACGCGGAACTCGAATCGATGTTCCCCGTATTTGTTGAAGGAATGCTGTAGGCGTGGCGAGTGATGCTTGCCTTGCCTGAGCTGGCGCCAGTGCATTTGCTGTCGGCGGACAAGGTCAGCAGATGACCCGACGTATCGTCTCCCGGTGGCAGTATGCGTAATCGCATACACGCCTGCCTTCTTCATTTTTGACGCGCTTACTCCACAGCAACCCTTGGTGCGCAAGATAGCTCAGGCGCAACCGCCCGTACCTGTGGATCACCCTCCCCCGGTCTCATGGGCGAAGTCGGAGAGCTGGGCACGGCCGGCACGGTTCACCGCGCCGCCGGCCCGAAGCCGATCCGCGGCGGCACCCGTTGCAACCGACATCGCACCGACTTCTGCCAGGCCTGCCTTGAGCTTGTTGACGAGCGTCAGCGCATTCACCAGCGGAGCGGTATCGACCTTCGGCGTCACCGTCCCGTTCAGGCTTTCGAGCCCGGAACCGGCCTGTGCCGCAGCAATCGTCATGGCCTCGATCTGCGAGAGGTCCGCCTGTGGCGCGATGACCGGCTCCGAGCGCTGCGGCTCGGGTTGCTCAGGCTCACTGCGTCCCAGGATGACCAGCGGCGGCCTCGGTGGCGCCGGCGGCGCTGCATCGCGTTCGTCCGGGTTGCTCTCGATGACGCGCGGCCCGGCACGCCGTGGCCTGGTCGGTGTCGTCTTCTCTCGTGGCGTCGCCGGCGTCGCCATCCGGCGAAGCCAGCCCGGAATTATGCCGTCAATCTTGCCGGCGATGCTGTCCACGACACTGCCGAGCCAGCCGAAGATCTCGCCGACCTTGGCCTTAAGGCCGTCCCAAAGCGCCTGCATGGCGCTGATGCCGGCGTTGTAGAGCGATGATGCCAGCGAGGCGATCCGGCTCGGCAACTCGAGCACCGAGGCAGCAACGGCGCCAACCGCAGTACCGGCCGCGGTGCCCCACTCCTGCCATGTCGCCGGGCTGATCTCGCCGAAAAAGCCGGAGACGGTATCCCACAGCCACCGGACGCCATCGATCAGGGGCTGGACCGCTGGCGCCAGCGGGCCGAGCGCGGCCATGAACGCGGTTCCGAACGCGGAGAAGAACTCACCGAGGCCGGACCAGTTGTTGTAGATGAAGAGGCCGGCGGCAGCGATCGCCACCAGGATGGCGCCGATGCCGGTGCCGATCACGGCGAGCTTCAGGACGTGCATCGCGGCGGCAAAGATGCGTACAGGATTTGCCGCGGCAAGGAATGCGGCGCCGAGTCCTGCGATCCCCGCGCGCATGCTGCCGAGCAAGGATCCACCGCTGAGCAGCATGAACGTGCCGGCCATCGTCCGGAACGATGCCGCCGTACCCACTACCGCCGCCGTCAGGAGGCGAAAGGCGCCGGTCAGACCCGCGACCAGCGGCGTGATGAGCATGGTCTTGGCCACCGTTGCCATTGCCACGCCGACCGCGACAACCGGCCGGATGACCATGATCGCGGCACCCCGGATGGCCAGGAACGCCCAACGGGCAGCGGTGGTGGCGATGCCGAGTCCGGCGATGGCGGCGGCAGCCTTGATCGCGTTACCGACCAGCACCGGGTGTGCCTCAGCGAATTCCCTGAACCGCATCACCATGGGCCGCAGCGCGGCCACGAGGCTGTTTACATGGGGCATCAGGATCGAGCCAATGGTGATGCCGAGTTCGCTGACCTGGATGCGGAACGACTGGACCTGTGCCTCGAACGTCTTCATGCGGCGGTCGAAGTCGGTGTCGACGACGCCGCTGGCTTCGAGGGCCTGCTTTCGGATGCGGCGATATTCCGCCCAGTTCTGAATGAAGGCGCGGAGGCCTTCCTGAACCTGCTTGTCCTCGAAAATGTCGCCGATCTTGGTGAGATCGCCGCCGAGCGCCTTCATGGTGGCACCGGCAAGGGCTTCCAGGACGTCGCCACCCTCGGCCATGGTTTTCTTCAGGACGGCGCGGATATCGATGCCGAGCTTGGCGAACTTCTTCGTCGTCTCCGGCGACTGCATCTTCTGGAAGATGTTCTGCAGATCCGTGGCCGCTTCTTCCGCGGTGCCGGTGCCCTTGCGGATCGTTTCCAGCGCCGCGGAGATCCTGGCTGCACCGATGATGCCTTTCTGGCCCATCGCCTGTGCCGAAGCCGCGATGACAGGGAAGAACCGCGCCATGTCCTTGAACTCGAAGGCGCCCTCTTTCGATGCCTGCGAGAGGACGTCCAACAGCTTCGCGGTTTCCGTGACCGGGACCTTGAGGTTGTCGATTGCGGCGAAGGTCATCCTCGCCACATCCGACATCTCGGCGCGATAGGCCGTGGCCGCCTTGCCGAGCTGCGGCGTGATCGCGAGGGCCCGCGTCGGATCGAGGCCCATGCTGGTCAGGACGTCCATGCCCTGGGCGACTTCCTGTGCCGTCTTGTTGACCGTCGGACCGATCTCGCGGATGCGGCGGCCGAGCGCAGCCATGGCGTTGTCGGAGAGGTCCGACTTCTGCGCGATGTCGAGCAGGATGGACTCGAACTGCCCGGCCACTGACAGCGGTGACGACAGCGCCTTGTAGAGCCCGTATGCCGCCGCCGTGGCGGCAAGCATGCGGGTGTGCATCGCGGCCAGGGCTTCGCCGTTGGTGCGTGCCATCGCAGCGAGGCCGCCGTTGTTAGCGGCGGAGACGGCCGCGCCAATGCCCTTGATCGATGCCGCGATGGCCTTCGCCGGGGCCGATGCACGATCGATCAGGCTTACAATGAGCGCGCTCGTGAGTGTGGCCAAGTGCGCCCCCTATTCCTTCGGCACCATCACGGGCACGCCCATGGCGCGCCCGATGCGGATGGCCTCACGGTGCCAGGCCACGATCGAGGACCAGCGCTCCTTGCGGAGCTCCGGCAGCGGCGTGTTCAGGACGTGGGCGACGTCTGCTGCGAGCTGTCGCCAGTGGGCACGTCCTTCGGCGCCAGCTCGTTCAAAAAAGGCGCAAGCACCTCGTTGATCTTGAGGAGATCGGAGGCCCTGATCTTGCGGACGGCATCGACCGGGATACCGCAGTCATGGGCCAGCATGGCAACGGTGGCGCCGATGTCGCCGGCGCCGCCCTTCTGCGCCTTCTCGAAGATTTCCATGGCGCCCAACGTGGGCTCGTCGACGTCGATGGATTCGATCTTCCGCCCGTCATGCTCGATCGGCCGGG
>WBZX01000537.1_pt1 | contig 33996 bp, 28 predicted proteins | sample 5204211 | NCBI WGS metagenome assembly WBZX01 (sample SAMN12344362, study PRJNA552823) | activated sludge metagenome | biome: Activated sludge suspended growth; feature: Nitrification reactor; material: Wastewater; isolation source: activated sludge from nitrification reactor of wastewater...
TGACGCTCGCGTATGAATGGGCAGTGGCCGGCGTGCGCGTGAACTCCGTCGCGCCGGGCTGGATCGCTTCCTCCGGCCTGGACACCTACACCGGCGAATTCAAGGAACAGATCCCCAAGCTCAAGGGCTACTGCCCGCTCGGCCGTCTCGGCACCGAGAGCGAAGTGTCGGCCGCCGTCTGTTTCCTGCTGAGCGATGCGTCGGCCTATATCACCGGCACGGAAATCCGTATCGACGGCGGCGTGCCGCTGGCCAATCGGTCCGTCGACCTTCCCGCCACCGACAAGTCGCAGGCCTTCAACGGCTTCCACCTCGCCAAGACGCCCAAAGTGCTGGGCGGCTGAGAACCATGCCCATCATCGAAAGCCAGGTCGACCGCAACGGCGACGAGTTCAAGAAGAACCGCGAGCGCATGCTGGCGGCGATCCAGGAGTTCCGCGACGCCGAAGCGAGCGTGCAGGCTGCGTCCGAAAAATCGCGTGAGCGTTTCCGCAAACGCAAGCAGCTCATGCCGCGCGAACGCATCGCCCTGCTGCTCGATCGTGGGGCGCCGTTCCTAGAGCTGATGCCGCTGGCCGGCTATCGCATGCACGACGACAAGGATGGTTCGAGCGCCGGCGGCGGCTCCGTCGCGGGCATCGGCTATGTCGAGGGCGTGCGTTGCATCGTGACGGCGTCGAACTCGGCGATCAAAGGCGGCACGGTCGCGCCTTCGGGTCAGCGCAAGGGTCAGCGCGTCCAGCAGATCGTGATGGAGAACAAGCTGCCGGTGGTGAACCTAGTCGAATCCGGCGGCGCCAATCTCCTCTATCAGGCCGAGATCTTCGTGCCCGGCGGCCGCGGCTTTGCCAACCAGGCGCGCATGTCGGCGCGTGGCATCCCGCAGGTGACGGTGGTACACGGCTCGTCGACGGCCGGCGGCGCTTACCTGCCCGGCCTGTCCGATTACGTCATCATGGTGCGCAACCAGGCCAAGGTCTTTCTGGCCGGGCCGCCGTTGTTGAAGGCTGCGACCGGCGAAATCGCCACCGACGAGGATCTGGGTGGTGCGGAGATGCACGCCACCGTCTCCGGGGTCGCCGAATGGATGGCGGAGAACGACGCCGACGGCATCCGCATGGCGCGCGACGTGATCGCCAAGTGGCACTGGAACGACAAGCTGCCCCCGAGCAGGACGAAGCCGTTCAAGGAACCGCTTTACGACATCGACGAACTGTGCGGCGTCGTTCCGCCCTCGCACAAGGATCCCTACGACGTTCGCGAGGTCATCGCGCGGCTGGTCGACGGCTCGGACTTTCTCGAATTCAAGGGCTTGTTCGACCAGCAGACGATCTGCGGCTGGGCCGAGATCGAGGGCGAGCCGGTGGCGCTGATCGGCAACAACGGGCCGATCACCACCAAGGGCGCAGTGAAAGCCGCGCAGTTCATCCAGCTCTGCTGCCAGCAGGGCACGCCCATAGTCTACTTGCAGAACACCACCGGCTACATGGTCGGCACCGAGGCCGAGCGCGGCGGTATCGTCAAGCACGGCTCCAAGATGATCCAGGCCGTGGCCAATGCCACAGTCCCGCAGATCACCATCGTCATCGGCGGCAGCTTTGGGGCCGGCAACTACGGCATGTGCGGTCGCGCCTACGATCCGCGCTTCATCTTCGCCTGGCCCAACAGCCGTACGGCGGTGATGGGCGGCGAGCAGGCGGCCGGCGTCATGAATACGGTGACGGAACAGAAATTCCAGCGCGAGGGCAAGGAGCCGCCGCGCGAGCAGATCGACAAGATGTTCAAGGGTATCGTCGACCAGTTCGAGCGCGAATCGACGGCGCTCTACGGCACTGCCCATCTCTGGGACGACGGCATTATCGACCCGCGCGACACGCGCCGCGTTCTGGCCTTCACCCTGTCGATTGCCCGCGAGTCGATCGTGCGGCCGCTCAATCCCATCACCTTCGGCGTCGCGAGGATGTAGCGAGATGAAATTCACCCCCGAGCACGAGGCGTTGCGCCAGACCTGGAAGACGCTGATCGATCGCGAGATCAATCCTTACGTCGAGGGGTGGGAACAGGAGGGTCAGTTTCCCGCCCACGAACTGTTCAAGAAGATGGGCGACGCCGGACTGCTCGGCGTCGACAAGCCGGTCGAGTTCGGTGGCTCCGGCCTCGATTTCTCCTACGCCATGATCTGCGCGGAATCGCTCGGCATGGTGAACGGCGGCTCGATCCCCATGGCCACGGGCGTACAGATCTCCATGGCAACGCCGGCCCTCGCCCGCTACGGCAGCGACGAGCTGCGCAAGGAATTCCTGGCGCCGTCGATCAGCGGCGACTATGTCGCCTGCCTCGGCGTCTCGGAAACAGGGGCAGGCTCCGACGTCGCCTCGATCAAGACCACGGCACACCGCGTCGGCGGCGACTGGGTGATCAACGGCGGCAAGATGTGGACCACCAACGGCGCACAGGCCGACTGGATGTGCCTGCTGGCCAACACCGGCGATGGCCAGGCGCACAAAAACAAGTCGCTGATCGTCGTGCCGATGAAGACCAAGGGCGTCTCCATCGTGAAGAAACTCGACAAGCTCGGCATGCGCGCCTCGGACACGGTGCAGACCTTCCTCGACGATGTCCGGGTGCCGGTACGCTACACGATCGGCCAACCGGGCCAGGGCTTCATCTACCAGATGCAGCAGTTCCAGGAAGAGCGGCTCTGGGCCGGCGCCGGCTCCCTGATGACCTGCGAACGGCTGATCAACGCCACCATCGAATACACCCGCGAACGCAAGGTCTTTGGCAAGCCGCTGCTGGACAACCAGGTGATCCATTTCCGCCTGGCCGAACTCAAGAGCGAGGTCGAAGCGCTGCGGTCCATCGTCTACCGCGCCTGCGAGGACTATCTCGCCGGCAAGGATGTCACGATGCTTGCCTCCATGGGCAAGCTGAAGGCCGGCCGGCTGCGTCGCGAGGTGTCGGACTCCTGCCTGCAATATTGGGGCGGCGCGGGCTATCTCTGGGACAATCCAGTGGCGCGCGGCTATCGCGACGGGCGCCTGGGGTCGATCGGCGGCGGCGCCGACGAGGTGATGCTGCAGATCATCTCCAAGCTGATGGGCACCCTGCCCCGCCTGGGTAACCGATAGGAGCGCGCCATGCAGTTCACGCAGGAACATGACGAGATCCGCCGCACGCTCCGGGCAATCATCGACAAGGACATCAATCCGCACGTCGACAAGTGGGAAGAGGACGGCATCTTTCCCGCTCATCAGGTGTTCAAGAAATTGGGCGAGGCCGGCCTGCTGGGCATCAACAAGCCGGTCGAGTATGGCGGCATGGGCCTCGACTATTCCTATGCCATGGTGATGGCCGAAGAGCTGGGCCACATCAACTGCGGCTCGGTGCCGATGGCCATCGGCGTGCAGACCGACATGGCCACGCCCGCACTGGCGCGCTACGGCAACGACGACCTGCGCAAGGAGTTCCTCGCGCCGTCGATTTCAGGCGACTACGTTGCCTGCCTCGGCGTCTCGGAAGTGGGTGCCGGGTCGGACGTGGCCTCTATCAAGACCACGGCCCGCCGTGTCGGCGGCGACTGGGTGATCAACGGTGGCAAGATGTGGACCACCAATGGCACCCAGGCCGACTGGATGTGCCTGCTGGCCAGTACCGGCGAAGGCCCGGTCCACAAGAATAAGTCGCTGATCTGCCTGCCGATGAAAACCAAGGGCGTCGAAGTCGTGAAGAAGCTCGACAAGCTCGGCATGCGCAGCTCCGACACGGCGCAGATTTTCCTCGACGAGGTGAAGGTGCCGGTCCGGAACCTGATCGGACAGGAGGGCATGGGCTTCGTCTACCAGATGCAGCAGTTCCAGGAGGAGCGGCTGTGGGGCGCCATCAGCGCCGTCGTCGGCATGGAGCGGTTGATCGACCAGACCATCGAGTACACGCGGGAACGCAAGGTGTTCGGCCGTCCCTTGCTCGACAATCAGGTGATCCATTTCAAGCTCGCCGAGCTGCGCACCGAGGTCGAACTGGTCCGGTCGCTCTGCTATCGCGCCTGCGAGGAATATCTCGACGGCACCGACGTCACGATTCTGGCATCGATGGCCAAGCTCAAGGCCGGCCGTATGGTGCGCTTGGTGACCGACGGTTGCCTGCAATACTGGGGCGGTGCGGGCTATCTGTGGGAATCGCCCACGGCACGCTCTTTCCGTGATTCGCGCCTCGCCTCGATTGGCGGCGGCGCCGACGAGGTGATGCTGCAGATCATCTCCAAGATGATGGGCACCCTGCCCCGTCTGGAAAATCGCTGACACGAGTTTGGAGGCCCCGATGGCCGAGTTCGCCGACAAGTACGAGACCCTGCTGCTGCATCGTGACCGTTCGCGCCTGCACGTTACCCTCAATCGCCCCGACGTGAAGAACGCGCTGAATCCGACCTTGATCGGCGAGCTGCGCGCCGTCTTCGAGATCCTGCGCGACCGTCGCGACATCAAGGTCGTGATCCTGCGCGGCACCGGCGGCACGTTCTGCGCCGGCGCGGATCTTAAGAACATGGAGCAGAGCTTCACCGAGACGCCCAAACCCGGCGAGAAGGACCCGATTGCGGTCTGGAACCGTCAGTTCGGTGCGTTCCTCGAGATGATGAATACCAGCCCGCAGGTGGTGGTCGCCGCAGTGGAAGGTTTTGCCATTGCCGGTGGCTTCGGCATCCTCTGCGTCTCCGACGTCGCGATCTGCACCGAAGGCGCGGGCTTCGCCATGAGCGAGACGGCGCTCGGCATCGTGCCGGCCCAGATCGCGCCCTTCGTTGCCGCCCGCATCGGCGTGCCGCAGACGCGGCATCTCACCCTGACGGCGGCCCGCTTCAAGGGCCCCGAGGCGCTGCGGCTGGGCATCGTGCACTATCTCGTTCCGGACTCGGCGGCCCTCGATGCCAAGCTCGAAGAGATCCTGAAGCAGATCGACAAGTGTGCGCCGATCGCCAATGCGCTGACCAAGCAGGTGGTGATGAAGGTCGGCAGCGAGCCGCTCTCGTCAGTCCTCGACTTCGCCGCCGACAAGTTCGCCGAAGCGCGCCGCGGTCCAGAAGCAGCCGAAGGATTGCGCGCCTTCGCCGAAAAACGGCCGCCACGCTGGGCCGTAGAGTAGAAGGCGACCGCGTGATGAGCTTCACGAAGATCCTGGTCGCCAATCGCGGCGAGATCGCCTGGCGCGTGATGCGTACGGCCAAGGCGATAGGCTATCGCACCGTCGCGGTCTATTCCGATGCCGACAAAGATGCGCCGCACGTCGCCTTTGCCGATGAAGCCGTCCGCATCGGCCCGCCGCCCGTGGGTGAAAGCTATCTCAGCGCCGACCGAATTTTCGAAGCTGCCCGCAAGAGCGGCGCCGATGCGATCCACCCTGGATACGGCTTCCTCTCGGAAAACGACGCATTCGCCGCTGCGTGCGAGAATGCCGGCATCGTCTTCATCGGCCCGCCGGCCTCGGCCATCGCGGCCATGGGCAACAAGGCCGCCGCCAAACGGCGCATGATCGAGGCCAAGGTTCCCTGCGTGCCAGGCTATCAGGGCGCCGACCAGAGCGACGGCAACCTCGAGAAGGAAGCACGCAAGATCGGCCTGCCGGCCATGGTGAAGGCGGCCGCAGGCGGCGGCGGACGCGGCATGCGGCTGGTCGAGCGCGAAGGCGACCTGCTCGACGCGATCCGCACGGCACGGACCGAGGCCGAAAGCGCCTTCGGGTCCGGCGAGCTGATTCTGGAAAAGGCCGTGGTCGATGCCCGGCATGTCGAGATCCAGGTCTTCGCTGACGCGCACGGCAACGTCGTCCATCTCGGCGAACGCGACTGCTCGGTGCAGCGCCGCCATCAGAAGGTGATCGAGGAAGCGCCCTCGCCCGTCGTGGATGCCGATCTGCGCCGACGCATGGGCGCGGCGGCCGTGGCAGCCGCCCAGGCGATTGGCTATCGCGGCGCCGGCACGGTCGAATTTCTGCTAGGCAGCGACGGAGCCTTTTACTTTCTGGAGATGAACACCCGCCTGCAGGTCGAACATCCGGTGACGGAAGCGATCACCGGGCTCGATCTCGTCGAATGGCAGCTCCGCGTCGCCCGCGGCGAAAAACTGCCGCTGACGCAGGACCACATCGCCTTTACCGGACACGCTATCGAAGTGCGCCTCTATGCCGAGGATGCCTATGCCGGCTTCCTGCCCCAGACCGGCCGCATCGATGTGTGGCGGCCGGCAACCGGCCCCGGCGTGCGCATCGATCATGGCATGAAGGATGGGCTCGCGATCTCGCCCTTCTACGACCCGATGATCGCCAAGGTGATCGCCCATGGCGCCACACGCGAGGAAGCCCGTACGCGCCTGATCTGCGCGCTGCGCGAGACCGTCGTACTGGGTCCGACGACCAACCGGCATTTCCTGATCCGCCTACTGGAGCATCCCGAATTTGCGGCCGGTGAGGCGACGACGGCATTTCTAACGAAGCACGAGTTCCCAGCCCCCGCGATCGGCGATGCGCATTGGACGACGGCGGCCGATCTTCTGTGGCAGGCTTCGGCCGAACGTTATCCGGCGCCGTTGCGTGGCTGGCGCAACTCCAATCCCGAGCCGGCGCCGATCCGGCTGGCGGCAGGCGGGGCGGAGCGCCTGCTTCTCGTCGACGGGGATCGCCCTCCTCACGATGCGCCTTTCCACATCGACGGCGACGATATCGTCGTCGACCTCGATGCCCTTACGGTGCGCTTCACCGACAAGACCTATGCGCCGCCCGAAGCCGCTGCAGCGGGCAGCGACGGCAAGCTGCGCGCCCCGATGGATGGCCGCATCGTCTCGATCAAGGTGGCGCCCGGCGAACAGGTGAGGCGCGGCCAGACCCTGGTTGTGCTCGAAGCCATGAAGATCCAGCACCAGCTCAAGGCTGCCCTCGATGCCAAGATCGAGGCGATCTCCGTGCATGAAGGCCAGCAGGTCTCCAATCGCACGGTTCTGGTCACCATGACGCTCGACACCCCTGCCCCCTGATATCGCATGATGGCGCTGAGGGCGTCGGCCCGCTAGGCTCCCCGCCAACGATAAGTCAGGGAGGATGTACGATGTTGCGTAGAAGTGCGCTCGCCATGCTGGCGGTGGCGGCAGCCGGTCCGGCCTTCGGTCAGGCCTATCCGAGCAAACCGATCAACCTCATTGTTCCCTTTTCCGCTGGTGGGCCGACCGACGTGATGGCGCGCATCGTGGGCGAGCACATGTCCAAGGAACTCGGCCAGCAGTTCATCATCGACAATGTGACGGGCGCCGCCGGATCGATCGCCATGGGCAAGCTCGCCCGCTCCGCTCCCGATGGCTACACGATCGGGATCGGCCATCTCGGCACGAATGTGGTGAACGGTGCAGTCTACAAGAACCTGAACTACGACCTCCAGAACGACCTCGTGCCGATTGCCCTGCTGCCGTCCAACCCGTTGCTGGTCGTCACCTCCAACCAGGTCCCGGCCAAGGATCTGAAGGAGCTCGTCGCCTACCTGAACGCCAACGCCAGCAAGATTTCAGGTGGCACGGCGGGCGTGGGCTCGGGTTCCCACATCGGCGCCCTGGCCTTCTTCACCGTCACCGGCACCAACTACCAGCTTGTACCCTATCGCGGTACTGGCCCGGCAGTGCAGGACCTGATCGCCAACCAAATTCAGATCATGATCGACCAGTCGTCGAATTCCCTGCCCCATGTGCGCGCGGGCAAAATCAAGGTCTATGCCGTCACGGCCAAGCAGCGAACGGCCGCCGCTCCCGATATCCCGACGGCTGCCGAGGCGGGCTTCCCCGGCATGGAGATTGCGATCTGGCATGGCCTCTGGGCACCCAAGGGCACGCCGCGCGACATCATCGAGAAGCTGAACGCGGCGGCCGTCGCCACCCTCAAGGACCCGACGATCCGGCGCAAACTCGAGGATCTCGGTCAGGATATCCCGACACCCGAGCAGATGCAGCCCGACGCCTTCGCGACCTTCCAGAAAGCCGAGTTCGCCAAATGGAAGCAGATCATCGACAAGGCCGGCGTCAAGGTAGAGTGACCTCAGTCCTTGTAGTCGGGCGGCACCGGACAGGGCGGTAGAAGCTTCTCCAACGCCTTGGCGACACCGAGAAGCTTCGCCTCCTCCCAACGCTTGCCGACGAGTTGCAGGCCGATCGGCAGGCCCTCGCGGGAGAAGCCACAGGGCAGCACGACCGAGGGCTGGCCGGTGAGGTTGGCCAGGAAATTGTAGGACGTGCCGGCGAAGAAATAGGGATGGTCGACGCCGTCGACGCTGAGCGGCTGGCTCTGTCGCTGGCGGAGGAAGGCGACGTCGGGCATCACCGGCATCAGCCAGGCATCGTAGTCGTCGAGGAAGGCCTCGCACCGGCGTATAAGCTGGTCGCGCCGGTCGAGTACGGCGAAGAACTGGCCGAGATCGAGGCGCGCCGCCCGCGCCGCCGATCTGGTCGACGGGTCCTTCGATTGATCCCTGCCGAAGAAGCGCTCGCGCTCGCCGAGCGGCTGCAGGGCGCGGATCAGGTACTGGAAGAGATCGGACCAGTCGTCCCAGGCCTGCTGCCAGTTCATCCGCTCCGGCGCGATCGGCTTCACCTTGGCCCCGGCCTTCGAGAGTAGCCGGGTGGTCGCCTGGACGACGGCGGCCGTGTCAGCTGAGACCTCGACCAAGGGATTGCTGGTGAGGGCGGCAATCCGCAGCCCCTTGGCCGACAGTTTAGGCGTCGGCCCGAGCGGTACGGGCGGTGCCTCGGCTTCGTAGCCGTCGGGTCCGGCAATGATCCGCAGTGCCACCTCGAGGTCGTCGACCGAACGAGCCAGTGGTCCGAAAGTGCCCATGTAGCGCACGGTGCGCGTCATGCCCGGCAGGTCCGGGACATGGCCGTGCGAAGGTACGCGCCATTCCGTGGGCTTTAGCGAGAAAATGCCGTTGAAGTGCGCCGGATTACGCACCGACCCCCCGATATCGCTGCCGAGTTCCAGCGGCGACAGCCGTGCGGCCACGGCCACGGCTCCGCCGCCGGTCGAGCCGCCGGCCGTGCGGCGCGCATCCCAGGCGTTCTTGGTGGTGCCGAACAGAGGACTGTCGGTCTGAAAGTCGGCGCAGAGTTCGGGCACATTGGTCTTCCCCAGGATCACCGCGCCGGCCGCACGCAGGCGCGCCACGATACTGGCATCGGCCTTGGCGATATTGTCCTTGAGCGGCGGATGGCTGGACGTCGTCGGCAAGCCGGCGATATCGAACGCCTCCTTGATCGTGATCGGCACGCCATGCAGCGGGCCGAGCGCGGCGCCCCTCCTGCCCGTCTTGGATGCCTTCAGCGCCCGGTCGGCCGCCCGCGCCGCTTTCATCGCGCCGTCGCGATCGACGAGGACGATGGCATTGATGGGACCGTTCACCCGCGCGATCCGCTGCAAGTGCGCCTCGGTCACTTCGGCAGAACTCAATCGTCCGCTGCGAATAGCGCGGGCGAGCCGCGTGGCGGATTCAAAGCACGGATTCAATGCATGCCTCCCTTGAGTGAGGCGACACTAGCGGCCTCCATTGGGTCCGGCTATAGAGCCCAAAGATTTCTTGGGGGTGCCATGAGTTTGGGTAACAAGACCCTGTTCGTGACCGGCAGCAGCCGTGGCATCGGACTGGCGATCGCGCTGCGTGCGGCGCGCGATGGCGCCAATATCGCGATCGCAGCGAAGACCGTGAAGCCCGATCCACGCCTGCCGGGCACGATCTTCTCGGCAGCGGAGGAGATCGAGAAAGCGGGCGGTAAGGCCCTGCCCCTCGCCTGCGATATCCGCGACGAGCAGAGCGTCGAGAAAGCCGTCGCGGAGACCGCCGCGAAGTTCGGCGGCATCGACATACTGGTGAACAATGCCAGCGCCATCAGCCTGACAGGCACGCTCGCTACGCCGATGAAACGCTACGACCTGATGCACCAGATCAACGCGCGCGGCACGTTCCTGGTCTCGCAGAAGTGCATTCCCCATCTCGAGAAGGCGGGCAATCCCCACGTCCTCAACCTCTCGCCGCCGCTCGATTTCGACGTGAAGTGGTTCGCCAATCACGCGGCCTATACCCTCGCCAAGTACGGCATGTCGGTCTTCGCCTGGGCCATGGCCGCGGAATTCAGGAACAAGGGTATCGCCTTCAATTGCCTGTGGCCCAGAACGGGCATCGCGACCGCGGCGATCCAGAACATTCTGGGCGGAGAGGACGGCATGAAGCGTTGCCGCAAGCCGGAGATCATGGCCGATGCAGCCCATGCCGTCTTGAGCCGGCCGGCACGGCAATGCACCGGAAATTTCTTCATCGACGACGAGGTGCTGGCGGCCGAAGGTGTGACGGACTTCGGCCAGTATGCCGTCTCGCCCGGCATGCCGCTGATGCCCGACTTCTTCGTGCCGGCGCCCGGCGCGACTACCATCGTCGGTCGGGGCTAGGTCGGTCATGGCAACGTTTCTGCTGGTACACGGGGCCTGCACGGGAGGCTGGTGCTGGGAAAAGGTCGTTCCCCTCCTCGAAGCCAAGAGCCACAAGGTCTGCGCCCCCGATCTCCCCGGTCTCGGCAACGACCAGACCCCGCCTGCCGTCGTGACTCTGGCCGATAATGTCGAGAAGCTCGCCCGCCTTCTCGACAAGATGGACGATCAAGTCATTCTGGTCGGCCATTCCCTGGGGGGCGTCACGATCAGCCAGCTCGCCGAAGCGCGGCGGCGCAAGCTGAAGGCGCTGGTATACCTCTGCGCCCTGCTGCCGACCTCAGGCAAGTCCGGCCGGGAAATGACCGACGTCGAACCCGACGCAATGTTCCGGCTGTCCCGCCAGGTCAGTCCCGATGGCAAGACCTACACCTTTGCGCGCGACAAGCTGCCGGCCCTCTTCTACTCCGATGTCTCGCCGGAGGACCGCTACAGGGCAATGGAGCGCCTCCGGCCCCAGCCTCTTTCGATCTCGACGACGCCCGTGACGCTCACGGAAGATCGTTTCGGTTCCGTGCCGCGCTGGTACATCGAATGCACCTTCGATTATGCCATCCGCATCCGGCTGCAGCGCGAGATGGTCAAGATGACGCCGTGCAAGGTGATCACGATGGAATGCGGCCACTCGCCGTTCTTCAGCAATCCCGAGGAGCTGGTCGAACACCTCGAAGCGATCGCGAACGCGTAGCTGCCGTTCAGTCGAAGAAGGCGAAGGCCCTGGCCTCGATGCTCTGGCGCGGCCGCGCATTGGCTGGCGACGTCGGATCGTCGAACGCCGAATGCAGCGAGAAGCGCGCCCGGCCATCCTTCAGCGAATCGTAGCACTTGATCAGGATCGCCTCGTCGCGCGTCATCGCCGGGAAATAGCACCAGCGGTGATCTGCATTGTAGACGCCCTGGTAGATCTCGCCGGTGCGGTCGGCATAGACCAGGTCGCAGATCGCGAGATCGCGCGGCACGATGCTTTCGGAATCGACGAAGCCCAGCGGTGCCATTTCGATCGGTGCGTGGTCGATGTTGCGCCACACATTGTACTCGGCGAAGCGCTTCTTCAGCCGTGCCTCGGCTTCGTCGGCGGGCAACAGATCGCGCACTCTCTGAGGGCCTGATTTTTCGGTGTAGTCGTTGTGCACGCTGCGCACTGGCGTCCGCAGCCCGCGCTCTACTGCGCGGTCGGCCGTGCGCACCGTATGGTCGAAGACCACGACCTTGGCCGCGCCGGTTTCGCGTTTGATGAGCGCCTCGACCTCGGCGTGATACTTGGTCCGAACCTCTTCTTCATCGAGGAAGTCGCGAACCTCGGTGTCATGTGGCGTCAGGATAAACGCTTGACGATCCAGCGAAAGGTCCCGAGCGATCGGCCGCACATCGTGAATGCGCACCATGAAGTCACGGTAGTTTCCGTCACGCCGCGGCAAGCCCGTACCGAGCGGCGGATTGTAGGTGACCGGCTTGATGCTGAGATCGGCCAGATAGTTCATCGGCGCCTCTACCCAGCCGACCACAGGTGGGCGGACGAGATTGGCGGCTTTGGCGACTCGGACGTCAGGCATGATTGTACCCGTGGCTGGTTTTGCTCCTCTCAACTCGTCACGGAATTACAGCGTCCAAGGGCCGGAATCTCATGAGAAGACCTCATGAGGGTACAATAGAATCGGTCCCTGCCTTCAGTCCGCGTGCCTACGCGGCCCCCCGATGAGCAGAGCGTCGCAGGGCACTTCGTATATGATCGATTATGCCGCGCAGACGATAAGGGCTTCCACGAACACGCTGCGTCCACTCGCCCCGAAGACGACAAGATCGACGTCCATGTCGACTGCATAGTGCGCAGCAAGGGGCCGGGAGCACCGTCCTCGACAAACACGCGAGGCTCCCGCCAGCCGGCCCCTGGCTTTTCGACCGTTGCCGGGAACGTATCGCACTCCCGCGCGGCCACGGTCCATTGTCTTACCGAGATCAAACCGCCCGAACGCACCTTCTCGTCCGAGGCCGATCGCGATCATCTGGCAACGCTCTGCATCACCGACGCGCAAGCCCCTCGGCCGGATCGTGCTCGGCAATCTGCATCGTCGCCCTGCCTCCGACAGCCGCGATGTCCGCACACAGCTGCTTTCGCGCGATGCCGCGTGGATCGGACGTCGCGGCCCGTCTCTGGCGGCTTGCAGTCGAGGCGTTCGAGTACGTGCAGCACGACGAGGTCCGACCGCCACTGCCCAGCGAGCCGAGCCGAGCCGTCCCGTCCAGTGCGCGATCACAGCGGGGGCTGAGGTCGGTCGCCAGAAGTATCCTCTTCAGCAGCGCGTCTATCCTGCTAGGTATGCCCATGCGCGAATACTGGCACCATGGTGAAGGCAGCTCGGTGCACTTCCGGTCGATAATAGCGAGTCTTGCCCTCCAGCGAACGAAACCGTTCCTTCAGAATCTTTCTCGGAACTCGCAACGCCTTGCCGGACGAGCCGGCGGCAACGAGCGCCAGTGCGCCCGCCGCATAGGTCGGCACCGGCGCGAGGAAAGGTTCTGCCACTCCGAAGACGGTCGCCAGACGGTCACAGACCTTGGCCAGCGACTCCGGCTGATAAAACCCGGCACCGCTTTGCACGGCAATGACCCCACCGGGAAGGAGGCGGGTTCGGCAGTGACGATAGAAAGCCTCGGAGAAAAGCTGCTCGCCGGGTCCGACGGGATCGGTCGAATCGATTACGATGACATCGAACTGCGACTCCGTCTGGGCGACGTACTCGGTGCCATCGCCCACGATTACCGTACAACGTGGATCGGAGAAGGCACCGGCCGACACGCCTGGAAAAAACCGCTGCGAAAGCTCGATGACCTCGCGATCGATCTCGATCAGGACGACCTCCTTGACCGGGTGCTTCAGTACTTCCTTGAGCGTACCGCCGTCACCGCCACCGACGATGAGAACCCGCTTCGCCAAGCCATGCGCCATCAGCGGCACATGCACGATCATCTCGTGATAGATGTGGTTGTCCCACTCCGTCAGCTGGATGACGCCATCGAGCGCGAGAACTTTGCCGAAGAGCCGATTTTCGAAGATGAGGACATCCTGAAAAGCGGTCCGCCCGTGGTGAAGGAGCCGATCGACCGACAGCACCTGCGAATGGTGATCGGACGACTTCTCCAGGAACGACCTCAAGGCATCACTCCCCGTCTATGCTCGGAAACGGTCAGCATGCCCGGCAAGAAGGCGCGCTTGAGCATCTCGACCGCCTTGTGCGGTTGCGCGTCCCCGCACATGAAGACATCCACTGCCGCATAGGCATGCTCCGGCCATGTATGGATGGAGATATGACTCTCCGCGAGCACGGCCACACCAGTGATCCCGCCGCTTGGCGAGAAGGAATGCAAGTCGATGTTGAGGAGAGTGGCACCTGCGGCGTCTGCTGCCTTGCGTAGGGCCTTGTCTACCGCGTCGATGTCGTCGAGGTTGGATGCCTGCCAGAGATCGACGATGAGATGGGTTCCGGCAAATCGCACGCCGTCCCGCTCGATGAAGTGGTCCTGGCCGGGCGCCGGCTCAGGCGAAGCGAGGTGACGTCCATTCCGGAGCGCCGCCATGTCGACGCGAACGACTTTCTCCATTCAGTTTTCCCTCCTATGCAGGAACCCTGCTGTTGAACGTGGACAAGAGAGCTGCGTCGGACGTGTCGCCGATGCAAGATACAGCGCTTGGTCAGGCCGCACTCGGTCCAGGATCGTCGTTACCGTCGTGAACTGGTGGAGCGGCCTTCTGATCATGCGCAGGAGGCTTAGCGGCGCTCCTTTTCCTGACCATCTCGATTCTGGCTATGGGCGTGAGCGCTACAATGTTGTCTTGAGGCCCGTCTCTCCCGGATACGCCTTGCGCCCACAATGCCTTGTCGTCTGCTCCGGATGTCATGTGCCGCCTCCTCCGCGATGGACGTTCTGCCCCAGCCCGCGAGGCCCCGCGCGCACCACGATGCATTGGCGAGCGCAAGTCGCGAGCACGAAATTCGCTATATGTCGAAAAGCGTCGTTACGGCCGCCGCAGCGTGCCCGTTACACCAAGGTCACCCCATTCGGCTGTCTTGGCGTAAACTCCCCCGAGCCCGGGACGCGACGATGCGCGATGAGCTCGGGGCTAGATGCCCGCGATCAGATTACCCGTACGACGAAGGAAGCGACGGAAAGTCATGAACCTAAGCATGATACTGTCATACGTGGGATATTTCGCATCGGAAGTCAAACATGGCGGACCACCGATGGAGTGGCCTGATCGATGACCGGACGGGCACTTTCGAGATCGTCCCGCGCCCGAGGAACTATGCCATCGTCTGCGCGACCATCTCCCCTGAAGAACTCAACCCGGCCGAAGCACCAAACGCACCGAATCGCCGCACGCGGCACGTCGCGATTGCAGTCGTAGCAGTACAAGCCCGCAAGCCGAGCGACCACGCTCCCCCTCCCCTACGGCGCCACAAGCTTGCGCGCCCACACAACGATCGTATTGTTGCGAGAAAGCCCGGGATGGCGCGGACGTCAGAAGGTCGCGAACTCATCCCGGGAGAAGGCATCCGCCTTCTTGGGAAGCCTCATCCGATGAGCACTGGTTCGCGCGTACATGTATCGCAATGTGGTAGCGTGCTCGCCGATTTCAAGATGATTGCAGTGCGCAGTTCGTCGCTTTGACCTGATCGCGACCACGCTTCTTTTTGGAAGCTCGCTACTCTACAGAGGCCTCAAACCAAGTCGTTTGGGAACCAGATCAGTTCCGATTCAGGCAGCCAGTTCGAGAATCTCCATCACCTGATCAGGTCCCGCAATCGGCCGCGGATTGTTGAGCACGGCACGGTCGTGCATCGACTTCTCGGCGACCTCGCGGAAGCGGTCGCGGCCAACACCGACATCCGACAACCGCCCCGGCAATCCCAGCGACTTAACCAACGCCTCGACCAGATCGCCAGCCGCAGCACCAGGTTTGCCGAACGCTTCGCCGACCCGCTTCTGGCGGTCGGCGTTGGCCGGCAGGTTCCAGCGCAGGACCGACGGCAACATCACGCAGGAAGTGTGGCCGTGCGGCACATGGCAGGCCGCACCCAAGACGTGGCCGATGCCATGGCTCGCGCCGACGCCGACGCCCGACGTGCCTGCGCCGATCGACAGCCACATGCCGAACTGCAGATCGAGCCTCACGTCCATGTCGTCGGGCTTGGCCTTGTGTGCCGGCAGGGCACGGGCCAGCAGCTTCAGCGCCTCCGTCGCTGTGCCCAGCACGAAAGGATGCGCCTGCTGCGAACAGAGCCGCTCGACGGCATGATCGACCGCCTTCAATCCCGTCGAGAGCATGAGATCCATCGGTGTCGCCAGCGTCGCGGCCGGATCCAGCACGATCACCCGAGGCACGACCAGACGATGGCCGAAGCTCTCCTTGATACCCTTGCGCGGGTCGGTGATGCCGGCGAAGGCGTTGAACTCGGCGGCCGAGAGCGTGGTCGGCACCGCGATCATGCGAATGGCATCGGCCGGCGGCCTGATCGCCTCGGCCGGAGGTGCCGCCCCTTCCTTCGGCTTGCCGGCGCGATAGAGATCGAGATCGTCGACTTGAGTGGCATTCTGCCAGAGCGCAATCAGCATGACCTTGGTGGCGTCGATCACGGAGCCACCGCCGACCGCGACGATCAGATCTGCGCCAGCCTCACGCGCTCGTGCCGCGCCTTCGATGACGCAGGGCCGCGGCGAATGTGCCGTGATGCCCGCATAGACGCCGGCATAGCGGTCCCCAAGATCGCCGATCACAGAGGCGAGCAGCGCACTCTGCGCCACCGACTTGGAAGTCGTGACGAAGACCCGCTTGGCCCCGAGGCGTTCGGCCTCGGCTCGCAGCGCAGCGCCCGCTGGCCGGCCATAAACGACGCGTTCGATGTCCTGATGCCCGTGAATGCCGTTCAGCATGACGCTCCCCTAGCCGATGTGCCGGCGACAGAGCGCCAGCATGCGTTCGTAGTGTTTCTCCCGAGAGGCTTCGTGAAGGTTGCCGCGATCGGAGAAGGCATAGCCGTGATGCGTGCCGAGTTCCGTCTCCACCCTTGATGGAAAGGGCGCCGACGCCAGCAGCGTCTCGAACCTGGCCACTTCCGAAAGAGGCACGTAGGTGTCGTGCTCAGCGAAGGCGTAGTAGCCCTCGGCCTTGATGCCTCCCAGCATCAGGTGCGGCGAGTCCGGCTTGTCGGTGATCAGGCGCGTTCCATAGTAGGACGCGAAGCAGGCGATGCGATCCGGGTACGTCGCCGCAGCCGCAGTCACGAAAGCGCCGCTCATGCAGTAGCCGACCAGCCCGACCTTGCCCGATCGGGCATCGGGAAGCGTCGGCAGCACATCGAGCACGGCGCCGGCGTCGGCCGCGACCTTGGCATTGGAGATCGAGGCGACCATCGCGAACATCTTCTTCAGGTTCGCCTCGCCGTCGGGATGGTTGCGCGTCGGCCCCAAAACGAATTCACGCGTGGTGCGATAGTAGAGGTTGGGCAGCAGCACGTAGTAGCCGGACTGCGAAATGCGCCGGCAGATCTCGCGCAGGCCGTCCCGCACGCCCGGCGCATCCATCAGCATGAGGACGACCGGGAACGGTCCACCGTCGTCGGGCCGCACCGTATAGGTGTTCATGGCGCCATCTTGCGTGGCGATATCAAGCTCGCGTTCAATCATGGCCAGACGGTACCGGCCTGCACGGGCATGGTCTATAACCCCGCCTCCCGTGAGAAGCTGAGGAGTGGAACGAGATGCCCGAGGCCAGTCGTGGCGCCCTGGAGGGCCTGAAAGTCATCGACCTGTCGCGCGTTCTGGGCGGGCCCTATTGCGGCCAGATGCTGGCCGACCATGGCGCCAACGTGATCAAGGTCGAGCCCCCGCAGGGTGACGAGACCCGGCTCTGGGGCCCTCCGTTCGACCAGGAAGGAATCTCCGCCTACTTCGCCGGCATCAACCGCAACAAGCGCACCATCGCCCTCGACCTCTCCAAGCCCGAGGGCCGCGATGTGCTGATGAAACTGCTCGAAACGGCCGACGTGCTGATCGACAACTTCAAGACCGGCACGATGGAGAAGTGGGGCATCGGCTACCACGACACCCTCTCCAAGAAGTTCCCCCGCCTCGTCCATGCCCGCGTCTCGGGCTTCGGCGCCGACGGGCCGCTGGGGGGCTTCCCGGGCTACGATGCGATGGTTCAGGCTTCTGCCGGTCTCGTCTCGGTCAACGGCTCGCCCGAAGGTGGCCAGGTGCGCATCGGCGTGCCCGTGGTCGATCTTTCCACCGGCATGAACGCCACCATCGGCATCATGATGGCGCTCTACGAGCGCAACCGCTCGGGCAAGGGCCAGTTCGTCGACGCCACGCTGTACGACAGCGCCATCGCGCTCCATCAGCCGCATGCGCCGAACTATTTCATGGCGGGTCTGACGCCGAAGCTGGTCGGCAACAGCCATGCGAGCCTGGTGCCCTACTCCAACTTCCCCACCAAGACTCGCAACATCGTCGTTGGCTCCGGCAACGACGGACAGTTCCGCAAGCTGACGCAAATGCTGGGCAAGCCGGAACTGGCCGACGATCCGCGCTTCAAGACCAACAAGGAACGCGTGGCCCATCGCGCCGAATTGGAAGCCGAGCTGCGGGAACTTCTGAAGGACCGCGACGCCAACGAGTTCTCTCAGGAGTTGATGAAGGGAGGCGTGCCTTCGGCCGCCGTCCTCGAAGTTCCCGACGTCATGGAGCATCCGCACACCAAGCACCGTGGCATGGTGTGGGAAAAGGACGGTTGGCGGAACGTCGGCAATCCCGTGAAGCTCTCGCGCACGCCGCCTGAGGTGCGCACCAAGCCCAAGAAGTTCGGCACCGACACCAAGGCCGTTCTGGCCGAGGCGGGCTACTCGACGCCCGAGATCGAGAAGCTCGTCGCTTCCGGCATCGCCTTCACCGAACTCAAGAAGAAGTAGAGCACTTGCGATGTTTCAACCCGACCTGCTGAAGGGCAAGCGCATCCTGGTCACCGGCGGCGGCACGGGCCTCGGCCGCTCGATGACGCAACGCTATCTCGAACTCGGCGCCAACGTCGTGATCTGCGGACGTCGCGAGGATGTCCTGAAGGAAACGGCCGCCGAACTGGCCAAGGAGACTGGCGGCGAGATCGAGACCGTCACTTGCGACGTCCGCGTACCCGACGCAGTCGAGGCCATGATGGACACGATCTGGGCCAAACGCCCGCTCGATATCCTGGTAAACAATGCGGCCGGCCAGATCCTGGCGCAGACCCACAAGATGTCCTCGCGGGCGATCGACGCCGTGCTGGGCATCGTGCTGCATGGTTCGGCCTATTGCACCGTCGCGGCCGGCCGTCGCTGGATCGATGCCGGCGAACGCAACAAGGTGGTGATGTCGATCCTCACCGTCTCCTCGCTCACCGGCGCACCGTTCACCGTGCCGTCGGCCATGGCCAAGGCCGGCGTGCTTGCCATGACCAAGAGCCTGGCCGTCGAGTGGGGACCCAAGGGCATTCGCACCTGCGCCATCGTCCCCGGCCCCTTCCCGACCGAAGGCGCATGGAGCCGACTCATGCCCAAGGAACGTGGCAGCAGCGAAGACATGCTCAAGGCGATCCCGGCGCGCCGCGTCGGCGAGCATATCGAGCTTGCCAATCTCGCAGCGTTCCTGGTGAGCGACGGCGCGGCCTACATCAATGGCGACGCCGTGGTGATCGATGGCGGCAAGATGCTGCAATCGGGCGGTGGCGGAGCCAACACCGCCGCCATGCTCGATTGGACAGACGAGCAATGGGACGCCCTTCGGCCGAAGAAAAAATAGGTCAGTGCCGCTGTCTTGATTGTCCACCGGCGCGAGACCTACCTTCCTTTACAGCATAGGGAGATGGGTATCGCCTATGGATCCACCTAACCGGCACAGGTGACGCGGCACCGGAATTCCGCGAACAATTCGTCCCGTCTGCCGCAGGGAATGCAGGCAGGCCAAGCTTCCTGATTTGGGAGGGGATCATGTCCCGAACGAACCCCGTCCGCCGCAAGCGGACGGGGTTCTGTTTTTGCCGTCAGGGCAGCGCGACCTTCGTCACTGTACGCTGGCCGGCAGCGATCTCGAATTCCGCCTCTTTCCTGGCGTCGCCCTTGATCGCAACCACGACATACTTGCCAGCTGGCAACGCAAAGTTACCGAAAGGTTCATAGAGCGTGGTGACAGCCGTGCGCTCGCCGTAGATGTCGCGGCCTGCCCCCTTGATCTCGATCGTATCGACGCCGGGGGCGTCGAAGGCAGCAATGCCCGCATCGAGTGGAAACTCGATATCGAGCCGCTGACCTGCCTTGATCTCGAACTTGAACGTGCGATCGACGGCATCCGACTTGATATGAGCTCGGTAAACGCCGGCAGCCAGATCGAACTTGGGCGCACTGTCATAGGCGTTGGTGACGGAGGCTTCGTTCTCGACCGGCTCGGCGCCGGCAAAGATCTCGATGAACGGATCGCGCAACGCCGGCCCGCCCTTGGCGAAGACGATCGAACCTTGCATGCGGCCGACACCGGCCACGATCTCGATCGCCGTCGTATCACCGGCAGCAACCTCTACATCGCGCGCGAGCTTGGCGGCCCCCAGGGTCATCGACACTGCATACTTGCCGGCCGGGACAATGGTCGACGTCTCCGCATCGTAGGAGTTGAAGACGGTCGACCCGTCGCTCTTCGACGTGACCTCCCAGAATACGTCGCCCTTCTGGTTCTCGTCGGCCGTTCGCTTGGCCCGGAGCGCAAGACGGCCCGCATTCAACACCACGTCGAGGCGGTTCATCTTGTTGGCGTCGACCTTTGCCATCGTCTTGTATTTGACAGAACCGACATCGACCTGGACCAGATACTCACCCGGCGCGAGTTCCGCCTCTATCTGGCTGTTGTTGGACGTCTGGACATATTCGGGATCAACTCCACGCGGCGCGGGCTTGTAGAAGACCCAGACGATGTAGTCCTTGCCGACCAGTGGATCGTCTCCTTCTGCAAGCCGGACCGACCCTTCTAGGTTCCACTCCGGCTTGGGCTCGGCCTTCGGCTGCACCGGTGGAGGGGGCGCCTTGACGGGCGCCTTCTGTCGAGCGGCCTCGACCGCCTGACCAATTGCCTTGCCGAGTTCACCGGCATTGCCAGCCGACAGAGCGAGGCCCCCGGTAGCAGCCGCCATGCACTCGAGCTGCTTGGCAGCCTGTCGATCCTGAATGTCGAAGCCGACGGTATGCACGACCAGCCTCACGTCGGCCTTCTTCAACTCGGCTGCCACGGAGCATGGATCGGCCTTACAGGTCTCGACACCGTCCGAAACGAGGATGACGCTGGTCAATCCTTCGTTCGACTTGAGCTGCTCCGCCGCCATTTTCACGGAGGCGGTCATCGGCGTCATGCCTTTGGGGGAAATGCTGTTCACCTGTGCCATCAGCGCATCGGCATCGACCGGACCGACCTGCCTCAGAACCTCGATGTCGCCACAGTCACCTTTGCGGCGATGGCCATAGGCCACGAGACCGAGCTGATCCTGCGGGCGCCAGTCTTTCAGGAGGGACCGGATGGTTTCGCGCGCCACCTCGATCTTGGTCTGGTTGCCCACCCTGCCCCACATCGAGCCGGAAGCATCGAGCACAAGAAAAACACGGGCGCCGTCCGGCGCCTGGGCCACGGCCGTACCGCCGCTCCAGAAAGCGAATGTCAGAACGCTACATAAAACGGCAACCAGACGACGCACCATGCAACTCTCCCGAAGAGGCGCGCCACTATACACGGGCTGGGCGATGCGTGGCGTTCGGCATTACTCGACGGCATCGACCTTCCGGGAAGCGGCCTTGTCTGCGAGACCATGGCCGCCGGCGATCCAGGCCGTCACCAGATCGTAGAAAACCGCGAGCACGACCGGGCCGACGAAGAGACCAATCAACCCGCCCGCCAGGGTACCGCAGATCACGCCCGCCAGGATAACAGCCATGGGCGTCTGCAGGCCACGTGCCATCAGGATGGGCCGCAGCACATTGTCGAGCAGAAGCAACGGCGCCGTGTAGGCGGTGAACAGTGCAGCGGCCAGCGCCGGCTGTTCGAACCATACCCAGACGATCACTGGAAGCATGATTATGTTGGGGCCGACCTGGACGATCGCCAGCACGAGGCAGACGAAGGTGATGGCGCCGGCAAACGGAACGCCGATGACCAGCATGCCGACGCCGAGCAAAGCCGACTGCAGCAGCGCGACGCCGATCACCCCCTGGGAAACGTTGCGGATGGTCGAGCCGGTGATTTCGACAAAGTGCCGCCCCCGAGCATCGGCGATACGGCCCGCCAGCCCACTTACCGTTTCGCCGAGCCGTTCCGCATAGGCGAGCAGAACCCCCGCCACGATGATGGCCGCAGCGAACTGCAGGACCTCGAAGACGACGCCCGCGGCGATCCGGCCGATCCAACGACCAAGCGAGGCAATCTGGCCGACATGCGATGCCACCAGAGCACGGATGTCTTCCGAGCCGTGCGTCCAGAATTCGTAGATCCGCTCTCCGACCAAAGGCCAGGCGCGAACTGATTCGGGCGGCGGCGGCACGACGTGATCGCCGCGCAGCAGCATCTGCGCGTAGGCGTTGAGCGTTTCGATGGCCGACCCTGCGAGAACGACGACGGGCGTGAGCAACAGTACCAGCAAGAGGAGCGACAGCAGTGCCGCGGTCAGGCCGCTGCGCAGATGGAGGCGCCGGCGCATTACCTTGAACAGGGGATAGACCGCCACCGACAGGATGATGGCCCACAGGATCAAAGGCGCCACCGGCCGCAGGAGCAGCAGACTCACATAGATCACGCCGGCAATCAGGGCGATGCGAATCGCAAGGTCGATCATGAATCTCGATACCTCTGCCCTGCCCTTTTCCGTCTCGAGCATCGCCCTCTCTCCCCGTCGTTCCGACGAGCAGCTTATCGCACGGCTTGCGCCTTGGCGGTATTCGCGACGCACACGAGGTCGCGATTGACCGGGCCGTCCGGCGGACTCTCCGCACGGGGCAAGGTGGCCGCCTGTCAGAACGCGACCTCCGATCCCGTCGAGGCGAGATTGCTCCTGCCAATCGCATGGCGGTGCGCTAGGCTCACAATCACAAGGCAAAGACAAGGGAACCGGGGGAAATGGCCGAGTACGACTACATCATCGTTGGCGCAGGGTCGGCGGGCGGCGCGCTTGCAGCCCGTCTATCGGAAACGGCGACCAACAGGGTCCTCCTGCTGGAGGCCGGCGCTGCCAGTCATCCCTATTCGCGGATGCCTCTCTCCTTCGGTCTGTTGATCGACAATCCGGCCGCCAACTGGCTCTACCAGTCGGAGCCGGAGGCCAACACCGCCAACCGGACCATTCCAGTGCCGCGTGGAAAACTCCTGGGCGGCTCCAGTTCGATCAATGGCCTGGTCTGGGTGCGCGGCCAGCCGCTCGACTTCGACACCTGGGCGCAAATGGGGTGTCGCGGCTGGAGTTGGCACGACGTGGCGCCGGTCTTCACGCGGATCGAGAATTTCGTCGACGGCGACGGCTCCAACGGCCGCGGCACGGAGGGTCCACTCAAGGTCTCGACCGTACCCGACCAGAATCCGCTCTACGATGCCCTGTTCGCCGCCTCCAGGGCCGCCGGCTTCAAGACCAACCCGGACTATAACAGCGAGGATCAGGAAGGCGTCGTGAAGACGCAGACTTCGATCTACAAGGGCCGCCGCATGAGCGTCGCTCATTGTTACATCGAACCGGCAATGAAGCGGCCGAACCTGCACGTCGTCACGAACGCCCACACGCTGCGCGTCCTGCTCGACGGCAAGCGCTGCCTCGGCGTCGAGTACGAGAAGGACGGCAAGATCGTCCAGGCGCGCGCCCGGGAAACGATCCTTTCGGCCGGCGGGGTCGCCAGCCCGCAAATCCTCGAACTCTCCGGCATTGGCCAGCCCGAGGTGCTGAGAAATCAAGGCATCGAGGTGAAGCACGAGCTCAGGGCCGTGGGCGAGAACTTTCGCGACCATATCAACGCCCGCATCATCTGGCGGCTGAAGGTCGCCAACGTCTCCTACAACCACATGGCGCGCGGTCTGGGTGCCGTGACGCAGATGATGAAGTACCTCGCCACCGGCGGCGGCTTCATGAGCCTGCCGTCGGCCCCTCTGCTCGCCTTCCTGAAGACACGCCCGGAACTCGAGACGCCCGACGTGCAGATGCACCTCGTCCCCTACGCCATCAAGGACCCGAAGACCCGCAAGCTGCAGGACTTTCCGTCGATGACCATCGCCTGCTACCAGCTCCGGCCCGAAAGCCTGGGCTCGATCCACATCAAGTCGCCCGATCCCAAGGCGCATCCGGCAATCCGCTTCAACTTCCTTGCCGACAAGATCGATCAGGATGCGATGGTCGCGGGCTTCCGCATGATGCGAAAGATCGTCGACGCCGCACCGATGGACGCCTATCGCGACGAGGAGTTTTCGCCTGGCGCCTCGGTGAAAAGCGACGACGAGATCCTGACCTGGATCCGCAATAATTCCCAGACCGCTTATCACCCGATCGGCACCTGCCGCATGGGCCCGAAAGGCCCCAGCACCGTCGTCGACGACAAGCTCAAGGTGCACGGTCTCGAAGGGCTGCGCGTGGCCGACGCCTCGATCTTCCCGACCATGCCCTCCGGCAACACCAACGCACCTTCGATCATGGTCGGCGAGAAGATGGCCGATATCCTGAAGGCCGCCGCCTAATCGCCGAGTTTCTTCCGAACCTCGTCGGGAATCGGCACCGACTTCAACGAATGGGCGTCGCCATCCTTGCGAGCCCAAATCCGTGTTTCTGACCCTTCGGCCGCAACCATACCCGAAGCATCGCGGAACATATGGCTGACGGTGAAGGAACTCGTACCGAAGCGCGAGACATGGCTTTCGATGACCAGCTTCTCGCCATGCGGCGAGGGCCGACGGAAGGAGCATTCCGCCTTGACGAGCGGCGTTCCTTCTTTCCATTGCCCGCTGGAGAGGTCGTCCCTCTTGAGGCCGGCCGCGAGGAAAAGCCGATAGGTCGCCTGATCGCACCAGCGGAAGTACGACGGGTAATAGACGATGCCGGCAGGATCGCAGTCGCCCCATTCGACGGTGATCTCGTGTCGGTTGGTAAGCGGCATGGCGTCAAATCTCCACAGGTTTACCGCTGATCAGGGCCGTGCCGGTCATGGCTGCGACCAGCTTGCCGTCGGCGCGCACGACGTCGATGCGATAGTTCGAAGCCTTGCTGGAGCGTGAGATCTCGACGGCCGTCGCCGTCAGCACGTCGCCCGAGCGCGCGGCCATGCTGTAGATAATGTGGGCGTCGATGCTGCCGGAGATGACGCCTTGCGAATTGCAGGCATAGCCGAAGGCCGCGTCCGCTAGGGTGAAGGTCAAGCCGCCATGGCCTACGCCATTGAAATTCAGATGGCGTTCTTCAATGGTGACGCGCGTCACGGCGCGACCGAGCGAGGCTTCGACGAACTCGATACCGAGACTGCGGGCGAACGTGTCGCGCCGCGCGAGAGCCGCAACGTCGATCACTCGGCGGCCTGCCGCAGCGGCGGACTGGTCGAAGCGATGGCTGCCAGAGTCTTCGACAAGGTCTCTCCCTCGGGATCGGCAAGGGCCGCCACGCGCGCATTGGCGACGGCGTCGGCAGCAATCCGTGGCGACAGGCGACCGGCCAGCGCGAGAGCGATCACCTCGTCGGAGATACGGCGATAGTTGCCCAGCCCCCGCTTGTAGGTGTCGCCGTATCCCTTGATGAGCCGCGCCAGCTCCGCAATCTCTCGCGCCAGTTCGACATTGAGCCGCGACGCCGCGCGGATCTGTTCCAGCCAGCTTTCGATCTCGGCCTGCTCCTCGACATAACGGAAGCTGCGCGGGCGCCACCAACGCAGGCCCGCCACCAGACGCAGGCGCGCGAAGCCCAGGATGGTCGTCGTGTGCACATGCATGGAGAAGTAGGTCTTGCCCAGCCGGCCGGTGCGTTCGCCCCAGGCGAGAAGGTGACGAGCAAGGCCCGGTGGCAACACGGCGGCGATCTCCTCGATGCCGGGCTTGAAGTGCTCCGTGATCGTGAGTGGCTCCTGGTCCTTGGCACGTACTTCGGACCGAACTCGCGATACTCGCTCCGCCGATGTCTTGGCCTGGGCAACCCGGATCACATCCTCGAAGGACATGCGCACGGCCAGGTGCCGCGCCGTCTCCCGCAGGAGATCGGCCGAGCCCAAGGCATGGATGGAGTCCAGCCGATCGAGGTAGAGCATCGCGTAGCGACGATCCTGATAGCTCGTGAGACGGCGAATGCCTTCTTCCACGATATCGAGACTTGAGGCTAGATAGGTCCGGCGCGCTCGCTCGATCAGATCCTCGATACCCTGCGCCGCGGCTTGCCGCTTGCGATGCTCCCGCACTGCCTGCTCCAGCTCGCCGCGCGCATGGCCACGGCCGAAGGCAAAGGCCGCGAGATTTGTGTCGATAGACTTGCCGGCATGCCGGATCGCGGCCTCGAAAGCGCTATCGGCAATCAGCAGCTTACCCGACCCGGCCAGTGCGCCCAGCAGGACGGCATTGATCACGCCTCCCGATTCCTCGGCCGCCTGATCCATGTCGAACAGGATCTGTTCCTTGCTGCGTTCCTTCACGGCGCGCAGCAGGCGGCCGACATCGAAGCTGCCGTCGCCCATCGCCATGCGCTCGCCGATCGCCAGCACGCGATGCGTCGAGGCGATCAGGGTCGTGCGATCGGGCGTCACGAAGCCGTTGAAGATCATGCGGCCGGCTTCCAGAAGCTCGGTCGCCAGCGCCACGTCCACTTCGCCGATGGCGGGATTGAGCGCCAACACCGAAGCGCCCGGCGCGGTCCCCGGCATTACTTCGAGATAGTAGGTCGTGGCGCCCGTGCGTTGCGCGACACCGGGAATCTGCGTCGCCTGCACGCCCAAGCCCTGACTTTGCGCCGCCGTGACGATCCAGTCGCACAGCACGCCGCCACCGTCGCCGCCCAGAGCGCCGATCAGGATCGTAACGGGCTTAGGCACCAGCCATCGCTCCGATGACAGTCGACCGCACACGCCATTTCAGGCGGTCCCACCAGGTGGCGTTCTGCACGATCTCCGCCTTGTAGAAGGACGGGCAAAGTACGGCTGCGTCCGCCACTTCGCCGCAAAGGCCGCAACCCACGCAACCGTTGTTGACGCTGGCCACCGGGTCGGTGCGCAGCGGATCGGGGCTCGGCTTCACGACCAGCGATGGACAACCCGAGAGCCGGATGCAGGAGTGATCGCCGGTGCAAACCTCGTCGTCGACGCCATAGCGCGTCCGCACGACCCGCTCGCCGCGCTTGAGCTGGGCAGCAATCTGCGGACGGATGCGGCGCTGGCGCGCGAGCTGGCATTCGCCATCGGCGACGATGACCTTGAGCCCCTTGTCGTCCGTGCTCATCGCCTCGCGCAGGGTCTTGAGCATGGTGCCGACATTGTAGGTCCGGATGGTCCGCAGCCAGCTGACGCCCATGGCCTTCAAGGTGGCGGCGATGTCCGAGGTCGTCTCGCCGTCGCGGCGATTGCCCGACGTGTTGGGAATGAACTGCGCGCCAGTCGCCGAGGTGTAGCCGTTCTGCATGATGACCAGCACGCGGTCGCCGCGGTTGAACATCGAGGAAGCGACCCCGCTCAGCAGGCCATTGTGCCAGAAACCGCCATCGCCCATCACCGAGATGGTGCGCTTCTGCATCACCGGCGCCACCGCACCGGCAGCGGCCAGCGACATGCCGAAGCCCAGGATCGAGTTGCCGAGATTGAACGGCGCCAGGGTCGCGAAGGAATGGCAGCCGATATCGCTCGAGATATGGACCTTGCCAACTTCGCGTTCGAGCAGCTTGATGGCCGAGAAGACCGGCCGTTCGGGGCAGCCGACACAGAAGCCCGGCGGCCGGAACGGCAGCGGTCCGCCCAGCAGACGCTGCGCCTCGGCCCGGCCCGCGCGTGCCGCCTCGAAGCGCTCGCGCGGCTTGCTGAGGTCTATGTCGTTGGCCGATTGCGCGAAGAACTTCAGCAGGCCGTCCGTCACCACCTCGGCCGTATATTCGCCGGCCATCGGCAGCACGTCCTTGCCGTAGATCCTGGTGTCGATGTCGCGTTTGCGCAGGAGGGCATGGACTGCCTGCTCGATATAGTCCGGCGCCCCCTCCTCGACGATCAGCACGGCGCGCTTGCTCTTGCAGAAATCGGCGATCTGGTCGGGCACCAGCGGATGCGTGACGTTCAGCACCAGGGTCGGGATCGTGCCTTCGACCTGCAGGCGGTCGAGGCCGCGCACCAGCACGTTGGTGATGCCACCCTGGACGATGATGCCGAGATCGGAACGCTCGCCGGGCAGAAACTCGTTCAACCCGTGTTCGACGATGAAGCGCTCGGCGGCTGGCTGGCGCACCTCGACCTTCACCTTCTCGTGCACGTAGGTCGAAGGCGGATGGGAAATGCGGTCGTAGTTGTGCAGCGCCGGATTGGCGAGCCGATGGTTCCGCGAGATCGCCGGCGGCTTGTTGTCTTTGGCCACGAACTCGCCGGTGACATGGCAGGCGCGGATGCGCAGTTCCATCATCACCGGTGTATTGGTCGCTTCCGACAGCTCGAAGGCCTTTTCCGTGCAGCGCACTATGGTCGGCAGCGAAGGCCGCGGATCCATCAGCCAGACCGACGACTTCAGCGCATAGGCCTGCGTGCGCTCCTGGATGACCGAGGCCCCTTCGCCGTAGTCCTCGCCGACCACGATGAGGGCCCCGCCGATCACGCCGGGCGATGCGAGGTTGGAGAGCGCATCGGCCGCCACGTTGGTGCCGACGATCGACTTCCAGGTAACGCAACCGCGGATTGGATAGTTGATCGAGGCGCCGAGCAGTGCCGCCGCCGAGGATTCGTTGGTGCAGGTTTCGAGGTGGACGCCGAGTTCGTCGAGCAGGTCCTGCGACTCGACCAGCACGTCCACGAGATGGGAGACCGGCGCCCCCTGATAGCCGCCGACATAGGCAACGCCGGACTGAAGGATCGCCTTGGTGACCGCCAGGATGCCCTCGCCGCGGAAGACCTCGCCCTCGCCCAGTCGCAGCGCCCGGACTTCCTCGGTGAAGGAGCGTTCCGGGTTGGTGCGCTGGGAAACAGGAAGCTGGGCAGCCGGCTGGTCGAGCATGGGCCGAGTATAGGGGCTAACGCCGGGAGCGACGATCCCGTTTGGAATCGCGGACACCGGCAGCGCGCGCCTTGGCCAGCAGCTCACGGAAAGGAACCAGCAGGCGTTCCCGCACTGCAGCATCGCCTTCGAGTACCTGAAGCGCCAATGCCACCGCCTCCAGGGTCGACACGGCATCCGGCCGCGCTTCGCGCCGCAGATCGCCGTAGAGCGAAGGGCCGTCGGGCACGACCACGAAGCGGCGCAGCTTGGTCAGCCACGGATTGCGCCACCACAAGGCCTTGGCCTGCGCCCAGTTGCCGTCGAGGGCGATCAGACCCTTGAGGCCAGCCAGTCCGGCGGCCTGATCCGCCAGTGGCTCTCCCTTACGGTCGACGGCGACCAGAGGCACCGGCCCCTTCGCGTGCGTCGAGCCGAGATAGAGCACGCCCCAGTCCCTGGCCTCGGCCGGCTCCTTGACGGCATGCGCGAGGTTGCGCCACGACAGGCCGACCACGACCCTGGCATTGACGAGCGTCGCGGCGATCAGCCGTGCCGTACCCAGCACGCGGTCCTGCTCCTGCGGATGTTGCAGGATCAGGACGCTCACTTTGTTGTCCACCTGTTCGGACATGGCCGAGGTATAGCGTCCCCGCTAGGTTCGCGCGATGTCCGTTACCGTCCTCACTTTCGACAGCGTCACCAAGCTGCCGCCCGAAGCGGCCGGCGCCGTTGTCATCACTGGCTCGCATGGAGCAGTCTACGCCGCCTACATGTCGGCCAAGTATGGCTGCCGCGCCGCCATCCATCACGATGCCGGCATCGGCAAGAACGAGGCAGGCGTCAGCGGTCTCGCCTATGCCGACAGGCTCGGCATGGCGATGGCGGCAGTGGCGACCGCCAGCGCGCGCATCGGCGATGCGGCCGACCTACAGAGACGCGGCACCATCAGCCGCGCCAATGCGCTCGCGGCGGCTTGCGGCGTCATGCCCGGCATGCCGGCACGCGAAGCCGCCGAGCTTCTCAAACGGGCGCCCTGGCCCCATACGATACCGTCGGCCAAGGGCGAGAGCCGGCATCTGGTCGGAGGCGTGATCTGCGCCGATTCGGCGAGCCTGCTGACTGCCGAGGATCGCGGACGCATCGTCGCTACGGGCAGCCATGGCGCCTTGAATGCCGCGGCGGCGACTGCGCCCTTCCGGCCGCTCCTGCTGATGTTCAACGATGCCGGCTTCGGCGCCGACCGCGGCGGCGTTCTCGCACTGGCCGAGCTCGACAGGCACGGCATCGCTGCCATCGCCGTCGCTGCGCAGTCTGCGTGCATCGGCGACGGCCGATCCACTTTGCAGGACGGAATAGTCTCGGACTCCAATGCAGCGGCATACCGGCTAGACGCCCGTGTGGGCGGCTCTGCGCTTGCACTGGCGCGCGCGGTGGCCGAAAAGCATTAGGGAACGCTAGCGCAGAGCGGGAGAAGCTACGGGAATGGCCGTCGTCAATGTGAAGTCCGAGATCGCGGGCAACGTCTGGAAGATCCAGGTCAAAGCCGGCGATCGCGTCGACGTCGATGGAGAGATCATGATCCTCGAGTCGATGAAAATGGAGATCCCGGTGCTGTCCCCCAAGGCGGGCGTCATCAAGGAAATCAGGGTCAACGAAGGCGAGGCGATCGGCGAAGGCCACCTCGTCGCGATCCTCGATGCGTAGCAGCACCGTCGCCGTCGAACTGGCACGGCTCTGGGCGCCCGACAACCTCCGCCGCTCCGCCCCTGGCATCGCCCTCTGCGCCGCCATCGCCGCGGTGGCGTTCTATCTCGACACCCATAGCCTGCTGCGCTTCGGCGCCGTCTGGGTGCCGCCGCTGATCCTCACCCTGGTGATCGGCATGGCGTTGCAGCCCCTGTCGACCAAGGCGGTGCTGAAGCCCGGACTGGAATTTGCCGGGCGCACGTTGCTCCGGGTCGGCGTCGCCCTGCTGGGCGCGCGCCTCACTCTGGGCCAGCTCGTCGAAGGCGGAGCGCTGCCGGTCACGATCGCGGTGGCGGCCGTGGCCTGCACCATCATCTTCGGCGCCTGGGCGGCGCGCTTTTTCGGCCTTAGCCGCGATTTCGGCCTATTGACCGGCTGCGCCACAGGCGTCTGCGGGGCGGCCGCGGCAATGGCTGCTTCGGCGGTGCTGCCTAAGCACGAGAATTCCGACCGCGACCTCGCCTTCACGGTCATGGGCGTCAACTTCCTCAGCACCGTGGTGATGGTGATCTACCCCGCCCTGCACGACGTGCTGAAGTTTTCGCTCTTCGAGATGGGGGTGTTCCTGGGAGGCGCCATCCACGACGTGGCGCAGGTCGCCGGCGCGGGCCAGACGATGGGTCCGCAAGTCCTGAGCGACGCGATCATCACCAAGCTCCTGCGTGTGGCCGCCCTGCTGCCGGCCATCGCCGGGATCGCCTGGTGGGTGGCTAGGAGCGGCGGGCCGCAAAGCGATGCCCGCCCCACGCCGCCGGTCTTCCTGTTTGGCTTCCTGGCCCTGGCCGCGCTCAATTCAATGGGCGTGGTGCCGGCCGGCGTACGTGATGCGGTGGGCCAGATTTCGTCGTTCCTGATCATCACCGCCATCGCGGCACTGGGCATGAAGACGTCTCTGCTGGCGCTGGCGCGCATCGGCATGGGTCCGGTGATGCTGTTGATCACCGAGACGATCTTTATCGGTTTGCTGGTGGTCAGCCTGATCTACGGCCTGCGCGCGGTCGGCCTCTGAGAGGCCAACCCGCCGCGGTCAGAATTTCCCGGCCATCTGCGTCAACCCCGATGCGACGGACAGGAGATCCAAGCCGCTGGCAAGGCGGGCGGACGGCGCCGCCCGTCCGATCGCGGCACGAACGGCGGGGACACGGCTCGAACCGCCCGTGAGAAAGATCGTATCGATGGCGGCAGGCTTCAGGCCTGCCGCCGCGATGCATCCGCTTGCAGTGTTGTAAAGCCGCTCCGTGCTCGTCGCGATCGCGCGGTCGAACTCGGCACGCGTCGCAGTGACCGACAGATCCGACTCTAGAAACCTCAGAGACACAGCCGCTCTTTCCTCGACGCTCAGCGCGATCTTGGCGTCTTCCACGGCAAAGGCCACGCGATGGCCGAGCCGCTGGTGCAGGACAGTCAACAGACGCTCCACTTTCTCGGGTTCGCGCGCGAGCGAGACCAGGTCAGCGACTTCGCGTTCATTCCGATAAGTGTAGGCGAAGTTGATCGTCGGCCAGGCGGCAAGCTGGTGATAGAGGGCATTCGGCATCGGCAGGTTCTTTTTGACGAGCTGCGTGCCCAGTCCCAGGAGCGGCATCACCACAGCCAGGTTGAGCGCGGTGTCGAAGTCGGTGCCGCCCACACGAATACCCGCCGTCGCGAGCACGTCGCCGGTGCGATCGACGCGCTCCCGGTGCTGCGGTCCGACGCGGATGATGGAAAAGTCGCTCGTGCCGCCGCCGATATCGGCGATGAGCGCCAGCTCCTCCTTCTGTACCGTCTGCTCATAGTGATGGGCCGCCGCGATGGGCTCGTACACGAACGTGACGTCACGAAATCCGACCTGCTTGGCAATCCCTTCGAGGACGCCCTGCGCACGCGCATCCGCTGCGTCGTCGTCGTCCACGAAACGCACCGGCCGGCCGTGCACGACCGTGGTGATTTCCTGCCCGGCAAAGGCTTCGGCTTTGTGTTTGAGGTGTCGAACGAAGATCTCGACGACCTGCTTGAGCGGCACCTTGCGGCCCGCCAAGAGGGTCTCCTCCTCGATCAGAGGTGAGCCCAGGATCGACTTCAGCGCCCGCATCAGCCGGCCTTCGGTCTGGCCGACATAGGCCGAAATGGCTTCCTCGCCGAACAGCATCCGGCCTTTGGTTTCGTAGTCGAAGAACACCGCGCTTGGCATCAGCGTGCTGTCCGCTTCGACGGGCACCAGTGCCGCGGTCCTGCCGCGCGCAACACCGATCGCCGAGTTCGACGTCCCGAAATCCAATCCGCAGGCGATCATCTCTGTCCCCAACTGGTGCGAAGGGGTTCTCATTTATTGAGATGTGCCGCGCGTTACCAGTCTGTTTCGTTTCGCCTAAGCTCGCCTTGAAGAACTAGGCTCGCGCCGTCGGGCGCGACGAGACGGCGTTCCACCAGCGCGTCAGGTTGCCATGATCCTCGGGGATCGCGATCTTCAGCGCCCCCCGTGCGGTCAGGAGAGCCACCTGCGCGGTGATATCGGCGATGTTGTAGCCGTCGATGCCGATGAACTCGCGCCCCGCAAGTTCCCGGTCGAGCCAGCCCATGCGTTCCACCAGCATCGTGCGACGCTGCTCGCCCCAAGCAGCAATCTGCATGCGCTTGCCGATCCAGAATGGGTTGGTGTGTACGAAGACGTCGATGGTCGGCAGCAGGAGTTCGAGTTCCATGCGGCGGTTCCACATCTCGACCTGCGCCCGCTCCAGCGAGGAACGTCCGAACAAGGGCGGTTCGGGGATCATCTCCTCGAAATAACGGCAGATCGCAATCGATTCGGAGATCAGCGTGCCATCGTCGAGTTCGAGCACTGGCAGGGTGCCCAGAGGGTTCTTGGCCAGGAAGGCAGGCTGCTTGTGGCCGGCACCTTCCATGTCGAACTCCTCGACCGGGATCGAAACCCGCTTCTCGGCGAGAAAGATACGGACACGGCGCGGATTGACGCCGTTCTTGAGACTGTAAAGTTTCATCGCCTTCAGGTTCCCGGCTTGGTCCCGGTTGCCTTCACCACCTCACCCCAGGTGTCGATTTCCTTCTTGATGAACTCGGCGAACTGGATCGGCGATCCCGGCGCCGGGATGGCGGCGCGCTGCTCGATCTGCTTGATCACCGCATCGTCGTTCAGCAGCGCCGTCACGTCCTTGTTGACCCGAGCTACGATCTCGAGCGGTGTCCGCGCCGGCGCCGCGAGGCCCGACCAGCCGGCGGCATCGAAGCCCGGCAGCGTCTTGGCGATGGGCGGAATATTGTCGAGCGGCGGCGGCGCCGTCCGGGCCGTCGTCACGGCCAAAGCCTTGATGCGGCCATCGCGGATGTGGTTCAGCGCCGAGGCGGTGCTGTCCATCATGAGCTTCACGTGTCCGCCCAGCAGATCGGCCATGGCCGGTCCGCTGCCCTTGTAAGGCACATGTACGATATCGAGGCCGGCCTTCAGCTTGAACAGCTCCATGCTGAGGTGCTGCGACGTCCCCGGCCCTGCCGAGGCATAGGAAAGCTTGCCGGGTTCCT
>WBZX01000538.1_pt1 | contig 33953 bp, 29 predicted proteins | sample 5204211 | NCBI WGS metagenome assembly WBZX01 (sample SAMN12344362, study PRJNA552823) | activated sludge metagenome | biome: Activated sludge suspended growth; feature: Nitrification reactor; material: Wastewater; isolation source: activated sludge from nitrification reactor of wastewater...
GATGGAGTTGCTCTCGATCGGGTCGTTCCAGCCGTACACCTCGGCTTCGAGCTGCTGCCGCTGCACGACGCGGTTGGAACGCTTGAGCAGCGTTTCCAGCACCATGAATTCCTTCACCGTCAGCGGGATCGACTTGCCGTGCCAGGTCACGGAACCGGAATTGGGTTGCAGGGTCAGCGGCCCGTAGGTCGTGAGGCCCTGCTCGCGGTGGTCGACAGGCTGCTGGCTTCGCCGCACCACCGCCCTCACCCGCGCGCCCAGCTCGTGCAGGTCGTACGGCTTGGCCAGGAAGTCATCGGCACCGATGTCGAGCAGGTCGACGCGATGCGCCGACGAGCCGCTGGCCGTCGTCACGATCACCGGCGTCTGGTTGCCGCGCGACCGCGCGTCGGCCAGACAGTCCCGCCCCTGCAGTTCCGGCAGGTTCAGGTCGAGCAGCACGCAGTCGTAGGAGTAGGCCCGCAGGTAGCTGAGCACCTGGTTGCCGGTCACGGCCCAGTCGACCGCGTGCCCGTCGCGCATCAGGTACGCGCACACCGCCCGCCCCAGCACGGCGTCATCTTCCGCCAACAGAAACCGCATGACTGCAACCCTCTCTGCACGCTTGACTACTGCGTGCAACGAAGTGTGATTGAACGGAATCGGCCCCACGCGTGGAGGGACCACCCGCAGTCGCGGGGGCGCCCCGCCCTCGAGCTTAAGGAGCCTTAAAAGTAGGGTGGGTCCTACCGTTTGCGGAGGCCCTGTCCCTCTGCGCGCTCGTCCGGCACGCGCCCAGACTTCCGGCATGGGTTCAGGCGTCCGATCACGGCTCGGCTTCATGCCTGCGACGCGTCGCGCGCGACCCGTCGCGTTGCTGCTTGTCGCCGCCGTCGCGCCCGCCGCGGCGATGGCGCAGGTGTACATGGGTCGCGACACAGGCGGGTCCATCGTGCTGTCGAATCACGCGAGCGAAGAAGCCAGCACCGTGGTCGTGGCGGCACCGGCGAGCCCCGATGCCGTCGGGCCCGTCCCGGCAGCGGCTGTGGGGGCGCCACCGCGGGCCGCGGCACCGACATGGCGCGACCCGCCGTCCGCCCTGTCGGCCGCGATCCGGCGGGCCGCGCAGCGGCACCAGCTTCCGGAACCGCTGCTCACCGCCGTGATCGCGGTGGAGTCGGGCTTCGACCACAGGGCCGTGTCGCCCAAGGGCGCGCAGGGCCTGATGCAGCTGATGCCGCGCACGGCACGACGGTTCGGCGTGAAGGACTCGCTGGCCGTCGAGGACAACCTCGAAGGCGGCTCGGCGTACCTGCGCTGGCTGCTCGGCTATTTCGACCACGACGTGCGCCTGGCACTGGCCGCCTACAACGCCGGCGAAGGCGCGGTCGAGCGCGCCGGGCGCCGGATTCCGCCCTACCGCGAAACCCAGGACTACGTGCGCAAGGTTCTCGCGCTTGCGACGCAACGCGTGCCGGAGTCCGCACTGCTCGCGGCGCGATGAGTCGCGTCTGCACGGGGGGGGTCCCCCCCACCCAGGGGCCGGGGACGCGTCCCGGTTTAAGGGGCGGATAAGCCCGCCTGCCAACACTGGCCCGGAGCCGTCTGCCGCGATTCGCGCGGGCATGCGGCCGGCTGGGAGGCACGGTGGGACGACAACGATTCGCAAGACCCGCAGCGGGATTCACGCTGCTGGAACTGCTGGTGGTGATGGTGATCATCGGCCTGCTGGCCGGCATCGTGGCGCCGCAGTACTTCGGGCAGATCGGGAAGTCCAACGCCAAGGTGGCCAGGGCCCAGATCGAGTCGTTCTCGCAGGCGCTGGACCAGTACCGGCTCGACGTGGGAACCTACCCCAGCACGGAACAAGGGCTGCCCGCGCTGCGCGCCGCGCCGGCCCAGAGCACCCGGTGGCAAGGCCCCTACCTCAAGCGGGACATCCCCACCGACCCCTGGGGCCGCGCCTATGTCTACCGGGCCCCCGGCCAGCACGGCGACTACGACCTGTCGAGCCTGGGCTCCGACGGGCAGCAAGGCGGCACCGGCGAAGCCGCCGACGTGACGTCCTGGTAGCCGCATGAAGCTCGCGACCGGTGCCGCGCCCCCTGGGGCCACGTTGCTGCCGCAGGGCCCGGCGGCGCCGCGCGTGGACGAGGAACAGTTCGCGCACGACCTGAGCCTGATGCTACGGTCCGGACTGGGCCTGCTCGAAGGCCTGCGCACGCTGGCCGAGCAACGCGCCGGATCCGCCGGCGCGCCGATGCGCCACTTGCTTCAGCGCCTGCAGCAGGGCGAGAACCTGTCGCGCGCCATGCAGGCCACCGGCGCGTTCGGCGTGCAGCTCGTGGCCTGTGCGAAGGCCAGCGAACTGACCGGCGACCTCGGCGACGCGCTTCAGCGCTTCGCGTCCAACGCGGGGCGCCTGCGCGAGCTGCGCACCCGCATCGTGTCGGCCTGCATCTATCCCGCGCTGCTCGTGGCGGTATCGGGCTGCGTGGTGCTGTTCCTGCTCGCCTACGTGGTGCCGCGATTCGCCGTGGTGCTGGACAACGCCGCGCAGGACCTGTCGCCCATGACCCGGGGGCTCATCGCCGTGGGGCGCGTGCTGCACGAGTTCCAGCTGCCCCTGTGGCTCGGCCTGACGGCCGCCGTGGCAGCGGCGGCCCTGTATGCCTGGCGCCAGCGGCGCGCCGGGCGCCTCACCGCCTGGCTGCTCGGCGCCGCCTCGCGCCTGCCCTGGATGCGCGGCTACGTGCGCAGCTACGGGCTGTCCCAGCTGACCCGCAGCACCGCCATGCTGATGCGCTCGGGGGTGCCAGCCCTCAAGGCCCTGGGCATGTGCCGCGACCTGCTTCCCGACGCCGACCGCCGTGCGCTAGACGCGGCGCTGCGCGCCGCGTCGGCCGGCGCGCCGCTGGCCCAGTCGCTGCACCAGTGCGGCCTGCTGGACACCCTGGGCTGGCGCGTGCTGCGCGTGTCCGAGGACACCGGCCAGCTGCACGCGGCCATGGACCGCCTGGCCGACGTCCACGACACCCTGCTGTCGCGCGGCCTGGAGCGGCTCGGCCGTCTCGTGGAACCCCTGCTGATGCTGACCATCGGCACGGTGGTCGGCGGCATCGTGGTGCTGATGTACGTGCCGATCTTCCAGATGGCCAGCAGCCTGCGCTGACATGGAACAGACCTCCGCCCCGCAACTCGGCCCCGACCGGGCCGACCCGATCGACGAACGAACGGTGGAAGAGCAGGCCCGCGCCATCGTGGAGACGCTGAGCCGGCGCTTCCCCGCTGCCCGGGACATGCTGCACCACGAGCGTGCCGACATCCGTCACGGAGCGCTGATGCGGTGGCTGAGCGAAGGCAGCGGCATGACGCTGTGCGAGCTGTCGCGCAGCGCGCCCGAGGACGCCGATCTGGATCTGGTGCCGTTCGCCCTGGGGCAGAAGCGGCTGTGCGTCGCGCTGCGCGGCGACGGCGACTTCCGCAGCATCGTGCTGGCCGACCCGTTCGACGGCGACACGCGCCTGTGGCTCGAGTCGCGGATCCGGGCCGCCGGACACCCCGCGACGGCCTGGTACGTGACCAGCGTGGCCGACGTGGCCGCGTTCTACCGCAGGCTCGAGCGCGAGACGCGAGCGTTGGACTCGATGGGATCGGGCGGGCCGGTGCCGCGAGCCGCCACGGGGGACGACGGCGGCGACGCGCTCGAGCTGACCCTGGCCGGCATCAGCGCCGACGAGAGCCCGGTGGTGCGCTTCGTCAACAGCACGCTCTACGACGCGCTCAAGGCCCAGGCCAGCGACATCCATCTCGAGTGCACGGCCCAGGGCATGGCGGTGAAGTACCGCCTGGACGGCGTCCTGCAGGCGGTGGCCCGGCCGGACGGGCGCGACTTCTCCGACCGCGTGATCTCGCGCATCAAGGTCCTGGCCGAGCTGGACATCTCCGAGCGGCGCGTGCCGCAGGACGGCCGTCTTCGCCTGAACTTCGGTGGTCGCGCGATCGACGTGCGCGTGTCGATCATGCCCAACCTGTACGGTGAGGACGCCGTGCTGCGCGTCCTCGACCGCTACCAGATCTCCGCGACCGACCGGCTCACCATCGAGCACCTGGGCTTCGACGCGGAGGCCGGCCGGTTCATCCGGCGCCTGGGGCGCATGCCCTACGGGCTGCTGCTGGTCACCGGCCCCACCGGCAGCGGCAAGACGACCACGCTGTATGCCGTGCTGTCCGAGCTGGCCACCGGCCTGGACAAGATCATCACGATCGAGGACCCGGTGGAATACCAGCTGCACGACGTGCTGCAGATCCCGGTCAACGAGGCCAAGGGCCTGACCTTCGCGCGCGGCCTGCGTTCCATCCTGCGCCACGACCCGGACAAGATCATGGTCGGCGAGATGCGCGACGCCGAGACGGCGCAGATCGCGATCCAGGCCGCCCTCACCGGTCATCAGGTGCTGGCCACGGTCCACGCCAACAACGTCTTCGACGTGATCGGCCGCCTGGCCACGATGGGCATCGATCCCTACAACCTGGTGTCCGCGCTGAACGGCGTCGTGGCCCAGCGGCTGCTGCGCGTGAACTGCCCGCAGTGCGCGCAGCCGGTGCAGCCGGAGCCGGAGCTGCTGCAGGCCAGCGGCCTTCCCGACGATCTGTCGGGCTGGCGCTTCGCCCGCGGTCGCGGATGCGCCCACTGCCGCGGCACCGGCTACAAGGGCCGCCGCGCGATCGCCCAGGCGCTGGCGCTGGACGTGGGCCTGCGCAGCCTGATCGCGGAACGCGCCAGCCCGGCCCTGCTGCGCGAGGCCGCGCGCGAACGCGGCTTGCGCACGCTGCGCGAAGCGGCGCTGCAGCTGGTGGCGGCGGGCCAGACGACTCTCGAGGAAGCCAACCGTGTCACTGCCGTGGAAGAGTGATCTCACCCTGCGCCTGTCGCGCCTGCAGTGCACGGCGACCCTGGCCGAGCCCTGGTCGCGCCGCGTCGTGCACGAGGTGACAGCCCAGGCGGATGCTCCCGGCTCGGTCACCCTGGCGCTGGACCGGCTTGCGGCCGCATGCGGCACCGCCCTGCCCGGCCGTGCCCGGCTGCTGGTGGCCGACGAGTACGCCTACCTGCGCCTGCGACCAGCGCTGCCGAAGTGGTCCGACGCCCTGCGCGACGCACGCGGGCACTTCGAACAGATCCTGGGCGACGCGGACTGCCGCGTGCAGGTGGCGCAGTGGCCGATGGGGTCATGGTGGCTTGCGGCCGCCATGCACGGCGCCGACTTCGAAAGCTGGGCCTCGGCCGCGGCCGTGCATGGCGTGGTCTTCGACCGGGTGGAACCGGCCCTGCTGGAAGACCTGCGCGACCTGGCGCCGCGCGTAGGCGACCGCGGCGTGCTGGCGCTGCTGCGCGACGAGGGCGTGGCCCTGGTGCGCATCAGCGGCGGGGTTCCTGTGGAGCTGGCCTGGGAGCGCTGCGACCCGCATGCGCCCCGCTGCATCGAGCACCGCGTGCTCGCGTTCCAGAAGGCACCGGCCAGCGCGCAGCCCGATCCCCTGGCCATGGTGTGCCGCGACGAGGAACAGGCCGGCATCTGGAAACCGCAGGCGTCGGCCTACGGCTGGACGCTCGTGTCGCCGATGCCCGGGGCCCGCGTTGCAGCGCCGAGGAAGGCCGCATGAGACGCCCTCCGCGCCTCGACTTCCAGGGCGGGCCGCCACGGCCCTGGGTGGGCCTGCTGGCCTGTGCACTGGCGTTGCTGCTGCTGGCCGCGAGCGCTTTGCACGGCTGGCGCCAGCAGCAGGGCAACGCGGAACGCACCGCCAGCCTGGCGCAGCGCCAGGCCCGGTCGACGGCGCCCGCCGCGCGCCTGAGCGCTGCCGACCGGCAGCGCCTGTCGCAGGCCAACCGCCTGGCCGCCGAACTGCGCGCGCCCTGGGGCGAGTTGCTGTCCACCTTCGAAACCCAGGGCGGGCCCGACATCGGCCTGCTCAAGCTCGAACCCGACGCCCGCACCGGGGTCGTCAGGGTCACCGGTCACGCCCGTGACGCGAAGTCGCTGTTCGCCTACGTCAAGTCGCTGGAAGCCGACGCACGGCTGCGCCAGGTCGCCCTCGTCAACCATGAACTCGACCAGGACACCCCCGGTCGGCCGCTGCGGTTCGTGCTGCAGGCCGGATGGCGCGAAGCGGCTGCCAGCGTGAAGGACCCGACGTGACGGCACCCATTGCATCGATCCGGCGCGGGCTGCAGGCCGGCCTTCCGTCGGCATGGCGCCAGTGGTCGCGCATGAACCTCGGCTGGCCCGGCCTCGCCGCGCTGGCGCTGCTTGCCGCCGGCGTGGCCTGCTGGGTGGCCTGGATACCGGCCCTGCAACGCGAGCAGGTGCGCCTGGACACGCATCTGCAGGCCCTGGCGGCGTCGGGTCGCAGCGCAAGCAGTGACGCCCTGACGCAGCGCGCTCTCGAGACGCTCACGCCCGAGGACCTGCCGACGTTGCGCCAGCGCGGCTCTGACCTCGAGACCCTGATCGCCGCGGCGCAACGGCACGGGCTCACCCTGCAGCGCGCGGACTATTCCGCCGGCGCTGCCGTCGGTGGCCGCCTCGTGCGTGTGGAGGCCAACCTTCCGCTGTCGGGCAGCTACGCGCAGCTGCGGTCGTTCATCGCGGCCGTGCTGAACGACCTGCCGCATGCCGCGCTGGACAGCCTGCACATGGAACGCCCCAACTCGCAGGCGGCGCAGCTTCAGGTGCAGGCCCGCTGGGTCCTGTTCTATCGGGAGGAGGCCCGGTGAACCGCCGTCCCGTGCTGCTGGCCAGTGCCGCCGTCGTCGGCCTGTGGTCGGCGTGGATCGTGACGCACCCCCGATCCGGCGACCCGGCGCAAACAGTGCAGGCGGCGGTGCCGCGGGCGCCTTCGCCACGGGCCGTGCCCACGGGCCCCGCGACGGCCGTCGTACTGGCGCCGCAGGACGGGTCGGCCCAGACGCAGGCGGTGCCGGTGAGTGCCGGGCCTGCGGCCAGCGCGCCGCCCCGCATCGCGTCCGACGCGGCGTCCGACGCCTTCGCGGCCCGCGACTGGGTGCCGCCACCCCCACCGCCACCCCCGCCGCCCCCGCCACCGCCGCCGATGCCGCCGGTGGCACCGCCGCCGCCGCCACCGCCCACGCTGCCCTATCGCTTCGTCGGCCTGCTCGACGAGGGCCCGGGAGCGCCGGCGCGGGTGTTCCTCGCGCTCGGCGAGAAGCTTCTCGTCGCCGGCGTCGGCGACCAGCTCGAGGGCGGCTTCCGCCTGATCGAGATCACGGGCACGGACCTCGTGTTCACCCACCTCCAGACCCAGACCGCGCTACGTCTCGCGGTGTCGCAAGGACGCTCATGACCAAGACCGCGAACCCCCACCGACCGCTGCGCCTGGCGGTCGTGGCCCTGGCGGCGCTGCTGGCCGGCTGCGCCGCCCAGCGCATGCACGACGAGGGCCTGCGCCAGATCCAGCAGGGCCAGGTCCCGGGCGGCCTGCAGGCCCTGCGCCAGGCCACCGAGCTCGAGCCGACCAATGCGCGCTACCGCATCGACTACATGGCGCAGCGCGCGCTGGCCTCGCAGGCGGTGCTGGAACGCGCCGACAGCGCACGCGCGGCAGGACGGCTCGACGACGCGGCGCAGCTCTACCGCGAGGCCCTGTCGCTGGACGCTTCCAGCGAGCGCGCGCAGCGGGGCAGCCTGCTGGTGGCCGACCAGCGCCGCGCCGACGCGGCCATCGCCCAGGCCGACCGCGCGCTGCAGGCGGGCCAGACGGACACGGCGCGCGACCTGCTGCGCCACGCGCTGAAGACGCTGCCCGACAACGCCAGCCTGGCCGCACGACTGCGCGGCGTCGACGAGCGCATCGACAACGAGCGCGCCGCGCGCGAGCGGGCCCAGGCGGCCGCCAGCTCGTTCAGGCGCCCGGTGACGCTGCAGTTCCGCGACGCCAACCTGAAGATGGTGTTCGAGGCCCTGTCGCGCACGGCCGGCGTGAACATCATCCTGGACCGCGACGTCAAGAGCGACCTCAAGACCACCATCTACGTCAAGGACGCGTCGGTCGAAGACACCATCGACCTGATCCTGCTGCAGAACCAGCTCGACAAGCGCGTGCTGAACCAGAGCACGTTGTTCGTCTATCCGGCCACCGCGGCCAAGCAGAAGGAATACAGCGAGCTCAAGGTCCGGAGTTTCCAGCTGAGCAACATCGACGCGGCCTACGTGGCCAACGTCATCAAGTCGCTGCTCAAGACCAAGGACATCGTCACCGACGCGCGCACCAACACCCTGGTGATGCGCGACACGGCCGACGCCATCGCCGTGGCCGAGAAGCTCGTGGCCGCCAACGACGTCCCGGACCCCGAGGTGATGCTCGAGGTGCAGGTGCTGGAAGTGTCGGCCGACCGGCTGTCCAACCTCGGCGTCAAGTGGCCCGAGTCGTTCGGCGTGTCCACGCCGAGCGTCGCCAACACCTACGGCGAGCTGAAGGCGCTGACGCGCAACGACCTGGTGACGACCCCGCTGTCGGTGGCCCTGAACCTGATGCTGCAGGACACCGACACCAACATCCTGGCCAGCCCCCGCATCCGGGCGCGCAACAAGGAGAAGGCGCGCATCCTGGTGGGCGACAAGGTGCCCGTCATCACCAACCTGCTGACGCCGCAGCAGGCCGGCCAGACGTCGGTGATCACGGGTTCCATCCAGTACGTCGACGTCGGCATCAAGCTCGAGGTGGAGCCGCAGGTCTACGTCGACGGCGACGTCGGCATCAAGATCAACCTCGAGGTCAGCAACATCGTCAAGAACGTCGAGACCGCGTCCGGCATCGCCTACCAGATCGGCACGCGCAGCGCCCAGACCTCGCTGCGGCTGCGCGACGGCGAGACCCAGGTGCTGGCCGGCCTGATCAACGACCAGGACCGCAGCACGTCGAGCAAGGTGCCCGGGCTGGGCCAGGTGCCGATCGCCGGCCGGCTGTTCGGGTCGACCAATGGCACCGCCACCAAGAGCGAGGTCGTGCTGTCGATCACGCCGCGGATCATCCGCCCGCAGACGCTGCCCGAGGCGCGCACGGGCGAGGTGTGGTCGGGCACCGAGGCCGTGGTGCGCGAGAAGCCGCTGCGGCTCGACCCGATCGGCACGGCGCGCAGCGGCGCGGGCGCCGACCTGCCGGCCCTGTCCGGGCGGGCCGGCGCCGGCGCGGCACCGGGGCCGCAGCCCGCCACCGGCCCCAAGGCCGGCGGCGCCGGCGGCAGCAGCATCCTCGGCGGCAGCCGCGTGGCCGCGGACCTTCCGGCCGCGGCGGCCGGCGCGGCGTCCGCGCCGTCGTCGGCCGGCACCGCCGGATCGATCGTGCCGGCGGGCTCGACGTCGTCGGGCGTGCCGGTCAGCGGCAACGTCGGCGCCTCGGCCGGCGGCGTCACCGCACCGACGCCCACGCCGCCCAACCAGCGCCGGCCGGTGCCGTCTAGCGTGCTGCCGGGCCGGGCGCTGTCACCGGCCGCGCCCAGCGCCCCGGCGGGCACGGCGCCTCCCGCCCCTCCGCCGGTGGCCCCGGACGAAGGCTGAGCGATGCCGGGCCGTCACCGCGCATCGCGCGGCTTCACGCTGATCGAGCTGGTGGTCACGCTGGCGCTGCTGGGCGTGCTGGCCCTGCTGGCCGCACCGATGGCCGAGTCGGCCGTGCTGCGCAGCCGCGAGCAGGCCCTGCGCGAGTCGCTGCGCGAGATCCGCACGGCGATCGACCAGTACCACCTCGCCGTCGAACAGGGCCGCATCGCGCGACGCCTGGGCGACTCCGGCTATCCGCCGAGCCTCGACGTGCTGGTGACGGGCGTGCCCAACGCGCAGGACCCCAAGGGCGGGCAGCTCTACTTCCTGCGGCGCCTGCCGCGCGACCCCTTCCATCCCGACCCCCAGGTCAGCCCTGCGGCCACCTGGGGCCTGCGCAGCTACGCCAGCCCGCCGGACGACCCCCGGGAGGGCGACGACGTGTTCGACGTCCACTCCCTGTCCGACGGGGTCGGCCTCGACGGCGTGGCCTACCGGCAATGGTGAATCGATGACGCCACGCACCGCGACCCCCCGCTGCCGCGGCTTCACGCTGGTGGAACTGGTGATCGTGATGTCGATGATCGGGCTGCTGCTGTCGATCGCCCTGCCCCAGTACATGGCGGCACTGGAGCGCGGCCGGCACCAGGTGCTCCAGTCCAACCTGGCCACGATGCGCGAGGCCATCGACAAGTTCTACGGCGACCGCGGCCGCTACCCGGACACGCTGGAAGACCTGGTGACCCAGCGCTACCTGCGCGCCATTCCGGTGGACCCGTTCACCGAGACGCCGACCTGGGTGGTGGTGGCGCCGCGCGACGCCGCCAAGGGCGGCGTCATCGACGTGCAGAGCACCGGCACCGACGCGAACGGACAGCTCCGTCATGCGGCCGGTCCCGCCGCGGCCACGGACGGCGTCGCGCCCCTCGTGGAACGCGAGGGCGGCACGTCCACCGTGGTGACGGCGGCGAGCCCGGCGGCCTCGGCCGCGGACGGCGACGCCGCGCGGGAGCCTGCGCGATGACCCGCCGGCCCCTGCGCGTCGCGACGCGCCGCCCGCGTGGCGTCGTGCTGCTGGGCCTGGTCGCCTTCCTGGCGCTCGCGGGCGTGCTGGCCGTGAACTTCGCGGAGTCCGTGTCCATGGCGCGGCAGCGCGAGCGCGAGGCCCAGCTGCTGTGGGTCGGGCAGCAGTACCGCGCCGCGCTCGAGTCCTACTGGCGTGCCACGCCCGGGCCGGTGAAGCACCTGCCGGTGGCGCTGGACGAGCTCGTGCGCGACTCGCGCTTTCCAAATCCGGTGCGGCATCTGCGCCGCGTCTATCCGGACCCGCTGCAGCCGGACGTGCCCTGGGGCCTGGTCCGCCGCGGCAACCAGATCCTCGGCGTCTACAGCCAGTCCGACGCGGCGCCGCTGCGCCGCAGCGGCTTCGCCGCCGGTCTCGAGGCCTTCGAAGGCGCCACGCAGTACGCGGCTTGGCGCTTCCTGTTCGTACCGCGCGCCGCCGCGGGCCCTGTCGCCGCTCCCCTCGCCAAGCCATGAGCCATCGCATCCTCGTCGCGGAAGACCACCCCTTGCTGATGCAGGGACTGAAGGCGCTGCTGGCCTCGAATCCGGACTACCAGGTGGTCGGCGTGGCGTCCGACGGTCGCGACGCGGTCGCCCAGGCGCTTCGCCTGCTGCCCGACCTGGTGCTGATGGACCTGTCGCTGCCTGGCGCCAGCGGCATCGACGCCACCGCGCAGATCCGCCGCCGCCTGCCGCAGCAGAAGGTGCTGGCCCTGAGCGACTACGACTCCGAGATCCATGCCGGGGAAGCGATCCGCGCCGGCTGCATCGGGTGCGTCAAGAAGGACTGCGCGCCCGAGGAGATGCTGCTGGCCATCAAGACGGTACTCGCGGGGCGGCGCTTCCTGGACCAGGACCTGGCCAGCCGGATGCTGGAGGGCATGCTGCATCCGGAACGGTCGAACGAGTCGTCGCGCTGGGAGACGCTGTCCAGCCGGGAGCGCACGATCTTCAAGCTGATCGCCGAGGGCGGCACCAACCGCTCGGCGGCGCACTACCTCAACCTGAGCGCCAAGACCGTGGAGAAGCATCGCGCCAACCTGATGCGCAAGCTGCGCCTGAACTCCGCCGTCGAGCTGGCACTGCTGGCCGTCGAGATGGGTCTCGTGCAGCGGCCTTCGGCGTCGATGCGGCCCGAGTCCCGGTCGATGGAGTCCGGCCTGGCCTCCTGAGCTGGCCCGCGGCCTCACGGCCCTGCGGCCCTGCGGCATCAAGGCCGGGGCGACGGCTCCCACTGCCAGTTCGCGTCCGCACCGCGCACCACGCCGACCCAGCTGCCCTTGGAGGCGATGCGCTGGTCCGGCCCGATGGCCAGGCGCGCGAACGGGCTCCAGGGGACCATGTTCTCCAGGCCGTGCTCCAGCAGTTCCAGCACGTACTCCGGGGTGAACGCGAAGTCCACGTGCGACAGGCCCTCGCCCAGCACCGTGGCGGCATGCAGCGCCGAGGCCACCACGTCCACCGACGGCGTCTCCAGGCCGACGCTGCGCATCCACAGGCGGGTGCGCAGCAGCTGCCGGTCCAGGTCCTGGCCGTGGCGCATCGGCGTGACGATCCAGCCCGACGCCGTGGCCGCCACCACGGCGGCGAGCTCGCGCGTGCCCAGCGCCTGCATGCCGGCCAGCCAGGCGACCGGTCGCCGCTCGCCGTGCAGGCGCTGCGCGTGGGCCTGCGGCGACAGCAGCGACACGACGGCGTCGGCCGCCGCGCCGTCACGACGGTCCGCGGCGCTCACCTGCAAGCCGTGCCGGGAGAGCACCGCCTGCACCCGCTGGGCGAGCATCGGCCGGTCCGACCACAGCACGACACGGCGCAGCCCGGCGCCGGCCAGCGCACGGGCTGCCAGCACCGCGTCGGACTCGATGCCGGCGTGATAGTGCAGCGCATAGAACCCCGGCGCCGCGCCGCCGCCGGCGTCCACCAGCGGCAGCAGGCACGGCAGGCGGTGCCGCTGGCAGAAGGCGTCGACGGGGTCCCATTGCGCGCCTCCCAGGCCGGACACGAGGGCATAGACCGGCGCGGCCGCCTGGCGCGCCTCGAGCTGGGCGGCCCAGGTCGACGCGTCGCCTTCGAGCACCCAGTGCTCGATCTGCCACACGCGGAACTTGCGATACATAACCATCTCGCGCGTGCGCGCGGCCTGCACGGACCGATGCGGTTCGTGGCGGGACTGGCCGTTCTTCTGCGCGACGAATCGCCCCAGCGTCGCCAGCAGCGCGTCGCGCCGCTGCGGGTCCACGTCGGGCGTGGTCACGGTGGCCAGGCGCACTGAGTCCGCGTCGAGGCCCGCCGGGGGGCCGGACGACAGCTGGCGCAGGTACGCGGCCAGGTCGCCCGCATCGGCGTCGTTCAGCAGGTAGCGCGGCATCGTCGGGGCCAGCACGTGGCCGTCGGGCGCCGTACCCGTGCGCAGCAGCCGCGCCAGCGAGTCCTCGTCGTAGGCAGGCCGGACCCGCCAGCGGGCCGACGCCGCAAAGTAGCGCCCCGTGTCCCGGTCCAGCGCGCGGAACAGCATCGGGCCGGTGATCGGCGGCACGGCGATGCCGCCCTCGAAGTTGCCCATGCCGCTGGGCCGATGACACGCGACGCAGCCCCCGGCCGGCGCGGCCCCGGGCGCCGCCAGCGCGATGCGGCCGTCGTAGAGGGCGCGACCGCGCTCGATGTCGGCCGCGGCCGCTAGGCTGCCGGCAGCCAGCAGCAGCAGCGCCGCGACCCAGCGGCGCACGCTCACAGCGCGCCCGGCAGCGACTCGATCAGTGCCGCCACTTCGGCCGGCTGGGGAAAGCCCTCGACCCGGACCCACGGCGCCCTGGCGTGGCGCCGCAGCAGCAGCACCGGCGGATGCGCCGCCTTGCTGCCGCGATAGACGTCGAAGTGCTTCTGCACGCGCAGCAGGTCGTCGAAGCGTCCGGTGTAGAACTGCCAGCCTGGCGCCACCTTGTGGCTCGCCGCGAAGCGCCGCAGCTGCTCCGGCGTGTCGTTGTCGGGATCGATCGTGATGCTGGCCAGTTGCAGGCGCCGGCCGCTCGCGCTCCAGTCCCGCTGCACCTGGGCCAGCACCGCGGTCTGCAGCGAGCACGACGTCGAACAGGTCGTGAACACGAAGTTCAGCACCAGCGGCACGTCGCTCGCCAGCTCCCGGTCGAGCGAGCGCGCCTCGCCGGTCATCGTGCGCAGCGCCACGGCCGGAACCGGCCCCACGCCCGCGCGATGCACCTGGGTCGACGACGCCGCCGTGGCCTCGCGAGTCGCATGGGCGGCCGCGGGCACCGGCGCGCCGACGGCCAGCAGCGCGGCCACCAGGGCCTGGCGCCGCGACAGGGACCGGGACGTCCGGGCACTCAAGGCTGCACGCTCCGCGACGCCAGGCCCAGGGCCTTGAGCAACGGGCGCGCCTCGCCGGGCGACGTCCGCAGCAGCGCCTCGCGGTCGGCCGTGGACAGCGTCGGCCGCGCCTGCCACAGCAGGGCCAGCTGGCCGCCGACCAGGGCGGCGGCATACGAGGTGCCGGTGCCGAGCGTGGTGACGGGAACGCCCGCCACCGAAAGGTCGGTCGTCCGCACCAGTTCGCCCGGCGCGGCCACGTCCGGATAAGGACGCGCGTCGCAGGCGGACACGCCGCGGCTCGAGAACAGCGCCGGCTGGCCCGTGCCGTCGAGCGCGCCCACCGCCAGCGCGCCGCGGTTGTTGGCCGGGCTGACGCTGGAATTGTCCATCGGGCCGCCGTTGCCGGCGGCGAAGACCACGTGCATGCCAGCGGCCCTCAGCCAGCGCAGGTCGCTGGCGAACTCGTCGTCGCAGACGCCGGGCCGGTCGCCCAGGCCCCAGGCATTGAGCACGATCTGCGGCGCGTCCGGCGTCGACGGCTGGCCGTCCGGGTCCAGCAGCCAGGCCATGATGCGGTGCAGGTGCGACAGGCGGCCGACGTGGCGGTCGTTGTAGACCCGGGCCGCGATCCACTTCGCCTGAGGCGCCACGCCCAGCGTCTGTCCGCTGGCACCCGCGCCGGTAACCAGGCCGGCGATCTGCGTGCCATGTCCATGGCGGTCCATCGGCTGCCGGTGTTCGCCGTGGACGTCGAACCAGTCCGCGCTGCCGCCGCGGAAGCTGCCGGCCAGGTCGGGGTGCAGGCCGTCGACGCCGGTGTCCACGATGGCCACGGTGACGCCCTGCCCCGCGTAGCCGGCGCGCCAGGCTTCCGGTGCGCCCACCGCCTGGACCGCGGGCGACGCCGGCACGGCGGCGTCGAAGGCCGCGGCGGACGCGGCCGTGACCGGGCGCTCGGCGGCGCGGCAGCTCTTGGGCAGGCGCTGGCGCGGCGTGGGCCGGGCGGGCTTGCACGGGTCGGCCATCAGCCGGCGCGACGGTGCGAGCAGGCCGATGTCGTAGCGGATGGACGCGAGGTCGGCCCGCTTGGCCAGTTCGCGGATGTCCCGGGCCCCGAGCTGCGCCGCCACGGCATTGACCGTGACCAGGGGCACCACGTCGGTGGCGTGGCGCGCCTGCAGGTCCTGCAGCAGTGGCGCCTGCGAGGCGGCATTGGCGCTGCGCAGCGACTCCAGCAGGCGCCCGCCGCGCTGGCCCGCAGGAACACCTTGCAGCCGGCTCGCCAGGTCGCCGGCATCGGGCTGCTGCACCAGCCGCAGCAGCACGGGATAGCGCAGCTGCCCGGCCTGGTCGCGTGCGACGCGCGACGCCAGCTCGGGATCGACCGTGGCGGCCTGGCAGGCGAGCGCACTCCCCAGTGCGCACGCGGCCAGGACGGCCTTACTGGACCAGCAGGTCCTTGAACGTCGAGTCGCCTGCATGAAGAGTCACCTTTTCGCCGATGCGCAGCTTGCGGTCCGGATTGGCGAACAGCATGAAATAGACCTTGCCCGCCTGGGCCGGCTGCTTGGACGTGGCGGACTGGCGCAGTTGCCCGACCTTGGGCACCTGCGGGATGTAGTAGCGGTCGCCGTTGGCCTGGTTCACCAGCACCGGAATCACCTTGCGCTCGAGCAGCGGCTGCGCGCGAGCCACGTCGACGACGCGGTAGCGCACGTCGATCAGGAAGTCGGCGCCGGACAGGCGCACGCCCACCAGTTCCACGCCCAGGTCGTCGGGCCGAGGGGCGTCCGGCGCCGCCGGGGGTGCGGCCTCGCCGGCCGCCAGGCCCAGGCCCGGGGCCATCGACAGCGCCGCGGCGAGCAGCCGTCGGCGCTGGGTGTCGGGACGATCATGCGGACTCATCGGTGGCTCCGGAAGGTGCCTCGTGATGGTGTCAGCGACCCGGCCCGCGCGCGATCCCGCAGCCGCAGGTCCGCGGCCGGAGATCGCTTATCGGTGCTTAATCCAGGTCCGACCGCCTAGGGCAGCGTCTGCGCGCCGAAGTTGTCGAGGCGAGCGACGCCCGCGGGCATCCGGATGCCGACGCGTCCGCCGCCGGTCGACGCCGAGGTGGCGCTGTGACCGAGGTAGGTGGTGCCGCCCGCGGCCGCCGTCTGCCACACGTCCACGGAGCCGTCCGCGTTGGCCACCGCCGTCAGGCGATCGCCCACGCCGACCGTCGTGGCCCAGGTGGCCAGCGTCGCGAAGGTGCCGCCGGCATTGGCCGTGCGCTCGACCACCACCTGGCCGACCGCCACGCGCACCCGCAGGTAGATCTGCGGTGCCGCGGCCGTGCCCCCAGTGGCCTTCAGGATGAGGCCCTGCCCGACCGGCACGTTGGTCAGCGTGGCTGCCGCGCCCTGGCGCGCGCCGAAGCCCAGCGCCGGGAATGCCGGCACGTTCCACAGTGCGTTGCCGACCGCGAGGCCCGTCGTGGCCTGGTTGGCCGCGATGCCGATGGCCGCCACGCCGAACAGGCTGGTCTGGCTCCAGCTGCCGCCCAGGTTCACCGCGTTGGCGCGGTTGAAGGCGTCGAGTGCCGCGACCGTCGGCGCCGCCACGACCACGGTGTCCACGTCGGTGGCGCTGTTGTTGGCCGTGTTCGGGTCGACCGTCGGCGCCACCACGACGGCGGAGGCCGTGTTGGTCAGCGTGCCGGTGGCGGCGTAGGGCAACGTGCCGCTGACCGTGTAGGTCACCGAGGCACCGGCCGGCAGGTTGGCCGACGAGGCCAGCGGGCCGACTCCGGCCGCCGCGCCGCAGGTGGCACCGCCGGTGGCCGCGCCGCAGGTCCAGGTCACGCCGGCCAGCGAGGCCGCCGGGTCGGTGACGCCCACGCCGTTGGCCGCGTCGGGGCCCGCATTCGCCACGACCACGGTGTAGGTCACGACGGCACCGGTGGTGGCGCTGGTCTGGTTGTCGGTCTTGGTGACCGACACGTCGGCCGTCGGCGAACGCACGGTGACGACCGCCTCGCCCGCGCTCGACAGCTCGCCGTCGCTGGCGAGCAGCTGCACCACGTAGCGACCGGGCTGCGAGAACAACACGTTGAACGGCACGCCCGTCGTGGACGGCGCGGGCGGCAGGGCCGCCCCGCCGGCCGGGCCGGACAGCGACCAGGCCGAGGTCACGGCGCCCGGAGACACCGGCCGGCCGTCGTCGGTGGCGCTGCCGCTGATCGCCACGCTGGTGCCGGCCAGCACGCTGCCCGAGGGCGTGGCGTTCACGGTGACGACCGGCGCACGGTTCAGCGTGGCCGGGTCCTGCTGGGTGACGGCCAGGCGCGCGACCTGGCCCCCGATGGCGCCGCCGTTGCCGCTGTCGGCACCGCCGCGGCGGTCGAACACCACGCCCGCCGTGCGCGTGCTGCCTATGGGGTCCGTCGTGGCGTTCTGCATCAGCGCGTCGGTCGTCTTGCCGGCCGGCAGCAGCACGGTGGCCTGCTCGCGGGGCGCGGCATAGGGATGCCCGTCCTCGGTCAGCAGGCGCCACGTGCCGTTGTTGAGCATCAGCGTGCGCGACTGCAGGCCGGCGTTAGCGATGCGAAGCACCATGCGCCCGCCGGCGGGCACGCTGATGCCGATGTCGGACGCCGCCACGTTCGCGCTGTCGAACGGCCGGCCGTTGATGAGGAAGTAGCGCGGCGCGTAGGCGAAGGTCGAGTTGCCGCCGGCGCGCCACTGGGTCTGGCTGCCCTCGGTGCCCAGGGTGGCCGCGATGCGGGCGTGCTGGACCGGATCCACCTCGGACAGCACGACGGCGGCGTCGGCGTCGAAGCCGGCGTTGGCATCGCTGGCCGCGGCCACGTACAGGCGGCGCGCGGTCAGGTCCAGCGGCGGCGCGTCCAGCCGCAGCATCGCGTGCAGGCCCATCTGGACCTGTGCCTGGGGATGCGTTCCGCTCTGCAGCAGGAAGCTGCCGGGCCGCAGGTTGGTGAACGTGTAGGTGCGCGACGCCCCCGCGTCGGTCTCGCCCGTGAACGACCGGACGCGGCAGGCCAGCCGGTCGGCCAGCGTCGCGGCGGTGGCCGGATCGCAGGAAGCGCCGACCAGGTCGACGGCCATCACCGGATCTCCACCGTCGGACGGCAGGGCCTGGCCGGCGATCACCAGCGAGGTCGGCACCGTGAGGCGGTTGACCAGGGTCACGCTCAGCGTGCTGTCGCCGGCCGGCATCGAGATCACCGGCGCCGCGGCGCTGGGCCGGGGCGCACTGACGGCGCTGCACGACGCGGCGTCGGTCACCACGCGGTAGCCCCACATCGGCACGGCGGGCGAGCCCGGCAGGTCCACCGTGTAGGGCTCGGCACACAGCGTCACCGACGCCGCGCTGGCCGGCACGGCCACCAGCGCCAGCAGTGCGGCTGCCCCGACCCGACTCCATGCGGGATGGAGGCCACCCAAGTTGACTGCGCTCTTCATGATCGCTCCCTGCTGCCGTTCAAGGCTGTCCGGCTTCGATGACCACCCCAGGCGGCTCGATCACCATCATGGTCATCATTCCTCCGGGGAAGATGCCGCCGTTGACCACTTCGCGCTCGTTGTGCGAGTGAAACATGTGGAAGAAGGCCCCGGTGGTGTTGGCCGCGCCGGCCCCCACGGGGCGGATGCCGAAGTCGCCGAGGTACGGGCTACCGCTGTAGAACTCGCCGTAGGCCAGCTCGAATTCCGACGGCAGCTTCACCGGGATCGGCCGGCCGATGTCGCTGGCGAGCTGGTGCCGCTGCGCCGGCGTGTGGGTGCAGTAGTCCGGTGCCGAGGGCACCGCCTGCGTCGGATTGCACAGCTTGCCGTACACGTCCCAGCCCAGGCCCGCGCCGGTCCAGGTCCAGATGGCGTCGTAGGTCTGTCCGGGCACGACCTGGATCGTGTAGTCGCTGAAGGCCAGGTCCGGCCCGGACGCCGCGGTCGAGGCCAGCATGCGGCCGTCGCGGGCGATCGCCCACGAGTTGTTGCCGTGGTGGTGCATCGGGTGCAGGTCCGTGCCGGCACCGATCATGCGCAGCAGCATCTTCTCGCCCGGATGCAGGCGCGGCAGGGTGTTGTACGGCTGGTGCGGCAGTTCGTCGGCGAAGTTGCGCCCGAACACGTCGGGCGACGTGCGCCCGTTGAGCGTCCAGTACTTCGGGAAGCGCCGCGACATGTCGGCGCTGAAAACGCACTGGGCCGCCGGCGTGGCCGCGGTCAGGCAGGCGGCGCCCGATGCGCGAGCGGCCATCACCTGCTCGTCGATGGCCGCGTGGATGTCCGAGTCGATGTCGGCCACGACGAACAGGGTCTCGCGGTCGTAGGCCGTGCCGACGTGGTTGTAGGCCCAGCGGCTGCCGGACGGATTGCCGCTCGGGTAGACGATCAGCGCGCCGACCAGGCCCATTTCCACCTGCAACGCCGGCTGCGTGCCGCTCTGGTACAGGTAGGTGCCCGGCTGGGCCGCGACGAAGCTGTAGGTGACGGTCTCGCCCGGTCCTGCCTCCTGGGCCATCAGGCCGGCCGCGCCGCCGCTCGCGGTCACCGCGCCCTGCCCCGGAAACACGATCGACGTGCGCGTGGGCAGGTTGTTGGTGAAGGTGATGGTGACCGTCTCGCCCTGGTTGACCAGCAGCGTCGGGCCGCTGATCTGCATCCGGCCGGTGCCGCCCGAGGCGGTGGTGGCGCCGTAGCCCCAGGAGTAGACCTGCACGCCGTCGGCCATGCTGATGTGGCCCTCGCCCGCGAACAGGTCGAAGCCGCGGCTGGTGCCGGCCAGGGTGCCGCCGGCCCCCACGATGGCGGCCTGGGCCTGCAGCCCGGCGAGCGCCACCGCGGCCGTGAGCAGCCAGCGCCCGGCGGATCGGATCATGTGAAGCGGCCTCGTCATGTGTGTCCTCCCGGTCGTTCGCGTCACTGCAGCACGATGGTGGTCATCAGGCCACCGCGGTCCTCGCCTTCCCCGTTGCTGAGGTAGTTGAGGTTCGTCGTGTACAGGTAGTAGGTGCCGCGCGACAGGCCGCGCGTGTCGATGAGCAGGTCGACGCCGTCGCCGCCGCCCAGGGTGACCGACGCCGTGCCGTGCGCCCAGCGGGCGCCGGAGGCCTTCCACTGCGATGCCGATCCGCCCAGGTTGTCAGGGCCGGCGGCGAGCTGGGCGCCGCGTCCGACCACCTGCATCGGCAGGCCGAGCGCCGTCACCGTGAAGTAGGAGTCGATCGAGCCGTTGGTCACCCGCAGCAGCACGCGGTCGCCGACATTGGCGCGCACGACCGAGTGGATCAGCTGCGACACCTCGGGCGCGTCGGCGGGGACCGGCATGTCGCCCACGCTTTCCAGCGTGGTCATCGGATAGCCGCGGCCGTTGAGCTGGGCGTAGTTGCCCTTGAGCTCCAGGAACGGCAGGGGCTGGACGGCTTCGTGGAGCTGGTGGAAGTTGGAGTCCACCGCGCCGAGCTGCAGCGAGAACTGGCGGTCGTAGCCGGTGGCGCCGTCGCCGTCGTTGTAGGCGAAGCTGGTGAAGGTCTTGCCGGCGTGCGTGCGCGGCGTGCCGTCCTGGCGCGGCTTCACGTTGAGCATGCCGATCATGCCCATCTCCATGTGCTCGGTGGCCTCCACGTGGCAGTGCCAGAGGTAGGTGCCGGGGTCGTTGACCTTGTAGTAGTAGGTGAAGGTCGATCCCATCTGCACCGTGGCCGACGCCTGCGGCACGCCGTCGAAGATGGCTGACGCGTTCGGGTAGCCGTGCCAGTGGATGGAGTGCTGGTCGAACAGGTCGGGCCGGAAGATCATGCCGACGTTGGTCAGCGACATCCACACCTCGTCGCCTTCGCGGAAGCTCACCGTCGGCGACGGGAACTTCGCGGCGGCGGTGCCGTTGATCATCACCTGCTCGTCGACGCCCCTCGCCTCGGCGAAGCCGAAGCCGTAGACGCGCGTGCCGTCGCCCAGGATCTGCCAGCCGTCGCCGGCCACCACGTGCAGGCACACCTGGCGGTGGGCGTCGGCACCGGCGCCCACGGTGCGGTAGTGCAGCGTCAGGCCGCTCGGACCGTCGGGCTGCTCGTGGGTGATGCCCGGGCCGTTGATGTCGAACGGGCACTGCGGGTAGACGCCGGCCAGGGCCGCCGGCACCGCGAAGATGCCGGCGAGGACCGCGAAGAGCTTGTTGAACTTCATGGGAGTCTCCTAGCTGCCTGCGTTCATTGCGCCAGCGCGCCACGCACGAAATTGCTTCCCAGGCGCACCGCACCGTTGCGGTCGACGGCCAGCCTCGGCCAGCGCGTCGTCACCGTGGCCAGGCCGCCACCGAAGTGGCCGGTGACCGCGGCGGCGACGGGCGTCGGGTTGTAGGTGCCGAAGTCGACCCACGCACCGCCGGTCACCGCGCCCCGGGTCAGGGGACCGAAGCGCACGTCGATGAAGTTGCCGCCCTCGTCGAACGCGGCGGCGGTCGTCGCCACCGTGGGCTCCTGCACTTCGAGGACCGGCGCGCCCGTCGGCACCGACTGCTCGAGCGCGAGCACCAGCTGCCGCAGCGCGTTGTTGGCGCCCAGCGCATAGGCACTTCCGAAGTCGATGCCCGGCAGCGACGCGTCGCCGGCCACGTTGCCCGCCCCGCCCGAGGTGCCGTCCCCGCCGTTGAGCGCGGAGAACACCGAGTAGGACGTGGTGGGCGTGCGCAGTGCGGCGGGCGCGGCCGCCGGCACGAACAGCGCGGCCACGTCGTTGCCGGAGCGGCTGGACAGGCCCGGGCCCTGCAGGCCGAAGCACGGGCTGCCGTTGGCGGTGTTGTAGGAACAGGTGGTCTGGTCGATGCCGTAGTTGATGCGCCAGTTGAAGCTGCGGTTGCCCAGCACCACGCTGTTGACGATGGCGGCGTCGGAGAACCAGCGCGCCTTGCCGGCAGCGGCCTGCTGACCCGGCGTGAAGCTGGCCAGGCGGGCCAGCAGGCCGCCCGAGTGGCCGTACTCCGTGATGCCCGCGCCGTCCTGAAGCACCGACTCCGAAATCACGCTGCAGCCGGGAGCCCCCAGCCCCTGGGCGCAGTTGTTCGCCTGGGTCGGGTTGGTCAGGCCCTGGAAGGCCCGTGCCGCCGTGGCGTAGCTGTCGTTCATCGCCACCGTGTTGTTGACGATGTTGACGTTGGCCGCGTCCTGCAGCGAGATGCCCCCGCCCGTCACGCCGGCGGCGTTGTTGACGATCAGGTTGTTGAGGATGTCGACGCGGTTCCAGTTGGCGCGGTTGCCGTTGTTCACGTCGCCCGAGCCGTTGACGCCCACCAGCGCGATGCCGCCGCCGTCGCCGGCACCGGCCAAGTTGCCCTGGAAGGTGTTGTTGATCACCGTCAGGCTGCCCGTGCCGAGCGCGATGCCCGTGCCCGCCGGGTCGACGATGCCGATGACCGCCAGGCCGCCGCCCTGCACCGACTTCGCCTGGTTGAACGACTGGTTGAAGCGGAACTGGTTGTTGGAGACCGTGCTCTCGTAGCGCACCTGGTTGAGCTGGGCGCCCGCGATAGTGCGGTTGTCCTGGTCCACCAGCCTCGCCTGCGCCGCCGCGTTGGCGGTGAAGGTGTAGGCGCTGCTGTTGCCGTAGTGGGCCATGCCGCCGCCGTCGCCGGTGGAGAAGTTGCCCGCGATGTAGTTGTCCGCCACGCGGTAGCCGCGCGCACCGGTGTAGATCGAGATGCCGCCGCCACCGCCCTCGACCTCGCCAGCGGTGTTGCCGTTCTTGAGGATCTCGTTGTGGTGGATGTTCACCAGCACGTTGTTGGCGTCCACCGGCAGGTCAGCCTGCTCCAGGCCGGCGTGGCCGATGCGGATGCCGCCGTTGTAGAGGCCCTGGTTGCCGGTGATGCGGTTGTTCGAGATCTGCAGCTGCACCGCATTGCCGTTGGCCACGATGCCGCCGCCGGTGTCGGCGCCGGTCACGGTGAAGCCGTCGATCTGCAGGGCGCGCACCGGCGTGTCGGCGTTGGTGGCGTTGCCCGGCGTCGGGTCGACGTAGAAGGCGCCGTTGGCCAGGCGCGCGGCGTTGCCCGCCAGCGGACGCTGCAGCACGAAGAACCCGGCCGACTCCTCCGTGGCGAACAGGGGCGGCGCGTTGTCCACGGTGTCGCCCGTCAGGCAGGCGTCCAAGTTGGCCGGCACCGCCTGGCCCGGCAGCAGCGCCGCGGCCATGCCCTGGTTCAGCACCAGGTCACAGACCTTGCCACGCCAGGCGGCCAGGCGCACCGAGTCCGCGCCGGTGGAGCCGTTGACGATCACGGCCGGCGCGCCGTAGCCCTGGACGCGCACGCGCTTCCACAGGATCGGCGACTCCTCGTAGAGGCCGGGCGCCACGGTGATCAGATCGCCGTCCACGGTGGAAGGCGCGTCGATCGCGGCCTGGATGCTCGCGAAGTCGTAGCCGGCGCCCTGGCCGACGGTGATCGGCCGGGTGCGGCCGGCGGCCATGTTGACCGTGCCGGCGTGCAGGGTGACACCGCGCACGCTGCGCCGGCCGTTGGCCGCCACCACCTCGACCGTGCCGCTCACGCCGGCCGGCACGTTGACGCTGATCACGTCGTCGGCCCAGGTGACGTTGCCCGCGGGCACCGGCGTGCCGCCGATGATGACCTGGCCCGCGGCCGTGCCGAAGCCGTAGTTGCGCGTGATCAGCTTGGGCGCGGCATTGACGCCCGGCGTGCCGAGGTCGTTCTGGTCGTACAGCGGATTGCTGACCCGGGTCGCGCCCATCGACATGATTCGGACGGCGCCGCCGGTGGCCGGCACCCACGGACCGACATCGCTGCCGGCGACCTGGCCGCTGACCATTCTGATGCCCGGCGTGCCGTCAGGCTGCTCGGTGTCCAGCGCGAACTGCGACGGGCCGGCAAAGGCCGCGATCGGCAGCACCGGCGTGTCGAGGTAGGTCGTCTTGCCCGGCAGGTACTGGAACGTGTAGCAGTACTGCGTGTACTGCGGGTTGTAGTGCGGGTCGAGCACCTGGGCGCCCGTCACCGGGTCCTTCATGGTCGGCGAGTTCAGGCACACGTTCACCATGTTCGGTGCCACGCCGGACGGCATCGGCACGTTGAAGGCGAACGTCGACGGAACCAGCGCGTTGTAGGTGCCGTAACGGTCCGAGTAGACGCGGTTGATCTCGTTGCCCGCGTAGTCGCGGATGGAGATCGGCATGAACGGCGGCGCGTACTTCTCGCCGAAGCTCGGGGCGTACGGGTCGAACTCGTTGGCCAGGTCGTCGAGGATCATCCCCACGATGTGGCCCGCCACCGGCGTCTTGGTGAACATGTGGAAGTCGGCGAAGGGGTTCATCCCCGGTGCCACGACCACCAGCTTCTTGTTGCAGTAGGGGCGACGCACGTAGTTGCCGCCGCCCAGGTCCAGGTCGCGGAAGCGCGAGGGGATCTCGACGCCTTCGAACAGCGTCAGGAACTGCGGCACCAGGTTCGGCGTCGTGCCGTTGAAGTACGGCAGGCCGTTGTCGTCCAGGGCTTCGTCGCGCGAGCCCAGGCACTCGGCCGGGTTGGCCAGCGTGCCGGGCACCAGCAGGTCGCCGAAGTCGACGTTCTTGTCCTCTTCCTTCTGGTGCTCGTAGCCATACGGGGCCACGCCTTCGACCATGTAGCGGCCGGGCGGCAGCGGCACGGGATCCGTGCTGCCGGCACGCGCCGGGTTGGTGTCGGGCACGCAGGTGCCGTCGGCGGCGACGCCGGCCGGGCAGAAGTCGACGAAGCCGAAGCCGCCGTCGAAGACGCCGTCACGCACCTGGTTCCAGATGCGCATGCCGTCATAGCAGCGGCTCTGGCCGGCACCGGTGGCCAGGCTGTGGCCGGCGCGGTCCTGGTAGGGGTTCGGATCGACGCAGTTCTCGGGCTGGGCGTTGTCGAAGCTGTCGGTGGAGGCGATCTGCACCGCGTGGGCGCGGCCTGCCGCCGAGGGCGCGACGACGCTGCCGTCGGGCGCCACCACGCGGTTCATGGTGTCCAGGCGATAGAGCCGGATCTCCACGTTCGGGATGCCGGGCTCGTTGTTCTCCGGCGTGGCGAACTTGGGGTCGTACTCGGCCCGGGTCGACGCGTAGTGGACGACGCCGGTGATGCCGCCGTGATCGTTGGCGTTGGCGGCGTTGTATTCGCTCTTGCCCCAGTGGATGACGTTGGTCTGGCCCAGGAAGCCCTGGAAGTTCTGCAGCAGGTTGGCCGAGCTGGGCGCCACGGGGTTGCCCGCGGCGTCCTTGCCGCCGAACACGCGCCAGCGCTCGCCGCCGTTGTCCGGCTGCGGCTGCGGCGTCAGCGTGCGGTCCGGCCACAGGCCCGGATACGTCGGGTGGGCCGCCGCCACCTCGCCGCCGTCGTCGGGGACGATGGTCGCGCCGGTGGCCTTGAAGCGGGTGAAGTCGGTCTCGGCGACGAGCCAGTTGAAGAACGGGAACACCTCGGCAAACTGGTAGTTGCCTTCGTCGTCGGTGACGGTGGAGTTGTAGATCGACCCATCGCGGAAACGGATGTTCACCACCGACTGGGGAATGCCGGGCTTGGCCGCGCCGGTCACCGAGTCGTACGGGAAGCCCGTGCCCTCGCGGTCGTAGAACACCTTGCCCTGCAGGTTGCTGAACCAGCTGAACACCGGCACGTTGCCCAGGTCCAGGTCGCCGCCCGCCGCGGGCATGACGAACTCGAAGTTGGCGATGACGTTGTCCAGCGGCTCGTCCCACACGGCGAGCTGGTAGCGCTGGCCCGGCCGCAGGCCGGCGATCGTGAACTGCCCCTCCTCGCCCGACACGTCGCTGCACGAGTTGGCGTGCAGCGTGCGGCCGAGGCCGACGCCGGTCGCGACTTCGTTGAGGCCGACCCAGCACGCCGACATCGGCGCGCCGTGATAGAAGCGGATGCCCGGCGGGCGCGACATGTGGGTGTTGACCACCTTGCCGCGCACGGTCGACGGGCCGTTCAGGCCGGTCGCCGACGTGTCGTGGAAGCGCCGCACGAAGCCGTGCCACACATGGTGTCCCGGCGGGCCGAATTCCTTGAAGAAGGTCGGCTCACCCGACTTCACCCAGGCGTCGACGCCCCAGGTGCCCTCGATCGTGGTCGTCTGGTGCCACTTCGACTGGTCCTGGCCGCTGATCGCCGGGGCGATCTCGAAGCCGTTGTCCCACACCACCTGGTCGGGCCGGGTGCGCTGGGCCTCGGTGCGGACCCAGATCGGCACGTTGGTGGCGTTGCCCGCGGCGTCCGCGAAGTTGCAGCGCGCCACGCTCGGCATCTCGGGCGGCGCGATGGAGAAGATCGTGTACTTGGCTGGCGACAGGTTCTTGATCCGGATCACGCCGTTGCGGTCGGTCCAGAGCTGGTTGGCGCCCATGCGCGAGACGATCGGACCGTCCGGGCCCACGCCGGAATACTCGGTGCCGAGCGGATTGCCGAAGGTGTCCGTGGCGACCCGGCCACCGGAGGCACCGTAGGTCCCGCCGGCCTCGAACACCTGCACCTCCCAGCCGCACAGCGGCGACTCCTGCACGCCCGGGGCGTCGGCCGCGCCGTTGATGGGGTTGTTGTCCTCGAACACGAAGACGGAGATCTGCGCGGTCTTGAAGGGCAGCGGGTTGACCGGCACCACCACGTCGGGCCAGGCACCGGACACGGGACGCAGCGGCAGGCCGTTCATCGTGTAGCCGGTGGCCGACACGCCGAAGGACGCGTTGTCGGGCATCACCGACACGTAGTAGCGCTTGGTCGAGTCCGGCGGCGTGAAGCTCACGATCCCCGAGGCGTTGCTGTGGCCGACCTGCACCACGCGCGTGTGGCTGCGGTGGAAGGCCAGCGCCAGGGTCGGGTCGCCGTTGAGCCCGGTCTGGTCGGGCACCACGTCCAGGGTGGCGTCCTCCTCGATGGTGTAGCGGTAGGCGTTGACGAACACGCCGTCCGTTCCGCGTACCCGGATGTCCAGCGCCTGGGCCGATCCCGCGCCGAAGCACAGCACCAGCAAGAGCCCGCGGACCAGCCCGGAGCGGCCCTTGCATACGGCAAGGTCGCGAACACAGCAAAGCATCGATGCAAACATGGCTTCCCCTTGGGTCATCGGTCGCCCCTGACGGCGACGCGGCCTCCTTGACCACGGGGTCCAATCTATTCAGCGGCGGCGGGCGGGCGTTCTGGGCGGCACCCGACACTTCGAGTAGGGAGCGTCCCCATATCCCCACGGCCGGGGGGGGCCTTGCGGCCCCATGCCCACGGGGCAAATTACCGGTCCTTAAGGAGCGGCTCAGCCAAGGCGGCTACAAACGGTGCCAGCATCGGCAGTGACCACGCGGACTGTCGGACCCCGTTCACGAACCCGGCCCAGCCTGCCTCCTGCCGCCATGCGCCTTCTGATGGTCGAAGACGACGAACTGTTCGGCATCGCCCTCAAGAAGGCGCTCGGGCGCGAGGGCTGGGCGGTGGACTGGGTGCGACTGGGCCGCGATCTGGAGCCCGCCATGCGCAGTGCCGAGTTCGACTGCATCCTGATGGACCTGAACCTGCCGGACCTCTCCGGCGAGGCGGCGCTGGCCGCGGTGAGGGCACGCACGCCCGGGCAGTCGGTGATCGTGATCACCGCCCGCGGCGGCATCATGGACCGCATCCGGCTGCTCGACCTGGGCGCCGACGACTACGTGACCAAGCCGGTCGACCTGGACGAAGTGGCCGCGCGGGTGCGGGCCGTGACGCGCCGGGCGCACAGCTCGCAGGCGGCCGCCGAACTGGTGCACGGCCCGCTGCACCTGCACACCGATCGCCGCACCGCCACGTGGCACGGCAACATCGTGCCGCTGACCAACAAGGAGTTCTGGCTGCTGGAGATCCTGGTGCGGCGCAAGTCCCAGGTGCATTCCAGGACGCGCCTGGAGGAGACGCTGTACGGCTGGGGCGAGGAGACGTCGTCTAACACGATCGAGGTCTACGTCCACTACCTGCGGCGCAAGTTCCATCGCAACCTGATCCGCACCATCCGCGGCTCGGGCTACCAGATCGGGCCGGAGGACGCCTACGATGAATGACGCGGCTCGCACCTGGTCCCTGCGCCGACGCATCCTGATGATCGCGTCGTTGGCGTCGCTGGCCACGCTGCTGCTGGGCGGCGCCGCGATGTACATGGCGGCGCGCACCGAGGACGAGGCCCTGCTGGACACCCGCCTGGCCGACTTGGCGCGAACGATCCTGTCGTTCTCCGAGCACGAGATCGGCGAGATCCTGGCCGAGGGACGGTCGGAGATGATCCACGTCGAAACCGCCGCCACGCTCGGCGATCGGTATCACTACCAGATCTGGGCGTTCCCGTCGGGCACGCAGCTGCTGCGCAGCCACAACACGTCCGCCACGAAGCCGATGGCGCCCTTGCAGGCCGTCGGCTTCAGCAACGCGATGATCGCCAGCGAGGACCACCGCGTCTACTCGCTGAGGAGCCACAAGGGGGACATGGTGATCCAGGTGGCCGAGTGCCTCGACGAGCGCGAATCGGCCGTCGGCACCGTCAGCTTCTACTTCCTGCTGTTCCTGCTGGTGCCCTTCTCGCTGATAGGCTTCGTGACCTGGTGGCAGCTCAACCGGTCGCTGCGCTCCATCGACGGGTCGGCGGCCGAACTGGCGCGGCGCAGCCCGATCGACCTGTCCCCCCTGCAGGCCGCGGACCCGCCCCAGGAGCTGCGCCCGATGATCGACGGGATCAACGGCCTGATGCACCGCATCCGCGAGGCGATGTCGCTGGAACGCGGCTTCACGGCCGTGGCCGCGCATGAACTGCGGTCGCCGCTGGCCGGGCTGCGGGCCCAGGCCCAGATCGCGTCCATGTCCGGCACCGAGGCCGAGCGCAACGAGGCGCTGGCGGCGGTGATGGCCGGCGTCGATCGTTGCGCGCACATGCTGGAACAGCTGCTCGATCTGACGCGGGTCGAGTCGCAGGCCGGCCGGACGGCCGGCCGGCCGTTCGGCACGGTGAGCCTCGAGCGCGCGCTGCAGCATGCGTTGGCGGACCTGAACGCCGAGATCCACCGCCGCCAGGTCGCGCTGTCGGTCCGACTGCAGGTCGACGAGGTCGACGCCATGGAATGGGGCCTGGTCCTGCTGCTGCGCAACCTGGTCAGCAATGCCGTCCGGCACACGCCCCGCGGCGCCATGGTCGTGGTCGAGTCGTGCCGCGAAGGCGACTCCGTCTGCCTGACTGTCGACGACTCGGGCACCGGCATCGCGCCCGAGGACCGCCAGCGCGTGTTCGAACGCTTCGAGCGCCTGGGGCGCAACGACGCCCAGGGCGTCGGCCTGGGCATGGCGATCGTCCGGTCGGTGGTGGAATCCCACATGGCGACCATCCACCTGCTCGACTCGCACCTGGGCGGGTTGCGCGTCAAGGTGCTGTTCGCGCCCGCGCCCCGGCCGCAGCCGCACCCCCCGTTACATGTCGAGTTAAGCGCGGCTAAATGAGGCGCCGGCAGACTGCCGGCCATGCTGAACCCGATCCGGGCCGCGACATCGCGCCCTCACCTTCTCGACGACGACGTCGATCCCGCCGGACCGGCCTGGGCCCATGCGTCCGGCTGGGAACTGCGCACGGCGCGCCTGCGCCGCGTGTCCTGCGTCGTGCTCTCCAGCAACCAGGCGCCTTTGCTGGTCGAGATGATGCCGCGGCTGAGCGACCTGCTCACGGAGTTCGGTTACCCGTGGGAGGTCGTCGTCGTCGACGTGGAGAGCCTGGACGACACGGCACGCGTCCTGTCGCCCTGGCTGGACGTGCCGGGATTCAGGCTCGTGAGCATCCCGCGCGCGTTCAACCGCCTGCACGGCCTGGCCCAGGGCCTGGCCGAAGCGCGCGGCGACGCGGTCGTCACCTGCACGCCCGGCGACCGCCGCTGGGCCAGCGCGATCCCGCAATTGCTTCTGCAATGGGAGTCGGGGTCGAAGCTCATCTGCCCGGCGTCGTCCCGGCACGCCGACCCGCAACCCGAACGCGACGTCGACACCGGTTCGCTCCCCGCGGCCCTGTCACGCCTGGCCCTGCTGGACCGCCAGGTGATCGAACGACTTCGCATTTCGACCTGACGCGCCGGAGGCCAGGCCCCGCGACCTGCCCCGCGTCTCGCCGCGGCCCGCCGCAAGGTCGGCGGCGTCGACCTCGGCGCGCACCGGCTCGCCGTCCAGTTCCACCCACAGGGCCACGAGCGAGTCCACGGCGTGTGCGGCGGCACCGGCCTGCCCCGTCGCCAGCTCGCGCTGGCAGGACATCAGCTCGTCGAGGCAGGCCTTGAACGCGTGCCGCTGGCGGCGGCTCAGGCTGGCGTCGGCCCGTCGGGCGTCCAGGTCCATCCGCGCCAGTTCGACCACGGCGGCATGGGTTGCGAAGACGGTGGCCGCGTCGGCCCCGCTGCGCACTTCGCGAAGAAACCGCGCCGCCAGTCGGCAGAGCATCGACGATTCCGGGTGGCGTGACCGACGCATCGACGGCGCACGCGACCACCAGGCAACAGGTTCGAAGGGATCCATGATTCGATCTCCGGAAGACCGGCCCGGGGGCCGGTGACACATCGCGGCGCCGCCTCGTCGGCAGCGCCCCCGTGGGGACTTCAGGAGATTCGAGGCGGGCCGCGCGACGGTGGCGTGCGGCCTTCGCGCGAGGCGGGTGGGCGGGCCCCCGACTCGCCGAAAGGGTCCGGGGCCTGCGCAGGCGGCGTCCAGACGGCACCACTCGACGCCGGCAGCCCGGGCGGACTGCCCTGCACGGAGCAGTAGTCGCAGTGCTTGCCGGGCAGCGCCGGCGTTTCGGGCTGGCCGGGCGCCGACGAGGCGCGCAAACTCCGGTCGCCCGAGCCACAGACATCGGCGCTCCCCCACGGCACCGCGGCGTCGGCGGCCGCCAGCGCGTGCGACACCGACGGCGCGATGGCCGCAAACAGCACGGCCAGCGCGCACAGCCACGACGCGACCCGGCGAGTGCGGCGAACGGTGCGCATGGCCAGATCGCGCCTGGGCTTCCTAGTGCTTGTGCGCGCCCTTGGCGTCGCCCAGCGGCCGGACCTTGGCCTTGATCTCGAGCGACTCCTTCTTGCCGTCCTTGCCTTCGATGACCAGCGTCACCGGCACGGTGTCGCCGTCCTTCATCTGCTGCTTCAGGTCCATCAGCATGACGTGGTAGCCGCCCGGCTTGAGTTCGACGGACTTGCCGGCAGGAAGGTCCAGGCCGGGGACGGCGCGCATCTTCATCACGTTGCCGTCCATCGCCATTTCGTGGATCTCCACCACGCCGGCCGCCGGCGAGCTGGCCGACACCAGGCGGCCGCCGCTCTTGGACGTGATGCTGGCGAACATGCCGGTGGCCTTCTGCTGCGCCACGGTGCCGCGGATCCACGGCTCGGTCACGGTAGTCTGGGCCAGCGCGGCCAGGCTGAGGCAGGACGCCGCGATGCCGACGGCCAGTTTGCTTGCGATGCTCATGGGAACTCTCCTTCAGGGGGTTGGCGAAAAATCAATGCTTGTGGGTGGGAGGATGCGCGCCCGACGCGTCCATGCGCATCAGGCCGTCGAACGTGGAAAAGCGGGCACGGTGCGCCGCCGACAGACGGGCCTCGGCCGCAGCCAGCTGACGCGCCAGCGTTTCCGCGGCGGCGCCCTTGACGCCGGCCTCGCGCAGGACCTTGGCGTCCTTCAGGCCGTCGCCGCCGCACAGCGCGATCTGCCAGCCGTGAGCCGTGCGGAACAGCAGCGCGCGGCCGCCACGCTCGCCCTGGGACCAGCCGGCCAGGGCGGCGTTGCCCGACACGACCACCGGGTCCACGGTCAGCCGGGCTTCGGGCCGGTCGAACTGAGACATCAGCACCTGGCTGACACCGGCGCGGTCGGACGTCGACAAGTCGGCGGCCTGCGGGGTCGTCAGGGCAAACAGCGACAGCGCGCCCGCCAGCAGGGCGGCCTGGGGCATCTTCGACAGGATCAGCATGATGGAATCCTTTGCGATCACAGGCCGAGCTGGACGCCGATCTGCCCGGACCGCCCAGGCATCGGATAACCGGGGCGGTACCCGTAACGCCGATCGCCGACATTCTCCAGCGCCACGAACACTTCGCCACGCGGCCCGAGAACGTTCAGCGCATGGGACGCGCGCAGGTTGACGACGCCAAAGCCCCCCACCTCGGCGGTGTTGGGGGCGCCGTCGGCACGGGCCCGGTTCAGCACGAACATGCGGCTCTGGGCCTGCGCGTCGGCGCTGACGCGCCAGGCACCGTCGCGCCAGGTGACGCCCGCGGCCATTGCGCGCCGCGGCGCATACGGCAGGTCGTCCAGGGACGGATCGATCAGCGTGGCGCCGACGAAGCTGCTCCACGCCGGGCTCCACTGCTGCTGCCAGCTCAGTTCACTGCCCCGCACCCGGTAGCGGCCCAGGTTCGTGATGCTCGGCAGCGCCACCGCGGGCGGGAACGCGAAGACATACCGGTTGGCCAGCCGGTCGTCGAACACCGACACGTCGATGTGCGTGCCCTTCGCAGGCGACCAGCTCGCCCCCAGTTCCACATGGTCCATGCGCTCGGGCTCCAGGTCGCGCCAGCTGTCGGGCGCGCCGGCCAGCGGCGGCACGATGGCGTTGAGCAGCGCGGCGTCCAGGCCCGGATGGTTCAGCCCGCGCGCGGCGTTCACGCGCAACGCCAGCGTGTCACCCTGCGCCAGCACCAGCCCCGCGTGCGGCGCCGTGTGATTGCCATAGACGCTGTGCCGGTAGCCGCGCAGCCCGGCCGACGGCGTGATCGTCCACCCCCCCGCCAAGCCCATCGTATGGGCCAGCGCGACGTGTGGCGACACCAGGCGCATCGTCACGCCGTCGAACGCCGTGAAGCCGTTGAAGGCGACGCTGCCCTTCATCCGGTCCACGTCGAGCCCGGCCGTCAGCTCGCCGCCGGCCCAGGGCACCAGCGACTCGCGCCAGCGCAGGCCCGACAGGCCGAAGGTGCTGTGCACCACGGCGGCCGTCGGGTTGTCCCAGTGGCCGACGCCGCGGTTGTCGTAGACCTGCAGCCGGCCGCGCCAGTTGCCGTGCTCGTGCGCCACGCTCACGGCGGCCAGCGTGCCGCGGGTGGCGAAGGTGCCGGTGCGGCTGGCGGGGTCGCCTTCGATGCCGGGATCGCTGACGCGGTTGTCGGCGTGCAGCACCAGCGCGCCCACGCTCCAGCCGGGCACGAGGCCCACCGAGCCGCTGGCCATCACGTTGTCGAGCGCGCCGTCGGCCGACGGCCGGTGTCCGTCGGACCTCGCATGGCCCTGAGCGATCGACATCTGCGCGTCACCCGCGCGCCAGGTCAGGTCGGCCTGTTCCACCACCGTGGAAAAGCTGCCGGCCGACAGGCGCAGGTTGGCCGCCAGGCCGGGCTGTCGCGCGCGCCGCGGCGTCAGGTCGATGGCGGCGAAGGTGTTGCCGAAGGCCTGCGGCTGCGGCCCCTTGTGCACCGAGATGCGTTCCATGCCGCCCACGGGAAGCAGGTCCAGCAGCGCGTGGTTCCACACCCCCATGTAGAACGGGATGCCGTCGACGTAGGTCTTGACCTCGCTGCCCGGGCGACTGGCCCCGAGGCCGCGCACGTTCACCGCGCCGCCCTCGTCGCCACCGAACGAGCCGACCGGGTTGAAGCGCGACACCGTCACGCCCGGCGTGCGACGCAGGGCCGACGACAGGTCGGTGGCGTTGAGGTCGCGCACCTGCTGCTCGCCCACCTGCGTGGTCAGGCTGCCAAAGGCGTCGACGCGCTGGGCCTCGATCACGGGCGTCCCGATGATCTCGATGCGCGTGGGAGCGGGGGTCTGTGCCACGGCGTTCGTGCATACCGCCGCGATGGACATCATGCAGAAGCTGCGGGTCAGGGACGTTCGACGCCTCGCAGTCTTTGTGTCGTGAGTCTTGAGGAGCAGGGCCCAGCAGGTGGCGCCGATGCCGACAGGCGTCATGACACGCATGACGCGTTCGATGGTTTTCAAGTGCGATCTCCTGAT
>WBZX01000540.1_pt1 | contig 33894 bp, 35 predicted proteins | sample 5204211 | NCBI WGS metagenome assembly WBZX01 (sample SAMN12344362, study PRJNA552823) | activated sludge metagenome | biome: Activated sludge suspended growth; feature: Nitrification reactor; material: Wastewater; isolation source: activated sludge from nitrification reactor of wastewater...
GGCGGCGTCCCCCGTGACAACCCGGTTGCCTCTGCCTGGCTGGCAGCGGACGATGGCTTTGTTTCGCACAGCCTTTCGCTCGTGCATCCACGGAGCCATTCCATGCCGATTCTTCGTTCCCTGACCCTGCGTCCCGCAGGCCTTGTCGCCCTGTCCGGGCTGGTCGCCTGCAGTGCGCTGTATCCGGCGTCGGCCGATGAGGGCGACGCGCCTCATCATGACGCCCGCGTCGGCAAGGGCCACAAGCCGGTGGTCACGCCGCCACTGGCGTCGGGCGCGGCTTACCGCAAGGGTGTGGTGACGGTGGCCAATCCGTATGCCGCCGAGGCCGGCGCGCGCGTCCTGGAGCGTGGTGGCAACGCGGTGGACGCGGCGGTGGCGATCGCCTATGCGCTCAATGTCGTCGAGCCGCAGTCGGCCGGCGTGGGCGGCGGCGGCTTCATGATGATCCACCTCGCGAACCGGGACCGCACCTTCGTGATCGACACTCGCGAGAAGGCGCCGGCCGGCGCCACGCCGGACATGTTCGTCGGCGTACCCAATTCCAGCCTCCAGGGCGTGGCGGTGGGCGTGCCGGGCATGGTGCGCGGCACCGCCTACGCGGTGCGCCGCTACGGCCGCCTCGATCTCGACGACGTGCTCAAGCCGGCCATCGAACTGGCCGACCAGGGCTTCGCGGCCACGCCGCGCTATGCGGCGGTGAGCTGCAATTCGCGCTCGCAGAACTCGCCCGAGTCGGCGGCAGTCTTCTGCCCTGGCGGCGCTGCGCCGGTGGTCGGCACGCTGGTGCAGAACAAGGCGCTGGCCGAGACCTTCCGCCTGATCGCGCGCCATGGCCCGGACTGCTTCTACAAGTACATGCCGGAGAAGGGCTGCGACATCGCCAAGGGCATCGTCGAGGGCCAGAAGTTCGCCAAGGCGGGCACGCTGGCCGGCGTGGTGGTGCCGGGCAAGGGCGGCTCGATGACCTACGAGGATCTCGCCGCCTACCAGGCCGCCGAGCGCAAGCCGATCGAGGGCGTGTATCGCGGCTACCGGATCAAGGCCGCCATGCCGCCGTCGTCCGGCGGGCACACGGTGATCCAGATGCTGAAGATGCTGGAGCGCTTCCCGCTCGGCGACGCGGCCCAGGGCTACGGCTTCGGCAGCCCGAAGACGGTCAACGTGATGGCCGACGCGATGCGGCTGGCCTTTGCCGACCGCTCGATCTGGCAGGGTGACACCGACTTCGTGCCGGTGCCCGGCAAGGGCCTGCTCGACGACACCTACACGGGCCTGCGCGGCGCGGCCATCGTGCCGGGCGCGCGCATCAACCCCAACCCGCTGCCGGGCGACCCGCGCCCGTACGAGGTGGCGGGCCTGAAGACCGGCACGCGCCTGGCGGTCGCCGAGCCGGTCACCGGGCCGGGCGAGACCACCACCCACTTCGTGGTGGCCGACCGCTGGGGCAACCTGGTGTCCTACACGAACACCATCGAGTCGTCGCACGGCATCGGCGTGTTCGCCGGCTACACGCAGGCCGACGGCACGTTCAAGAGCCACGGCTTCCTGCTGAACAACGAGCTGACGGACTTCAACACCGTGCCCAGCACCAACCCGTTCACCGGCAGCGTGGGCTACAACGACGTGCAGCCGGGCAAGCGCCCGCGCAGCAGCATGACTCCGGCGATGATCTTCACGCCCGACGGCAAGCCGCTGGTGGCCTACGGCTCGCCTGGCGGCTCGACCATCATCAACTCGGTGCTCAACGTCACGCTCAACCTGATCGACCACCGCATGACGCTGCAGGACGCCGTCAACGCGCCGCGCGTGTCGGTCACCAGCACCGCCAGCAGCATCGCGCGTGACAACGGCATCGCCCCGGCGGCGCCGCTGTCCCAAGCCACCGTGGACGCGCTGGTGGCGCTGGGCTACACGGTGGGCAGCCCGGCCGACATCGGCTCGGTGCAGGCGGTGTTCATCGATCCGCGCACGCGACTGCAGTACGGGGCCGCGGACGCGCGCCGCGAAGGCACGGTGATCGGCCTGCCGCGCTAGCGGCGGCTCAGGGCCCGGTCGGCGGCTGAAGGCAGGGCCGCCACACCGGCCAGGTGAGCGCCAGCGTGGCCAGGCCACAGCCGGCGCTCACCGCCGTGGCGATCGGTGCCCCCAGGCGCTCGGCCAGCCAGCCCACCATCAGGAAGCCCAGGGGCGCCATGCCGATGGCCATCGTCAGCAGGCCCATCGCTTCCGTGCGGCGCTGCGGCGACACCGCCACATAGACCAGCGTGGTCTGCATCACCGCGAAGCCGGCCTGGCCCAGGCCCACCACCAGCAGTGCCAGGCCCGCCGCCACAGGGTGGGCGGCCCATGCGAACGCCGGCAGGAGGCAGAAGAACAGCGTCACGCCGCCGATGTAGAAGCGACCGTAATGCTCGCGCCGCGCCAGCGACGTGAGCACCAGGGCGCCGATCAGCGAACCCACGCCGTCCATGCTGGCCAGCGCGCCGGTGCCCTGCGGGCCCAGGCCGAGCTGCGCCTGCGCGATGACCGGCACCATGCTCAGGACCGGCCAGCCGAACAGGTTGAACACCACCGTGACCCACAGCGCCGCGCGCAGCGGAGCGCTGGATCGTGCCGTCTGCAGGCCCGTCACCAGCATGGCCCACGTGCTGCTCCTGGCGCTCGATCCACCGTCGGCGCGCGCGGGCTGCGCCGGCAGCCCCAGCGTGGCCAGCAGCACCGGCAGGTAGAGCACGGCCGCGAACAGGAACACGGCCGGCATGCCGCCGCCGGCCAGCAGCAGGCCGCCAAGACCGGGGCCGGCGAGCCGGCAGCCGTTGGTGGCCACGGTGTCCATCGCCATCGCGCGGCCCATGCGTTGTGCGCCCGCGATGTCGCCCATGTAGCCGCGGCGCATCGGGTTGTCGGTGGCCCATGCCGTGCCGCTGATGAAGCTGGCCAGCGCCAGGTGCCATACCTCCAACGCACCCGCGACCGACACGCCCAGCAGCAGCAACGACATCGCCAGCAGCACGGCATAGGCCACCACCAGCGCGTTGCGGCGCGACAGGCGCGACGCCAGCGCACCCATCGCCATGCCGAACAGCGCCATCGGCAGCATGCGCAGCAGCGTCATGCTGGCCACCCACATCGCCGAGCCGGTCTGCTGGTAGGTGAAGACGCCGAAGACCAGCATCTCCAGCCAGCGCACGAGCGAGCCCAGCAACCCGGCGATCCAGAGACGACGGAAGTCGCGATCGCGATGGATCGGCAGTTGCTGGCCGAGGCTGTCGTCGACGTTGCTCACCCGGCCGCCTGGCTCCAGGCCCCGCTGGCGCTGCGCAGGCGCTCGCTCAGGTGACGCGCCAGGTTGCGATGCACCTTCGCCGCCAGCGACGGGTGCTCGCGCTCGATGCGGGCCATGGCGTCCACCGTGAGCGCATGCACCGTGCTGGGCCGGTCGGCCTCGGCGTTGGCGGTTCGGCCGCCGCCATCGAGCATGGCCATCTCGCCGAACGTCATGCCGGGCGAGAAGCTCACGAAGCGCGGTCCGCGCGTGCGGCCGACCACGCTGATCGAGCCCTCGGTCAGCACGTACAGCGCATCGCCCGGGTCGCCCTCGGCAAACACGAGCTCGCCCGGTGCCAGGTTGCGCGGGCGCATCGCGGCGGCCAGGTGCTGCGCGTCCGCGGTGTCGAGGCCCTCGAACAGCGCGCAGGCCGTCAGCCCGATGGCCTCGTGATCGGCGGCTGCGTTCGCCGCCTGCAGCAGCGCCTGCTCCGCGTGCTCGGTGGCATGGTCGGCGTCGAGGAAGAGTTGCCATGGCGAGGCGCCAGACTCATCGGTCCGCAGCACGCCGTGGGCGCGCAATGCCAGGCCGTGACGATTGCCCGGTGTCACGCCGGCCAGCAGCAACGTCGTGCCCTGGCTGGCCAGCCGATCCCGCAAGCGGGCCAGGCCCACTGCGCCCGACGCGTCGAGCGCGCTGATGCGGCGCAGGTCCAGCACCAGGAACGTGGCGTCGGCGGCGGCGCGCTCGCTCTCTTCCTGCAGACGGTCGATGTTGCCGAAGAACAGGGCGCCTTCCAGTTCCATCACCTGCACGCGTTGGCGCAGCGGGGCCAGGCGGGCCTCGGCGGCGCGGCTGCGCACGCGCCGGCTGGGCACCTGCGCTGCGCAGTGGCGGGCCCGCACCAGCGAGCCGTGAAGTGCGCGCACGAACAGCAGCATCGCCAGCAGCACGCCCACGGCCACGCCCGTGACGAAGCCCGCCACCACGGTGACCGCACAGACCACGGCCACCACCAGCAGGCTCCAGGTCAGTTCCTTCTGGGTCGGGTCGTCGTCGCCCTGGCGGCGGTGGAGCCACCACTGTCGAAGCCGGTCGAGGGTCCAGTCGTCCACCAGGGTCCAGGCGAGCATGACGACGATGCCTGCCACCACCGCGGTGGGCAGCCTTTCGATCAGCGGCAGGCCGAGCGTGAACACCAGCGCCAGCAGCACGCAGCTGGCCAGGACCGACCGCCAGCTGCGACCTCCGCCGGCGTGCGTGGCGATGGCGCGCAGCCGCATGAAGACCACCGGCAGGCCTCCCGTGGCGCCCATCAGAAGGTTGACCGCGCCCATCGACATCAGCAGCCGGTTCGGGTCGGTGCGTCGGCCGAGCCGATGGTCCACGGCGGCGACATTGAGCACGGTCTCCAGTGCACCGATCAACGCCAGCAGCATGGCGGTGACCAACACCGACGGCGCATGCTGCCAAAGCACGGTCGACTGCGACGCGTCGAACCACGCGCCCAGCGTGCCCAGTTGCGGCAACTCGAAACGCAGGGCACCGATGTGAACCAGCGGCGAGGCCAGGCCGCGCGCGCGCAGCAACGCTTCCAGGGCCAGCACGGCCAACGCGGCGACCACCAGTGCAACCAGCGGCGCCGGGGTTCCTGGCGCCAGGCGGCGCACCACCTGCACCAGCACTGCCGTGGCCAGCGCGGTGACCAGCGCCGCGGCGCTGGCCGGGCCCAGATTGGCCAGCGCGGTGAAGTTGTCCGCCTGGACGCCCAGCAGCGGCGGCAGCTGCGACAGCACGATCAGCGCGGCCACGCCGTTCATGAAGCCGGCCAGCACCGGCTGCGGCACGAAGCGCACCAGCTGCCCAGCTCGCAACTGGCCCAGCAGCAGGTAGCACAGCCCCGCCAGTGCCGTGGTGGCGCCGCTGAGCGCCAGCAGCAGTGGCAGTGCCTGTGGCCCGGAGCGAAGGGCAGGGTCCTGCAGCCAGGACAACACGGCGGCACCGAGGATCAGGCAGCTGCTGGCACTGGGCGAAGCCGCGGCGAGGTCCAGGCGGCCGAGCAGCATCAAGGCCACGCCGCCCAGCACCACCGCCTGGACCGAGGCGGCCAGGCCCACCTGCGCGGCGGCCGGGCCCAGCGCCCCGTAGACGATGAAGCCGTAGCTCAGCACGAACGGCAACATGGCCGCCGTGGCGTTGAGCGCCCCGCGCAGTTCGGCCGCCCAGGAAAGCGAAGGCGCAATCGGGGGCGGGCTGGGGCGGGCGGGCATGCAGGCGGGCAGGGCGGCGGAAGCGGCGCAGTTTAAGGGGCCACCTTCGAGCTTGCCGCCTCTACAGGAAGCGGGCGATGCCTTCGACGTCCTCCGGGAACAACTGCCCCGCCTCGCTCATGACGACCCGGCCGTCGCGGCCGATCACCACCGTGACGGGCAGCCCCTTGGGCTTGGGCAGCGCGCGCGCCAGGGCAGGCGACACCCAGGTGGACGCGAATGCATAGCCCTTGCGCGCCAGGTAGGCCGATGCGTCCTGCGGCCCCTTGTCGATGGACAGCCCGACGACGCGCAGGCCGCGTGCGGCATTCGCGCGCGCCAGCTTGTCCACGTGCGGCGACTGCACCGCACAGAATGGGCACCAGCTGGCCCACCAGTACAGCACGACGACCTGACCGGCCAGGTCGGTGGGCCGGACGATCTGCCCGTCCAGCAGGGTCAGTTCGGGCAGCGGCAACCGGGAGCCCACGGGAGGCGGAGGTCCGGCCTTGGCTTCACCGGAAGCGGCCCCCGGCGTCTGCGCGGGGACGGCAGCACTGCCGAGCAGGCCGAACCCTCCAGCCAGCAGTGCCCGCCGCGACACCGACGGGCGCGCGGTGACCGGGGCCGCCTGACGCTGTTTCATGGTGTTCATCATGGCACGGCGGCGCTGCCGTGGGGAGCGTGGAAACCGGCCATGCGCGCAGGCTTCACGCATGCCGTGCGGTCGAAAGGTCGAGAATCGGCGGGCACCTGGCTGCACACCCGCGGCCTGGCGAAGGGAGGCGCCGATGAGCACGTCGAAACGGACCGGATCGATCCGCAAAGGCGTTGGCTGTGCCCTGACGTGGTTGGCTTGCCTCTCGCCTGCGCAAGCGGCGGACAGCGCGAGCTGGCTGCAGCTGGTGGCCACCGCGCCGCTGCCTGCGGCAACCCTGGAAGACGCCCGCACCGGAATTCGCGCGCAGCGACAAGGCGCCGTGCTGGCGGTGACCGCGGCAGATCCGCAGTGGCGCCAACGCACCCAGGTCGCCGAGGCCCTGCTGGCTCCGGTGGCGGCGGCCACGGCAGCCGAGTTCAAGTCGGCGATGCAGCGGTTCAATGCGGATCCTCAGGCCGCGCGGTGGGTCAATGGCCTGGGAAAGGCCCTGGACGACGCTGAACGTGCGGCACGCCGTGGCGAGCACGGACCGATCCGCTCGTCGGACCCGCAAGTGCAGCGTCTGCTGGACGATGCGGACAAGCCTGTGCCGCCCGCGCGGGCCGGCCCCATCGCCGCCTTTTTGAGCGAGCAACGGCAGGCGCGGCCCAATCTCAGCGCCTTGCGCCAGCGCCAGTTCGAGTTGCGCCTGCGCTTCGCACGGCTGCATGCCGCGGAGGATGCCGCGGCGTCTCCCGACCCGGGCGGCCGGGTGCGCCGTCATCAGGACCTGGCGCTTTTGCAGCTTCTGGAAGCCCAGTCGCTGCATGCCGATGCGCGCGCCGTGCTGCTGCCGGCAGCGCAGCAGCTGGCCGTGTTGACCGGCGACGCCGAACAGCGCAGCGCGCCAGCGGGCCAGCGCGTGCAGGCCTACCAGTGGTTCAAGGCGGCCGCGGAACTCCTTGACACGGTGGCGCGCACGGCCATCGAGGACGCCGGCTTCTGGGCCCAGGTGCAACCCGGCCCGCCCGGACAGGGCCGGCCTTGCGCCTGGCCCGAGGCGCAGGACCTCGATCTGCGCTGCGACGGCTTGCTGCCGCCGCAGGGCGTGCCTTACCCGCGTGGGCGGTTGGCGGCTGCCGCGTCGTCACGAATGTGACGCAGGAAGTAGCGCAGGAAGAACACGCCCATGCCCAGCATGAAGACGATGACGGCCAGGCTCATGATTCCGACGTCGGACGTGAACAGATCCTTGAGTGCATGCATGGCAGGCTTTCAGTGACCGAAGAGCCCTCATTGGGCTCCTGCGCCACGCAGTCCGGCTTGCCCTGCATCAAGCTGGCGACGCGCCTGCGTCCTCGAGCAAGAGGGCGGCGCCCCGCTCGCCGATCATGATGCTGGCCGCATTGGTGTTCGACGACACCATGCGCGGCATCACCGACGCGTCGATCACGCGCAGGCCGTCGACACCGCGCACGCGCAGCCTGGCGTCGACGACCGACCGGTCGTCGCTGCCCATGCGGCAGGTGCTGGTCGGGTGGAACACGGTGCCGCCGAAGCGTCGGGCAAAGGACTCCAGGTTCCTGTCGCCGGGCAGCTTCTCCTCCACCCAGCGCCCGGCGAAGGCGGGCTGCCGATAGATGTCGCGGCAGATCTGCAGGCCCTCGACCAGGGTGCGAACATCCCTGGGTTCGCTCAGGTAGTTGGAGACGATCGTCGGTGCGACGGTCGGGTCCGTGCTGCGGACCCGCACGGTGCCCGTCGACTCCGGCCGGCACTGGCACACCGACACGGTGAAGCCCGGGTAGTCGTGCAGCGGCGTGCCCGGCTTGTCGACCGACAGCGGCATCACGTTGAACTGGATGTCGGCGCGGCCGCCGCTGGCCTGGGACGTGCACGCGAAGCCACCCACCTGCCCCGCGCCGACCGTCAAAGGGCCCCGGGAGCCGACGGCCCACTGCCAGCCCATGCGCGCCAGGCCGATCGGGCTGCGGACCTGGTTGTTCAGCGACACCGGCTCCCTGAGGCGGACGATGGTGCGCGCCTGGTAGTGGTCCTGCAGGTTGCTGCCGACCTCGGGGCTGTCGTGCCGCACCGGGATGTCGAGCCCGCGCAGATGCCCGGCGGGCCCGATGCCGGACAGCTGAAGGATCTGCGGCGACTGCAGGCTGCCGGCGCACAGGATGACGTCCGAGTCGCAGCGCCATTCAGTCAGTCGTCCCTCGTGAAGACACTCGATGCCCACTGCGCGGCTGCCCTCGAACAGCACCCGGGTGACGAGCGCCCCCGTGCGCACCGACAGGCCTGCGTGGCCGAGCACCGGCTCAAGAAAGGCGGTGGACGCGCTCGATCGCCAGCGGCCGCTGAGCGTGAGCTGATACCGGCCCACCCCGTAGGACGACGCGCCGTTGAAGTCGGGGTTGGCAGGCAGGCCGAACTGCCCGGCGGCGTCCAGCCAGGCCAGGCAGCTCGGATCGTCATTGCGCAGGGCGCTGACGCCCAGCTCCCCCTCGGTGCCGTGGTACTCGCCTGGCGGGCCGTCGAAACGTTCCGACCGGCGGAAGAACGGCAGCACCTCGCGGTAGGACCATCCGGTCGCACCTGCACGCGACCAGTCGTCGTAGTCCTCGTGCTGCCCGCGGATGTAGAGCAGGCCGTTGATCGAGCTCGACCCGCCGAGGATGCGGCCGCGTGGCCAGACGATGCGCCGGTCGCCGGTCTCGGTCTGGGGCTCGACCTCGAACTGGCGCGAGAAGCGCGGGTCGAAGATGGTGCGGAAGTAGCCCACCGGCAGGCGCAGCCAGATCGACCGGTCCGGCCCGCCGGCTTCCACCAGCAGCACGCGCCGGCCGGCGCGCACCAGCCGGTTGGCCAGCACGCAGCCGGCCGAGCCGGCGCCCACGACGATGTGGTCCCACGCCATGCCGGCGCCTGCGCCCACGGCTCAGGCCTTGACGTTGTCGACCAGCAGCTTGGTGTCGAAGTAGGTGCGGGCCGGCACGGGGTTCTGGATGCCGCCGAAGCGGGCATAGAAGTCCGTGACCTGCTGCAGCCAGCCCAGCGCCGTGCCGTCCTGGTAGAGCTTGTGCCACTCGGCGGACGTGTAGTACTTGGACGCCTTGAACTGCTCCTGCAGTTCGGCCAGCGGCACCTGGGCGTAGTTCTTCTCCTGGATCACGGGCAGGATGCTCGCCGAGTCGCGCATGAGTTCGTCGTTGGACGCCGCCCAGCCCCGCACCACCTGCGCCAGGATGGCGCGGTTCTTCTCGAAGTAGTCGGCGCGCGTGGCCCAGCCGCCAACGATGGCCGACTTGGGGAAGTAGGCCGACGCGTCGACGAGCATCCTGGCCGTCGGCACGCGCTGGCGCACCTGGATGTTGAACGGCACCCACAGGGCCACGGCCGGCACGGCGCCGGAAATGAAGCTGGTCACCGCCACCGCCATGCCCTGGTTCACCAGCTCGACGTCCTTGGCGGGGTCCAGACCGTTGGCCCGCAGCGCGGCGTCGAGGAAGACGTGGGCCGTGGTGCCCAGCGTGGTGGAGATCTTCTTGCCCTTGAGGTCGGCCCAGGTCTTGACGCCCTGGTCCTCGCGGATCCACAGCTGCGCGGTCGCGAACTCGATGTTGTTGATCAGGAACGCCTTGCCCTGGCCGCGAGCGGGGAAGTTGGAGATCACCGCGCCGGTGGACAGCATGTCCAGGCTGCCGCCGATCATCGCGTTGAACAGTTCCAGGCCGGTGTTGAACTTGACCGGATCGAACTCCAGCCCCTCCTTGGCCCAGTGGCCCCGGTGAACACCGGTCCACAGCTGGCCGGTCACGGCGAGCGTGTCCACGTAGCCGATGCGGATGCGGGTGCGCTGCTGCGCGATCGCGGGTGCGCCGATGGCGGCCAGGCCCGCGGCGGCCATGCCGGCGGCGACGACCGCGCGGCGGCGGGGGTGGAAGTTGCTGTCCATGGGTGTCTCCTCAGAGCGGTTTCAAGGGGCGGCGGATCCGAGCTTCTGCTGTGCCTCGTACTCCGCCATGACGAGGTCGCGAACGTGGGCCTTGAGGGCCCCGAACTCCTGGGTTTCGTGCAGGCCCTCGCTGCGCGGATAGCCGAAGGGCACGTCGATGATCTGCTTGATGCGCGCCGGGCGGGCCGTGACGACGACGATGCGCGACGCCAGGTACACCGCCTCGTCCACCGAGTGGGTGATCATCACCACGGTCTTGCCCTCCCGGTCGAGCACGTCGAGCAGCAGGTCCTGCATCTTGGAGCGCGTCTGCGCGTCCAGCGCGCCGAAGGGTTCGTCCATGAGGAGGAACTCGGGCTGCGCGGCGTAGGCGCGCGCGATCGCGAGGCGCTGGCGCATGCCGCCCGACAGTGTCTTCGGGAACGCCCGGGCGAAGTCGCCCAGGCCCATCAGGTCGAGGTACCTGCGGCAGATCTGCGCATGCTGCGCGGCCGGCACCTTGCTGCTGCGAAGGCGCAGCCCGAACATGATGTTCTGCTCCACCGTGAGCCAGGGGAAGACGCCGTACTCCTGGAAGATCACGCCGCGGTCGCGCCCCGGCCCGGCGATGGGGCGGTTGTCCAGCGTCACGCGGCCGGCCGTGGGCTGCACGAAGCCGGCGATGATGTTCATCAGCGTGGTCTTGCCGCAGCCCGAAGGCCCGACGATGCAGATGAAGTCCTTCTCCTGGACGCTGAAGGACACGTCGTCGACGACCCGCAGCGGCCCCTGGTCGGTCGGGAAGTCGACCGAGACGTTCTCGAAGACGATGCGCGTATTGGCCATCGGTGTTGCCTGCCTCAATGGCCCTCGACCCGGTCCTGCCAGCGGATCAGCCGGCGGGTGAGGGCGCGCAGGGCCAGGTCCATGCTGAGCGCCACCGCGCCGATGCAGACGATGCCCACGTAGATGACATCGATCTGGAAGAAGGACCCCGCGCTCTGGATCAGCGCACCGAGGCCCTGCTGTGCCGCCACCAGCTCGGAGGCCACGAGCGTGGCCCACGCGACACCCAGTGCCACCCGCAGCGCGGTCAGGATGTGGGGCATGGTCATCGGCACGATGACCCGGACGAAGATCTCGGCGTCGTTGGCCCCCAGCGTGCGCGCCACCTTGATGAAGATCGGACTGATCTGCGCCACGCCCTCGTACATGACGATGACGCCGGCGAAGAAGCTCGCGTAGAAGAGGATGATGACCTTGGCCGGCTCGTCGATGCCGAAATACACCACCACCAGCGGTATCAGCGCGATCGGCGGCAGCGCCCGGAAGAAGTTGATCAGCGGGTCGAGGAAGGTCCGCACGCCCTTGTACCAGCCGATCATGAAGCCCACGGGCACCGCCACGAGGATGCCCAGGGCCACGCCAATGGTCACGCGCTGGGTCGAGCGCAGGATGTCCAGCCCGAGGCGGTCGGTGGTCAGCAGTTGCCACAGCTTGGTGGCGACCTGCCAGGGCGTGGGCATCAGCCCCGCATTGACGACGCCGGAGACCGAGATCGCATGCCAGACCAAGATGAGGATGCACCAGGGTAGCAGGACCAGGCCCAGGTGACGCAGGCGAGCGGCGATGGCGGACTCCGACCGGTTGATGTTTCGCGAGGACTAGATACTATTGTTGGAACTTTAAAGTTCATTGCAGGTTTTCCCGATGGCCGTGCTGAACCCAGCCGATCCCGTGCCCCGATACGCGAGGCTTGCGCAGCTGCTGCGCCAGCGCATCGAGAAGGGCCTGTGGAAGCCCGGCGAACGCCTGCCGCGGCTGGAAGACCTGATGGCCGAGTTCGATGTGGCGCGCGTCACGGCCCGGCAGGCGGTGGGCATCCTCGCGCGCGAAGGCTGGGTCGACGTCGGCCGCGGCCGCGGCACGCTGGTGCAGGACCGCGCCGCGGCCGGGCGCACGCTGCATCTCGAGACTTCGCTCGCGGCGCTGGCGCAGGCCTATCGCAGCGACAAGCCGACCCTGAGCCTGATCGACGAGCGCCGCACCGAGCCGCCCCAGGCGGCGCGCGAATGCGGCACGCCGGCGCCCGCGTATCGCCACCTGCGCCGCGTTCATTCGCGCGAGGGCGAGCCGTACTGCGTCATCTCGATCCACCTCGACGAGGAGGTCTTCCAGCTCGCGCCGAAGCGGTTCCGCAAGGAGACGATCATTCCGGTGCTGCTGGAGATCGAGCAGGTGAAGGTCGCGCATGCGCACCAGACCCTGCGCATCTCGGTGGCGGACGTCGAGACCGCGCGCCTGCTCGGCATGCCCGTCAACTCCGCGGTGGCCGAAGTGGTGCGGGTGTTCAGGGACAGCGCGCAGCGGGTGATCTACGTGGCCGAGATCGCCTACCGGGCGGACTTCATCCGTTTCCAGATGGACCTGAAGGTATGAGCACCCGGCGCCTGCACACGGCCGGGTACGGGCCGCTGGAAGCGGCCGTTGGCGACGGGATGGTCGAGCGGGCGCACCCGCTGTCCGTCTGATCCGCGCCTGCCGATCCGCACCATGCCGCGCATCGCACTGACCGTTCATCCGGACGACAACGTCACCACGCTGCTGGACACCAGGGTCGATGACTTCACCACCCAGGACGGCCTGCGCCTGGCCGGCCCGGTGCCCTTCGGCCACAAGGTCGCCCTGCGGTCCATCGCCGCGGGCGAGGCGGTGGTGAAGTACGGCGTCGTGATCGGCGTTGCCACCGAGCCCATCCCCGAGGGAGCGCATGTCCATGTCCACAACTGCCGCTGACGTGCCGACCTTCGCCGGTCATGTCCGCAGCGACGGACGCGTGGGGGTGCGCAACCACCTCGCGCTGGTCTCCACCGTGGCGCTGGCCAACCGCACGGCCGAGCTGGCGGCCGCACTGCATGACGCGCGGCGCGGTCCCGGCGATCCGCCCGCGCTGCTCGTGCGCGGAGAGTTCCAGCGCGGCCTGCAGGCGCCGGACGCCCAGTTGCTCGATCGGGTGCTCGGGCAGCTCGTCACGCATCCCAACGTCGGCGCCGCGGTGGTGCTGTGCCACGACCGTCGCGCCGCGCGCGCCTGGCAGGACCGCCTGGCCGGATGCGGCCGGCCGTTCGAGGTGCTGGCGGTGATGGACAGCCTGGGCGTGCAGCGCGCGGTCGACCGCACGGCCGACGCGCTGGCGCGGGCTTCGCTGGCACTGCGCGGTGCGCAGCGCGTGGCCTGCAAGCTGTCGTCACTGACCTTCGCGCTCGAATGCGGCGGTTCCGACGCGTCCAGCGCGGTGTGCGCCAATCCGGCCATCGGGCGCTTCGTCGACCAGGTGGTGGCTCTCGGTGCAAGGGTCATCGTTTCCGAGACGGCGGAGTTCATCGGCGGCGAGGCCGTGGTGCGCGCGCAGTCGGCCAGTCCCGAGGTGGCCGAGGCGATCATCGACCGCATCGCCGCCACCGAGGCGCGCATGGCTGGCGACGGCGACCACTATCGCGGCGTGAACCCCACCGCGGAGAACATCGATGCGGGCCTGACGACCCTGGTGGAAAAGACCATGGGCGCCCTCTGCAAGATCGGCGACGCGCGCTTTGCCGGGTGCCTGGCCTTCGGCGAACCTCCCTCGCAGCCCGGGCTCCACTTCATGGACACCCCGTTCTTCAGCCCTTGCTCCATCACCGGCATGGTGGCAGCCGGCGCGCAGGTGACACTGTTCGCGATGGGCGTGTTCAACCCGTCCGGCAACCCGCTGTCGCCCACGGTCAAGGTGTGCGGCAACCCGGACACCGTTCGGGACTGGCCGGACGGCATCGACGTGGCACTGGTCGACCTGATCGAAGGCCGCGTCTCGCTCGACACCGCGGCCGGGCGGCTGGGCGAACTCGTGCTGCGGGTGGCCGGCGGCGAGCCGACGCATACCGAGCGCTGGGGCGAGGGTCAGTTCATCGTGCCGCGCATGTTGCCGACGTTCTGAGGGGCCCGCGGGCCCATGGCGTCCGCGGTCCGGGGAGGCCGTGTTTCGCCCGGCAGGAGCAGCGGACCATTGCGGCGGTGGGTCGGCGCGCGGATATGCTGCGCCCCCCTGATCAAGGAGCGACCATGGACCTGGACAAGAAAGGCCTGGCCACGCGCCGGGCCGTGCTCGGCGAAGGCTACGTCGACGGTGCGCTGGCCAAGGCCACGCCATTCACCGCGCCGCTGCAGGAGCTGGTGACCCGCCACGCCTGGGGCAACACCTGGCAGCGCGATGGCATCGACCTGCGCCTGCGCAGCATCGTCACGGTGTCGATGCTGGTGGCGCTGGGGCGGATGCACGAGCTGAAGATCCACGTGCGCGGCGCGCTGAACAACGGCGTGACGAAGGAGGAGCTGCAGGAGATCTTCCTGCACGCCAGCGTTTACTGCGGCTTCCCGGCGGCGGTGGATGCCTTCCGCCATGCGGCCGAGGTGGTCGACGCGCCGCAACCCGGCGCCTGAACGTCGCCTAGGCCACGCGCCCGTACCACAGCACAGACAGCCCCGCGCCGGCCGCGAGCAGCAAGGCTGCCACCAGGCAGAGCAGGGCGGTCAGCTCGGTGTCGCGCTTGCTCACCTGCAGCTTCGAGCCGAGCTTGAGGTAGACATTGCGCAGCGCCTCGGCGGTGCCGGCGTGGTGGTATTCGCCGCCGGTCATCTGCGCCACCAGGCGCAGCGTGGGCTCGTCCAGCTGCAGGTACATGGCCATGCCGGTGTCGGTCATGGCGGAGTGGCCGTCCGGCGTGCCCAGGCCGACCACGTAGATCCGCACGCCGCGGTCAGCCGCCAGCTTCGCGGCCTCGATCGTGTCCACGCCGGTGGTGCGGCGCCCGTCGCTCAGCAGGATGATCGCGGCCGACTCGTAGGACCCGGGAGGTACCGGGGTGATCTCCCTGGGCGGCGGCTTCGATCCCCGCGCCTTGTCGCCCAGGGGCTGCGGTGCGAGGCGGGTGCCGAAGGTCATCTCGCCCAGGTCCAGCCCATGGTCCGGGAACAGTTCGGCCAGGCACACCACGATGGCGTTGCCGATGGCTGTGCCGAACTGCATCTGGATCGCGTCGACGGCGGCGACGACCCCTGGGCGGTCGATGCTGGCCCGGTGGGCGACCTGCGCGGTGCCGGCGAACGTGACCAGGCCCACCTCCATGTGTGGCGGCACCTGGCTCAGGAAGAGCTTGGCAGCGTCCTGCGCGGCCACCATCCGGCTGGGCTGCACGTCGCCCACGCGCATGCTGCGCGAGATGTCCATCGCCAGCAGGATCGTCGAACGGGCCCATGGCAGGGGCACCGCCGCCGTCGGGCGCGCCAGCGCCAGCAGCAGCAGCGCCAGGGCCACGAACATCAGACCGGGTGCCAGGTGCCGTTGCCAGCGCGAGCCTGACGAGTCGCCGACGACGCGCAGGGCGGGCAACACCTGCGTCCGACCAGCGCCCCGGCGCAGCCGCCACGCGTACAGCAGCGCCACGATCGGCAGCAGGAGCATCCACCACAGGTTGTGAGGCCACAGGTACTGCATCGACTCCACCGTGTGCATCGAACCCGTGGCCGGCAAGGCGGGCCTGGGCGAAAGGCGTCAGGCCTTGATTCTGATCGAACCGATGCAGGTGCGGGCGCCTGCCCCGCGGCACCGCCTCACGGGACGGCCCGGCGGGCCGTCGTCACTTGGCGCGGGCGTCGCTCAGCCCCAGCGCCCATTTCTGCCACATCGCGGCGCTGTCGCGCGTCGCGGCGGATGCATCGGCGGCGATGTGAGCCATGGTCGTGGCGACGATGCCGCGGATGTGGTCGGCTTGATGAGAGCCGCTGGCAGACGCGGCGACGTCGGCCAGCGCCTTGAGGTTGACGGCCTTGGCCTCGTCGCCGTTGGCCAGAAGCGCCGCCTGTTCGGCCGGGGAGGTGTCGTGGTCGTGGGTCATGGGGTCGCCTTGGATGAATGGAGTAAGGGGCCTGCGCAAGGCGGTACGGGCGACGTGCAGGAAGAAAAGCAAGAAGCCCGCAGCACTCTCGCGATGCGGGCCTCTTCGGACCTGGCCTGCCGACCCGGGCCCCGAACCGGATCCAGCGGATCGGCAGTCAGGGAGAGGGCGCAAAGCGTGTCTGGTCCGAGGCCCGAGTCTAACGGGTTCTGCCGCCCTGGCCGGGTAACGCCCCGGTAACGCGCCAACGGCTACACCGACGGGCAAGGCGGGCTGCGCGAGGCGGTCCGTCGACCTGTCGGACACTTCACGCATGCGCAGCACGGCGGCACCCCTTGGCGACCCGGGATCCAGTCGACTCTGGGTATTGCGCCTGCTCGGGCCGCCGGCCCTGGCGTCTCAAGGCGCGGACCGTGCAGTGGCGCTGCGACCCAAGGACGCGGCGCTGCTTGCGCTGGTGGCACTGTCGCCGCCGACCAAACCCGAGCAGGTCGCCGCGATGCTCTGGCCCGATGCCAGCGCGAAGCAGGCGGACGCCAGCCTGCGCCAACGGCTGTTCCGGCTGCGCCGCGAGACGCAGGCCACGCTCGTGACCACCGGCCCCCTGCTGCAGCTCGCCGACGACCTCGCCACCGATCTGGAAGCCGCACTGGCCCGGCTGCGCGCGGACGAGCACGCCGTCGTCGGTGATCTGCTGGCCGACCTTGCCTTCGACGATCTGCCCGACCTTGCGTCGTGGCTGCGCGGTGCGCGTGGGCGTTGGCACGAACAACGTGCGCGAATCCTGACCGAATCCGCCGAGGCTTGCGAGAAGGCCGGCGCGATCGCGCGAGGCCTGGTCTACGCACAGCGTCTGGTCGAATCCGATCCGCTGGCCGAGCATGCCCATCGCCGGGTGATGCGCCTGCATTACCTGCGTGGTGACGGCGCCGCGTCGATCGCGGCCTTCGAGCGCCTGGAGCGACACCTCAAGGACGAACTCGGTGCCCGCCCGTCGGCCGAGACGGTCGAGCTGATGGCCACGATCGAGCGTGACGCTGCACGACTGCCGTCGCGGCGAGCGGTGGCCCCTGTCAGTCTGTTGCGGCCGCCACGGCTGATCGGCCGCGAACGCGAGCTCGTGCGGCTGCGTCAGGCCTGGACCGCGCACCGGGAGTTCCTCTTGACTGGCGAGGCCGGCATCGGCAAGACCCGTCTGCTGCAGGACTTCGCGGCAGGCCTGCAGGGTGTGGCGGCGGTCCAGGCCAGGCCCGGCGACGCCGGCATCCCCTACGCGGTGCTGGCACGTCTGCTGCGAGCCGTGCTGGCCGCGCATGGTGCCGTGCCGTCCGGCGAGCGCCGTGCCGAACTGGCGCTGGTGATGCCCGAGCTGGGTGCCGCGGTCGAAGTGTCGGGGCAAGCGCAGCGCTGGCGGCTCGGCTGCGCTGCGGAAGCGGTGCTGGCCGAGGCCATGGTGGCCGGACTGCAGGCGGCCATCGTCGACGACCTGCACTTCGCGGATGCGGCGAGCCTGGAGTTCCTTCAGACCCTGATGGACGCCGAGTCGCTGACCGACCTGCGCTGGGGGTTCGCCCAGCGGGCAGCCGACACCTCCGAGGACCTGGACCGGATGCGTCTCGCGCTGGAGGAATCGGGCCGCATCGAGACGACCGTGCTGCAGCCGCTGGACATGGACCAGCTCGGCGCGCTGATCGCGTCCCTGGGCCTGCCAGAGCTGGATTCCGCCCGGCTTGCGCCAGCCTTGCTGCGCCACACCGGCGGCAATCCGATGTTTGCGCTGGAAACGCTCAAGGAGCTCGTGTTGCTGCCGACGGACGAGGCGCCGGGCACCACGGCACGGCTGCCCCAGCCGGCCTCGGTCGCCGGGCTCGTGGAGCGCCGTCTCGCCCGGCTCTCCGCGCCGGCCCTGCGCCTGGCTCGCACCGCTGCCCTGGCCGGTGCGGACTTCTCGGCCGAACTGGCCGCCGCGGTCCTGGACGTGCATCCGCTGGACATCGCCGAACCCTGGCGCGAGCTGGAGACGGCGCAGGTGATCCGTGAGCAGGCGTTTGCGCACGACCTCATCTTCGAAGCCACCCTTGCATCGGTGCCGCAGCCGATCGCACGGCTGCTTCATGGGCGCATCGCCGCCTATCTCGCGGCCCGAGACGCCTCGCCCGAGCAGCTGGCGCCCCACTGGGCCGGTGCTGCCGAGTGGCAGCGTGCCGGCGAATGTCATGTCGCAGCCGCCCGGCGCGCGCAGCGCGCCTCTCAGCGAAGTCATGAAGTGGCCCACTGGCGGCTGGCTGCGGACGCCTTCGATGCCGCCGGGCTTTCCGAGTCTGCCTTCGACGCGCGATGCGAGAGCGTGCCGGCACTCATCATCGTGCAGGGCGTGACCCGTGCTCACGTCGTGATCGATGGCCTGCTCGATACGGCCACCACCGATGCGCAGCGCGCAGCAGCCTGGACGGCCAAGGCGACGGCAGCACTGATGGCGGCCGACCATGTGACCGGCATGGCTGCCGCGGTGCAGGCCCAGGCGCTGACCCTTTCGCTGCCGTCGCCGTGGCCGCGATTCCAGGCCGAGCGCTTGCATGCCGTGGGCCTGGCGCTTGCCGGGCGCGCGGACGAGGCGTTGGCTTTGATCGAGCCCTGGCGCGAGCCCGTGCAGGCCGACGGCGACCCGGAGCACCGCGGGCGCTTCTGGGCCGACTACGCCTATGTGCTCAACACGGCACGCCGGCTGCGCGACACCGCCCACGCGCTGCAGCAGGCGATCGAACACGCGCAGGTGCAAGGCGACATCGCCGAGCTCGCGACCCTGACGTCCAATCTGGCCACTGTCCGAGGCAATCTCGGGCAGGTGCCTCAGGCACTGGCGCTGGCGCAGCGTTCGCTGGCGCTGCAGACTCAGCTCGGCACGACCGACGGGCCGGAAGGCGCGGTGGTCGAGACTTATGCCGGCCTCTACAGCGCCATGACCGGCAGCTATGCCCAGGCGCTCGGGCACCTGGACGCGGCCGTCGCCTGCTTCAAGCGTGACCGTCAGGTCCTCTGGGTGGCCGTCGCTTCCAACCACCTGGCGCAACTGTGGATCGACCTTGGCCAGTTCGCGCGAGCCCGACAGGCGCTGGACTACGAGCCGCCACCGATCGACCATGTGCGCGCCCGCGGCGCCACCATCGCGGCGCGCCTGGCCCGTGCCAGCGGTCGCAGCGGCGACGCCGAGGTCCGCACGGCCATGGCCTTGCTCGCGTCCGGCGGTGACCCGCACGTGCGCATGCATGCGTTGCTCGAACATGCCCACGGTGACCACGGCAGCGATGACCCGAAAGCCTTCGACGAGGTGCTCGGGATGGCCCGAAGGTTCGAGTTCGCCGGGGTGGAGATGAAGGCACGGCTGCTGCGTGCGCTGGCGCAGAGTCGCTCGGGCGACACGGCCACTGCGGCGGGCGAGATGCGCACGCTGGTCGCGCGTCTGGCCGATCAGCAGCCGGCCGACCTCTACCTCGGCGAGGCCTGGTGGATCGCGGCCCGCGTCTTCGACGCGCACGGTGACGTCGAAGACGCGCTGATGTCCCTCGCACACGGCATGCAATGGGTGCGACGCCAGGCTTTGCCGCATGTGCCGGAGGCATTCCGGGACAGCTTCCTGAGCCGCAATGCGATCAACCGCGCGCTGCTGGCGGCGGCCGATCGCCGCCTTTCGCGGTAACTCGCTGGTAACGGCGCCTGCTTACCTTGGCGTCCTGGCCCGCGACGCGGCCGGAAACAAGGAAGTGGACATGAACGGTACCAATGCTGCTGCCCGCACGCGCAACACTCGACGCGATCTCGTCCTGCGGGCCGCGGCGATGGCACTGGCGGCTTCGGCCGGGCTGGCTTCGGCCACCGAGCCCGCCATGGTGATGCCGCAGGACCTGCTGAAGGACCGTCGTTTCATGAGCGCCTATCTCGCCGCGCTCGGACCCAAGGCCAAGGTGACCTGGCTCAGCCGCCTGAGCAACAGCGCGCCGATCCGCCAGCATCGATTCGATGCGGTGGACTATCAGGTGGCCACACCCTGCAAGCCGCACGACTGTTCGGACAACAACCTGCTGCTGATGTACGCGCCGGCCAGCGGCCAGGTCTACGGGCGACTGGTCGAGCGTGGCCGCGCGACGACGATCGGCGCACCCCCGGCGGCGCTGAGCGCCGAGCTCGAACGCCAGTGGAAGCGTGAATTCCGCCAACAGTGAAAGGCAAGGAGGACGACGATGACACGCTACTGCGGACAGATCAGGCAGGTCGCCGGCAGCACCGGAGGCGGATTCGTGGCCGTGGGCAACGAAGACCGCGAGGGCAACTTCACCGTGCCCGTCGGGGGCCTCGTTCGGGTGGCCACCGTGATTCCGGTGCTGCAGATCGGCGATACGACGTTGAAGAACGTGCGCCTTTGCATGGGCGAACTCGCGCCCTACCTGCGCCTGGGCGATCAGGTCTGCGTGTTCGCGTTCGGGCACCTGCTGCGCAAGAAGATCATCATCGGCGTCAGATCGCAGAACGGACCCTCGTGGACGATGGGCTTCGGCCGGTTCGTGGCGACCTTCATCACCTACCTCACGCTCTGGCCGTTCCTGGTCGGCCTTGCCGGCGCCTTGATCGGCGCCCTGGTGGGCATGCTGTTCGGCAACGCCGGGTCGACGCTCGGCCTCACCCTGGGCCTGGCCTACGGCGTGGGCATCTCGCTGCTCAGCGCTGTCCGACTGGCCATCACCTATTCGCAGATGCGGGCCCCCGGGCCCGCCGGCGCGCCGGCCTGAGCCTGGCCACGATGCCTCGACCTTGCCTTTGAAGAGGAGCCACCATGACCTTTCGCCACTGCCTGATCCTTGCCGCCGTGGCCCTGAGCCTGGCACTGGGCACCGCACTGCCCGCGAGGGCCAAGATCCATGTCGCCGCGCTGGGCCTCAATGCGACGGCAACGACCTGCGACACCGCGCGCAAAGGCACCTACACCTACACCGCCCGCTGGAGTGCGAGCGCCGCGAAGACGGGCTACACCGTGCACACCGGCAACCAGTGCAAGGTCGGCGCCCAGGTCTGCGGCATCGCGCAGTCCACCGGTTGCGCGGCGACCTGCGATGCGCTGGGCCGCTGCACCGCCACGCTCACGGCATGCATCGCGACGGCCGCTGCGGCCGGGCAATGGGTGAAGGTCTTCGGAACCGACGGCGGCTGGCAGCAGATCACGGCGGCGCCGCCCAGCAAGTGCCAGTAGCAGCGGCGAGCCGGTGCCACTGGTCGCGGCGTCGGACGCAAGCGCTTTGCGAACCGCTGCCGAGGGGCCGACGGTCGCGGCTGCGGGACGGCTTGCCTCAGTCCCCGGTCGCGCGCCGCAGTCGACGTCGACGTTCCTGTCTGATGAGCACGGCCCAGCCCATGTACACGAGGGCGTAGGCTGCCAGCCCCAGCAAGGCGCCGGCGATGGGAAAGCCCACCAGCAGGGCCGGGCCCCAGGACGTCACCTGCTCCCATAGTGCATCGGGCCAGGTCTGCGGTGAGTTCCAGGCCCAGTGAGCCATGGCCGGCGAAGGCGTCGCGGACACCTGTTGCGGCACGACAAACGAGCCCAGGTAGGCCGACAAGCCCCAGATCGGCGCCATGGTGAACGGGTTGGTCAACCACGTGGCAGCGGCGGCTGCCGCCACATTCGCGCGCAGCGCCACGGCCGCCAGCATGGCGGCCGGCATCTGCAATGGCAGCGGGAACACGCCGATGCCGATGCCCAGCGCCACGCCCAGCGCCACGCCGCGCCGGTGCAGCACCCACAGACGGGGGTGTTGTCGAAGGTAGTGGCCCAGCCAGGCAAAGCCCCGCGTTTGCTCCATCGTCTGCGCGGTGGGCAACCAGCGACGAAGGCGTTTCTTGAATTCGGCCATGCAGCAGTGATCTCGGAGGAGCGGGGTAGTTCAGCACGCCGCATGAATCCGCATCGGAAAGACCGAAGTTGCCCTCACTGTGTCGGTGACCATTTCTGACCGCCTTGGCATCGATGATTCAGCGTCGCCTCGATCGATCAACAAGCGTTGGTCCGAACCGTGACACCAATGCGGGCGTGCTTTCCTGCGCCGCGTTGGCGACACGGAGGTCGCGCCTCGAGGACGTCTGCGTGATGCGGGGTGCCCCGGTAAGGGAGGACACTTGTAGCTACAGTCGCCGACCATGAACATGCTCATGTTTCTCGGCGGCCTGGTCCTCTTGGTGATCGGCGCCAACACGCTCGTGCGCGGTGCGTCCAGGCTGGCGATGTCGTTCGGAATCAGCCCGCTCGTTGTCGGCCTGACCATCGTGGCCTTCGGAACAAGTTCGCCCGAGGTGGCGGTGAGCGTCGGCGCCGTGCTCGTAGGCAAGACTGACATCGCCGTCGGCAACGTGGTGGGCAGCAGCATTTTCAACGTGCTGTTCATCCTGGGCATCAGTGCCTTGATCGCGCCACTGGTGGTCAATATCCAGTTGATCCGGCAGGAGGTGCCGATCATGCTGGGTGCCAGCCTGCTGCTGCTGGCGCTTTCGCTGGACGGCCGGGTGTCCTTCCTGGACGGTGCATTTCTGTTCGTACTGCTGGTGGCCTACACCGTGTTCCTGGTCGTGCAGTCGCGACGCGAGACGCAGGCCGCGAAGGACGAGTTTGCCGTAGAGATTCAACCTGCCCAGGCCGGCGCCTGGGACAGCCACTGGGTGACACAGATCGGGTTGATCGCTGCGGGGCTGGTGGCGCTCGTGCTCGGCTCGGACTACCTGGTGCAGGCCTCGGTGAACTTCGCCAAGGCCATGGGCGTGAGCGACCTCGTCATCGGCCTGACGATCGTCGCCGCCGGCACCAGCATGCCCGAGGTGGCCACGAGCATCGCCGCCGCCATCAAGGGTGAACGCGACATCGCAGTAGGCAATGTGGTCGGCAGCAACACATTCAATGTCCTGGGTTGCCTGGGCTTGTCGGGGCTGGTGTCGGGCGACCTCGGCCTGGCGATCGCGCCATCGCTGCTGGCCTTCGACATCTGGGTGATGCTGGCAGCGGCCCTGGCCTGCGTGCCCGTGTTCATGACCGGCCGGGAGATCGCGCGCTGGGAAGGCGGCGTCTTCCTCGGCTACTACATTGCCTACGTCACCTACCTCATCCTGGCCGCGCAGCAGCACGACGCATTGCAGGGCTTCTCGGGGGTGATGCTGGGCTTCGCCGTGCCACTGACCGTGGTGACCCTGTTGGTGGTGTTGATCCGTCGCCCGGCGACCGACAGCGGCACTCCATGACAGCACCCGGCTCTTGGTGTCGAAGGCAAGCCCGCCCGGCCGCCTCACGTCACTCGTCGCGCCCGCCGATGCCGAGCGGGCTGAGCAGGCTGGTGAACGGATTGAAGATCGACACTTACAGGTCCACTGTGGCGAGCACGCAGTTCGTCTCGCCGCCAGTGACGATGCGGCTGGTCTCGAAGAGGATCAGACCTGCCGAGAGCGGCGCCACCATGGTGGCCACCGCCTGGCCCAGAGCGGGCCTCGGCAGGAACATGGCGCCCAGGCCGGCGATCAAAGGTCGTGGGTCAGAAGGCGCTGCTTCGGGCGGCGGGAGTCGCTGCCGCGGCGCCACAGCCGCATCAGGAAGCGCGCGGCTCGCGCCAGGGCGTTGTCCAGCGCCGTGCGCCAGTCGTTCGCGATCGACGTGACGACCACGGAGCCGGCGCCGTCGGTCCGCAGTTCCACCTGACACCGCTTGTCCACGCCGCCGCGGGGACCATTCACGTCTGAAAGCTGTACCTCGGCGCGCGGCACCAGCCAGTTCATGCGACGCAGCACGAAGCGCACGCGCCGCTCTGCCAGGTCACGCAGTTCGGTGGCATGCGGATGGCGGGACTTGAAGAGCACTTGCATCACGGGTCTCCAGGGGGTGAAGGACAGACGCAATGTCAGTTCGGAAGGGCATCGTGAAAAGCAGAGTTTCGATGACTCCAACTTCGGAAAAAACGAACAAGACAAGTCGACTTCGGCCCCAGACTCAGCAGCTTGGTCGACATCGCCGCTTGATGTCGCCGTCTGCGCTGCTTCAAGGCAATTCAAGAATGGAAAAGCTGCTCTCGGGGGTCGGGTCTGTGCTCTACGGCATGAGATTCACCATGCTGTTCTTCTATGTGGGCCTGGTGTCGATCATCCTGGGCATCCTGGGGAAGTTCCTCGTGGAAACCTACAAGCTGATGAGCACCTTGCTGTTTGGCGAACTCGAGAAGATCGACCTGATCATCAAGGTGCTCGAGCTGGTGGACATGACGATGGTGGCGCAGCTGGTCTGGGTTGTGGCGCTCGCCGGGGTTTCGCTGTTCGTGACGACCGGGCACTTCGACAAGAAGGAGATGAAGAAGCCTGACTGGCTGGACCACGTCAACACCTACAACCTCAAGTTGAAGCTCGCGTTCGCCATCATCTCGATCTCGGGCGTTCATGCGTTGAAGACCTACCTGAGCGGCGACCTGAGCCTGGAAAACATCCAGGTCGTGACGATGGTGGCCGTCATCCACTTCACGTTCGTGCTCTCTGCCATCGGCATCTCGTTTGCCGAGCGCCTGACGCGGGAGAAGACCTGACGGCGATGCCGTGTCGCGACCGGCCCGATCTGTCGCAAGGCCGTCCGCCCGACAGGAGAGCGCAGTCGTCTGCCGGGCGCCTTCGTGGTTCCGGGGCTTCAATGGCGCATCGGCGCAGGATCAGCGTTGCGTGCCGGCTGCCGCGGCAGCCATCACGGTCTGAACCAGCGGGTGGTGCTGACCGCGGCGTGACCGGATGGCGTGGATCTCCTCCTTCACGCCGTCGGCGCTGCCCAGCAGGCGCAGGCCCCGCATCAGCCCGATGTCGTCGGCGCCCAGCCGGCTGACGGGGAAGACGCCCATTCCGCGCGCAGCGAAGACGGCCAGCAGCGCGCTGTCCTCGAATTCGCCGACGATGCGCGGGCGCAGGCCCTGGGCCTCGAACCACTGTTCCAGCGTCGTGCGCAAAGCCGAGTGTCCGGTGGGGAGCAGCACGGGCAAGTCGTTCAGGCTGTGCGGGAACCGGTCACGCTCGGTCTTGCCGACCATGCGCGCCGGGCCGTACCACTCCACCGGCGCGTCCACCAGCCGCTCGCTGGACAGGCGCAGGTTGGGGTTGCGAGGTGCGGCCTGGCCCGCCAGCACCAGGTCCAGATGGTGCAGTGCCAGCTCGCCCAGCAACTGTTCGAACTCGCCCTCGTGGCAGACCATGCGCAGGTTGGCCGTGGCCAGCACCGGCTCCAGCAGGGCGTGGGCGGCCAGCTTGGAGATGCCGTCGGAGAATCCCACGGCCAGGCGCGCCACCTTGCCGCTGGCCGCTTCACGCACTTCGTCGGGGATGACCTGGCCGAGCTGGAAGATCTCCTCGGCGCGTGCGAAGGCGGCCTGGCCCGCCTCGGTGAGCGCCACGCCGCGCCCCGCGGGCTTCAGCAGCTGGTGGCCGAGCGACTTCTCCAGCTCGCGCACCTGCGCGCTGATGGTCTGCACCGCCATGTCCAGTCGCTCTGCCGCCCGGGCGAAGCCGCCTTCCTTGGTCACGACCCAGAAGTAGTGCAGGTGACGGTAGTTCAGCATGGGCGCTCCGGTGCGGAAAAGCCGAATCGTAGGTGCGAGCGGCTCTGGTTTGTTCGAACCGCGGGCATCTCCACACTCCAGCCATTCCATCTCATCAGAACGCACTCACCATGTTCTACGCCGTCAGCTGGGTCATCGTCGTCTCTCTCCTGGCCCTGTGGTCGCTGACCGCGTGGGCGCTGCACACCGTGGTGGTCTGGGCGGTCTCCAACGTCGGGGCACTCTCCGGAGCCGCGTCAGGTGCCGGCGCGCTGTCGCTGCCGGGCTGGTTGTCGCCCTGGGTGCCGCCGGAACTGGCACGGTCAGTGACCCATTGGATGGCCGCGGCCGGGCCCTGGGTGGACGGCCTGCTGCAGTCAGCACCCGCGCTGGCCGGGGGGCTGACCGTGGCGACCTGGGTGGTCTGGGCCGTCGGCGCTGTGCTGCTCGTGTTGCTCGGCGCCTTGCTGCACCTGCTGATGGCGATATGGCGCCGCCGTCGCGGCGGCGGCAGCAGTGGCTCGCCTGGGGGCGGTGCCGTCGTCTCCACCGTGGTCTGAACGAACAGGACGGAATCCATCCATCCCTTCCTCACGACCGACTGAACAAACACCCCAAGGGACCTTGTGATGCTCTACGCGATCCTCAAGACGCTGCATGTGCTGTCCATCATCGTGTGGGTCGGCGGCATGGTGTTCACGCACTTCTTCCTGCGCCCCGCCGCGGCCTCGCTCGAGCCGGCAGTGCGCTTGCGACTCATGCACGATGTGCTCGGCCGATTCTTCCAGGCCGTGCTGGCAGCGTCGCTGCTGACGCTGGCGACCGGCGTGTGGATGTTGGGACGCGTGGCCAGGCAGGTGGTGCAGTCCGGGGGCAGCTTCGAGATGCCGCTGGCCTGGACCGTCATGGCCACGCTCGGCGTTGCGATGGTGGCGATCTTCATGCACATCCGCTTCGTGCTCTACAAGCGCTTCAGTCGCCTCGTTGCAGCTTCCGAATGGTCAGGCGGTGGCGCTTTGCTCGCACAGATCCGCAACTGGGTCTCGATCAACCTGGGCCTTGGCGTGCTCGTGTTGCTCGCGACGCTGCTGCGGTGGACGAGCTGACGCTCCCGAGGCAGACGCCCGGTGTCCGAGCATCGGCCGGGCGCAGCGTACTGCGAGGGCATGCGGGGGCGATGCACTCGACCTGCGGCCCCGCAGCGCACCTGCGAACAGGCCGGCGCAATGAACTTGCGGATCAGCGGATCCGCGCAAAGAAAAAGCCCACAGCGCTTTCGAACTGCGGGCTTCTGTCGATTTGGCTCCCCGACCTGGGCTCGAACCAGGGACCTACGGATTAACAGTCGAACCGGACAGGTTCAAGGAAGTGGCGTAAGTTGTTGTCACTGTTGATGAATTTGGCGTTCTGGAGACGCGCGTTTTGAGCCGAAAAGTGGCTGTTTTCAGGCTGTTTTTTCGAAGTTACGGCACAAATCCGTCACAGTGATTCGGGGGGCTCAAGGGCATGGTCCGCAAGGCGGTGAGGAGGCTCCGCGAGACGCCGGGCGGGCATACGAAAGCTGCATCCAATAGCCGCCAACTGGGAGTTCGATTCATGCCCAGACTGGTCGCGGCGACTTGAGCTCATGGGCCCATCGAAGCAGGTGCTGCCAGATCCTTTTGGCGGTTGCACCATGCGCACAGGCATCTGTTCAGAATATTGGACAGGTACCAGGCGACTTGATCACTATTCTGCGCACCCAACATCGGTCGCCGTTGTGGGGTGAATCAACGGTTCGCGGATGTTCGCTCCAAACAAGGAGTCGCCGTCGCCGGCGGCGGGTGTCGCGAACTCAGCCCGAGAGGATCTCGATGTCGAGGTCGGCACCGAGTTGGCCCAGGGCGTTGCGGCGCCGGGTCTGCTCCTGGCGGTGCCAGACCAAGACTGCGGATCGGAGTACCCGTCGCTGGTTCCCAACCTGCTGGTGCAGCGGAATGTCGCCGGCCTCGATGCGGGCCACGATGTAGGGGCGCGATGCGCCGACCAGGTCGGCTGCTTCCTGGGTGGTGAGAATGTGTCTGGCGGCCGGCTCAGGCCGGGCAGTGACGTTCTCTCGAGCGCTGGCGCTGATCGCTGGGATCTGGAAGAGCTGCGCAAACTCGCCCTTGATCAATCGCGTGGCCTGAGCCGTCAACTTGACATGGCGCCGCACGACTTCGACCAGCAGGTCGAGGTCGACATTCACGGACAGCGCAAGAGGGGCGACGCGCCGCTTGGATTCGGTGGTCTTGCGGGCGCTCTTCATGCGGGCAAGTTTGGCATGCTGACTCGAAGCACGCGAAACAGACGAAACTTTGCTGGCGCATGCAACAGCGCTCGCAACGCCGGATCATCCTCTGCGCCCCCGGTCCGGACACCCGCCGTCGGGCGCTCCCGCAAAATGCGCAAACCATGCACCACCTGATCCTGCGCTCAGGCCCGGAACTGGTCCTGCGGGCTTTCCGCCCCGAACCTGACGAACTCGGCCCGCGTCCAAAGGAGCGCGACGTCACCGACCGTGCGCACGAGTTCCTGTTCGAGGCCATCACCCTGCATCCGCAAGCCACGCTGGCCGATGTCTTCGCCTTGATAGAGGCCAGCCCGCTGCTCAAGCGCATCTATCGGCCGTCGTTCGTCGGCGATCTCTGTGCCGAGGCGAGCAAAGGCCCGGTCCATGGTGAGCAGCCTGCGCACGATCGCATCGAATACCTGGAGCTGTACGCGCAGTGGGGCCTGGACACGCACACCCAGACCTACAGCAGCACGACCCGGCTGCGCCTGCATGGCGTTGGGCCTGTGCAGCAGGAAGACCACCCCGAGGAGCACAAGCGCAAGGGCGAACGCATCGAGTGGGCCGTGTCGCTCACGCCACTGCGTGAACTGCTTGCGTTGCCTGTCCGGGTGAACCACAGCATGCGCATCACCGAGGACGATCAGGCCGCCCAGGCCTGGATGCAGGAGATCGGGCGTGCGCAGGTGGAAGACGTGACGCTGGGCCAGGTGATCGAAGGGTTGTTGTGGGAGCTGTCGTTCCACGGCGGTCCTGCCGAGCAGGAAGCCGTGGCCGAGGGCCTGCGGCAGCAGGTGGCCGAGTTGAAGGACGGCACGGCCAAGACGTATTCGTCCGACGAGGTTTTCGAACGCCTGGGCTTGCCTGGCTGCGACGGCCTGTTCGATGAGTTCGGCGGGCACAAACCCCGCGAGGTGGACCAGGCCTTGCGTGACATCGGCGACACCGAGAACGCTGCCGACTGGATCGCACGCAAGTTCGAGGGCCGGGTGGTCGTAAAGCCCGAGTTCCGACACCTCAACGGGCGCGAGTTCCGCCGCGCGCGGCAAGACCTGCGGCGATGAGCCATCCGGCGGATCACGCCCTGCTGCAGACGGCTCGGCTGCAGCCCATGAGTCGATTACACTCCACATTCAACTCAAGTTTTGAGTCGATACCCGTGGGCATTCGACTCGCGTCTGCCTCGCCGCATGAAAGCTCGACCGCCCACCTACGTCTGGCAGCACCCGGATTGGCCCGACCTTCGGCATGACCGCGTTCGTGTCGGTGAGGCCCTGGCCAAGGCGCGCCGTGCGCAGGGCCTGGTCGAAGGCAAGCTCGCAGTCCTGGGCTTCGAGCAACGCCTGGAACTGGCCGCAGAAGCCTGGAGCCAGGAGGCGCTGGCAACCTCGGCCATCGAGGGCGAGCGCCTGGACCTGGCCACCGTGCGCAGCTCGGTGGCGCGGCGGCTGGGTGTGGGCCAGCAGGATGGGCCCAGCGCGCCGCGCAACGTGGAAGGCCTGCTCGACATCATGGACGACGCGGTCAAGCGCTGCCAGGACCCGCTGACCCATGAGCGCCTGCACGCCTGGCATGCTGCGCTCTTTCCCACCGGCTACTCCGGCATGACGAAGATCCGCGTCGGCGGCTACCGCGAGCATGGTGAGCCGATGCAGATCGTCAGTGGCCGTGTGGGACGAGAGAAGGTGCACTACGAGGCACCACCTTCGGCGCGGGTGCCCGACGAGATGGAGCGCCTCCTGCAGTGGTTCAACGCTGCCGCCGAACCCGACACGCTGGTCCGGGCAGCGCTCGCGCACCTGTGGTTCGAGACCATCCACCCTTTCGAGGACGGCAACGGCCGCCTCGGGCGCGTGCTGGTCGACCTGCTGCTGGCCCGCGACAGCGGCGAAGCCAGCCGCCTGTTCCGCACGTCCCAGCGCCTGCTCGATCGTCGCCGCGACTACTACGCGAACCTGGAGCGCGCGCAGCATGGCGACCCCGACGTGACGGACTGGGTGTGCTGGTTCATCGAACAGATGCAGGCCGCCTGCGAAGAGGCGTCGACGGTGGTGGACCACACGCTCGTGAAGGCGCGTTTCTGGCTGGACCACGGCAACAAGGCCATGAATGAACGGCAACGCAAGGTGATGAACCTGCTGCTCGATGCCGGGCCGGGTGGTTTCGACGGCGGCATGAGCACGAAGAAGTACGAGAACGTCACTGGCACGTCGCGGGCGACAGCGTCGCGCGAACTCATCGACCTTGAAGCGATGGGGCTGCTGCAGCAGGTGGGCGGTGGCCGCTCGACGCGCTACTACGTCAGGCTGCCTGGCTGGGTGCCGGCGTCGACGTAGCCTGTACTTCAGGCTCCGGGCAGGCCGGAAACGGGTGCAATTGGGTGAAGAAATGGAGCGCGCTGTCTTGCGTTCGTGCCGCCTTGGATTGAAGGAACCGAACCATGGCATGACGGAGTCGCCGACTTTGGCCGCCAGCGCGGTCCGCCGGCCTTTGATCCCGTCACCTGGTCAGCGAGCGATCCGCCCAGGCGCGGACTTGTGCGACCTGCGATTCGTCGAGAGGCAATTGTTCCCGCCGACTGAGCTCGAGCACGCTGTCGATGAAGCGTTGAGCGAGCGACTTCGGATCGTCGGCGCCTTCGCCGAACGGATGGCCCCCGAGCACGATGCCTTTGAGGACGAAGCTCACGTCAGCGCGACTGATGGCATGCCCCGCCTCGCGACACTGGTCGCGGACCCTCTTGCCTGTCTCGGCAAGCTGGAACGGTTGGGCCTGGAGGTCTGCTGACAGCGCCGCGAGCACGGCATGCAGTTCGACTGGCGAGAGCAACGGCATCCCCGTGGCCACGTGGACAAGGTTCATGACCGGCAGGAGATCGCTGTCGATTCCCCAGTCCGGCCGAGCCGAGGAGTTCGGGCCGGCAGGCGGCGGCGACGGGAAGTCCGGATCAGTGACAAAGCCACCGGCAACCGACCAGTCCGTGCGCAGGGGCCCGAGATCCAGGGCTTCCAGGAAGCGCCTGAATGTCGCCTTGCCGCCCCAATCCGCGGCCAGCGAGCCATGCCGATCAATGATCAGCTGGGCCAGCCTGCCGCACGGCACGGGCCTTCGTGCCGCAGCAACTTCGTCGCGAACCAGTTGGCCCACGGCCGCCAAGTTCCCTGTGCTGGCCCCGGCCTGCTTGGCTGTAGTGCCGCTGCGCTCAGGCGACTCGTGACGGGCCGGATCAAGGATCACGCCTGTTTCCCAGCGGACGAGCAGTGGCTCGAGCTTCAGCGAGTCCACCAGCGCACGGAAGCTGTTGAACCCGGCCCAATCGGCAGGGTCGAGCCCGTTGACCTCTGCGGGGGCCTTGCTGGCCAGCCAGGGCAACGCGACAGGTTTGGAAGATCCTGCGACGGCCTTGCTGATGAACACGCCAACGTCTCGAGCAACATCTGCCTTCGACCGCTCGGGAACGGCCGGCGGTGCCGCGGGCGCGGATTCCGGTTCGTCGAATCCGAGTCCGGCTCTGATGAATTCGTCCTGGTCGATCAGGAGATCGGCGGATGCCTGATAGGCCGCGGAGGGGAATCCGATGGCCAGAACTGTGGTGCGTCGATCCCACCGTCGCAGCTTGCGCAGGACCGGTGTGAAATCGGCATCCGCCGAGAACACGATGAACTCGTCATAGTGAACCTGGTGCTGCAGCAGCTCGACGATGTCCAGCACCATGTGGATGTCGGTGCTGGTCTTGCCCTCGCTCGTCATTGCCGGGCAGTCGATGATCTCGAAGCCGGCTCGGTTGAAGGCCGGCCGGAATCTCTGGTAGACCTGCGGATTGAGGTAACAGCGCCGGACGAGCAGGCGCCGTGGCGCACCCTCGGGCGCGTGCGGCGGAGCAGGCAACGCATCCGTGAGCCATCGAATCCAGTTCATTGGCTGGAACGCGAAGCGATCGGCGACTGCGGGATCGAGCCGCCGCAGGCCGGAGAAGACATTGTCGAAATCGACGAACAGTGCGCTTTTCATGCCCGTCACGATGACGCCCAACGAGTCGGTGGAAATGCGAGGTTAGCAGCCGCTGCCTGGGCTGACCTTGATGTCTGCCGCGTCGGCGTGCGGGCCGCTTTCGCCCGCTACGGCAACCTCGGTCAAGTCGTTCGAGTGTGACCGCGGTTGCCTTCGAGCTTCCGTGCGGGCGCCTTGAAAACGTTCTTCTGGTTCCACACCAGGAAAGGCGGCGCCGGCCGCATGTCCACCTGCTGCGGCGCCAGCAAGCGCTGCCCGTGGTGTCGCAATTCGCCTTGCTGGCTTCGGTCTCCGGCCATCGCGTGCTGGCTGAAGATCACCCGGTGTTCGGCAGGTTCAACGGTGAACGCGCCCAGGTCGAACAACTTGTGGTGCAGCGCGCACAGGGCCAGGCCGTTGGGTTCGATGTCGGGGCCGCCGACGTGGTGCCACTGGATGTGGGCGGCTTCTAGGCCCGCGCTCACCTGGCCGATGCGCAGGTCGAAGCCGCAGACGCAGCACCGGTACTCGTAGGCGCGCAGCACCCGTTCGCGGAAGCCGGGGTCGCGCCTGCGGCGTTCAGCCGTGCCATAGGCCGGCACGTCCGGTTCGCTGGCCAAGTGCGCCACCGGGCGATCCAGGTCCAGCCCGACAGCGGCGGCGATGTCGGCATGCAGCGTTGCGGGGAAGTAGGCTTCCAGCACGCGTGCCGCCACGGCTTCCAGCAGGCCGGGAACCTTGCGAAGGGCCTCGTCCACCTGCGGCGGAAAGCCGCCCTGCACGTGATGCGTCCGCAGTTCACCCAGGTTGGGCGTGGCACCGGCCGGACGGGACAGCATCTCACGGGGCCCGTTCAGATCCCACAGCGCGCCCTGGCCATCCGTGGCGAGGTGCCAGAACGGGTAGTGGCGCGACTTTGCGGCACCGCTGGGGCCGAACTCGGCCAGCAGCGCTTGCAGCGAACCGTCGATGGCGGCGAACTCCACGAGCCGCGGCTCATCGTGTTGCACGCGGGCCAGCGCCAGCAGGATCAGCAGCGGCTTGTGCGGGGCATACACACCGGCCCGCTGGGCGCGCCGGATGTTGTCAAAGGTCTCCAGGACCTGCGCGGCCGTCTTCATTTCAAACTGGCTCACCGCCACGAGCAGACCAGTAGTCGGCACGCTCCGGAAAGATCCACCGCACACCACCGCGCGGATCGACCTGGTCGCCTGTGTAGCGCGGGATCAGGTGCACATGCAGGTGCGGCACCGTCTGCCCGGCAGCCGGGCCGTCGTTGATGCCGATGTTGTAGCCATCGGGGCGCAGCGTCTGGTCCAAGTCGCGACGGGCCACATCGAGCAACTCGAAGACGGCGTCGCGCTCTGCTTGCACAAGGTCGAAGAAGCTCCGTACATGCCGCTTCGGCAGCACCAGTGTGTGGCCGCGCGATACGGGGTACCCATCCCGGATGACCACAGCGAGGTGGTTGGCATGCACGATCCTGGTGGGCGGCAAGGTGCAGAACAGGCAGTCGGTGGCAGCAGACGTCGACATGGCCGATCAAGCGTAACTCAGCGACGGGCGCGACTCGAACCCAGGTACACCGATGTGATCTGGGTTCTCGAATGCCCGAGCGACTCCGAGACCAGGCGCCGCGCCGCCAGGTCGACCGTCGCATCGGCGCGCTCCGCCGTGGCCACCGGCGGCGCCACCCCCGTCTCGGCTTGGTAGCGCTCGGCCGCATAGCCATGCCGCAGGCCATGCGCCGTCACGCCGAGCATGGCCTTGGTCAGGCCGAACAGCTCCATCACGTAGCGCTGGTGCCGGATGGCCCTGGCAAGTTGGTAGCGCGGGTCGCTGAGGCTGTCGTTCTCGCCGGGCGCCACGCGGCGCGCGTGCTCGATCGCGGCCAACTGGCTGGGCGTCACCGCCGGCACGTAGCGCAGCCGGCCGCCCTTGGTGCCGCGCTTCAGTTGCAGATATTCCCC
>WBZX01000471.1_pt2 | contig 33756 bp, 30 predicted proteins | sample 5204211 | NCBI WGS metagenome assembly WBZX01 (sample SAMN12344362, study PRJNA552823) | activated sludge metagenome | biome: Activated sludge suspended growth; feature: Nitrification reactor; material: Wastewater; isolation source: activated sludge from nitrification reactor of wastewater...
ATGAGATTCGTGGCTCCCTTCACGCGAAGGATGACGGGCAGGCACGCCTGCAATTGCAGAGTCAGGGATTGCGAATACTGGAGTTGAGTAGCGGTGAAACCCTCGATTCGGGAGTCAGCTTTTTTCGATCACTACACTACGCCTTCCGTTCGGCACTCTCGGTGCGCAGTCGTGATTTACAGATGTATTACCGGCAAATGCAACTGATGCTGCGCGCCGGCCATACCTTGATCGAGGCACTGGAAGCCGCTTCACGATTGGCCGGGAGGCCTCGATTGGCGAGCATTCTCGATCGTTGTGCCGAGCAGATTAGCGCCGGCAGCAGTTTTTCTGCAGCACTGGCGCGAGAGCCGGGAGTGTTCCCGCGCCTGTCGGTCAAGCTTACCGAGGCGGGCGAGGCGACCGGGGAACTGGATGTTGTGTTCGAACGACTTGCCTTGCTGTCGGAGCGCAATGCCGATGTGCGTAGGCAAATGTATACGGCGCTGACTTACCCTGCGATTGTTTCGCTTGCGGCAGTCGGTGTAATCACTTTTCTGGTTCTGACGGTTATTCCACGCTTCGCCATTTTTCTGGAATCTCGTGGCAAGGCTATTCCTTGGGCGGCACAAGCCATGATGGATATTGCGGACTGGCTTACTCGCTGGGGAGCTGCGCTTGCGGGTGGGGTGACCATGGTGGCATTCGGTCTGGTGATTGCACGTCGTATGACACCTGCTTTCCGGATTCTGACCGATCGATTTGCACTTGAGATTCCAGTCATCGGCGGGACGCTGATGGCGTCGGCCATGGCACAAGCATCGTGGACTTTCGGGCTATTGCTGAAAAGTCGACTGACTGTGCTGGATGCACTCGGCACGGTGGCGCAGATTACCAGCAACACGGCGATGGCACGCGCCTTTGAGGGAGCGTCGGAGAGTGTGCTTGAAGGCCGTCCATTGGCGACTGCGTTGGCACGGGCTCCCATTCCCGACCTCTTGCGCCACATGGCCGCCATTGGGGAGCGTAGCGGTGAAATGGAAAGTGTGATGGAGACACTGGGCAATCATTACCAGAAAGAACTGGATGCTCGGGTCAAACTGTTGTCTTCGATGATCGAGCCGGTGCTGACCCTGATGATTGGTGGCGTGGTCGGTTTTGTTTATTTTGCCTTCTTCCAGGCGGTCATGGCCGTCTCAACCGGAGGTTGATCCGAATTTACCCTATGATTAATTTCCGAATTTCTGGTTTTTCATGTCGCTATATTCTGGTGGCTGTTCTCGGCTACGCGACCAGCGTCAGTGCGGCCGGGCCGACACCGACCGATGCCCTTGTGGCTGACGAGGCTGTCGATGTCCCTCCCGCCATGCGCAGGCATCTGGATACTATCCATCAATATAGCCAAGAGGTGGCGCGTCGTACTCTGGGCAGTTCCGCAAAAGCGGTTCCTGTCATGCCGCCCTCATCCATTCCCTCTCCCGGTGTGGCAAGCGCGATGCCGGCGCCGACATCGACACGCCCGGCAACGACACGCGATCCGTTCGAGGTATCGCCGCAATTGCGCGAGGGGCGTGGGAATTACCGATATGCGGGTTCGCCAGGGGCCAATGTGCTAGAGATTCAGCGCAGCATTCGGGTCAGGGCGGTGGTGCGTAACGGCAGCACCACGATTGCACAACTCTTGATCAATAACAAGGACACGCTCACGGTGATGAACCAGGAACTGATTGACCTGGCCGATTTCGGTACTTACGAGGTGCAAATCCAGGATGGCACCGTCTCCTTGCACGAGCCCGGTAATAAAGCCGGAAAAAGAGTGGTGCTGCGATGATATCAAGAGACAAACCGCCGATGTGTGGATATCGGGTGCTGCTTGGCCTGTTACTGTCGATGGCTATTCCGGCATCGGTTCATGCTGCGGCAACTTCGGTACCGGGGTCCGCCGCAAGCAGGATGGAGCAATCCCCACCCAGCGCAGCGCTTCCTGGCGACATCATGCTGACCCAGGCTCGCCTGGATGAAGCCGTGCGCCTGTTGGCCGAGGTCGGCAAAACCAATATTGTGATTACCGGGAAAATCGCCGAAAACCAGGTTTCGCTATACCTGCACAACACCTCGGTAGAAGATATGGTGCGTAACCTGTGCCGTGCCGCCGGGGTGTGGTATCGCTACGACAAGTCATCCCAAACCTACCTCATCATGAGTGGCGAGGAGTATCAGAAAGACCTGGCAATTGTGCGAGATGAGCAAACCCGCATTTTTACGTTGCGACACCAGAATGTTGTCTCGACGGCTAATGCCATTCGAGCCCTGTTCGGCAGTCGCGTGCTGCTATCAAAACCTGTCGAAGAGATGCCGCCGCAATCGCTGGGGGCAGGGGCGCGAACCAATGCCACAACGAATAACTCCAGCAGTGCGAGCAATGCTGCGCGATCTTCCACAGCGAGTGGATCCACCGGCACCGGGTTTACCAGCAACAACAATACCGACCAGGTCTCCGTAACGGAGCGCGGAGGGCTTTCCGGCGGTGCCAACAGCAGCTATGACCCAACGTCGGATCTTTCACAGATGAGTCTGGAGCGAATCAATAATCAAACCAGAGCCGATGCTTCCGGCCGGCCTGTGGCAGCACTGACGGATATTCAGAATATGGCGGCGCGTCAATCTCCTCCCGTCTATGTGACTTACAACAAGCTCAACAACCTGCTGATCATCCGCACCGGCGACGAAGAAGCCATCAAACAGATCGAACAACTGGTTCACGACATGGATAAACCGCCCAGGCAGGTGTTGCTCGAAATGCAGATTCTTGAAGTGACGCTCGACAGTGGATTCACCTCGGTTTTTGAAATCAGCCAGGCATCCGGCACAGCCGACAGTCGTGCGCCGTTGTTGAGCGGGTCGGCCAGCACTGCACGCACTGCCATGATTTCCGGTAATTTTGGGGTTGAGGATGGGGCTACATTTTCGTGGCAGATCATGAACAAGAACTTGAGCGCACGCCTGCAACTGATGGCAGCAGACAGCAAGCTCAAGGTGTTGTCTTCCCCCATGCTGGTTGCAGCCAACAATCAACCGGCACGGCTTTTTATCGGAGATGAGCGGGTTCTGATCGTCGGCGCTTCGTCCGAAAGCAAGACTGGTACGACGGGCGCCAGCAATACCACCATTACGGTCGAGACGGAAAAGCGCGATGTCGGTCACACGCTCTCCATCTTGCCGCGTATCAATTCGGATCGAAGCGTATCGCTGACCGTAGACCAGGATAGCTCCAGTGTGAAAATTGGCGATACGACACTACCGATATCGACCGCCGACGGCGATATTATCAACTACCCGATCGATACCGTGAGCACGGCAACCCTGCAAGTGACCGCCCATACCCGTGACGGCATGACAGTAGCGATTGGCGGCATGATTCGCGAAACCACGCAGTTTGATGAACAGAAAGTACCTGTTCTTGGCGATGTGCCGGTACTGGGGTTCTTTTTCAAACGCGACACCCGGGCCAGGGTGCGCTCGCAGATTGTATTGCTGATCACTCCCCGTGTCATGGATACCCCGGAAGAAGGCGACCTGCTCGCCAGAGACAAGAAACAGCATTACGAATCCCTGACCGACACCTTCCCGAACAAGCCGGTGGTGCCAAAAACATTGAACTATAAATACGATGTCCCGGAAACTGCTTACTGACAAGAATGCTGGCGAGCGTCGCCATGAATCGAAATGTCCGTGCCTTGCCGGCAACGGCAACCATGAGCAGCCAGGCCGCGTTCGATGATTGAGTGCCTGAAATTTTTTTCCAACTTTATTCGAGCAATGATGACAATGACTTCTGAAGCGACTATTTCCCCCGACGTACTGGCTGAAGTGGCAAGCCGGCTCGATACCATTCTTCTGGGCAAGCCGCATCAGATTCGTCTGGCACTGGCTTGCCTGATCGCGCGTGGTCATCTGTTGCTGGAAGACTTGCCGGGGATGGGTAAAACCGTGTTGGCACATGCGCTTGCCAGAACGCTGGGGCTTGATTTCAACCGCGTGCAGTTTACCAATGACATGCTGCCGGGGGATTTGACCGGGGCGGCTATATTTGACCGCGAACGGAATCAGTTTGTTTTTCATCCGGGCCCTATCTTTACGCAATTGTTACTGGCGGATGAAATCAATCGCGCCTCACCAAAAACGCAGTCGGCATTGCTTGAGGCGATGGAGGAGCGCCAGGTGAGTAGCGAGGGGACAACACGCTTGCTCCCGGAGCCATTTTTTGTCATCGCGACCCAGAACCCAGTGGATCATCTTTCGACCAACCCGTTGCCTGAGGCCCAACTGGATCGATTCTTGATGCGCCTGTCACTCGGTTATCCCGATGCCGAAGCAGAACTGGAGGTGCTGCGTGGCGGGGATCGCCGCCAGATGCTGGAAACTTATTCATCTTTGCTGGATACCCAGCAACTGACCCAGTTGCAAAATCTGGTGCGAGGCATCCACGCTAGCGAAGCATTGCTGCGCTATATCCGGGCGCTGGCTGAACATACCCGCCATGCCGGCAGTATGGCATTCGGACTCTCACCGCGTGCTACGCTGGCACTATTGGCGGCGGGAAGGGCGTGGGCATTGCTGGCAGGGCGCGATCACGTTCTGCCTTCTGACATCCAGACCGTATTTCCGCATGTTGCGATGCATCGATTGGGCCATGGCGATGCGCGGAGTGCAGAGGCGCAGGCACAATCGATCATCGAGAGCGTACCTGTGCCATGAGTGCGGCTGTCATAAGGCGCTTTTTTTTACCTGTGTCAGGGCGCAGTGATAGGCGTGATGCAGATCGACAGTATGCCGGGTGCAGGCGCGCCGGGTTAAGTCTGACAGGTGCGGGATGGTGGTGGATACTGGCCGTTTTTGCACTGCTTGCAATCGCGATTAACTATAGCCACAACCTGATTTTTGCCATGGCTTTCGTGATGCTGTCGCTTTGGTTGCAGTCTGCTCTGCTTTGTCGGCGCAATCTCAAGGCGTTGCATTGGCATCCGGCAACGGCGTTGCCGGTATTTGCGGGAGAACGCATCTCGGCAGGAGGCACGATTGCCGAATCTGCTGGCTATAAGCGTTACGCATTGCAATTGGAGGTTGGAGCCGCCTGCTCTCTTGCGGTGGATCTTGAGGTTAAATCCGATGTGCGGCTTGAAGCGGGTGTGCTGGCTCGTCGCCGAGGCATTCAGCAGATAGAGACCATGGCGCTGGTTTCGTTTTACCCGTTCGGCCTGTGGCGCTGCCGGGAAAATCTGCCTGGTATGGAGGCGATGATCTATCCGGCACCCAATGGAGATGCAGGCTTGCCGGTAGCCGCGCCTGTTCCGGCCCATCGCCAGTTGGCCAATGACAATTTTCAGGGCGTGAGACGCTACGCAGCCGGTGATCCGGTGCGCAGAATCAACTGGCGCGTTTATGGCCGTACCGAATCACTGGTAATCAATCAGTTCGATGGCGCGAATGGAGGAGAGGCGCTGTGGTTGCGCTGGGAGCATACGCAGGGCGAGACGGAGGACAGGCTTGGTCAGCTCTCTGCGTGGGTTCTGGAAGCTCAGCGCGAAGGGTTGGAATATGGTCTGGCGCTAGGGCATCAGCAATTTGTTCCTCGTCGCGGGCTGGATCATCAGGACCTGTGTTTGAAGGCTCTGGCGCTATTCGATCGCCGTCAGGTGAATGCCGCATACCAAGAGGCTTCTGCATGATGGTATCTTCTTTTGTGCCGATGCTGCGACGGCAGTGGCCGATCATGAGCTTGCTTGGGTTGGCGCTGTTCACCCATGCCCCGGTACTTCATGTGCTCGCATGGCCGGCTTTGCTGTTTGCCATCCTGACCAGGCGACTGTCGGCCGGCAAAGGAGCCGCAGCCTTGCGTATCGGCCTGCTTCTGTCAATTTATTGCCTTGCAGCAACCGCATGGGGATGGTTTTCCAGCGACACTCTGAGGCTGACACTACTCACGGTGCTGCTGCTTAAATGGGCTGAGTCGCGTAGCCGGGCCGAAAGTGCCATGGTCGTGAGCGGATTGCTGGTGGTGATTGCCATCGGCAGTCTGAACTGGAATCTGGCATGGGCGCTATGCTGGATCACGCTGTCGATGGTGTTGGCGCTGCACGCTGCCGGGGATATGGAAGGGGAGCGGGCACGAGGACGCCAATTCACGAAGGCCGGTAAGGCCGCCATGATGATCCCTTTACGACATTTGCTACTAGCTATGCCCATGGCAGGTGTGCTGTTTGTATTTTTTCCGCGCATTCCCGGCCCGCTTTGGGATATCGGGTTGAGTTTTGGATTGCCGCTGACGGTGAGTGTCGATCAATCTCCTCAAGGTTTGGGGGTGGCCGCTTCGCTGAAGCCCGGACAAACTCAGAGTGGAGCCGATATGGCCAGTGCGACACCGGTTCTCGTCGCTGAGTTTGAACAATGGGTTCCTCCTACATCAACGCTTTATTGGCGGGGTCCGGTTTTTTATGACTACGATGGAGATGTCTGGAAACTCAATTCGGATATCTCAACCAACGGTCGTCGGTATATGAGCCAGGGATGGCGCAGTGCGCGCACGTTTGTGGCAGAACAGCTTGCCCACAAGGGGCAGGAGGTCCGCTATACCATCAGGCTTTCACCGCACAAGGCGACCTGGTTGTACTCGCTGGATTTGCCGGCTGCGTTGCCAACCGAAGCCTGGGTGGGCCCGGACTGGCAAGTAATCTCGCATCGCCCGGTCGAACAGGAAATGACCTACCCTATGATTTCATGGCTTGAATGGCAGGCGCGTCCGGAATTATCGGCAGATCAGCGCAAACGGGCGCTGGCCCTGCCAGCCGAAGGCAATGCTCGCCTGCGGGCGCTGGGGCAGCGTTTGCAGCGTGAAGGAAGCAGTGATGCCATCATCCGTGCAGCACTTGCCATCATCGTCCAAGGGCAATACCAGGTACGTGATGTGTTCGATGCCCCACAGGGCAGAGATGCCTTTGATCGATTCTGGTTCGAAACTCGTACTGGAAACGCAGAGTTCTTTGCCGGTAGCCTGGTTTATCTCATGCGGGCAGCAGGTATTCCTGCCCGGCTGGTGACCGGTTATCACGGAGGTAAACTGATGGCGCTGACCAATTATGTCGTGGTGAAGCGCAGTCATGCGCACGCCTGGGTGGAATTATGGGACACCAGTCTGGGCTGGCGACGCATAGATCCTGTGGATATCCTGGCCTTGCGGAAACGTGTTGAGAATGCACCGCAAGCGCATGAACGCAATGCTGCCTCACAACCTACCGCCCCCGCCCGCACATCCCGGCCGTCAGATCGCCGACCTGCTGCCAGTGGTGGCTTTGCGGAAAGATCAACGATAGCGCGCCTACGATTTGAACCTTCTGAAAAAACCACCTCCGCACTGGATATCATCAGTACCTGGATCAACCACTGGGTGGTTCGATTGGATGCTGATCGGCAACTGGAGATGCTTGCAGGCAAAGGAGGCGGTTTTGCCTGGGTTTGGCTTCTGCTGGGCGCAATCTTTTTAACGGGCACTATTGCCATCGGCGGCATGGGGTTTGCGCGATGGCGCGACGCCCGGCGTTTACCGACTGCTGAACGGGCCTGGCAGCGGGTGATGTCGGAACTGGCGCGCCATGGTCTGGCTCGACAACCGTCGGAATGTCCGCAAAGCTATGCTCGGCGAATCGGGCAGGCACGCCCGGAACTTGCAACGGGAGTACAGAGATTGGTCGATGCCTATTGTGGTTGGCGATATGGCAATCACCCCGAGCGATGGCCAATGGCCGTGGGGCAGGCAGCAAGATATTTGTTGAACTTGATTGCAGCACATCCGACTATGCCGAAAAAAAAGACTCTCAGGGAGAATGCCGTACCATGACGACTATCAAACGGGTCACACGCCTGTGCATGTTTTGCATGGGTGTACTGCTCTCGGTCATTTCCATGCAGGCTGTTGCCGCAACAGATGGAAAAGCCGTTGTGGCCGAAATTCAGCACCGTGGGGACAATGCGGTCGCCGCCTACAGTCCTGACAACAAGCTTGTTACCGCTACCGAGTTTTCACAGTTGTACTTCGATGTATTTGAAGGGGCCGGCATGGAGCTTGACCTCGGAATCAAGTCGCCGGAACTTAAAACCGACATCGAAATTTTATTTGGTCTGGTGAATGGCAAAGCCATGCGCGGGGTTCCGAGGCATGAACTCAAAGCCACATGGTTGCAATTGCGTGACCGTTTGCAAGATGCATCCGTACTTTACGCCCGGGAAGAGGCTGGTACATTTCTGCCAGTGTTCATTCAGTCATTGCTGATTCTGTTGCGTGAAGGAGCCGAAGCCATGCTGGTGGTTGCTGCCCTGTCGGCTTACTTGCGCCGTGCCGGTGGGGCCGATCGGGTCTGGGTGATTTATGTCGGTGCCATGGTTGCAATCCCGCTCGCATTTATGACGGTCTGGGCACTCACGGGAGTGCTGCAAGCGTCGGGTACTTCGCGCGCGGTCATTGAGGGGGGCACCATGATCTTTGCGGCATGTATGCTTTGCTATGTCAGCTTCTGGTTATTTTCCAAACGAGAAGCACGGCGCTGGCAATCATGGGTTGCCGGTCAAATGAGCACGGCTTTGTCTGGAGGGTCTTTGCTGGCGCTCGCCGGAACCTCGTGCCTTGCTGTGTATCGGGAGGGGGCGGAAACCGTGCTGTTCTACCAGGCGCTCAGTTCAGCCGGCGCAGGCCAGGGGTATGCCATCGCATCGGGTATTGCTGCGGCCACGGCGCTACTCGTTATTGGAGTCCTGGTATTTAGGGTCATGACCATGCGAATTCCCTATCATTTGTTTTTCAGTGTTACGGCAGCGATGCTTTATGCAATGGCCGTGATTTTTATGGGCCAGGGGATCATCGAACTTCAAGCAATTGGATACCTTGGAGCACTTCATCTTCCCGGAATTCCTCAAATCTCATGGCTCGGGCTGGCGCCTACCGCACAAGGTGCCGGCATGCAGGGCATCATGTTGCTGCTCCCCGTCCTGGCCTGGCTGTATATGCGCAGAAGAACTGTTCGATGATGCTTGGGTTTTGGTGAGATACTGCTGCAAGTTGCTACGGAATAAACTAAAAAAGTGCTTAAAATACAGTGTTTATCTGGGTTTGTGATTAGCGATCTTCGCGCGCGCCACGGCCGCAGCACATAGGTCGTTGAGGCTTCAATTTCGTAGCGCATCCCATAGTGCCCAACCATGGTTCGTCGTACTTCGCGAGGATCAAACTCTTCTAATTTTTCACCAATACGCGGATGCTGAAGCAGGCTGGTGGGTGCCGAAGCCAGCGATTGCACTGTGCGTGCAGCCGCAGCCTTGTTCACTGGCTGCGAGAAACTCATGTAAGCGCACCAAGTCGGATAGTGCCTTACTCGCCCACTTCAACTCCATCAACGAGGTGCTGGTAGTGGCTGGTCGGTGTTAAGGCTGTCAGCCCACGCCTGTACTGACTGATGATCGATGACTCGACCAGCGCTGACATCCTCCAACGCCTCGCGGGTTAAACGGCTACGCTCATCCTCTTGATCAATCCAAGCTGCCAGCGCTTGCTTGACGATCCAGCCACGTGAACGTTCGAGCCGCGTAGCCAACTGATCTACTTTCTCTGCTAATGGCAGTGGTACGTGCGCGGTAAGCACTTTGGTGTCTGCATGAGCCATGGTTTCTCCAATTGCAACTTATTAAGGTTTAATCATATTGATTAACAATGATTAAATCAAGATCGGGTGCGTAGTCTGACTATGTAGACCATAGTCGATAAATTTAGCGGATTTACTCATGCTCATAGGCCGATTGTTAGCGACAGGTTTTGTCGTTTTTCTCCCACATACTTTGATTATCCCGTCTGGTACGGGCATATCAAATATCGATAGGGAGATGATGATCAAAACAGGTGGCATTCTTGCCATTATTGCCGGGCTACTGGGTTTGCTGGCCGGGTTCGTTACTTTGTTTCTGGGTGGTTTGGGATCAGCTTTTTCCGCAAGTGGGTCAGGCGATGTTGTCAGCTTTGGCTGGGGCGGTATTTTGTTTTCACTTTTGGTGGTGATTTATGGCGCCATTGCCTTGGCGAAACCCAAAGTCGGTGCGACCGGGCTAATTCTTTCATCTCTCTTCGGTATCGCACTGAGCCGCGTTATGGATCAATAAATAACTTAACTAACTGCTTTTTAAGTGATTATTGATGATTTGTGGGGCTGTGTGAAACGCTTCTATAAATTACACAGTACCAAGTCGAAGGTTACGTCGGCTTCGAACGGCCGCGGTTTCTGAGTGCCGTCGAGGCAGTTGAAGCGGATGTTGATAGCATATTTGTTGGCACTGACTTCGGGAAAGCAGTTGGCTTCGTCGGATAGCACGACGCGCAGCATCTGTGCTGGTTTGGCGCCGCTCAGCATTTGCTGGAAAGCACCTTGCTGTGCCAGATAGCGCGTGGGCGAACCACTGCCGCGGAGGATGTGCAGGATGATGCGCAAGGCATCGTACAGCGGTAATAATGGAGAGAACCAGCTCTCGATATCGGTCTGTCGCGTGACCAGCGGCTGGCCCAGCCAGTAGTGGTAGGACGGTACATCGAATTCGCAGGCGCCACCCGGCATCGCGGTTCGCTGCTTGACCAGCATCAGCCATTCGTTATCGCGTAGCGGCTGACCGATTCGGCTACCCATGTTGCGCAGGCTGGCAGCGGTTTTTTCGATTTCGTCGATGACTTCGTTGAGGATGCCTTCGGCAATGGCCGGGTTGCCTCGCAGGCCGTCCATGACCATTTTCTGGCGGTCGAGCTCCTGCAACAGGTCGGTTTTGAGTTCGGAACGATCTACCAGGTCCAGGATCTGGAACATGGAGATCAGTGCGGAATGATGGCTGAACTCGTCGGTGCCGGCGGCGTGATGTTGCACCTTGATGAACAAGTCTTCCAGCCGCAGCAGGATACGTATACGCTCGTTAAAAGGGTAGTCGTAAGTGGGCACGGAATAACAAGTCCAAGTCAGGGTAGCCGCAGATTGATGCGGATTATGAGGTTGATTGCGTAACTATGCAAGACTTATGTACTTTTTGTGCATTTCGCTTACTTTTTTTGCGAGGTTTTCCAGACTGGAATCGTTGACGATGATGTCGTCGGCGAGCGCGAGTCGTTCGCTGCGCGGGATTTGCGCGTCAATAATGGCGCGGACTTCGGGTTCGGTGAGCTTGCTGCGGGCCGTGGCGCGTTCAATTTGCAACTGCTCGGGGCAATCGACGACCAGCGCGCGCGTTACCAGGGTGGAATAAGCTGCAGTTTCAAATAGCAGCGGAACGACGATCATGCGATACGTGGCGCGGGTGGGCTGTGCCAATTCGGCGGCTACTGCCTGACGGATCAATGGGTGCAGGATGGATTCCAGCGCATTCTTCGCGGCTGGGTCGGTGAACACGCGCTGGCGTACAGCGGCGCGGTCGAGGATGTCGCCCGCCAGCAGAACTCCGGGGCCCAGGGCTGCGGCAATCTGCTGCAATGCCGGTTGGCCTGGCGCGGTCAGATCGTGTGCGATGACGTCGGTGTCGGTCACCGCTGCGCCAAGGTCGGCAAACAGCTTGCTGGCGGTGCTTTTGCCGCTGCCTATGCCGCCGGTGAGGCCAACGATCAGCAACTTTTAGCCCCCCGGCAGATAAAACTGTACCAATCGCGGCCCCCAGAACAGCGCGGCGATGCCCCCCATGGCGAGGTAGGGACCGAACGGAATCGGTACGCTACGGCCATGCTTGGCCAGCACGATGAGGGCAATGCCGACCACTGAACCTGCCACTGAAGACAACAGAATCACAGCGGGTAGCAGGGTCCAGCCGAACCACGCACCGATGGCGGCAAGCAGCTTGAAGTCGCCGTAACCCATGCCTTCCTTGCCGGTAACCAGTTTGAACAGCCAGTATACCGACCATAAGGCCAGATAGCCCGCCATGGCGCCGATCAGGGCGGATTTGATATCGGTGAAGCCGTCGACCAGATTGAACAGCAACCCTGCCCACAGTAGCGGGAGCGTGATGTCGTCCGGCAGTAGTTGGGTGTCGAAGTCGATAAAGGTCAGCGCGATCAGGCAAGTGATAAAAAAGAAGGCGGCGAAGGCATGCAACCCGAATCCGAATTGCCATGCAATAGCGCCTGCGAGCAGGCCGGTCAGCGCCTCGACCAGCGGATAGCGCGGGCTGATGCCGGTTTTGCAGCCTGAGCATTTGCCGCCCAGAAACAGGTAGCTGATGACGGGGATGTTTTCCATCGCGGTAATCTGGTGCTGGCAAACCGGGCAGGCGGAGCGCGGTACGACGAGATTGTAGGCGGGGCTGGTGGGCGTTTCGACGCCGTTGATCTCGGCGCATTGCGTTTTCCATTCGCGCTCCATCATGATAGGCAGTCGATGGATGACGACATTGAGGAAACTCCCGACCATGAGGCCGAAAAGCGTCGCGATTGTGATAAAGATAACGGGCTCGGTCTGCATTAATTCAATCATGTTTGGATGGTTGATCCTGGTGGTTTAGACGATGATGGCCTGTTTTTCGATCAGGTATTCGTAGATCAGATGCTGCAATAACAACGCTTCGGTGGCGCGCATGCCCTGGAAGCGGATGCCGCATTGCCAGCCGGTGGCGTCGTCGTTGGGTTGCGCGCTGCGGATGATGCCGGTTGCGTTGAAATTGACTTCGTAATCGTTTGGCTGCAGCCAGAAACGGAACGCGAGGCTGACGGTGTCGCCTGCTGCACCGGGGATGGCAGTGGAATCGAGTTGCACGCCCATGGCGCTGAGGTCGGAGATGTTTGCGTCGATGGCTTTATCCACACTCAGACGCGGATTGATCAGGCGTGTCGGGATGTCGGCCTTGACGCGAACCGCCTTGCGGATCTCTGCGCCCTGCAGCGTGGCCGGAAAGGTCAGGTGGCAATAGGGGTAGGGTGTGTAGCGGATTTTCAGAATCTCGGCATTGAAGGCGTAAGCGATGCGCCCGGAAAATCCGCGTACGGTTACCTGGTCGCCCTCGGTCAGCGGAGATTTGCCGTTCCATGACGCAGGCAGCTTGACGATCAGGCTGCTGCCTTTGAGAAAACCGAGCAGACGGGTGTAGAAATGCTCGCCCATGCGCGGGTCGGATGGCTCGATCTGCAGTCGATGATCGACTTGCAGGCGCAGGTCGTCGAAACGATAAGCCCGGGTAGGCAAGGCGGCAATTTTCGGCAGTGCGGCGTCCTGGTTGGCCATGTCAGGCATGCGATGTGTTAGGTAGTTTGATTATATCGGTTAAAATCCTGCCATGTACAAGCTCATCCAACCCCTGGTGTTCCGCATGGATGCGGAACGCACCCATCACCTGACTTTGAACCTGCTGGAACTGGCGCACCATGCGCGGTTGACGCGACTGGCATATGGCGCGCCGACATGCCGCCCGCGCCGGGTTATGGGGCTGGATTTCCCCAATCCGGTGGGGCTGGCCGCCGGGCTGGATAAGGACGGCGCGCACATCGATGCGCTGGCCGATCTGGGTTTCGGTTTTATCGAGGTCGGCACCGTGACGCCGCGTCCGCAACCGGGTAACCCCAAGCCGCGCTTGTTCCGCATTCCCGAAGCGCTAGGCATCATCAACCGCTTCGGTTTCAACAACGACGGCGTGGATGCGCTGGTAGCCAACGTGCAGCGTGCCAGCTATCGCGGCATCCTCGGCATTAACATTGGCAAGAACTTCGATACGCCGATAGAGAATGCGGTCGATGATTACCTTATCTGCCTGCGCAAGGTTTACGCGTATGCCAGCTATGTCACGGTCAACATCTCCTCGCCCAATACCAAGAACCTGCGGCAACTTCAGGACAAGAATGCGCTGGGAGTACTGCTGTCAGCGCTCAAGCAGTCGCAGCGGCAGTTGGCGGACGAGCATGGCAAATATGTGCCCATCGTGCTCAAGATTGCGCCCGATCTTGAAGCCGACCAGGTGGTCGAGATTGCCGATTTGTTGCGCAAGCACAAGATGGACGGCGTGATTGCCACTAATACAACCCTGTCGCGCGATGGCGTACAAGGGCTGCCCAATGCCGAAGAAACCGGCGGTTTGAGCGGGGCGCCGGTGCGGGCTAAATCGACCGCAGTGATCCGGCAATTGTCAGCGGCATTGGGCGGCGAAGTCCCGGTCATCGGCGTCGGCGGCATACTGGACGGGCTGGATGCCGAAGAAAAAATCAAGGCCGGAGCTGGCCTGGTGCAGGTGTACAGCGGCTTGATCTATCGAGGCCCTGCGCTGGTGCGAGAGGTCTGCCATACGCTGGGATAGAGAGCTACTCACGGATTTCTCCGGCCAGCACGGCACCTTCTGTCAGCAAAAACTCTTTGAACGCCTGCGCTACGATACCCAGCCGTTTGCCTTGTCGGTGAACCACATACCAGCGCCGTTGAATCGGGAAGGATTGTACGTCAAGCACGCTGAGCCGCTTCATTTCCAATTCCAGTTGCATGGTGTGCATGGATAGAATTCCCAGCCCCATCCCGGCCTGGACGGCCTGTTTGATCGCTTCATTGGTGCTCATCTCGGTGCCCGTGGTGAGTCTGATCTTCTGGTCGGCAAAGAAACGCTCCATAGCGATACGCGTGCCCGAACCTTTTTCGCGCACCAGAAAGGTTTCTTCGCTGAGCCGGGATAGCGGGATATTTTTGACGCTTGCCAATGGATGATTGACCGGGGCGATGATGGCGAGATGATTCTCCATGAAGGGGGTTGCGTCGAGATCCAGTTCTTCCGGCGGACGGCCCATGATGGCCATATCCATTTCGTTGTTGGCGAGGCGCTGCAGCAGGATTTCGCGGTTGGTCACGTTGAGGCTGACTTTGGCCTTGGGGTGGCGGTGGCAGAACTCTGCCAGCAGCAGCGGGGTAAAGTAGCTGGCCGTGCTGGCGACGCAGATCGACAGTTTGCCGCTCATCCCCTTGAAATCGGCGAACATGGCTTCGGCGTCGGCAAGCTGTTGCAGAATGGTGCTGGTATAGCGCAGAAACTCCTGCCCAGCTTCGGTTAGGTAGATTTTCTTGCCTAGCTGTTCAAACAGCGGCACCCCGGCGTTTTCCTCCAACTGCTTGATTTGCATGGAAACGGCTGGCTGCGTAAGATGGAGTGCCTCGGCTGCCCGGGAGTACGAAAGATGGCGGGCGACGGCATCGAAAACTTTTAATTGGCGCAGAGTGAGATGAACCATAAGTTTTATCTTATCATGATAATCAGAAAAATTGACTGTTACTTATGGTCTGCTGCCGGTATAGTGGTTCGCAAGTGAGCCGTCATTGCATGGCTGCAGTGTGGTTTGATAATTCAAAATACTCGAGGAGATAGTGGATGGATCAGTCAGCACGTTATTCGGATCTCAGCCTGAAAGAGGAAGATCTGATCAAGGGCGGTAAGCACATTCTTGTGGCTTACAAGATGAAGCCGAAGTCTGGCCATGGCTATCTCGAAGCGGCTGGGCATTTTGCTGCCGAATCGTCTACCGGCACCAACGTCGAGGTTTCCACTACCGACGAATTCACCAAGGGAGTGGATGCCCTGGTGTATTACATTGACGAAGCCACCGAGGACATGCGGATTGCCTATCCGCTTGAGCTGTTCGATCGCAATATTACCGATGGCCGCATGATGATCGTGTCTTTCCTGACGCTGGCGATTGGTAACAATCAAGGCATGGGCGATATCGAGCACGCCAAGATGGTCGATTTTTACGTGCCCGAGCGTGCAATTCAGTTGTTCGATGGCCCGGCCAAAGATATCAGCGACATGTGGCGTATTCTCGGCCGCCCGATCAAGGATGGCGGCTATATTGCCGGTACCATCATCAAGCCCAAGCTGGGCCTGCGTCCCGAGCCGTTCGCCAAGGCGGCATACCAGTTCTGGCTGGGCGGCGATTTCATCAAGAACGACGAACCGCAAGGCAACCAGACTTTCTGTCCGATGAAAAAGGTGATTCCGCTGGTAGCGGATGCGATGAAGCGCGCACAGGATGAAACCGGTCAAGCCAAGCTGTTCTCAGCCAATATTACCGCCGATGACCATTACGAGATGTGCGCCCGTGCCGACTACATTCTGGATACCTTCGGGCCGGATGCAGACAAGGTGGCTTTCCTGGTCGACGGCTATGTCGGCGGCCCCGGCATGGTAACGACTGCGCGTCGCCAGTATCCGAATCAGTATTTGCATTATCACCGTGCCGGTCACGGCGCGGTGACATCGCCTTCTGCCAAGCGCGGCTACACCGCTTTTGTGCTGGCCAAGATGTCGCGGCTGCAAGGGGCTTCCGGCATCCACGTCGGCACCATGGGCTACGGCAAGATGGAAGGTGAGAACGACGACAAGATCATCGCCTACATGATCGAGCGCGACGAGTGCCAAGGCCCGGTTTACTTTCAGAAGTGGTACGGCATGAAGCCGACCACCCCGATCATCTCGGGTGGCATGAATGCGCTGCGCCTGCCGGGGTTCTTCGAGAACCTGGGTCATGGCAACGTGATCAACACGGCAGGCGGCGGCTCCTACGGCCATATCGACAGTCCGGCCGCTGGTGCGATCTCCCTGCGCCAGTCGTACGAATGCTGGAAGGCCGGTGCCGACCCGATCGAGTTCGCCAAGGAGCACAAGGAATTCGCCCGTGCATTCGAATCCTTCCCGAAAGATGCAGACAAGCTGTATCCGGGTTGGCGCGAAAAGCTGGGCGTACACCGGTAATTTTCCCGCTATCGCGCGAATCCGGCGTTGTCAGGGCTTGCCGTACTAAGTGTACTGTCTTCGCCCTTCCGCCTTGACTTTGCGCAATATCGGGAAAATTGAAAAGTTTTAGTGTAGGCAGCAATGAAAAAAGCCCCGGCGCCCTAATCTCCCGCCGGGGCTTTTTTTCTGGTTATGCCATAGTAGTTTAGTCGGATTTTATGGGTAAACATCATGAGCAACCATTTCGACATCCAGCAATACCTGATCAAGCAGGAACCTTTCTATCAGTCGACCAGCAATGAAATCGCGCTGTATGAGGCCGCTTATGCCGCGCGCCTGCCAGTGATGCTCAAGGGTCCGACCGGCTGCGGCAAGTCGCGTTTTGTCGAGCATATGGCGTGGAAGCTGAGCAAGCCGCTGATTACGGTGGCCTGCAACGAGGACATGACAGCGTCCGACCTGGTCGGGCGTTACCTGCTGGACGCCAACGGCACGCGCTGGCTGGATGGTCCGCTGACGCTGGCGGCAAGATACGGTGCGATCTGCTATCTGGATGAAGTAGTCGAGGCACGCCAGGACACGACGGTGGTGATCCACCCGCTGACAGACCACCGGCGCACCTTGCCGCTGGATAAAAAGGGTGAATTGGTTTCGGCACACCCCGATTTTCAGTTGGTGATTTCCTACAATCCCGGCTATCAGAGTCTGATGAAGGATTTGAAGCAATCCACCAAGCAGCGCTTTGTCGGCTTCGATTTCGATTACCCGTCGGCAGAACTGGAAACCGGCATTCTGGCGCAGGAGACCGGGCTGGAGAGGGATGCTGCCGCCAAGCTGGTGCAGATCGGCCATGCCGCGCGCAACCTCAAGGGCCACGGGTTGGACGAGGGGATTTCTACCCGCTTGCTGGTCTATGCGGCGACCTTGATCAAGGGCGGCATTGCGCCTCGCGATGCTTGCCGCATGGCGCTGGTGCGGCCAATCACGGACGATGCCGACATCCGCGATACGCTGGATCACGCCATCGACGCGGTGTTTGCGTGATGAGGATGCGACCCGTAGCGCAGGCGTCCTCGCCTGCATCGGGAATCTCAACGATGCTTGGGTTGATGCAGGCGGGGACGCCTGCGCTACGGGTGGGGTGAACCGTGGCTGTTCAGCCTTTTGACGACGAGTTGCAACCTTATTGGGCGCGGCTCAACAGCGGCTTTCCGCAGGTGCGGGAGGTATTCGTGGCGTGCATGGCCGATGCGCTCAAGGCGCTATCTGCCGACGGTGTGACCTCCTATCTGGATGCCGCGAGCTTTCTGGGCCGTATCGGGCGCGGCGCGGAGCCTATCCTGATTTTTCTCGAAGAGTGGCCGCAAATCGCCAGGGTGCTTGGCGAATCCTCGTTGCCCGCCATCATGGATTGCATCAAGGCGATGTTTAAATCGCCCAATGGCAAGGCGATCACGCCTTTTCTGCAAGCCTTGCCTGCCGTTGCGCGGCGGCTGCATTCGCCGGAGCAGATGCAGGATTATCTCGACCTTGTCGTCGATTTCATGCACCGCACCACGGGATCGATTCATGGACATCAAGCCACATTCCCCAGTCCCGGGCTTCCTGATTTTTTTGCCAAGGCGTCGTATCTGGTGAGTCAGGTATCTATCTCAGGACTCAGGAACTGGGTGGAATACGGTATTCGCAATTACAAGGATCATCCTGATCGGCAGCAGGACTATTTCAGCCTGCAATCGGCCGACAGCCGTGCCATGCTGCAACGCGAGCGTCACGGCACCTTGCTGGTCGATAACGAGCGCAAGCTGGAGATGTATCTGCGTGGCCTGTGGCAGGACAACGATTACCTGGTGCCGTATTCAACCGGTTTCGACGAGTTGCGTAAACCTGTGCCGTATTACGACAAGCTCGGCATCCGCCTGCCGGATGTCTACGAAGATGTCCGTGGAATCCCCGGAATCGACCGCTATCGAGCCGTACTGGCCCATATTGCCGCGCATCGTCGCTGGACCTCGCCGATTTTTGCCGATAACTACAGCCCATTCCAGCGCATGGCGGTGGAGATGTTCGAAGACAGCCGGGTTGAAGCTCTGGCGATGCGCGAATATCCGGGGTTGCGGGCCCTGTTCATGGCGCTGCACCCAAAGCCTGCGGAGGGTGCCTGCGACCCGGAGCAGGTTTCCGCAATACGACACCGGCTGGCGATGCTATCACGGGCGATTCTTGATGATGAGCATGGCTACCGCAACCCGGACATCCTTGAGTTTGCCCGCCGTTTTCACGAAATCATGGCACAGGGCACGCCCGGTACACAGGAAATCGCCGATCTTGCCGCGCTATTCGTCGCGAGAACCCGCCGCCAGAGCGACCAGTTGCCCAAGGTGCATTTCCTCGATACCGAGGTCGATTATCGTGACGACAACCGCCATATGTGGCGCTATTACGAAAACAGCGATGACGAAGAGCAGTTCGAAGAGCCGCGCCATGCCGATTCGGATGAAGAAGTCGGCGGCCTGCCGCCGCGGCATTATCACGAGTGGGATTACAACACCCAGAGCTATCGCCCCGACTGGGTGAGCGTATACGAATCGCTGCACCCACAAGGCAATGCGGCCGATATCGACCGACTGCTGGAAAAACATACCGCGCTCGCCAAGCGGCTCAAGCGGTTATTGGATCTGCTCAAACCGCAGCAGAAAGTGCGCATCCGTTTTCAGGAAGAAGGCAGCGAACTCGATCTGGACGTCGCCTTGCGCTCGCTGATCGACTACAGGAGTGGTTCGGCCCCCGATCCGCGTATCAATATGAGCCACAAGAATGACGGTCGCGATATTGCCGTGATGCTGCTGCTCGACTTGTCGGAATCGCTCAATGACAAAGTCGAAGGCACCGATCAATCTATCCTGCAATTAAGCCAGGAGGCGGTCTCGCTGCTGGCCTGGGCGGTTGAACAACTGGGTGATGGTTTTGCGATTGCCGGTTTTCATTCTAACACCCGTCACGAAGTGCGCTACCTGCACGTCAAAGGCTACGGTGAACCGTGGGACGATACGGTCAAGGGGCGCCTGGCCGCGATGGATGCGGGTTACTCCACCCGCATGGGGGCTGCCATGCGCCACGCCGCACACACGCTGCAGCACAGGCAGGCCGACAAGAAGCTGATGCTGGTTCTGACCGACGGTGAGCCGGCCGATATCGACGTCAAGGACGCCAAACTGCTGATACAGGATGCGCACAAAGTCGTGCAGGAACTGGATCAGCTGGGCATCTACACCTATTGCATCAATCTCGATCCCAAGGCCGACGAATATGTGGCCGATATTTTTGGCCACAACTACACCGTGATCGACAACGTGGCGCGCTTGCCGGAACGGTTGCCGCAGTTGTTCATGGCGCTGACCAAGTAAGCGGGAACCAGGTTATTGTCAGTTTCGGCGCGAATGGAATAAAAATTTGCCTGGGATCGGGGGAATCCGCCCGCAGTGTCTGTTTCTTGCCTTGGCCAATAAGCGCTCAAGCCGAAAAGCACCAGCCGGATAAAGAGGACCGGTCAGATGCGCGCTCGTGAAGATGTATTAAAGATATTGTTTATGAAAAATTGGTATGCTACATTTGACGTAGTGTTAAAAATGCACTTTTTGAATTGCTATTGATAGTGTTAATGAAATGAACAAACTCTGGAATACCTTCTCGTCTGCGCCGCATCGCATGTTTTTTTTCGGCGGTGCCATGCAGGCGCTACTGACACTTATCTGGTGGCTGGTCGACCTGGGCGGTCGGCACGGTGGATTTTACGCACCGATTTCATGGTCGATCTCGCCTATTGATGCGCACACTCTTTTGATGTTGTACGGGTTCTTCTCATTCTTCATTTTTGGCTTTTTGATGACCACCTACCCGAAATGGATGAATGGCTACCCAGTCGAGCGACGGTATTACGCCCCGGCATTTTTGCTGATGGCGGCAGGTATCTTCCTGTTTTATGCCGGGTTGATCATCGGCAAGCTGGTGCTCGTTGCTGCACTCGCAGTGTTTCTTGCAGGATGGGGCATGGGGCTTTATGCGCTGCTGCGCGTCTACCTCCAGGCCCGGCACCCGGACAAGCGGCACGCGACCATTACATCGGTAGTGCTCGCGCTTGGATGGTTGCTGGTTGCCGGTTTCATGACGGGTGAAGAATATTTGCTGATGCTGGCGCGGGTGGGCGGTGTCTGGCTGTTGCTACTGCCGGTATTCTTTGCCGTCAGTCACCGCATGATCCCGTTTTTCTCTGCCAATGTCATCCCCAACTACAAGCTGGTGCGGCCGGATTGGGCGCTGTGGCTGATGCCGGTCGGTGCATTGCTGCATGCGGTATTGGAGATGTCCGGGCTAATTGCCTGGACCTGGCTGGTCGATCTGCCGATGGCATGCGGTGCACTTTACCTGACATGGACTTGGCGTTTGCGCGCAAGCCTGAAAGTGCCGATTCTGGGGATGCTGCATATCGGCTTCGCCTGGCTGGGCATCGCCTTGCTGCTTTATTCCGTGCAAAGTCTGGTCTTGCTCACAAGCGGGGTGTTGATCCTCGCCAAAGCGCCGCTGCATGCGATGGCTGTCGGTTACTTTGCCTCCATGCTGCTTGCCATGGCCACACGCGTCTCGCTGGGGCATTCCGGGCGGATGCTGGCGATTGATCGCAGCACCTGGGTGATTTTTCTCGTCTTCCAGATGGTTGCCGTGCTGCGGGTTGTCTCTGAACTACCTGCGATAGGGCAGGAAGTGCGCAGCCATATTTATCTGTGCGCAGGTATTGTCTGGCTGGCGTGTTTTGGTCTTTGGGGCAAAAAATTCATGCCGATTTACTGGCTGCCACGGCCGGACGGACAAGAAGGTTAAGTCTGGATAATCCGCTTGAAAATGAAAACGGGGAAGCAAATGCTTCCCCGTAATTTTTAGCGGAGGCGTGAAACCTGCTTGAACAGGCGCTAAACTTTTTTCAGAAACTCGGCTTTCAGCATGAAATTACCTGCATCCATCTTGCAGTCTACGCCATGATCGCCGCCTACCAGGCGAATACTCTTCACTTTACTACCCTGTTTTAGCGTGATGGAAGAGCCTTTTACTTTCAAGTCCTTGATCAACACGACCGCGTCGCCGTCCTTCAATACAGTGCCGTTGGCATCCTTGATAATCACTTTATCGTCATCGGTGCTGGCGGCTGCCGCGATCGACCACTCAAAACCGCAATCGGCACAAACGTAGTTGTCACCATCCTGATAGGTGTTCTCCAAAGTACATTGCGGGCAGGCCGGAATAGTGGGCATGATCTCTTTCAAAATAAGGGAATAAGCAAGCGCGGGATTATAACCGATCGAATAGCGTCGTCTAACCGGTTTCCCCGGTAAGCAGACCTGTCCTTTCTGTCAGCCGGCGTAGTAGCCTCCTGCGATTGGCCTTGCGATGTCTGGCTCGGTCATGCGGCCACGTAATCAACAATCTGAAGCAATACGCCAAGCGTATCTGCCTGTTGCAGCAAGCCTGATAAGAGTAGTATCAAAGTAAACAATCCGATCTGTTTTTATCCAATGATGGAGGCGGTGATGAAAAGAATCGTACTAATAGCGTTGCCGGCATGGGCATCAATTTCTGCTGCTGCCGCTCCCGATATGCAACCCGGCATGTGGGAGATCACTGCCACGATGGAAATGGCGGGGATGGAGGGCATGCCTGCAATGCCCCCACAGACCGTACGCCAGTGTATTCGCTCCGCCGATGTGCAGAATGGCAGTGCCGCTATTCCCAAGGGAGATCCGCAGTGCGCGGTCAAAGGCTTCAAGGTGCAGGGTAATACGGCCTCCTGGCAGATGGAGTGCAAGGGCGAAAATGCAATGAGCGGAAACGGTACCGTGACTTATAGCGGTACAAGCTACAGTGGAAAAACCCGGTTCATCATGAACCACGATGGTCACACCATGACGATGAACCAGACGTTTAGCGGCAAGCGGATTGGCGATTGCAAATAGCGCTGGATGGTAGCTGAAAACAGGTTGAAATCGGCGTCTAATGCTGATGGTGCAAAAGATATGGCGAATTTGCAGCTTTTCATGGTTCGCCAGACAGGGGATAATTCAGTCTTTCGCAAGTGATCCCCGATTAAACAATGACACAGCCGTTACTGCAATCCAGCATCAAGAGCCTGCCGCTGATCAATCAAGGCAAGGTGCGCGATATCTACGACATCGACGCCGACAAAATGCTGATTATCACCACTGATCGGCTCTCCGCATTCGACGTCATTTTGCCGACACCGATTGCAGGCAAGGGCGCGGTGCTGACGCAGATTGCCAATTTCTGGTTCGACAAGCTCCAGTACATTATTCCCAACCATCTGACCGGCATCGCGCCGGAGTCGGTGGTGAAGGATACCGCAGAGCATGTGCAACTGGGCGAGCGCGCCATCGTGGTGAAAAAGCTCAAGCCGCTGCCGATCGAGGCTGTGGTGCGCGGCTATCTGGTGGGTTCCGGCTGGAAGGAATACAAACAATCCGGCACCGTGTGCGGCATTGCTCTGCCTGCAGGCTTGCAGGAGGCTGGCAAGTTGCCGGAGCCGATTTTTACGCCGTCGACCAAGGCTGAGCTCGGCACTCACGACGAGAACATCACGTTTGCACAAACCGTTGCACTGGTCGGCCCGGAACTGGCTGCCAAAGTGCGCGATAAGGCGATTGCGCTGTACAAGGCGGCGGCGGAGTTTGCGCTGACAAGGGGCATCATTATTGCCGACACCAAGTTTGAATTCGGGTTGGATGGTGCCGGGGCTCTGTACCTGATCGACGAGGCATTATCGCCCGACTCTTCGCGCTTCTGGCCGGCTGATCAGTACCAGGTAGGTAGCAATCCCCCCAGCTTCGATAAGCAATACGTGCGTGACTGGCTGGAAACCTCGGGCTGGAACAAGCAGCCGCCCGCGCCCGATCTCCCAGTGGATGTGGCGAAGCGGACTAGCGATAAATACCGCGAGGCGTTGCGGCAGCTGACGGGACATGACATCACGATTTGAAACGGATACAAAACATCTTTTTGGTCGAAGTGCTATTGCAAGCTTGGTCTGGGGCTGTCATCTGCGCACAGGTAAACTCTGCATCGCGGCCGAGTTTAAGTGTTGCCCCTTCCGCCCGCACCCGGGAGTTCTGCATGGATTTGATTTGATGGGGCGCTTGCGGCAGATTGCAGCGCGGCTCAAGACTGAGTTGGCAGTTTATCGGCGGGTTCTGAAGCATCCGCATACGCCGTTTGTGGCAAAACTGGTACTGGGGTTGGCTGTCGGATATGCACTGATGCCGTTCGACCTGATTCCTGATTTCATCCCTCTTATCGGGCATCTTGACGATCTGGTGATCATTCCGGCGCTAGTGGCGCTTGCACTTTGGCTGATCCCGGACGATATCGTCCAGCAATGCCGCAACGAAATTGAAACAGAGTTAGGTAATCATGACTGATATCTCGAAATTTATCACCGGATTTAAACGGTTCCAGGACAGTTACTTTGGCGTTGATCGCCAATTGTTTGGGCAACTCAAGGACAGACAGAACCCCAGCGCAATGGTCATTGCCTGTTCCGATTCGCGGGTCGACCCAGCAATTCTGATGGATGTGGAACCAGGGGATTTGTTTGTTGTGCGGAATGTTGCCAACCTGGTGCCCCCCCATGAAACCGGAGGTGGCCTGCATGGTGTGAGTACTGCACTGGAGTTCGGTGTATGTGTGATCGGCGTGCAGCACATCATCGTGCTGGGACATCGCAAGTGCGGCGGCGTACATGCTTTGATGCACGGCATCCCGGAAGGCGCTAGTGGCGAGTTCATCGACCGCTGGATGAGTATTGCCGGGCGTGCCAAGGAGCGGGTGCTGGCAGAGTTCCCGGATGCCTCGCCAGATGAGCAGCTATGTGCTTGCGAGGAAGCTTCTATCCTCGTTTCGATGGAGAACCTTTTGACGTTTCCGTGGATCAAACAGCGCGTGCAGCAGGGTGCGCTCATGCTGCACGGCTGGTATTTTGATATCGAAACCGGAACTTTACAGACTTACAACCCGTTTGTTGGCCAGTTTGAGCCATTAGGCTAACTGTTGTTTTTGGAGAAAGAATGAATATATTGGAGCATTTTCTTGAAGTTCTACTGTTTGCCAGTCGCTGGCTACTGGTTCCATTCTATTTGGGGCTGGTTGGCGCAATCATTGTTCTGATCTGGTATTTCGGGGTTGAATTTTCGCATTTGATCCACATGTTGATTTCTGGTGATGGCAGTCTTATCGTCGGCATATTGTCGCTGGTTGATCTGGTGTTACTGGCAAATCTGCTGATTATTATCATCTTTGCCGGCTATGAGAACTTTGTCTCCAAGATTGACACTGGCGATCATGAAGACCGCCCGGACTGGATGGGGCACGTGGATTTTGCCGACCTCAAGATGAAACTGATCGGCTCCATTATTGCCATTTCCGGTATTGAGTTGCTACGCGCATTTTTCCACACAGGCGGCACTAATAATACGGAAATGGCTTGGAAAGTCGGTGTACACGTAACTTTTGTATTTACTGGCCTGATTTTTTCCATTATGGACAAGCTGGGTGAGCATAAAAAACACAGCGCAGGCGGCTAACATAGATCATATTGATGGATGAGGATGACTGAATGAAACGCATTTTTCTATTCCTGGTGACCAATCTGGCGATCATGCTGGTGCTGTCGATTACCATGCGCATACTGGGAGTCGAACCATACCTGAATGCAAACGGTCTTAACCTTGGGGCATTGCTGGTATTTGCAGGCATCATGGGTATGGGCGGCTCTCTGATTTCGCTGGCCTTGTCCAAGTGGATGGCAAAAAAATCGGTAGGTGCCGAAATTATCGAAACCCCGCGCAATGCTGCAGAAAGCTGGTTGGTGGAAACTGTCCATCGTCAGGCCCGTGCAGCCGGGATCGGCCTGCCGGAAGTGGCTATTTACGACTCTCCCGACGTCAATGCCTTTGCGACCGGCATGAACCGCAATAACGCGCTGGTCGCTGTCTCCACCGGCTTGTTGCAATCCATGACGCGCGAAGAAGCCGAAGCTGTGCTGGGACACGAAGTCTCGCACGTTGCTAACGGGGATATGGTGACACTCGCGCTGATTCAGGGAGTGGTCAATACCTTTGTCATGTTCCTGTCTCGTGTGATCGGTCATGTGGTCGATCGTGTCGTGTTCAAGACCGAGCGCGGCCAGGGTCCGGCTTTTTTCGTCACCATGATTGTTGCCGAAATGGTGTTGGGTATTCTCGCTTCTATTATTGTCATGTGGTTCTCGCGCCAGCGCGAGTTCCGCGCAGATCGTGGCGGTGCGCAACTGGCCAGCCGGAAGGCCATGATCGCTGCGCTGGAAAGGCTGCAATCCGTACATACCGCGCCGTTGCCTGAAAAAATGGCAGCATTCGGAATCAGCGGTGGCAAAAGCGGCATCATGCGATTGTTCATGACCCATCCGCCGCTGGAAGAGCGTATCGAAGCTCTGAAGGCACAAGGCTGAACCAATTTTTAACTTAAAACTGAAAGATTCAACATGGCTTTTACCGATGTGCCCACCGGCAAGGATATTCCCAACGACTTCAACGTGATTATCGAAATCCCGATGCAGGGCGATCCGGTCAAGTACGAAGTGGATAAGGAGAGCGGCGCAATTTTCGTCGACCGTTTCATGGGCACCGCAATGCAGTATCCCTGCAACTACGGCTACATTCCCCATACCCTGTCCGAAGATGGCGACCCGGTCGACGTGCTGGTGCAAACTCCGGTGCCGTTGATCCCGGGCGTCGTTGTGCGTTGCCGCCCGCTCGGCGTATTGCTGATGGAAGACGAAGCGGGGCCCGACGCCAAGGTACTGGCCGTGCCGGTAGACAAGGTGTGCGGCCTGTACAGCCATTTCAAGGATTACAACGATGTATCCGGCTGGCGCCTGACCATGATCGAGCACTTCTTTGGTCACTACAAGGATCTGGACAAGGGCAAGTGGGTCAAGATCCAGGGCTGGGCGGGGCTGGAAGAAGCCCGGAAGGAAATCATCTCCGGCGTCGAGCGGTTTAACGCTACGGAAAAAAAGCCTGCATTCTGATTGCTGTTCTCTGCCGCGCCGTTATGGTGCGGCAGTATTCTTGCTCCCCCATCACCGCACTTTTCCCTGATTTCCTGTGTAATAATGGCGCACGGCCTACTTTTATTGGCCGCGTTTCATAGAGCCTCTCAACAGGGAATGAACGATGCGATTGACCAACAAAGGATGGTTGAAAAGCACGCGGCAATATGCCGGACGTTCGTTCCCTGCTGAGAGGCTCTTTGTCTTTTACCAAATGATATCAACAAGAGGGGAGCAATAATGTCTGAAAGTCTTATGTTTGCCCTAGCGTGTTCGGTTCTGGCGCTGATTTACGGGGGCGTTACTATCATGTGGGTGTTGGCCAAGCCAACTGGTAACGACCACATGCGAGCAATTGCAGCAGCAGTTCAGGAAGGTGCGTCCGCATATCTTAATCGACAGTACTCCACGATTGGCCTGGTTGGTGCCGCCTTGTTTATCGTGATCTGGCTGGCCCTGGACACCCTGACAGCGACCGGGTTTGCGATAGGTGCCGTGCTTTCTGCACTGGCCGGGTATATTGGCATGAACATCTCTGTACGGGCCAACGTGCGTACCGCCGAAGCCGCGCACGGCGGTATCGATGCTGCATTGCAGGTGGCATTCCGCGGTGGCGCAATTACCGGCCTGCTGGTTGTGGGGCTCGGTCTGCTGGGCGTCACGGGCTACTATGCTTTCCTCTCCACAGGCGTCGCTGAGGGCGAGGTGGTCAACACCGCGCCACTGGTCGGCCTGGCTTTTGGCAGTTCGCTGATCTCGATTTTTGCGCGCTTGGGCGGCGGCATTTTTACCAAGGGCGCCGATGTCGGTGCCGATCTGGTGGGTAAGGTTGAAGCCGGGATCCCCGAAGACGATCCGCGCAATCCGGCGGTGATTGCGGACAACGTTGGCGACAACGTGGGCGACTGCGCCGGAATGGCGGCTGACTTGTTCGAAACCTATGCTGTGACCATCATCGCCACTATGCTGCTGGGCGGCTTGCTGATGGAAGGCAATGCGAATGCGATGACTTTCCCGCTGGTGCTGGGCGGTATCTCTATTGTGGCCTCTATTTTCGGTACGTTCTTTGTCAAGGCGCGCGAAGGAGGCAAGATCATGAACGCCCTGTACCGCGGCTTGATTGTCTCTGGTGTGTTGTCGGCAGTGGCGTTTTACCCGATTACCAACTGGCTAATGGAAGGTGCACTGGTAGTGGATGGCAATGTGGTTTCCACCATCAACATCTACATGGCCGCCTTGATCGGCTTGGCGGTAACTGCGGCCATGGTGGTCATTACCGAGTATTACACGGCAACCGAATACGGCCCGGTGCGACATGTGGCAAATTCCTGTAATACTGGACACGCCACCAACATCATTGCCGGGCTGGGGATCTCGATGAAGTCTACTGCAGCGCCGGTGTTGGTGATCTGCCTGGGTATTCTCGGTGCGCATCATCTGGCCGGGTTGTACGGTATCGCCATTGCGGCAACTTCCATGCTTTCCATGGCAGGCATCATCGTCGCGCTAGATGCTTACGGCCCGATTACCGATAACGCGGGCGGCATTGCTGAAATGGCCAAACTGCCCAAGAAAATCCGCGACATCACTGATCCACTCGATGCTGTTGGCAACACGACCAAGGCCGTCACCAAGGGGTATGCGATTGGATCAGCAGGGCTGGCTGCGCTGGTACTGTTTGCCGACTTTACCCATGAACTGAGTAAACACTCCGGCATGGAAACCACCTTCGACCTATCCAATCACATGGTCATCATCGGCCTCTTTATTGGCGGCATGATTCCCTATCTGTTCGGTGCTATGGCAATGGAAGCGGTAGGCCGTGCAGCGTCTTCAGTGGTGGTCGAAGTGCGTCGCCAGTTCAAGGAAATCCCCGGCATCATGGACGGTACCGAAAAACCAGACTATTCCCGTGCGGTCGATATGCTTACCAAGTCTGCAATCAAGGAAATGATCGTGCCCTCTTTGCTGCCAGTGCTGGTGCCGATACTGGTCGGTAAATTCCTCGGCGCACAGGCACTGGGCGGCTTGTTGATTGGTACCATTGTCACCGGCTTGTTCGTCGCCATCTCGATGACAGTGGGTGGCGGAGCTTGGGATAACGCCAAAAAGCACATCGAAGACGGCCACCACGGTGGCAAGGGCAGCGACGCACACAAGGCATCGGTCACCGGCGACACGGTGGGCGATCCCTACAAGGATACCGCCGGCCCGGCGATCAATCCGTTGATCAAGATCATCAACATTGTGGCGCTGCTGATTATTCCGATTCTTTAAAAGCGCGATAGAAGTTAAAAAGCCTGCCGGATGTTGCTCGGTAGGCTTTTTTGTTGAAAAAGTACATACGGTTGGAGGCACTAGCCCGAATGGGCTATTGAACATGAGGAAATGAATGGGTCTAATCCACTCTGGAAGTGAGTTCGTATTGTTAAAGGATAAGGAGATACAATGTTAAAACTGTCGACCGGGCTGGTTATTGGCCTATTGTTTTTTGGTGCATCTGCTGCAAATGCATCGCCTATTACACTTAAAACAGATCCCGTATTGAGTGGGGCAAGCGTAATTGACTTTTCATCGGTTCCGACCGGTAAGTACACATCGTTCACAACGGACGGTGTTACTTTCAAAGCCAATGATGGTTTCGCTTATGTTATCTCTAACTATTCCGGCAGCTATGGCGCAGTCGGCCAGTCGATCCAAAACACCTATAATGGTGATGGTTTCGGCTCTATCACTGCAACGTTTACTGACGCTGTGTCATTTTTTGCATTCAATTGGGGAGCGTCCGATAATCAATGGACGCTCTCGGCATATGATGGTTTGGGAAATCTTGTTGAGTCGATCCTGCCCGCGATTACTACTGGCTCAAATGATGGTTTTACTGGCATAAAATCCGGGTCGGCAATTATTAAATCCTTCACTTTGAGTGGTCCGGCATCCGATTATGTGTTCTTGGACAACTTGCAATTCTCTGAAAGTTCAGGAACCGGCGGGCCATCTGCAGTCCCAGTACCTGCTACACTTCCACTGATGCTCTCTGGCCTCGGTGTTTTAGGGTTTGCGTCTCGGCGCAAAAAGAGACTTGCTTAAAGAGAAGTCCATGCTTGCATGGTAAATACCCTTCAAATAAAGGCCTTCAGGTTGATGACAAACCCCACCACTTTGGTGGGGTCTTGTTTTGATTCTACCGCGGCTCTTCATTTTTCAGGGGATGAGATTCATGCTACCTATTTTTTCAGAACAAAGCCGAGATCTTGCAAAATCATACCCGGTTAAGATGCTCCGTCCCATCCCGTCGGTCTTTTGATTGAAAATTACTTTTCAATCAACGCATTGGTTTCATGGGAAGTTGATGTGTTTGATCTGTTGTAAACCCGATTCAGGAAAATCGATATCAGTTCCCGTAAGTTGCTTGACCATGCGGTTGTTGCGCATGAATAGGCAGGAGCTGCAGTTTTCCCTGGGATCAAAGAACGGACGCACGGGCTCGGTGTAGAGTTTTTCGACTTCCGTATTCTTGTAGGTTCCCCATTTCGAATAATTGAAGCGCCGCTCGGAAGCCATGACATGGCCTTCGGTGGATTCTTCGGCCAATACCGTGACCGAGTCGCAAGGGTAGCAGTAGGAGTGGCCCAGGTCTTCGTGGCCGGTGGTATCCCAGAACACGTTGTAGGTCTGCAGAAAGCACTGGCCCTGGTCCCACAGTTCATTGGCTTCTTCGTGGTTGCCGTGATACTTGAGCTGGTGGAACACCTTGCCCAATGGCTGCCCGGCGCTGTCGATCAGGCCAAGCCGGTAGAGCATTTCGGCCAGTTCGTGATGCGCCTTCAACTGGGCGTCGCGGGTCAGGTTGCAGTCGGTCAGCATGCGGCAATATTCAAACCCGTTGTCGGCCAGCGATTGCACGATGCGCTGGATGATGCCTTCGTTGGCCCACGGGCCGTAGACGTACGAGTAGCCGACCGTGACATCCGGGTTGTGCCGGATAGTGCTCGGGAGGTACTGCAGGTCGAAACGGCCCTGCGGGTAGAAAGGGGAGGCGTCTTCGGGGGTGATGGAGATGCGTATCCACTGGAAATGCTTGTAGATGTCTTCCGGGATTTTTTGCGGAAAGCCGTTTGTAATCAGCCCGAGGTCGATGTCGAGGGTGGCAAGGTATTCGACAAACTCGGTGAAATGCGGCCACAGGTTGGGCTGGCCGCCACCGGAGAGGATGAGACCGCGCAGGCGGATATCGGAGCCCGTTAGCGCCTTGTACGCGGCGTTATGCTCCGGATAGTGGCGGCGATTGAATTCGGCCTGCTCGAAATAGAGCTTGTTGACGAAGTCTTTGGCTTCTTCGAGCGATACGCTGTCTTTTTTGTTGCGGGCAATCGTCGAGCAGAACTGGCAGGTCGAAGAGCATACCTGGTGATTGGTCAGCGTCGCACGGATGATGCTGCCCATGCCGGTATCGCGCAATTTGTCGAAAATCGGCTGGTGGGCGAGCAGTTTGGCGCCGTCTGCGGTGAAGCTTTGTTCGGTCGTGGTGCGCTGGTGCCTGACCTGATCCGGGCGAAAGGCAGCGGTTTTTTGCGGCTCTGATGGTTGCGGCTCTGCATCCAGCAGGCTGATCGGGATGTTGAACGCTTCGGTATCGCCCCTGGATGCGAAATTCTTCATGATGATTCTGGCAATGCGCTCATCAATCGCGGTGTTGCGGAGCAACTGGCCAGATTCATCGACGATGTGCGCTTCCGTATAGTAGGTGCGATGCTTGCCGCCGAGCTTGCTTTGCACTTCCAGCACGTTCTTTTTTCTCAGCTTGTGGTGCTTGAACTCGAGGACGAAACGGTCGGTTTCTTCCCTGAGGATCGATTGCTCCAGATCGAAAGCATTGTTCATGGTCTAGCCCTTGAGGTGCTGGTTGATGCGGTATTTGTGCTGCATCGGAAAGCCCAGTGTCTTGTCCTCGATGCGCTTGGCGACGATGAGAATGACTGAGTTTTCCGGGATGCCGGTAAACCGCTTGAAAGCGGGGACCTCGAAAAATCGGGGTTGGAAAAAATTGCTGACGCCCGTGCACATGACGATCTCGAAGCCATTGAACGGATAAAAATCGTGAAACCAGGTTGGGTTCATGTTGTAGAACCCATGGTTGTAGGAGTTGAGCGGTAACATTTGCACGATGTAACCGTCCTTTTTTACCAGCGAGGCGAGGTTGATTGCCGCCTGGCCAGCGTTGAAGCAATGTTCGACCGTTCCCGTATCGAGCACGATGTCATACCGGGTATTGACCGTATCCGGCAGCGGAAAATTCAAATCGTGGATGATTTCGTTGCCACGAGCCCTGGTGATGTCGATAACGGATAAATCGACGCCCAGTCGTGAAAAGAAGAAAAACGAATCGACGATGTGGGTGGTGATATGCGCACAGTTGTGCCAGCGCACGATGGCGTCCTCGTCTGGATGGTAGGTCAATTCGCCCTGGCCAATATGACGCCGCACGGTCGCCTCGTCGACCAGCAGGTCGGGGTATCCCGCGCACAGCATCTGGATGTGTTCTGGCAGGAATTTTCTGACTTCGATCAGGTTTTCTAGCAGGAAGGGGACGAGGGCCATGATAGGTTATCGGTCAGGTGTTGGATAAATTGACGGGCAGTGTTCCGGTTGTCCGAGACAAATGCTTCGACAAAGCGGCGATATTTTTCTCCGGCTTCACGGCGATGTTCCGGATCGGTAATCAGGCTGTCCGCTATTTGAACATACTCGGCCCGGTTGCTGGCGACCAGAAATCCATTCTCGCCGAAAATTTCCCTGAATCGGTCGCCATCTTCGCCGGTCGCGGTTTGTAGCGGAGCGATCATCGTGTACAGGTTGGTCAGGTGCTCGGGGTCATCCATGACGTGGAAGGCCGCAGGCTTGCCTGCCGCCATGGCTTCCAGCAGCGTATATCCGCATCCGAAGGGAAAGGAGTCGAGAAACACGTCGATTACCTGGGCGTACACCGTGGTGTTGACCCAGCCGATGAAAAAGGTCTGCGACAGCACCCCGCGCCGACTGAAATGCGCCTTTACCGAGGCCGATTCGGTCCGGCCTGTCCATAGATAGCAGGCATCGGGGTGTGCCTGCAGAATGTCGGCGACAGCATCCAGAAATTCCGGTTTATCGATTTTTTCCTCGCGGCCAAACGTGCCAAGCACCACAGCGTAATCGCCAAAGCGCGTACGCGCATTTTGTGCTGCCTGTGTGTGTTCGGGGAAAAACCAGCGATCTCGCGAATAAAAGGCGCCATGCCAGACGGTGCCGCCCAGAACCCGTTTCGCCTCCGGGATCAGCGAAGTGAGGTGGAGGTCGCATTCTTCCAGCTTGAGGGCATGATATTTCATCGCCCACCAGATCTGGCGAGGCGCGAGGCGCATGGCAAAGGCAAAAGCGAGTAGCGGCGCCAGCGAAAGCCAGGCGACGGTGCCGATGGCTTGTGTAACGAATGTCTGCTTCATGCCGATGAGCTTGTCCAGCAGGGATGCTTGCGGCATGGCGTCGTCCAGATAGGCGACAGGTACGCCCAACTCGGTAAATCGTGCATGCATCCCGGCATGGCGGCCGGAAATGACGTACAGGCTGAACTCGAACGGCTGCTGGTCAAGTTGCCGATAGCCGCACAGCATGTTGAGAAGGACTTCGACATGCGCGAGCAAGCAGGCATCAGGCATGATGAGGGCAATTTTTTTCGAGGCTTTCTGGGCATCTGTTGTCGCGATGGGGTGTTGTAACGCAACCGCCCGACCGGCCTTGATCATTGCCGGTGTCCAGCGATCAAAACAATGCGAAAAATGCGCTTCGGATTCGAAGCGCTTGACATAGTGGGAATAGATATATTTTTC
>WBZX01000542.1_pt1 | contig 33721 bp, 26 predicted proteins | sample 5204211 | NCBI WGS metagenome assembly WBZX01 (sample SAMN12344362, study PRJNA552823) | activated sludge metagenome | biome: Activated sludge suspended growth; feature: Nitrification reactor; material: Wastewater; isolation source: activated sludge from nitrification reactor of wastewater...
GTATGTTTCTAACACCTTTCAATGGTAGGATAATATCCTACTCAATGAAATTTAATAAAGCAAAATTATTTCAACCTTCCTTGATGTCATATCTACTTTACTATTGATAACATATTTTATCAATAGTAAGATACTTTCCATGAACCCAGATAATTTACCTGCCATCGAGCACTCCTCACATCGACTCTTAGACGTGGCCGATTTTTATCGGCTAGCAGAAGTTCCCCCCGAGATCGAGTGGTTTGCCAATCTAGAAAATTTTTGCACGCGGCGCGCTTATAAAAATGCGCTGCAGGATTTTATGCAATTTACCGGTATCTCTCACCCAGAAGAATTTCGGCAAATTACTCGCGCACATATCATTGCGTTCCGGGATGAGCTCAGAAATCGTGATTTGTCGGGTGCCACCATCCGTCATAGCCTGGCAGCCCTTTCCTCATTGTTTGAAAACTTGTGCGAACAGAATGCGGTCACACACAATCCGGTCAAGGGGGTGAAGCGCCCTAGCGTGGAAAGCTATGAGGGCAAATCTCCGGCACTGGGCGATCATCAGGCGCGCGCGCTACTCGATGCGCCTGATAGTGTCTCGCTTAAAGGAAAACGGGATCGCGCCATCTTCGCCATATTGCTTTACCATGCGCTGCGCCGCGATGAACTGTGCAAATTAAAGGTGAAGGACGTCAAACAGGAACGACGTGGGGTACTGCACATGAAAGTATCCGGCAAGGGTGGCAAGACCCGCTACTTACCAATCCATCCTCAGGTAGGCGGATGGTTGCATGATTATCTAGAGGCGGCAGGCCATAGAGAAGATGATAATGGCCCTTTATTTCGATCGCTGAGCAATAACCGACATAAGGGTGCACAGAAAGCCATTACCCCAGATGCCGTCTATAAGATCGTGCAGGCCTACTCGGAAAGACTGGGATTCAGGATCGGGGCACATTCGCTCCGTGCCACGGCTGCGACCAATGCGCTCGATCATCAGGCAGATATTGCCAAGGTGCAGGAGTGGTTAGGACACGCCAATATTGCTACTACTCGTATTTACGATCACCGCAAAACTAGGCCAGAGGATAGCCCGACGTTCAAGGTGAATTATTGAATGGCGGATTCGGAACTTATTGCTGGCTACGCGGCGATAATAAAAAAGGAATTTCTTTCATTCTGGGTTTCGATAAATCCCATTGACCAATCCTTACCATCAGATGCACTTCCAAAATACGAAACATATAGCCTTCTACGAATTGCTAAATGAAAGAACCGTGGAAAAATATCTTTTATAAAGTCAAATACGAATAAGCAGAACTCATAATTCCTTGGTCGTAGGTTCAAGCCCTACCATACTCACCAATAAAATAATATGCCTCTATACTATTTTCAGTTTGATCTGAGTGTGCGTCAGGCAAGCATTGAGAAGGCGTAGCGGTAACTCGGCCTCCCACATACGCCGGTTGAAACGGTAGCAGAACTCATTGAGATACTCTTGCAGATATTTGGACGATACACCGTGATAAGTGCCCAACAGAAATGCCTTGAGGTTGCCGATGGCAATATGCACCCAGGGCAGCCATTCGCCCGCCATATCAGGCGGCGACACCCGTGCGGCATGATGCTGGGTTTTGCCAATTTCCGCCAGGGAAGCCAGCGCATCGCTACGCACCAACTGACTGGGCGGGAGATGACATTGAACAAACTTTGCTACTGTTTCATGAGTAACAGCAGAGACCTGTTGCATGGCGATAAATCCGGCACACTTGCTTCGGTTCTCAATTGCCACCAGTATTGGGGTTTTACCTTCGGCACCACGACCTCGCTTTCCACTGCGGCGACCACCCACCAAGGCATCGTCAATCTCAATCAGATCGTGCAGCCGATAGATGCTATCCCTGTGTCCCATAGCAATGCGAATCTTGCGCAATATCCGGCAAGCCGTAACCCAGGAAACCTGGATTTGTTTAGAAAGACGTACGGCAGAAATGCCACCCTTGTCCGAGGCAGACAGGTAAATCGCCCAGAACCATTTAGTCAGCGACAGATTGGTGGAGTGAAACAGTGTTCCCGCCGTAAGCGAGGTTTGGTAATGACACTTGGAGCACTCGTAGGAGTGGCGTGTGCTGATGACATAACCATGATCATGCCCGCAGCGCGGGCAACGGAACCCTTCCGGCCAGCGTTGCTGCGTCAGCGCCTGCGCACAAGCTTCTTCCGTTCCATACCGTTTCTGCCAATCCAGCAAATTAGTTTCCAGTTCTCTCATGATTCAACTCCCTATATCGTTGATCTAAAAGCATTTGGCAGAAATTACTGAAAACAGTTCAGAGGCATATAAAATAAAGCATGGTGCTACACCAGTGCCACGCGATAAAAAGATATAGGCTAGAATTGCTTATCTTTTTTCAGAAATGATTCACATGTCCTGGTAATCGGGTACTACAGTAATGTAATGCGCTGATTCGTAATCAGTAGGTCAGAGGTTCGACTCCTCTCAACAGCACCATAAAATCAATTAGTTTCAGATGTGATACGTGTTGTCAAAGTCGGAGCTGAATATTTTCGAAAGAGGATACTCTGCGCCGCTGATTTTTTTGTTCATTCATGTCTCCTTATTCTTAATCATCTTCTTGAAATTTCAGCTCCGCTAGACAGATCCGTTACGACAACATCCAGGACCGGATATCTGGCTCCTGCCTCCAGTTTGAGGCGTTACCTGGATCTGGGTGCTAATCCGCTCCTTTAGGGCTGGTACGTGCGAAATAACACCGATTAGCTTACCGTCCTGCTGCAGACCCGCAAGGGTTTCCAGAGCGGTGTCGAGGGCTTCCTCGTCCAGCGTGCCGAAGCCTTCATCCAGAAATAGTGAATCCACACGGACATTCTTGCTGGCCATGTGGGACAACCCCAGTGCCAGCGATAGGCTGACGATAAAGCTCTCACCACCGGAAAGGTTCTTCGTGGACCGAATCTCACCCGCTTGGTAATTGTCAACCACGTTGAGTTCCAGCGGCTGTGCATCATCACGGACCAGCAAGTAGCGGTCGGTCATTTTCTGCAGTTGCCGGTTGGCATGGCCAATCATCATTTCGAAAGTCAGCCCTTGGGCAAAATTGCGGTATTTCTTTCCGTCTGCGGAGCCGATCAATTCGTGCAGATTTTCCCATCGATGGCACTCTTTTTTCTGGGCCTCAATAGCCGTTTGCTTTGCTTTTATCCGCTCTTTGGCTGCTGTATTTTCACTCAGCTTGTGCTTGAGACCGGCAATGATATTCCGCAGATCTTTCAGAGAATCTTCGTACTTTTTGAATTGCGGTTCCATCTCCTCAAGAGATTTGTTGGTAACCATTTTGGCAATTTCTGTGGCCAAACGTGTTTCTCTATCTTTTTGTCTGGCCTTGAGATCTGTTTGGTTGTCGTCCAGTTTCTTTGCTTTCGTAGACAGCTCATCCCTCTGCTCAGCGGTCAGTCTGGCCTCCAAAAACTGTACCTCATCTGAAAAGCCCGCAGGCGCAAGCGCTGTGGAAAATTCAATTTCCAACTTTCTCAGTTCTGGTTCTCTCTGGTCGATGCGCTTTTTCAAAGATTCAATATGGGTCTTTGCGGTGTTCCATCTTTGGTGCAGTTCATTGTGCCGATCTCTGGCTTTCTTTTCGGCATCTTCGGCATCAGAAACGGTCTTGTTCAAGCGGAGCTCCTCATTGTCGGGATTTTTATCACCGTACAATGCTTTCCGCTCGTCACTCCCGATGGTGTGATCCTTTTTCAAGGTCTCTAGGCGTTCCCGCTTTTCGGCCAGGGTGGTACTTTGGGTTTCAATGACCGCATCTAGACGCTTCATCTCACTGTCGAGATCTGCAATCTGTTTCTCGATTTCAGCTTTTTTCTTAACCTGGGCCTGCCATGCATTCAGCCGTGCTCTGAGTGACTCAAGCAGTGATGAAACTTGCATCTCGGGGATTTCCGTGATGCCAAGCAGCAGGAGTTTGGCAGAGACGGCCTGCCTGCGTGCGGTAAAATCAGCACGGAGTTTTTCCAGACCTTCCTTCACCTCGGCAAAGGATTTCTCGGCAGCCTTCTTGTCATTAGCCGCTGCTGTCTCCTGCTTTTCACCCTCCGTCAGATTCTTACGGGCCGTGACCTCAGCTTCTTCAAGTTTCTTGATAGCGGCTTCCTGATCCTCAGCCTTGCTGATCAGTTTGGTGAGTGCTTTAATCTTCTGTTCGGTTTCATCGGGAACGGGAACATTGCCTTCCGCGAATGGGTGCTCTGTCGCACCACAGAGTGGACAGGGTTTGCCATCTTCCAATTTGGCCCGGTGGTCTTCAAGCTCCGCTATTTTCGTCAGGAAGGCCATTTCACGAAGCAGAGTTTCTTTCTCGGTGCGGTATTCACGCAACAGCCGATCCCCCAGCAACTGGCTTAATGCATCTTTACCTTGCTGAAGCCTTATTGATGCGTCGTCCAGCTCCTGCTTCCGAGTGCGGCATTGCTTCTGGCAGTCATCAAGTGATTTTGTCACCCGTTCCAGAGTCGTCACGGCTTTTTCTTGATTGGCCTCTTCTTGAACGATTTCTTTTTGCTTGGAAAGCAGGCCATCCAATTGTTCTTCAACACCGGCCAGACCGCTGATCAGCCATTCATCCTGTGCATGCTCCTTGAGATAACTGTCAACAAGTTCCAGAGTTTTTTGGGCCTCGGAACGTTTTTCTTGCACTTTAAGAAGCTGTCTGGTAAAATATTAGACGCATTTTGCAAGTGTTATTTTCATCATGGCGATTCGAATCATGTTTTCGGCAGTAGCCGGCAAGATTTCGAAATCCTTGGATAAACGGCGAAAGTTACCAAGCCAGGAAAACGTGCGCTCGACCACCCACCGCTTCGGTAAAACAGCCCATTTACCTTCGATTTTCTCTGAAATGTGCAAAGCCAGGCCTAGCCCATTAACTACGAAATCAACTGCTGTACCTCGATAACCGGCATCCCCTGAGAATGCTTTGAGTGAAGGGTATTTATCGATGACACCTTCCAGCACTGTACAAGCGCTTTTGGTATCGCTCACATTGGCAGCATGAACTTTGACGTGGAGTAAATTACCGAGAATGTCTACCACGATATGCCGCTTGTGACCTTTAACTTTTTTGCCACCATCAATTCCTCGTTCTTCGCTGGCGTACTGAGTTTTCACGCTTTGTGCATCAATGATGCCATAACTGGGTACGGCACAGCGTCCAGCTTTTTGACGAGAAAAGAGCGTCAACTTATCCAGGCATTCCTCCCAGACACCACGCTTGTTCCACCGGCTAAAATGATCGTAAACAGTCTGCCAGGGAGGAAAATCGTTCGGCATCAGCCGCCACTGGATACCGCCTTTGACAACATACAGAATGGCATTCACAATGGTTCTTTTGCTATGTTTGTGACTATTGCCACGTTTGCTGACAGGATCAAACTCTTTTTTATCAAGTTCCATTCCTCATTATTTATATCCGTTTTGTATGACATCTCTTAGCTTGTTATCAAAATCCTTGATTCTAATGGAAATCGTTTTGCCAGACAGCTTCTAAAGAGTAGTGGGTGACGTAGTCAACAAATTCCAGGAACACCAATTAAGCAATTTTTCTCATTTTACTGCCTCTGCTTCATATTGATTTGAGCTTTTGTATCGCAATATCGGGGTCAGGTCGCGAATCAAGAAAAATAAGAGTAACGATTGAGGTTATTGTTTGCAAGAATCCCAATCACCGCTTTTATTTTTCTTTATTCTCGACCTGATGTTTCGTTCAGTCTCGCACTGGCGCCTTCTTTGATCATCACACCACCGAAAAACTCAACCGACCATGCTGCCTTTCTTCATAGCTCATCAACACACCTCGCGCGCCTCAGGTTTCTAATTTTCTAGGCTATCCATCTGTTTTAGAAGAGGATTTAAAAAGAGAACGATCGGTATACTTTTTGCGATAAGTGTGCTAGAATGACAATCAGTAAAATATTTTTATCAGGCAGATAAGGGGAATTCATTTCCACCACCTGCGCTCATCATGGAGACTTAGCTATGATTAATTCAACCACCGACATTATCGTGAATGGACTCGACCTGAAACGGATATGGGCAGCGCTCGATTCGATCAAAGCAGATGACAAAGGCGATATCGCTAACCCTGGCTACCGGGCGACAGTTGAGTGGGACAGCGGCTTTCATAGCACCACGCACACCACCGATGGCCAAGTGGTGCTTTCCGATGAACCCAAACGCTATGGCGGGGAAGAAATGGGCGCCACACCGGAAGATTTACTGCTGGCAGCTGTGGGTGCTTGCCTGGTCAATACTTATATCGCCGCTTTATCAGCCGCCCGCATCCATGTGGAATCCCTGCGCATGAACGTTTCGGGCCGAGTCAATTTCCGGACAGCCTTTGGTCTGGAGGCAGGCACGCCTGGTTACGAAAATATCAAAATCGTTGTCGATATCCAGACCGATGCCCCGGAAGAAAAGGTCATCGCGCTAATGGAAAAAGTATTTCCAACCGCGCCCATCCCGGACACGATCATGCGACCGGTGCCGATCGATGTCGAGATTGTTCACCACGCTGAAGCAACCGCAACGCATGCTTCCTGAGTACTTCATCCGCGCATCGGGATTTATGGCAGCCAGTCGCGTGCATTTTTGAGCATGAATAACTGCATACCAAACAAGGTGAACTATGAAAAATAATGATATTCACGATGTAGCCGTGGTCGGCGCAGGCCCGGCAGGATTGTCAGCCGCCTATGAGCTGGCCAGAGCGGGCCTGGAACCGCTGGTACTGGAACGCACCGCTGCGGTGGGGGATGTCTGGCGCAATCACTATGATGGCGTACGCCTGAATTCCGGCCGCTATTTCTCGGCCTTGTCAGGCAGCAAATTTCCCCTCTCCGCCGGCTCCTGGCCTTCGCGCGAGGAAGTGGTGCGCCTGCTGGAGACCTTCCCTGAGCGGGGAGGATTTACAGTACAAACAAACATCGATATCAAACAGGTCAATTACGATCCCGACCGCGACCTGTGGATCATCACCAGCATTGATGGCAAACGTTTTGAATCACGCGCTGTGGTCATGGCCATTGGCGGGTGCCGCATTCCAGTCATACCCAAATGGGAAGGCATGGAAACTTTCCCCGGCGAGATCATTCACTCCTCGAAATTCAAGAACGCTCAAGATTTTTCCGGCAAGCATGTGCTGGTCATCGGCACCGGCAATTCTGCCGCCGAAATTGCCAGCAGGCTGACCGAACACGCCAGTCATGTCACCGTATCGGGCAGAACGCCCCCGCATATCCTGCCTAAAAGCGTTTATGGCATTCCACTGATCGGTATTGGCGTATGGACCCGCTACTGGCCCGGTACTATCGTGGATCGCATATTGAGCTTCCTGCAGCGCAGCATGATCGGCAACCTGAGCGCGCATGGTCTTCCCTATCCGACCCTGCCACTCTCCAAACAATACGCCATCAACAATGTCGTACCCATTCTCTATCGTCCTTTCGTGGACGATGTCCGGGCCGGCCGGATCAGAATCGTTGGTCCGATCCAGAAAATCACCGGGCGAACCGTACATGTCCTGCGCACGCTGACAACCGATCCCGGCAGCACCCATTCACTCACGACGCTGGAGCCCGATGTCATCATCGCGGGCACAGGTTTTCGCACCGGAATTTCCAAACTGGTTCAAGTGCCAGGCATCACCGACGAGAATGACAGATCGGTTATTTCGGGCGACCAGGAGTTCAAGGACGCCCCCCGCCTCTACTTCATCGGGCAAGTAAACCCATTAAGTGGTCTGCTACGGGAAATCCGTCTCGAGGCTGGCAGAATCGCAAAAAAAATCAAACAACAATTGGCGGCGGGACGATAATGGAAATTTTCAATCAAGCTTCGCTGCCGCTCTGAAGGCGAAGTACCCAATCGATCATTGCTATGTTAGACACCGGAACGCAGGCACGACCCAGACATCATTCACGGAAAGAAACCAATAAAAGAAAATTGCTGCAGACGGCCTGCCGCCTGTTTTGCAAGGAAGGCATACATGCCACGGGCATCGCCAGAATTATCGAAGAATCAGGCGTATCCCGCCGCACGCTGTATCTGCATTTCGGCTCGAAAGAAAACTTGCTCAAGGCAGTATTCGAGGCTGAAGCAAGTATCTGGTTTCGCTGGTTCGATCGGGATTTGCCGCAAATGCATTGCTCTCCCGTTGAGCGTATCCTGGCCTTGTTTGATCTGATGCAGAACTGGTTCAAAAGCGAGGATTTTTACGGCTGCGTGTTCATCAATGCGGTCGCCGAGCACGATAAGGGTAACAGTTGGATACAGGAAATTGCCAACCGGCACGGCGAAAAAATCAATGCCAGGCTGCAAGCAATGGTTGCGCAAAGTGGTATACAGGATCCCGAATTGGTCACGAAGAAATTGAGCCTCCTGATCGATGGCACCATCGTAACCGCGATGGTGACCGGCAATGGCGAAGTCGCCCATATCGGACGACTGACTGCAGAGGACATCCTGCGCAGCGCCCCTTGCACCAACAATCAGGCAACAAAGATGCACTCAATTTAAAAGAGGAACACCACCTTGAACTGGTCATTAAATTTGGACAAGAGGATACCCACACCTCTACGCATTTTGCTGAGGGGTGCCGGACAGGTCGTTTTCTGTAACAACGCCGTCACAGGATTGATCGTACTGGCGGCATTCTACGCAGGCGGAACGATCACAGGGCTGGCTGCAACCGTTGGCTTGATCAGCAGCACTGTGACTGCTCATGCCTGCAGATTCTGCAAAGCCGATATCGAAGCAGGATTATATGGCTTCAACGGTGTGCTGTCAGGCGCCTGCCTCTCAATATTTCTTGAACATACGCCCCAGCTCTGGCTCTATATTGTATTGGCATCCATGCTGTCGAGCCTCATGTGGGCAGTTCTGACCAGAATGCTCCAGCTCTTTAACATGCCAGCCGCAACTTCACCATTTGTCCTGGTCAGCTGGGTATTTCTGGTAACGATCTACGCCTTCGACAGCTACGCACTTGGCCCAGCGTTACCCGCAGCAAGCATGCAGTTAGCCGTCATGGATATAGGTACCCTCCCTCTGGAAACATGGTTCACTGCACTGGCAAGAGGCATAGGCCAGGTTATCTTTACCGACAATACGCTTGCCGGCGGCATGCTTCTTACCGGAATTGCCATCGCCTCCCTGCGCGGCGCGCTGATGGTGATTGGCGGCGCTTTCATCGGGGTTGTCGTACCCGCAATACTCGGCGTCCATGCAAGTGCTATCGAGGCGGGACTCTATGGATTCAATCCGGCCCTGGTCATGATTGCAATCGGCTGGGTTTTTCTCGAGCCCAGTGCCAAAAGCGCCTTGCTGGCGATCCTGGCCGGTATTCTGGCCGTGCTGTGCCAGGCAGTATTATCTAGTCTACTGACACCCATGGGCCTGCCTGTTCTGGCATCTCCCTTTATTCTTACCTTATGGGTAGTCCTGTTTATTGCGAGTAAATCCAGATACTGGTTTTCGGCAGCAATGAGTTAAGCAAATTATCCCCTTTTCGATCCCAGCAAACATTTCCAAGGAGGAGTTTATGACTGCAATCTGGCAAAATTTATCGATACATACCCGGCGTCTTATGATTGCTATCAGTACGCTAATGGTCATTATTCTGATTGGAATGCAGTTCCACGTAAGTTCTCAAGGCGACATGTCGGAAACATACCCAAAAGGGTTTCGTGGTGGTACTTGCACAATTGAGTCTGATACATTGTTAATTGGTTATTCTGCCTATTTTATTCCTAAAGACTATGAAATACCGCAGGATGCCTTAAGTGCAATGTCTGTTCCCATTTTATGTGGAAAAGTACCCAGCCCAGGCATACTCAGTATCACCATTGACTTACTGTATCCTGTTTCCGTACGTGAGCGATCGGTGGCACTCAGCCTGTTCAGGGAGGCTGATGGCAAATTGGGGAAAGCGCTTTTTTCAATTCCCGCAAAAAATTATCATTCAGGCAGTATTTCTCTTGAGATTCACGTTGATGAACCGGGAGAATACGTGCTTCATCTTTCTGGCGTAGATGAGAATCAGCTGGATTTTAGATTAGTAATTCCGATCACCGTAGGTTCGCGATGGTACGAAGGCATCGTTCAGTTCTGGCCTTTACTTCTGCTTTGCGCAGCAGCTGTCTCTTTTTATAATTTTAGACGAATAATTGATTAATCTCCTTTTGCTGCCAACTTATGTTAGCAGGGTGTGTAGAAGAAATTATTTCTTTTTTCGATTTAGCACCCTGCAAGCTTCCGTATCAATAAAACCAGCCATATACTGGTAGATCAAGCGCTGGTATTGTGCGGCATATCGATGTCTTGAGTGGGCAACAATCCAGTTCGGTCCGCCGTGACCCTGCAGTGTGGCTTATCGTTTGCAATATCGAAATCATTATTCCAGTGAAATGGCTGCAGGTTTTCCAGGGAATCTGGACTGCCTGGCTTAACATTTACGATCTTCCAACCATATTCTGACTTCACATTATTATATTGTTGCCGGTTTATCCACGCGCCACATTGGTCCTTGCGCCACTCGGATGTATCTTGCTCCAGCATCCCTCGTCCTTTTTCCCAGACTGCCTGTACCAGATTCTCATCAATGGGTAAATTCCAACAAAGGTACGTAATGCGTCATTCACTGTTTGCCTCCTTTTTTACTTTACCTCTGCTTCAAGTGCTAGTTTTGGCATTTGAATACCTACCGTATCTTGCAGTTTTTCCTCTGAGAAATCGTATACTCCCAGCAAATTAATATGTAACCAAGTAATAATAGAACCGTTTGCCAGTGCCTCTTGCAGCGCGGTTTTATACGCAGGATCATTCGTGTCAGATAGTTTCTGAATTAAGTACAGATAATTCCAGCAAATGATGCAGTTTTTAATCAACCGCTTGCAACTTTCTGCGACTTCTTGCTCTTGCTTCTCAGTCTCAATCAGCTCTCGAGGATTGCCTACCGATACTGCACGGGTGAATTTGTGAGAATGCTCGATCTTGTTCAGCTGTTTCTCAATGGCTTGGCGTAGAGCTACATCATCAATGTATCGCAAGATGAACAGCGATTTAATGATCTGACCAAATGCTTTGAGTGCTTTGTACAAGGTGTGTTGCTTGGAATAGGAATTTAGTCGTCTGAATATGTCTGATGCAGTAGTTTCTTTGAGTTTAATTGTTGTAATCATTCGTAAAATATCATCCCAATGGCGGATAATCAGATCAGTATCAATATAGCCTGATGGTTGAATCTTCCAGTTTGAACGATCAATGTGCCGATGATTTTTAAACAGATACAGCTGCTGTTTCTTCAGGTTCTTGATTCTCGGAGCATAAGAAAATTCCAGCAAATGTGTTGCGCCAAAAATAACCTCGCTGTAACCATGAGTATCAGTAGAATGAATATCACTTTTAATGACATCATTGTGCATCAAACCGTCGATAACAAAAGCACTTTCCCGCTCAGCGGCACTGAATACGGTGGAATACCATAAGATATTACGCTCATCAATAAAGCTATAGACACTGCTGGCTAGATCTTTTCCGGCATACTTGAATGAATAGCTGGCATTCAAAGAATCATTTAAAACCTCAAATTTCTGGCCATCACTGGACGTATGCAGCTGATCGGGAGTACGTCGATAACAATTGGGTAATCCCATCTGATCAATCAATGCCACAACACGATCATTGGCAGCACGAGTACCCTCAAGTGAGAAAAACCAATTAACTGTGCGCTCCAGCTCCGATTCATTGATCGCCTGTGAGATGCGGGCCATTTTCGGTGTGCCAATCTCGCAACCCAGACCGATGATACCGGCAAAAAAAGTCTGCTTTTTTGGACGCTGATGGTGATAGCGCTGTTGCCAATGTTGGAATTCGTTCAAAAAACCACTATAACGATCGACAGTAGCCATTACTTCCAGTAATGACACATATTGTCGTTCAGGAAAAAAATTGCGTAGCGGCTCTGCATCTGCACCATGTGATTCTTTTTGTGGCGTTTTTAACTGAAAACGTCCCTTAGCATCGAAACTGACCAAAGTATTGTCACCGGTTGCGATATGCTGATTAGTCACTTGGTATTGCTGCAATAGCGCTTCATCTAATTGCTTCAGTACTTGCTCAGAATCAACAAAATCTAGTAGTCCCGCTCGTTCCAGCAGAATGTATTTCTCTTGTTGCCAGCGACCCTTGCTGATCAAATAATCGTCCAGTGGACGATATTTATAAGAATGATGTAAATTTACAGTGCCGGATTTTATGCCATTTTGCACATGTAGAAACAAAAATGCTTTGTATAACGACACGCGAAAGCGCTCACCAGTTGTGACTGCTGTATATTCCTCCTCAGTCAGAAATGAAACCGGTGCAGTTTTATCAATGCGGCCGTCATTGTTTCTAAAGTGATTCAAGGCTGCCAGCAATCCTTGCGCTGCCGGTTCGCACTGAAATGTGAGCACTTTGAGAATCGGACTGACACGGTTTTGCAAACGCAGAGAACGCGCTTCAAGAATTTGGTAATAGTCATCCTCATTTAACTGTGTTACCAACTTATCCCGTAGATTTATCAAGTCTTGTTGATCTTTGGGTAATAATGCTTCGATCCGATTCACTTTTTCCGCATCGGTCAGCGCTTCATCCTGTATGACGGTCTGAATCTCTGATACTAAGCTCAGCCAATTGCTATTGATGTAGCGCAGCAATTTATTTACCACCTGATTGCGCTCTACCCGTTGTGCATAACGCTGTTCTTTATGCTCACGCTGAGCGCCGTTTTGATAGCTCTTAATGCTGTTTAGTAACACATCAACTAGATTATCTTGCAGACGATAATACTGGTGAGCAATAAACGCCAACAAATGCAAATAACGGTCTTCATCACGCCGTCGGGTGATCTGAAAGATTTCTGATTTCAACACACTATTGGCGTAATAACGGATTCCATCACGGTTTAAGTCCAGTGCTCGCAGGGTCGATTGGAACTGGCCATACAATTCTCCAATCAACACCAAGTCAACAACGCGTTCTTTGATTTTTGCTGGACGTGCTGATTGCGACAATTTTTTTAGCAGAGTCAGTCGATAAGCCGAAGTTGCTCCTGGGTGTTGTTCACCGAATACAGGGGTTTGCTCAAACAGGGCTTCCAATGCTTGTTTAGCTTCTGAGGATAGTTGTTGTTGAATGATGTTTACTAATTGATCTTTACGTCGATTGATCACTGCTGTAATTAAATCAGTCAAAGTGAAACAACCCGGCAACTGCACCTTTTCCCGTATCAGCAAATCAATGCAGCGCCAGAAGATCAAACGAGGCTTTAACTGAGAACGTACCATAATATTAATTTCTTCGTTTAAAAATGCTTTGGCTTGGCTGCTAAAAGCTTGATAACCGTAATACTTGAGTATGGTCTGTTGATGTTTCTGACGAGTACGATCATTGTATTCATGCAAATTAACCAATACATCTGGCAATCCCAGTTTTTGGGTAACATATTCAACATCAACCGCTCTAAACTCGTTAGCTGCAAAAAATTTTTTAGTCGCTAGAAAATAACCGCAGCTAATCAGAAATCCGACCTGATGTGCCGGCGATCGCAAGCCTGATACCATGTGATAAAGAGTGTCAGAGAAATAAAAGTACTTTTTACGTTGAAGGGAGTTAAATGTCGGTGGAAAATCAAAATCGTACCGTTCAACAGTATTGAGAATACGCATTCGCGGCATGATGACCTCCTTGCTGAGGTAAAGAAAACGGTGGTTTGTTTTACTTGCTCAAAAAATCATTATTTGTTTCCTAAATAGCGGGATTTTAGGTAATATACCCGGTAAAGAAATCAAGGTAAACAATAATGTGCTATATAATGAGTTTCTTTACTTATTTGCCATGCTGATCGGTTATGCACGAGTATCGACGGATGATCAAAAGTCTGATTTACAGGAAGATGCCCTCAAAGCGGCAGGGTGTGAGAAAATAATTGTAGATAAGGTTAGTGGAGTTAAAACTGAACGCTCTGGTCTGACACAGCTCAGTGAATTACTACGTAAAGGTGATACATTGGTAGTTTGGCGATTAGATCGTTTGGGTCGTTCTCTGAAAGATTTAATTGAATGGGTTAATCGTCTGGAGCAATGGGGTGTAAGCTTTCGGAGCCTTGAAGAATCAATCGATACTCGATCAAGTAGCGGAAAGTTAATCTTTCACATCTTTGGTGCTTTAGCAGAGTTTGAGCGTAATCTGATCGAAGATCGTACGCGTGCAGGGCTTGCAGCAGCTCGTGCTAGGGGCCGCAAAGGCGGTCGACCTAAATCGCTAGATACCACTAAACGCCAGTTGACGGTTGAACTGTATCAAGAAAAGAAGCTACCGATCAAAACAATCTGCGAAATGATGAATATCTCGAAACCAACACTTTATGCGTATGTGAAGGATTCTAACGAGAAAAATAAGCAATCTTAAGAACGAATGACGCATTACGTACCTTTGTTGGAATTTACCCTGTGCTCCTTGCCTTTACTCGAGTCATATAGGGTCCCTGATACTCACTCAGCTATGCGCCATCACATCTTCAAGCTTGGTTGCCTTCACAAAACGTGCAGGATTTTCGCCCACGGCCAAGACTTCGAAATGCGCCTCACCACATTTAATTTTTGCGCTTTCTTTATCATGTAGATCGTCGGTGAAAAGGCTTCCTTTGGTTTCCACGACAAAATAGAGGCGTTCAGCACCGTCTAGCTCCACCAACACAGCCCAATCAGGATTGTAGCTGCCTAATGGTGTTGGAATCTTAAACCAGCCTGGTAGCTTGGCATATACCTTGACGGATTCGTTCTTTTCCAGTTGCTCGGCGAAATTGCGCTCGACTCCACTAGAGTCATAGACGACATGCTCATGGACAGATTTTTCGACGGCCAGCATATTTTTTAGATAGCCGGTCAACTCTTCCTGTTCAAAAAGCTCCTGAGCATAATAATGTTCATCACCGATACGCTGATACTTGATACCGTCCACCAGAGCGAGGCGCTTAGTACGATTGATGGACTCACTGGCAAGTTCGATGAATTGCTGCGGGTTACGAGCAAAGTCATTCAGCCGGTTGCTGTTATTCAGAATAGTTACCAAACTGCGACGGGTAAGCTGGGTCTTATCCTGCAAATCGGTCAAGATGTCCGGTAGCTCAATATCTTTCTCATCCAGCGTGATGGATGCCCCCGTGGCTGTTTCTTCTGTAATGATCCCTCCCCTCCCAATAGCAAGATCAGCTTTGCGAATATTGACCCGTGTTTTGGTGATTGGTGGACAATGCCAAATGGCTTGGGCGCAATCTTTCAGCAATTTTTCATTGTCGAATTGCACCCTATAAGTGGTCTTGTGCTTAATCCGGTTCCACAATGCCTGGAACTGCTCGCCATGGAATATGGCCTGCCGTGTTTTGACCTGTGTCCGCTGATCGGCATCCTTGATTTCTAATTTTCCAGCCAGCTTGCGCAAGATTTCCTTGACCTGCGAAAGTTGTGCCGAGAAAGCCTCAGGCAATGTTAGCGCTCCGTCCTTGAGTACCTTACGCAAGGCATCCTGAACCTTGCCCTTTGCATCCAGATAGCCTGTCTCTTTTAGATGGTTCCAGAGCGTTTCAGACTGCGCCACCCCTAGCGGCTGGGTTTTGCCAGTCGCGTCCGGCACAGCAATGGCGGCAAACTGGTGTTTTTCGACGATACCGAAGCGGATACCCGTATCGGCCTCGATTTCTTTTTGCAGGTTTTCGGCAAATTCCTCGTAACTCTCAGTGGCGATGACGGTCAAGGTATTGATGTCGAAGCCACGAATGCGCTCGCCATTCTGGTTGACGCATAGGCGCAAACCGCGACCGATAGTTTGCCGACGCTCACGCTCGGTTCCCATCTCGCGCAATGCACAAATCTGGAAGACATTGGGGTTATCCCAACCTTCGCGCAACGCTGAATGGGAGAATATAAACTTGAGCTTGGTATCGAAACTAAGCAGTTTTTCCTTTTCTCTCATAATGAGGTTGTAAGCGCGTTCGGCATTGTCACGGCCAGCTTGGTTATTATCGGCGGTCTCTGTCCAGACGCCTTTTTTATCAATGGAGAAATAGCCGCCATGCACTTCTTCAGGCTCCGCGCTCAAGTCCACCTCATTAAATAGGCTTTGATAGTCAGGATGAACTGCCAGGCGCCGATATTCTTCCTCGAACATCACCGCATATTTGCCATTTTCGCGCATACCGTCGGCGGTATAGCGGCGATAATGATCGACAACGTCGATAAAAAAGAGGCTCAGAACCTTTATTCCCTGTGGACGCAACCGCAATTCTTTATCTAAATGTTCTTTGATCGTGCGCCGTATCATCAATCGCTTAAGGGCGTCGGCATCGACATTGCCTATAGCTTGGTCGATCCGTAACCAATGCTCACCACCTGGCGTTTTCAATTCGACCAGTTCATTGCCTTTTTCACAACGAATTTCACCGACCAGACAATTGGCGTAAATGGCACGGCCTGTGGTTTGTTCCAGATCATCGCCGTCTTGCACTGTCATTGGCTCACGGCGGACATGCGCCCCGCGTTGAACATCCAGTTCAAGCTGCGCGGAAATGACGCCGCGCTTGTTGCTCACGCCCAGCAGTTTCACATAAGCCTTGTTGTGGGCACCGTCGACCTGAAGGGAGGCGACTTCAATCTGTTTGACCAGCTTGCGTTCGTAAGCATCCACGGCATCCAGACGGAAAACCATGTTGTGTTTGTCCACATGAGTCGCTGAATAACGTAGCGTGCAGAGCGGGCTCATGGCGTCGAGCGCTTGTTTCCCCTGCCCCTGCAAGCCGCCATCGACGCTTTGCGGTTCATCGACGATGATGATGGGGCTAGTTGCCTTGATGAGGTCGATAGGCTTTTCACCGCCGGTTTTCTCGCTGTCCTTATAGAGGTTGTTCACGTCCTTCTTGTTGATAGCGCCGACTGTCACCACCATGACCTGAATATTCGGACTGGTAGCAAAATTGCGTACCTGGCCGAGTTTGGATGAATCATATTGAAAGAACTCATAGCCCTTGGCTCCAGGATATAAGCTCTCGAAATGGTCGCGGGTGATTTCCAAGGTTTTGTTGGTGCCTTCCTTAATGGCCACGGAAGGCACAACGATCACAAATTTAGTAAAGCCATAGCGCTTGTTCAGCTCGAAAGCCGTGCGCAGATAAACATAGGTTTTCCCCGTGCCGGTTTCCATTTCCACGGTAAAATCACCAGAGGCCAAACCAGACGCAGGTTTTAGGCCGTTGCGAAGCTGAATATCGCCGAGATTGGTAAGCAGTTCGTCATCCAGCAATTGTAAGCGGTTGCCGATGCCGAGATCGTTCGTTGAGAACATATCGCTTTGGCCGCCTACAGCATTATGGGTGACGGTGAACTCAGTACGACAGATTTCTTGTCCGCGAAACAAGTCACAAACCGCTTCTATGGCATCGTGCTGGTAATCAAGATTGGGTTCGAAGTGAAGTTTCATCATGACTGTTCCTCGTCTGCTTGCAACCTAGCTTCAATCAGGGCGCGTTCTTTAGCGAGTTCTCGGCTCAAGTCCTCTTCGCTGGGTAGATAGAGCATGTATTTGGAAGCGAAAATCTGCTTGCTGTCATTCAACACAGAATATTTAGCAATGGTTTCGTTTTTCTTGGCGCAGAGAATCAAGCCTATGGTGGGGTTATCACCTTCGGACAGGTATTTATCGTCAAACATCCGTACATAACTATCAATTTGCCCAACGTCTTGGTGCGTGAGTTCGCCCATTTTCAGGTCAATCAACACATAGCACTTGAGAATGCAGTGATAAAAAACCAGGTCGACATAAAACAAATCATCACCGAATTGCAGGCGTTTTTGGCGACCGACAAACGCAAAACCTTTGCCCAGTTCCAGCAAAAAAGCTTGAAGATTATCGATAATCGCCGCTTCCATGTCGGATTCGTGCAAAATTTTAGCATCTGGCAATCCAAGAAAATCCAGGATATACGGCTCTTTAATTGTATCCTGCGGCAATTTGACGGAATGCCCCTCCCGAGTCAGCGTGATTACGCCCGCTTTATCGCTGCTTTTTAACAGTCGTGCAAAAAGCTGGGTATAGACTTGACGTTTAAGATGCTTCACATCCCAGCCATCCTTTTCAGCCTCAATTTCATAAAACAAGCGCTCATTACGCTGCTCGACCGTCATCAATACTCGATAATGTGACCAGCCCAAATTGGGCGAAAAACCCAGTTCGCTATCCGCTTGTTCAACAGCCTGGGTTAAGTCGGCCCAAACGCCACTTTGGGTGTGGCGATTTTCAGCTTGCGTCAATTCGCCACCTCCGATGTGGCGAATTTCGGGAACGCGATCCCCATACACGGTGTAGAAGGTTCGGAAGTAACGCAAGTTGGTCACCGAAAAGCCTCGGCCAAACGTTGCTTGCAACTGCGTGGACAATTGCACGATAAGCTGGTCGCCATAGCCCGCCCGTACCTCGCCGCCTTGCAGTGCCGCCACAATCTCCCGACCTATCAGCCAGTATGCAATCACCATATTGCTATTGACAGTGCGTAGCACATTGGCCCGTGCCTGTTCCAAAATGGACACCACACGCTCGGTCAAATCCACGCCACTTGGCTGGATGAGCACGTTTCCCTGAATCTTAAGCGACGGTTTCTTTGGCATGGTCACAAACTCCGCACGTTTTCCAGCCCATTTTGCTGGAGAATGGCGGTGAGATTGGTTTTCCCCACGTCATCGGCAAAGGCGCTATCACGGAATACTACTTGGGTTTCACCAGCCGGCGATAATTGCTTATGCCATTCCACTATCCCCAAGGCCAAAGACTCCGCTTCTTCGTTGCTGATTTGTGGAGCCAGGCAGGTCAGCAAAGTGCCAGCACCAATGCTGTGAACGGTTTTGCCGGAAATGTTCTTCTGTTCAATAGGCACTGTAAGGTCTAAGCCCAGCTTGATCAGTAGCTCGAACAGAATATCCTGTTCGGTGCGGTCGGTTTTCAGGTGTTCGGCGTGTTGAAGAAGCGTATCGGCCAAATCATCCCTATTAGGTTCCCAAGCGTGGATGTTGGAAGAATCCAGCTTGAAGACACGGAAACCAGTATCGCCTTCGAAGATTGGATTTTCGTCTTTGATCTTCTTAGCTGCACGGCGGATGCGCTCTTTTGTCAATTCGACGATATTCCGCGGCTTACCAAGCTTGTCACAATAATCTGAAGCCGTTCTTTGTTCGTCAACTTTAGAACTTAACTGTTCAGGCAATTGAACAAGAATATAACGTCGTGATCCAGAATCAATTGCATTTTGTACTAAAACCGCATGTGCGGTAGTTCCAGAGCCCGAGAAAAAATCAACCACGATGCTATCGTCGTCTGTGCTTATAGCAACAAATCTTCTTATTAGTTCTACAGACTTTGGAAAGGGAAAAACTTTTCCACCAAAAAGCTCTTCGACATCTCCAGTTCCTCTTCGACTTGATATGTCTTTGTCTATTTGCAGTGATCGTATTACTTTTCCTGTGTGCCTTGTTTTCTGAACTATCCGATATTCACCATCTTCAGTTTTATAACCAATAATCTCTTTATTCAAATCTTTAAGAGATTTTTCTTTTCCCCACCGCCATACTCGTGGAATCCCTTCTTTTCTTGAAACAACAGGGTAGACTTCAATCCAGCCAGCAATCTTTTGCAGGCCGATTTCATAAAAATCATTTCCAATTTTAGAATCTGGATTTAGATAGAATGGATAATAGAGATTAGGTCGAGTTTTTGGATTAAAAGCTACATTTCCGTTGTAAAGAGGGTAAAGATTAAATGGCCCATTTTCATCCCTATATTTGAATTCTTTGTTTTCCTCTGTTAATTGGTTGCTCGTTGCTTCTGCACTATCTTTAGCATAAAAAATGGCGTAATCATGCATTTTTGCGATATGCCCATAATCAATTGCACTGGGTGATGAATTAATAACAAATTGACCAATAAAATTTTCCTCTCCAAAAATTTCATCGCAGATATTACGAAGATTATGGACTTCGTTATCGTCAACGCTTAATAAAATGAGACCGTCACTGCGCAAAAGACTTCTAGCTATCTTAATGCGCGGATACATCATATTCAGCCAGTCGGTATGAAACCGCCCGCTGGATTCGGTATTGCTGCTGATTTTTTTGCCGCCTTCGACTTGTCCAGTCAGTTCCAGATAGTTTTTGATGTTGTCCTGAAAATTGTCGGGGTAAACGAAGTCCTTGCCGGTGTTATAAGGCGGGTCGATATAAATGAGCTTCACTTTTCCGGCATAGCTCTTTTGTAAGAGCTTAAGCACTTCCAGATTGTCGCCTTCAATCATCAAGTTTTGCGTGGTGTCCCAGTCCACGCTTTCTTCTGGACAAGGGCGTAACGTGCCGGTTGACGGTGTTAGGGCTATTTGCCGTGCGCGGCGTTTGCCGTGCCAGTTAAGGCCGTATTTCTCTTCACGGTCATCAACTGCACCGCCGAGCAATTGTTTCAATATCTCGAAGTCCACCTTGCCTTCGGTGAAGGCTTCGGGGAACAGTGATTGAAGCAGCGCGATGTTTCCGGCAACCAGATCGGCGCTTTGGGTTTCTGGGTCTTGGTCAGTCAATTTCTGCACGGCTTTTTCCTTAGAGTGTTGTCTTGAGTTCGGCCAGTTCTGTTTCCAGCCTTTTGATCATCATATTCAGTTCCACGCGGCGATTGAGCTGCTTTTCTTTCGCGGCTTGGTTGCGTAATGTCACTAATTCATACTGTAGCCGAGCGTGGTTTGCCAGCCCGTCCCGCAAAATTGTTGAGTGTTCGGCGGAAGTCGGGAGGGTGAAACTGCCGGTAATGCTTGCGGCTTCCAGTTCTGCCAAACGGTCGATCCAGGCCTGATAAAGAGCAAACAGGTCGGCGGCAGGCAGGGTTGAGAGCGCGAGGCTGGATAAAAATAGGGTCTCTGGTTCAGCCAAGGCGTTCGGATCAATCGCGGCGGTTCTGTGCAGGTCTTCAATCACCACTTTGCCCGCTTCGCCTTGTGACCAGCGCTTATGAACCAAGGAAAGGCTGACCTTTTCGTTTTGGCTGGACAGCAATACAACGGGGTATGGAATAGCCCGATGAATCAGTTCTATAAGCCGCGTAGGCTTTGCCGCTGGGCGGAAGGAGACGGTAAGAATAGCGATTTCCAGATATTCCCGCACCTCGTCCCGATAGTCCGGCACGCCGATATTGGTGGGCTTTAGTGCGGCGATCCAATGTATTTCCTCGATGCCATCCTGAATCTGCCGTTTGTCGGCAGCGGTCGGCACGCCCTGGTCCAGCAACAGTTTTTTCGGCACGCGCTGATCCACGCGGGCGTCCGGGGGCAAAGCGAGAGCGTTGATGACTGGAGCAAAGATCATGCGGGGACAGATTCCGGCAGAATGACCAGAAAGGCCACAACTTCAAAATCGTTAATGCCCTGAAACTCGCCCTTCTGGGCGTGGGTTCCGCCTGGAGTAAACAGGCTGGCGACCGCCCGCTCTTCTTTCTTGCCGACGATAGAGGCGACGGCTTTGGCAAGCAAATCCTGCACGGCACTCATTTCCTTGCCGTCACGCGTGGTTTTATCGAAGCGGGCACAGGCTACGGCATCCGGTAAATCACGGCCTATGCAGAGCTTTTTAAGCCGGTCGAGAACTTGCTTTGCTTGGTTGAATGGCAGCAATACGGTTCCATCATCGCCAATATGAACCAGATAATGGGGCGCAAGGGGATAGCCAGGTTCCACCAAATTCAAGGCGTCTTCGCATGCGGCACGCAGGCAGAAAACCACACCCGAAGGGATGGCCGTTTCGCCTAGATCGTCTGTGGTGGTGACGGCAAAGGTGCCAAGCGGCAGGCTATCTAAGCGATCCTGATGGTCTTTAAGAAAGCCAGCGAGATCAATGCGGAAATCGGTGAGCGTTAAATCGGCAATCGAAACGCCGCTGCTCAGGTCTTCCAAGTCGATGACGGTATCCTGAAGCTTCAAAAGCTGTTTGCGGCGATATTCCAGATCGTTCATCTGGTTGCCGGATTGCTGCTCGATGACGTTTTCCTCGCCGGTGGCGGAAATGTCCAGCAAGACCATCCGCCCGCTCACCCTTTGTTCCAAGTTGATATATTCCTCCAGCTCGATATTCGGCCAGAAGTTGACGAGCTGGATAAGCGTGTTGATCGAACCAATACGGTCTATGCGCCCGAAGCGCTGAATGATACGAACCGGATTCCAATGAATGTCATAGTTGACGAGCGTGTCGCAATCTTGCAGATTTTGCCCTTCGGAAATGCAGTCGGTCGCAATCAGAAGGTCGATTTCACCTTCGTTGGCTAACTCTTCCGGACGTTCCTTGGAGCGTGGCGAGAATGCGGTGAGGATGCTCGCCAGGTCGTTGCGCAGATTGGGCAGCGTGGTTTTGTTGCGCCCTGTGCCGGTAAGAATGGCGGTATTCAGTCCCAGTTTCTCATGGGCCCACGGCGCAAGCTGCTCATACAGATAGTGGGCGGTATCGGCGAAGGCGGTAAATACGATCACCTTACGGTTGCCTGTATTAATCTGGTTTGTGACTTTTTGCGAAATAACTTGCCGCAATGCGGCTAATTTCGCATCGCGGTCAGGGTTTACTTGTCGAGCCGCCGAAAGCAAGGTGGCAAGCCGATTGCGGTCTTCAGTGAGGTCTTGCCGCCAACGCACTAAATCCACGTCTTGCAACAACACCCGCACTTTACGCCCGACCAGAAGACTTTCAAATGCGGCATCGTCCACATCCACATCTTCAATGTCGATTTCTTCAATGCTACTTTCATGCGCTTCGAGCTTGGCGAGCGTGGCTTTCACGTCGGCAAGCTGTCGCTCAAGGGTCAGCGAAAAAGACGATACGGCGCTTTCCATCCGCTTGAGGACGTTGACGCGCAGCAGGTGAACCAAGCTTTCTTCGCGGTCGGCTTGCCGGAAGAAGCTCTCGCCGCCGCGAATCTGGGTGCTGTATTTAGCATCATAGGCGGCCTGTTTATGCGGCAGAACATAGCGAAGCGGCGCATAGGCGGCCAACGTGAGGCGGCGGATTTCGTTGTTGATTTCGCGAATGGAACGGAATTCGCCGGATAAATCCACGTCCGGTTTGATGTTGATAGGCTTTAATCGCTCCGGAAACTTACCGGTTTCCGCCGTGCCATAGTATTTCTCAATGTGTTTGCGCGAGCGGGCAATGGTGAGCATATCGAGCAGCTTGAAGTAATCGAAGCCGAGCATATCCATAAGCCGTGCTGGCTTACGATCCGTGTCTTCCAGGGCAAGCCAGCGGTTGAACTGAAGCTGTGCTTGCCGGACGGTCGTTTCGATACTGGGAATGCCGTGATCGAATAGCGCGGTATCGTCGCCCTCGGTCACGAAAGCGATCTGGTTTTTCAGGTCGGCAAGACGATTGTTGACCGGCGTGGCGGAGAGCATCAGCACGCGGGTCTTGACGCCTTGCTGGATGATGCGGCGCATTAAGCGGTCGTAGCGAGTCTCACGGTCTTTGTGAGTGGCCTTGTTGCGGAAGTTGTGGGATTCGTCGATGACCACCAGGTCATAATTGCCCCAATTGACGTGGTTGAGGTCAATATCGCCAGACAAGCCGCCGTCACGCGATAGATCGGTGTGATTTAATACATCGTAGTTGAAACGGTCGGAGGCCAAACTATTGCGCCGGTCGTTGGCTTTGTAGATCGTCCAGTTGTCTCGTAAGCGCTTGGGCACGAGAACCAGCACGCGGTCGTTGCGAAGTTCATAATATTTGATGATGGCCAGGGCTTCGAAAGTTTTACCTAAGCCTACGCTATCAGCGATGATGCAGCCGCCATGCCGCTCAAGCTTGTCGATAGCGCCCACCACGCCATCACGCTGAAACTTGTATAACTTCTTCCAGACGGTCGTGTTGCGGATACCGGTCGCGGATTTAATAATGCGCTCTTCGTCCAGCTCCTCGCCCATATCTTTGAAAAGCCGGTAGAGGATCAAATAGTAAACGAGGGATGGCTCCTTATGTTCGATCAACTCCTTGAGCATGGAAAGGAAGTCATTTTTTGCTTCTGGGGTGGCGGGCAAACTGTCCCATAGGGATGTAAACCAGGAGCCGAGGAGCGCACATTCTTCGGCACTCTCGGAAAGCTGGATAAGGCCAAACTGGTTGCCAGGGGTAATGCCAAGCCCTTCCGTGGAAAAAGAACAATTGCCGGTAATGACGCGATTGAGCGCTTTTTCCGAACTTTCGGTGATAAGAGTCGCTTGTGGAATAATCCCTGGAACGCGCTTAATTTCAGTAGTCTTATCAATCCACTCGGAGCACTGCTTCGCCAGCCAGCGGGTTTGAAGGCGGTTGCGAAATGAACGGTCGGCTACGGAATTAACAATGCCCAAATCGTCCGCTTTTGCGTTGGGCAATACTAGGCGGCATTTATCGAGCTTATGCAGGAGTTCCTGCACTTCTCCGAAGGCAAAAAGCGAAAACGAAGGTGAGGCTATGTCGAGCGTGGATTGTGCCACAAGGCATTTGCGCAGCTCATCAATGACCCGCTCGTTTCCGCTGTTTTTGATGATTTTCATGCAACCCTTGTATTAATAAATTGTTCCCACACTCCAACCCTCATAGCCATCCGAAAATGGGATTGTAAGCTAGAACTTTCGGAATTTTTGATTTCTATTTCTGAGTTAGCTACTTCAATGTTACATCGGCCAGCATTGTTTCCAGATAGATTATATGTTTGTTGTCACGGAAGGCATAGTGTCCAAGAAAATGGATATGCTGCCAAGCCACCGGCGAAATTTTCTGGAATAACACAATAATTTTTTCACTTTGTGGGATATGGACAAGGTCATCTGGTAATAACCCAGATAGCATACTGTACAAAGCTTTACAGCAAAGCAGTCTCTGGGGTTGGGATCGACAAACGTACTTATTACAAAGCGATTGAAGAAAACCGGGTTTAGCGTCTATTTCCTTAGCGATATTTTTTCAAAACTCTATTATGACTTTGTCTTGGAGAAAGGTTACATCAGTGTAAAGACAACAATTCTAGAGCTGGTTGTCCTATGAAAGTTAACTTTGCAATACCGATTGATCAGTGTTACTTTGAAAGCTTTGGAGTCCATCTCTTCTGATATCGTTTATTCACATTGGTTTGTTTGAGGATTTTTTAGATGTTGTAAACAACTTACCCGTTTATGAATAATGGTAGAAGGATTATCAGTTTGATTGGCATTGGACTCATCCAGTGCTTTTTGAGCGTTGGTTTTAGCAGATTCAAGATTTAACATTAACTTTCTACCCTATATCCTACTAAATTATCATTCACATCCTACTAGATTATCGTTTACTTCCTTAACCACTAACGGAACATCCCCATGAACAAAACTGAACTGATTGAAGCCGTTGCTACTCGCTCAAAAACCACCAAAACCCAAACAACTGCCATGCTGAACGAATTGCTTGAAGTTATTCAAGAAAGCATAGCAAGCGGCAACGATGTTCAGTTAGTAGGTTTTGGTACTTTCTCGGTGACAGAACGTGCAAGTCGTGAAGGCCGCAATCCAGCGACTGGTGTAACCATGACAATTCCTGCCAAAAAGGTCGTCAAATTCAAACCAGGTAAAGTTCTGTCTGATGCTGCAGCTCGTGTAAAGTAAATCAATGCAGCTAAATCAGCAGGGATTAAACAGACTGGGAAGAGAAATAATACGATCAGGTAAGTTTTGATTGAAAGAATCTAGGGAACCATCAAGAAAGAACGATTTCCTGAATGCCTACAATTATTTTATCGACCATTCAAAATAAAACTTAAATGATTATTGATCTATAAAAGTCTGGATTTAATCTGACGTATTCAAAAATAGAAGTGAATAAGCGCTTACAGTTGGCATCATCGAAATGACAATTCTCGCCTACGCTTTCATTCATGCACTTTGTTGGAATCCTTAATGAATACTCCAAGAACAACTAAATTTTGGGATATTATTCCTAAGCAGGAGCTGCTAAATTCGGCGGATGACTATCCCGAGGCGCGACCCACGTTCGAGGAATCTCTCGACGCTCATGGTAAGTACGAGACAATGCGATTTGTCCTCAGTCTGAGTCTGCGTAATCATGAGCTGATGGATTCGGTTAATTTTGGTATTCATTCCGTCGAAGAAATCAGCTCCGAGGCGTTGCAGGCCTACTCCACTTACCTCCATGAAACCGTGCATTGGTGGCAGCATGTCGGTTCCACGTCTGGGTTGTTGTTTAGCCTCAGTTACCTTGGTCAGACACACGGTAGTATGGATGAGCTACGCGAGATTCTTTCGACGTTTGGGCCTAAAAAGCCCCTAAAACGATGGGCGGACGAAGTCTTGCTTCGCGAGGGACATGGTGCGCAAGCTAAACTTTCTAGAGCCAACATCGCTGTAAATAACGCACTTGATGTGGAATATTACAAAAAGTATGCCTTTCATCCGAAGCAGGCTGCTGCTTGGTTGGTAGAACTATGCTATCGGCCGCAATCGACCCGGACTTTCTTGTGCTTCCCTCTCCAAAAGCTTGGGATGAACAGTTCGCCCGACTCAATCAGGAGCAGCATGAGGGGTTTTACTGGAGATCCCCCATCCATGTCCCTCCTGTAGGGCTTCACGCTATCTATGAAGGACAGGCGCGTTTTGTTCAATTGCAATTTCTAAACGCTGCGTGCACAAAGGCTCCATCGTGTCAGGGTTGGTGCGAAATGGGTTATCTCAGCGGAATCTACGTGGAGGCTTTCGAACAGTTTCTCGCGCTATCTAAGTCTGACTGGCCGGAGGATATTGATGATCCTATAATCGGTCTGTTTCTTCTTATTTGCGATCTAGCGATCAATCCGACGCGCGGCTTCCCGCTGGACATTGAGAACTTCGAAGATTTCATTACTGATGTCGATGTTGGTGTTCGCTTTACGCGATTAAGTCTGGCTGTAGCAAGCCTTTCACACCTAAGAACTGCAATTCGCTTATATAGCCGTGCAGAGTACGTGGCGGTCTCAGAGCAGTTAACGACTTATGTCAGCTATGACCATCCGCTTTCGGCCCTGGAAGCAGTTGCGCTCTGGATTGATCAATCGCCGGGGCTGGATCGTCTCATGTCGGAGCATAGTACATTTAAATTTGAGCTGACAAACTTGCCGATAAGGGTCTTATTCTCGCATTTCGTGTCATTTACCCGTGACAAGCTTGTTCGCCCAGAATTCTTTTGCTGGCCGGGAATCTGGATGGTTGGGTCGGATGCTAACGATCAGACGATGGAGCTATGGCTGCGCCACCTTTCGTTGTTTAGCGACCGAGGCGACAAACCTGGAGTCTATCCACGGAAATGGCCTGATCGTGATGAAAAAGCAGTTATGGCGATGTTTGAGCACTTCTATGGAATGATGGCTCTTTATGATTTGACACGCCAATGGATTCTGAAGGACGGCCCTTTCGTCTGCGACTATGCATGGCTATATGAAAACTATTCTCAGGAAAATGCCGATGCCTGGGGCAACGATAGTTTCAGGCTGGCGTATGGTGTTAACCTAAAAGATTTTGAGATTTTGGCCTGACCATGAATATGGTTTGCACTCACTTAGATGCGGACAAGGGCAAGCAATTTTCTCGCCCAAATGTTTCCAATACCTAAAACTTTTGTGCGACAGTAAATTCACAGACCAGTCTTGCACGACAACAAACACCGCAAACCAGTCGCATAAGGAGGAACGGAAAACGACTACCTCGGGTTCAGGCTGTGTAAAAACACAGAAATAGAAAAGCCAGTGATTCGATCACTGCCAAATATTGAAACAAATGCCTAGCATTGTGGAGTCAATCATTGAGTATTGATTTATCTCTGTTGGTTCGGTGGGACAACCACCATATCCATTAGGTTTGGTGATGAGTTTTGACACAGCCTCGATTGAATTCAGTCAACCAATGTCAGATTGAATGGAAACCAATTTTTGAAGCTGTCAGCTAAGGCTTGATCTAGAACAATCATTCAATTCATTGATCATCAAGTTCCTCTTGAAAATCACTATAAGGCAAATAACTCACCATCGTCTTTCACGAGAACGTTCAGTTCATGGTGTTTATACTCAATTGAGTATGTGGAAAAAAACCTGATGCTATCTTGTATATAAGATAGTCTAAATGCATGGACTGAGGAATCGTTAATAAAATTTGTATTAGCAAACAATACTATATTTGTCCCCTTTGTATGTTGAGTAGAGTTGAATAAGATACCATCTAGAGGCTCGTGATACACATGCGCTAGGTATTCCGACAATATTTGAGTGATCAAATAATCAGATTCATTGCCCGGTACAATAGGTTGCGAAATACGTCTGTGTAATTGCTGCATAAAAGCTACTCTTTCAATTTGTGCCGTAAAATCAGACTGGAAATAGCTAAGGGCTTTTCCGTGTCTGATTTCTTTTAGAAGAGAAAAATCAAGGATTCGCAATGGCTCTGTAGTTTCCAGTGTGATGATTGCTATGTTATCCCCTAAGGCTGGTCGTGTTTCGGCGAGACACGTCTCTTCTTCTAATGCCCCATAAAATACAGCAACGCCTTCTGGATTCATCCTGCCCGGTTGAGCATGACCACTTGGAGGTGGACCAACATGATCAAATGGATTCCTGTGAATATCTTTCAACATTGACTTAGACTTGAAGATTCGTGCACGAAATAACTTGCTTCCGGCAGGCAAGTTTCGAATAATAGGTAATAATGAATCAGCATCCTGTATCTTTAGGTCTTCTATTCCGTCAAAGAGTTCATCAAAGAGATTTCTAGCAGCTGAACTAAAGAAGCGCCTTGTGTGTTTTAGCTCATATAACGCACTTTCCCACTCAGCGTTATACCGGTGAGGCTTAATTCGTTTTTGGACATATAGACTTGTTTCGTCCCAGAAAGCTTCGTCCCCATCAGGTGGCCAGCAATCCTCAGCTTCAATCACGGCATCAACAATCTCATCTTCAAAATCAAAATATTGACCAAGCAATTCTTGAACAATCGATGATATAGGTTCACCATCTTGTTCCCACCAATCTTCCTCCTCGCCAAACATTCTAATGCTTTCTCCAAGAGAGAAGTGTTCCCTCATTATGGGTTCCATCAACTTACCAAGATCTTTTACGGTGATTGCATTGTTGCCATCTTCGTCACAGACCGAGCATTTGAGGGGAGTGCCTTCGGTTTTGATGATTTCCTTCAGATAAGAATCTTCAATACAAGCAAAACAAATCGTTTTTTCCATTAGCTCCCCTTTACGTAATAGATGGAATTGATCGTATGACTCGGTATCCAGTTGCTTTCCCATATTATGCTATAGATAATTTGTATTACCCCTATGATTCTATTATCCGAAATAGCCTGCTACAGCCAACCTGCCTATTTCTTAAGTTTAGAAGCGAAGCTGTTTTGACCGTCCTCAAGAAAGGATAAAGGCATGCTTGGAGAATATGATTTCTCGGATGAAAAAACTGGTAGATTTCTTCGAAATTCAGTTCCAAAATTGCAGGAAGAAATTTAGAAATTATTGAGAGGTATGAGTTTGGGCTACTACATTTTAGCTACTACAGATAATTAGTCCGCCAATCGAACCAATCTTGGCCAATGGTCATGTATCCAGGCATATTCGTGTGGTGCATCGATAGTCACCACATAAACCCGAGTTTCATTGTCTCTTTCTGCCAATAATCCTTGAATCATCATCCGCTTATCCAGTTCTATCCAGTGGAATTGATTGTCATGGTCTTTTTCCATGAACTGTTCAGCAGCAATTAAAACTGGTCTCGGGTGCCAGGGCTTCCATTTACCACTTTTGATGGAATTCAGTCGCGCCCAGCCGCCATTCGGAAATTTACCGATGGCTTCATCTTTGCGTCTGCCCCACGTTATCCAGGTAACATTGCCATCTCGTAAACGAACAGGCAAGCGTGCATCCGGTTGCGGGAAATAAATCTTCTGATCCTGGTACTCAATACCGCCACACATAACTATCCCGCCCGCTACCTACTGCGTCCTCTGCCCCTTGTGTATTTGCCCAATCCGCCATCTTCCTTCACAAAGGCTCTCGGTTTCCTAAAAATGGCGCTTATTTCACCGGGCATTGACGCAAATAACCCTTCTTCTCGCAATGAACGATAATCAGAGCTCTCTACGGTTAGCACATCTTTTAGTATGCCAACTTCACAGGCTTTAGATAATACCGGGTGCCTATAATCATTGGCATTCGTGATGGCGAATACGGTATTGACGCCAGAATTGCGTGCAAAATTTTGTAGTCGCGCCAGAAGCAGATTTTGAGGGCGATTCAGTACAGATAGGGGTAACTCACTTAACGATAATACATAACCTGTTGCACTGATGCCTATCAAGTTAAAAAACTGGTCTCGCTTTTTTAAAGCATGGCCTATCTTTGCCAGATCCTCCGGTGAGGCTATTTTCTCCAGGAGCAGTTCATGACTTTTATAATGACTATTCTGATAACCTCCTGCCTGATCGCCCATCCAATCCACAAAATCGACATGACCGTCTTTATCAATGACACTGTATTGACTGGTATTAATAACCACATGGCCTTCGAGACTCGGAACAGTTGATGCAATTCTTTCTGTGAGCCTGACATCCTGACTCGATGGCGTAGCATTACCCGATGGATGATTATGCAATAACCAGTAACCATCTGCTTTAACATGTCGCCTAGTCTTTTCTACCAAAACACCCAGATCATGATTGGCATGTCCAATCTTTTCCAAATAGACTGCACCCGGCAATCTGGAACTCACAGCAGTATGATGAATAATGCGATTCATACGGGTATAGAAGATTCTCAGTGTCTCATAACGCGGATCGCGTAATATTTGCGCCATTATTGCCAGATCATGGCCTGACTTGATGGGCTGATTCAGGAAGGTGGTTCCTCCTTTTTCTCGGAAATCTTTTGGGAAATCAGAACCCAGTAAGGTGCCACCTGCCCATCGAGCATGAGCTTCGAGCAGTTCTGTATAGGCGCCTCGCCCTGCTTCTTTTTGCTTTTCGGTAGTGCCGGGACGAGTCTCAATTTTTTCATAAAGATCCCCTTCATCAGGATTGGGTGGATTTCCTGGAATTTTCAACATAGTATCGCGCATAACGTCACCTCTTTATGTTATTACCTGATCAGTGCTCGTTTTTGCTTGATTTCCTGCTGTTTAGGTTCAATAGGGGCTTGTAACTTCAATAAGCTGTCCTGTTTAGCCTGCTGAGATGCTTTTTCAACAACCGATCCGACCTGACGTTTGACTGCCTCAATACCGAGCACGCTTTTATTGGCCAGATCATTAAAGTCACTTAATTGTTGTGACATTTGCTCACCGGGTGCAAAAATGGGAAGAACTACAGCGCCATTCACCAGCTGGGCGGCTTCCATTGCTTTTTCCTTACCTGGATTTTTGCCATTTATTGATTCCTGTGTTAAATCATCATCACCGGCGATAACAATAGGTTTCTGCGGGTATTTATTTTGCAAAACTTGAGCGACTTTAAGCAGATTGCCCGAATCAAATGCAGCCACAACCGGACAACTTAAGGCTTGCGATAAGGTATCTGCGGTCGCGTAACCTTCTGCGATCACAATCGCCGTCACAGCATCGAGTGCAGCCAACCCCCGATGTTCACTATCAACCACATGAAAATTGCTTTCTTTTTTGCTACCTGTTGCAAAAAACTTGGCCCCACCCGGTTGTATCGTTTGCACTGTCCAGGTTTGCCCATTGATGTCTTCTGCCGGTAGCAACAAATCACCGGCTGTTAAAACGATGCTGGCTGGGTTTTCTTCACGTAATGCCTTGGCTTCCTTCCAGTCTTTACCAATTTTAATCATAGAATCAGCGGGCAAAGCATCTGCATTCTCAGGTACGATTCTCAAATCACCTGGCCGTGCATTCTTATCCAATAGGTAAGGATGTTCAGAATCCGCAAGTGGTGCGATTGCCAGTAATTCCTTGATAGCTTCCGCAACTTTCAATTGCTGCTCGTGTTGCTCGGTTTTTCTACTTTGCTGCTTGATGGCGGCCTTTGTCACAAGCACCGTTTTTTGCTCGTCAGTTAAGGAATATCCTTTGGCCTTCCAGCGTGTCTCAAGCCCTGACCGATTATTCTTGAAATATCCGGCAGGATGCCCATCCAGATGTGCCACATAAAACCCGGATTTTTCACCGGGCTTGTCACCGATAACCTTGACCCTGTGTTTGCTGCCATCCAGTAGCGGATGATTGTCGTCAATAACGCAACCGTGAGAGCGCAGTAAGTCGGCAAATTCAGCTTCAGGCGACATAGCGGGATCCTGCTGTCCGGAAACATTCTCAGGCAGCCAACGCTGCAAGGTGCGAATATCCGCTTCTGGCCCTACATACCAGGCTTTGGCCGTGTTATCCCAGCAAGCACCGGCAGCTTTCGCCAGATCTTTTTCTGCATAAGGAACAAATAGGTATTTACGTGAGCCTGCATCATTATTCTGCTGACTGGTCTGATCCATCGTGATTTCCTCCTGATCAACAATTTCCTGTTGCTGTGAGAATGATAGTACAAAATCCTTGATTTTTTCAGCATCGGCCGCCGCTCTAAAGATCTCTTTCGGGTCTTCTTCCAATACCTTGATCCATGAACCCACATAAGCAGCATGTTGTTCTGGATCATGACCAATGCCCAATTCTCCCCCTAGCAACATACTGGCAATCTCAGCGCGCAATTCTTCTTTTGCATAACCTTCACTACCGAATGGATGTGAGAGATCACGATTCAGACGTGTCTCTGATCCACTCCAATGTCCCAATTCATGTAGCGCCGTTGCGTAATAGTGTTCCGGTGCTGAAAACTGGTGCTTATGCGGCAAATGAATGCTGTCCGTTGATGCCCGGTAAAATGCGCGGTCATTTTCACCATGATGGATGACGGCATTGGATTGTTGCAATATTTGTTCGGCACGATCCAGCGGTTCCCAATCGGGGGCTTTAATATCAAGCTTGGGTAAGTTATCAATCTGCTCAGCATTGAATACGGATGCATAAAACACTCTCGGACGCTCAAGTTTCACCTGTTCTTTTATTTGCTTACCCTCGCTATCCAGAACAGGATTACCGTTGTCATCTTTTTTGATGCGCTCATCCGCAAATTTCCAATGCTGCACCAGTGTGCTTTTTTCACCTTTACGAACCTGTGCGCCAAAGTTTACTGCCTGTTTGTACGTCAGCCAGCGCGGGTCAGTGCGCCCCTGACTCATCAATTGCAACACATTAATGCCCTTGTAGTTTTTACCCGTTGTTGGGTTATTTGGTAATGTTAGAAGTGGATCTCCTGGCTGCCACGGCTTTTGCCAAGGTGCTGTGCCCTTCTTTAGTTGCTCAATCAAATTTTCGGCTATTTGCTCATGAAAAGTCTTTTTGATTTTTTCCATCACGCATTAACCCCTATACTTGTTGATCTATCACGCTATCCAGTGCATCTTGTTCGCTCAGAGCATCTTCCTCAAAGGCCCCAATCCTTTCAGCTTCCATCGGATCAAATTCAGCTTGAAAGCCTGGTATTTCAGCGTCCTGAAG
>WBZX01000543.1_pt1 | contig 33702 bp, 28 predicted proteins | sample 5204211 | NCBI WGS metagenome assembly WBZX01 (sample SAMN12344362, study PRJNA552823) | activated sludge metagenome | biome: Activated sludge suspended growth; feature: Nitrification reactor; material: Wastewater; isolation source: activated sludge from nitrification reactor of wastewater...
GCGGTTCGTGCGGCAGGTCGAGCGCGGCGAAGTGCGCCGCGATCTCCTGCAGGTAGGTGTCGGTGAGGTTTTCCACCAGGCGCGCCATCGCGGGGTTCTGGCGTCGGCCGTCGCGGAAGTTGAGCAATTGCCGGTACAGGTAGCCGTCGGGCTTGCCGGCGATGCGCGGGAAGTAGCCGTCGCGCGTGGCCACGCCCTGCGCGCCGTGGCAGGGCGTGCAGGCCTGCACGCGTTGCGCCAGCGTGTCGGGGACGCGGTGCGGCGGCGGTGCCGCCAGCCCCGGCCGCAGCGAGGCGGCCAGCAGCAGGCCGAGGGCGAGGTGACGCGCCGCGACGCGCATGGTCAGTCCGGCGCGCGCGCGGCCAGCATCACCGCGTAGGCCTTGAACGTGGCCGTGGCCGGCTGGCCCACGGCGATGTCCAGCGCCTCGATCGCGTCGTTGGTGACCGACGCCGTGATCGTGGCGCCGCCGCCGAGCGTGAGCCCCACCAGCGACGTGACGGCGCCCTTGTGCACGCGCGACACCGTGCCCTGCAGCTGGTTGCGCGCCGACAGGCGGTAGCCGGCGAAGTCCGTCACCAGCACCACCTCGGACGCCTTCACCAGCGCGATGGCCTCGGTGCCCGCGGCCAGGCCGAGCCGGCGCGCGGACGCGGTGGACAGGGCCGCCGTGATCTCGTGGCCGCCGCCGATGCCGAGGGTGACGTGGGTGGTGGCGGGGCCGGACTGCAGGGCCGACACGGTGCCGGCGAACTGGTTGCGGGCGGTGGTCTTCATCGAGACGCTCCGGAGCAGGGCCGACAGGCCGGGTTGGTCGAGCAGCCACGCCTCCTGCTCGCGCAGGAAGCCGGCGTGGCGGATCTGGAGCTGCTGCCAGGCGGCCAGCAGCTGCAGCGCGGCGGGCGTGAGCACCGAGCCGCCGCCGCCGCGGCCGCCGGTGGCGCGTTCCACGAGCGGGGACCGCGCCAGGTTGCCGGCCGACTCCAGCAGCAGCCAGGCCCCCTTGTAGCTGTATCCCGCGGCGCGGGCGGCCTTCTGCAGCGAGCCGGTGTCCTGCACCGCGCGCAGCAGCGCGAAGAAGCGCGCGTCCAGCCGCCCGCCCAGGCGCAGGTCGCCGCGCACCAGCGCCGTGTCGGACGGGCGCGGCAGGGGCACGACGTTGGCCGACACCAGTGGTGCTGCCGGCACGGCGGCCGTTGCCGGCGCGGGCTTCGCATCGGCTCGGGGCAGCGCGGGCGTCCGGCGGGGCATGGCGGTCAGTGTGCCGCAGGCGGCGCGCCGCGCTGCGTGTCGGCCCGTGCGTGCAGGCCCACGGGGTCCTCGCGCACGACGCGGCCGTCCTCGAACAGGAACGCCACCTCGGCCAGCGCGGCCACGTCGTCGGCGTCGTGGCTGACCAGCACCAGCGGAATGCGCCAGCGCTCGCGCACGCCGGCGAGGTCGTCGCGCAGCTGGTCGCGCAGCGCGCGGTTGAGCGCGGCGAAGGGTTCGTCCAGCAGCAGCGCGGCCGGTTCGCAGGCCAGCGCGCGCGCCAGCGCCACGCGCTGCTGCTGCCCGCCGGACAAGGTGTGGGGCCGGCTGCGCGCCATCGCCTGCAGGCCGAAGCGCCGCAGCAGGTCGTCGACGCGGTCCGCGCCGTCGCGGTCCAGGCGCCGGTTCCAGCGCGTCAGGCCGAACGCCACGTTGTCGCGCACGCTCAGGTGCGGGAACAGCGCATAGTGCTGGAACACCAGGCCCAGGCGGCGCTCGCGGGCCGGCACGTCCAGCGCTGCCGCGGCGTCGAACAGCGTGGTGCCGCCCACGCGCACATGGCCCGCGTCGGGCCGCAGCAGGCCGGCCATGGCCCGCAGCGTGAGCGACTTGCCGGCGCCGGAAGGGCCGGTCAGCGCCACCACCTCGGCGTCGGTGCGAAACGACGCGTCGAGGTCGAAGCGGCGATGGCCGTCGCTGACCGACAGCTGGAGGGCGACGTCGAAGCCGGCCATCGGTCAGGGCCTTGCGAAGCCGTGACGTGCCAGCACGGCCTGCGCCTCGGCGCCGAGCACGAAGGCCGCGAAGTCCCTCGCCAGCGCCGCCTGCCGGCTGCCGGCCACCACCGCCAGGGGATAGGCCACCGGCGAGTGGCCCGACACCGCGAAGCGGATGTCCACCTTGTCGGGCATCAGCAGCGCGTCGGTGCGGTAGACGAAGCCGGCTTCCACCTCGGCCCGCGCCACGTAGTCGAGCACCTGGCGCACGTTGTCGGCGAACACCAGGCGCGGCTCGAGCGCGGTCCACAGGCCCTGACCCTCGAGGGCCTGGCGCGCATAGCGGCCGGCGGGCACGGCGGCCGGCTTGCCCAGGGCGACGCGCCGCACCGGCGCGGACGCCAGGTCGGCCAGGCGCGACAGCGGCAGCGCGGCACCGGCGGGCGCCACCACCACCAGGGCGTTGGCGGCGAAGTCGCGCCGCGTCGTCGCGTCGATCACCTGCCGGGCCGCGGCGCGGTCCATCGTGTCCTGGTCGGCGCTGGCAAACACGTCGACCGGCGCGCCGTTGTCGATCTGCTGCAGCAGCACGCCCGAGGCGGCGAAGTTCAGGCGCACCGTCACCCCGGGCCGCGCCGCCTCGAAGCGCGCGGCGATGTCGCGCATCGCCTGCGTGAGACTGGCCGCCGCCGACACGGTGAGCTGCTGCGCGCCCGCCAGCAGCGGCGCGGCCGCCAGGCACAGCAGGAGCAGGGCCTGGCCCGGGCGCGTCATCGGTGCCGCCCCGTGGAGCCCGCGCGCGGCGACAGCAGCCGGTTGGACGCGACCAGGATCGCCACCGACAGCGCCGACACCGCCAGCGCGAGCAGCAGCGCCACGTCGTCGCGCCCGGCCTGCACCGCGTCGTAGATGGCCATCGACGCGGTCTGGGTCTGGCCCGGGATCGACCCCGCCACCATCAGCGACGCGCCGAACTCGCCCATGGCCCGCGCGAACGCGAGCAGCGTGCCGGCCAGGATGCCGGGCCACGCCAGCGGCAGCGTCACGCGCAGGAACACGCCCCATTCCGACTGCTGCAGCGTGCGCGCCGCCGCTTCCAGGTCGCGGTCGACCTGGGAGAAGGCGGTGGACGCAGCCTTGAGCACCAGCGGCAGCGCCACCAGCGCCGACGCGATCGCCGCGCCGTGCCAGTGGAAGATGACCGAATAGTCGAAGTGCTCGCGCAGCCAGGCACCGACCGGGCCGCGGCGCCCCATCAGCACCAGCAGCGCATAGCCGATCACCGTGGGCGGCAGCACCAGCGGCAGCATGCACAGCGCCTCCAGCACGCTGCGCCCCGGCAGCCGCGTGCGTGCGAACACCCAGCCCAGCGCCACGCCCAGCAGCAGTGCCGCGCCCGTGGCGACGGTGGCCACGCGCAGCGTCAGCGCCAGCGGCGCGGCGTCGAAGTCGGCGAGGAGGGGAGGCATTTGCGCATCGTAATGTACTGAGATACATCACGACGGACTCGACGCGGCACCCGCGGGCGCCGAACCGGGCGGCGCCCGCCGCTCAGGCGATGACTTCGCGCGCGGAGATGGTGTACTTGAACGTGTCCGGCGACAGCTCGTCGAACCGGCCGCTGGCGTTTTCGCCGTTGGGGTACATCAGGAACGGCAGCGTGCCCTTGCCCGCGCTGCCGGGCAGGCGGATGTCGTGCCCGGTGTTCCAGCCCACCCAGTTGCCTTCCCAGGCGCCGAACAGGCGCGCGTGCACCGACGACACCAGCGGGTGCTTCGGGTCCTTGATCCAGTCCGGCGTCTCCTGCCGCATCACCTTCAGCACGTCGGCCGGGTCCATCGCCAGCCAGCCCCGGCCGGCCAGGTACACCTCGGCGCGGCAGTGCTGCGCGCCCTTCAGGTTGGCGGAACTGCCGCCCAGCTCGCGGTAGCCGAACGCGGAAGGCGCCAGGCGCAGGCCGTACACGTCGCGCGCGGGGACGCCCACCGATCGGCACAGGCCCACGAACAGCGCGTTCAGGTCGGCGCACTTGCCGCCGAGGTTGCCGGTTTCCAGCATGGCCTTGATGTCGCCGGTGCCGCAGCCGCGCGTCTTGGGCTCGCGGTGGGCATTGGCGATCACCCAGTCGTACAGGGCGCGGGCCTTCTGCTCGTCGGTGCGGGCGCCGCGGGTGGCGTCCAGCGCGGTCTTGCGCACGATGCCGTCCACCGGCTGCAGCTCGGTGGGGCCCAGGTAGGCGCGCAGCGTGGCCGCGTCTTCCGCGTGCACGGGGGCGGCGCCGGCCGCCGCCGCGCGGTTGCGCGTCTGCACGCGGCTGGTGAGCGTGAGCACGGGCGCGGCAACGCCGGCCGCGAACTCGGCATGCAGCATGCGCACGCCGCGCGCCGGGTCCGCCACGAGCGCGGCGCGGCTGGCGTTGCCTGCCCAGCTGTTGTCCACCGTTCGCTGCCAGTCGGTGTCCAGGTCCGGCACGGGCAGCCACAGCTGCGTGTCGCCCTTGGGCTCGGCCACCTGCACGGTAGTCGTCACGTCGAACGTGCGCCAGGGCCCCGGCTGCGGATCGAACGGACGCTGTTGCGCGAGCACGGGCAAGGGCATCGTGGCGGCCAGGCCGGCCTGCAGGACACGGCGACGGGAGAGGGAACGGCGGGACATGGGAACTCCTGAGAAAGTAACGAAAACGATCAACGGGGGGCTGGGGCCAGCAGGGACTCTACCCACCGGCGGGCGTCGGCGCCCTGCCAGTCGACCTCGCCGACGACAAGAAAGCGTGCGCGACCCTCACGGCCGATCGCCACCGTGGTGGGATACACGCGTACGCCGAACGCCAGGGCGGCGGCGCCGTCGCGGTCGCGCAGCACCGGCAAGCCGAGGCCTGTCTGCGACACGAAGCGCTCCACCGCGCCGTCGGTTTCGCGGTGGTTCACGGCCAGCACCACCAGCCCGTCGGCCTCGTGGCGCGCGGCCAGCAGTTCCAGCGACGGCATTTCGGCGCGGCAGGGCTCGCACCAGCTGGCCCAGAAGTTCAGCAGCACCGGGCGGCCGCGCAGCGCGACCAGCGACCGCGGGGTGCCGTTGGACTGGGGCAGGGTGAGCGGCGGGGTGGGGCGGTTGCGGGGCCAGGGTGAGTGCAGGCCGGCCTGAGCCGGCGCGGTGACGCCGAGCGCGAGGGGCAGGGCGAGCAGGGCGAGGGTGCGGCGGCGGTGCAGTGAGTGCAGGAATTTTGCCGGCGGGGCCGTGTCGGGGCGATCCATTGGGGCGAGTCTCGCCGATGAGGACACATGGGGTGGCGGGCGGGGGCCTCGCGAATCTGAGCTTGACCCAAGCAAAGAGCCGACAGCGCCAGCGGCGGGAGCGTGCTGGTGCAGCGACTGACCGCGATACAGCGGTGGCGGTCACTCGGGCATGAAGGCTGGCTGTCCGGTTTCGACCCCCAGCTGCCGTTGGCGGCCTCCACGACCCGGCCAACAGCTGTCCTCGACGACGCGCTCAAGAACCCGGCCTACTCATTTTGGCGACAGGCACCTTGCCATCGACGAACTTGAGGGTTGCCTCGGCCAGACCCCATCCTGAGCCGTCTTTGCCCGCGTTGAAGGTGTGCCTCTCGGCGCCGCGCCGGCTCGACCGCCACACCATGGCCGGCAGGACACAGAACGCCTCGCGCCGTGCGGCCGCGGACGGCAGCGGACAATGGCCCATGCCCCGCCCCGACCTCGCGTTCGACACCCTGCCCCTGCCGCCGCACCTGCAGGCCACGTTGCAGCAGCTGGGCTACCTGGCGATGACGCCGATCCAGGCCGCCAGCCTGCCCCTGGCGCTGGCCGGCCGCGACCTCATGGCGCAGGCCCGCACGGGCAGCGGCAAGACCGCGGCGTTTGCGCTGTCGCTGCTGGTCAACCTGAACCCGCGCCGCTTTGCCGTGCAAGCGCTCGTGCTGTGCCCCACGCGCGAGCTGGCCGACCAGGTGACGCAGGAGATCCGCCGCCTGGCGCGCGCGGAGGACAACGTGAAGGCGCTCACCCTGTGCGGCGGCAGCCCCATCCGCAACCAGCTGGCCAGCCTGGCGCATGGCGCGCACATCGTGGTGGGCACGCCGGGCCGCATCCTGGACCACCTGGCGCGCGGCACGCTGGCGCTGGACGCGCTGAACACGCTGGTGCTGGACGAGGCCGACCGCATGCTCGACATGGGCTTCGCCGACGACATCGCGCAGGTGGCCGAACGCTGCCCGAAGGCGCGCCAGACGCTGCTGTTCTCCGCCACCTACCCCGACGGCGTGGCCAAGCTCGCCGCCCGCTACATGCGCGAGCCGCAGGAGGTGAAGCTGGCCGAGCGCCACGCGGCCGGCCAGATCCGCCAGCGCTTCTACGAAGTGGCCGAGAGCGAACGCCTGCATGCCGTGGGGCTGCTGCTGCAGCACTTCAGGCCGGTCAGCACGCTGGCGTTCTGCAACACCAAGCAGCAGTGCCGCGACCTGGTGGCGGTGCTGCAGGCGCAGGGCATCGTGGCGCTGGAACTGCACGGCGACCTGGAGCAGCGCGACCGCGACCAGGTGCTGGTGCAGTTCGCCAACCGCAGCTGCAGCGTGCTGGTGGCCACCGACGTGGCCGCGCGCGGGCTCGACATCGCGCAACTGGAAGCGGTGGTCAACGTCGACATCAGCCCCGACCCCACCGTGCACACGCACCGCGTGGGCCGCACCGGCCGCGCCGACGAAGCGGGCTGGGCCTTCAGCCTGGCCAGCCTGGACGAGATGGGCGCGGTGGGCCGCATCGACGAGGTGCAGGGCACGCCCAGCGACTGGCACCCGCTGTCGGAGCTGACGGCGCCGGCCGGCGCCGGGCCGCTGCGCCCGCCCATGATCACGCTGCAGATCCTGGGCGGCCGCAAGGAGAAGATCCGCCCCGGCGACGTGCTGGGCGCGCTGACCAAGGACCTGGGGCTGCCCGGGGCGCAGATCGGCAAGATCGTCGTCAACGACTTCGCCACCTACGTGGCGGTGGAGCGAGGCGTGGCCGACCAGGCCTTGCGCGGCCTGAATGCCGGCAAGGTCAAGGGCCGGTCCGTGAAGGTGCGGCGGCTGTGAGCGCCTTCGCGACGCTGGGCCTGTCGCCCCGACTGTTGCGCGCGGCCGCCGAGCTGGGCTGGGTCGAGCCCACGCCCATCCAGGCTGCGGGCATCCCCCCTGCGCTGGCCGGGCGCGACGTGCTGGCCACCGCGGCCACCGGGTCCGGCAAGACGGGCGCGTATGCCTTCGCGGCGCTGCAGCGCATCGACGGGATCGCGCGCCTCAGCCCGCGTCGCCCGCGCGTGCTGGTGCTGGTGCCCACGCGCGAGCTGGCTGCGCAGGTGGGTGAAGCCATGCGCCAGGTGGAGCTCTTTCTCAAGATGCCGGCCAAGCTGGTGGTGCTTTATGGCGGCGTTTCCATCAACCCGCAGCTGATGGCCCTGCGCGGTGGCGCCGACGTCGTGGTCGCCACGCCGGGGCGCTTGCTGGACGTGGTGGACAAGAACGCGCTGGACCTGTCGGGCCTGCAAACGCTTGTGCTGGACGAGGCCGACCGCCTGCTCGACGCCGGCTTCGCCGACGAACTGGCGCGCGTGCTGGCGCTGCTGCCGGCGCGGCGCCAGAACCTGCTGTTCTCGGCCACCTTCCCGCCTGCGGTGCACGCGCTGGCGCAACGCATGCTGCACGACCCCGTGCGCGTGGACGTGGGCCACCAGGCCGCGGCCGTGGCGACGATCGTCGAACGCGCGATCGTGGTCGACGCAGCCAGGCGCACGCCGCTGCTGGCCCGGCTCGTCGTGCAGGAAGACTGGCCCCGCGTGCTGGTCTTCGTCGCCACGCGCTACGCCTGCGACCATGTGGCCGACAAGCTGCGCCGCGCCGGGCTGGCGGCGGCGGCATGGCACGGCGATGCCAGCCAGGGCGCTCGCACGCAGGTGCTGGCCGACTTCAAGGCCGGCAAGCTGCGCGTGCTGGTGTCCACCGACCTGGGCGCACGCGGCATTGACATCGCCCAGCTGCCGGTGGTCGTCAACCACGACCTGCCGCGCTCCACCGTGGACTACGTGCACCGCATCGGCCGCACGGCGCGCGCCGGCGCGCCGGGGCTGGCCGTGAGCTTCGTGAGCGCTGCGACGGAAGCGCATTTGCGCCTCATCGAGAAGCGCCAGGGTCGGCGCGTGCCGCGCGAGCAGGTGCCGGGATTCGAACCGACGGAGGCCGCAACGCCGGCACCCGCCGCCGGTGGCGTGAAGGGCCGGCGGCCGAACAAGAAGGACAAGCTGCGCGCAGGCATCTGAGGGCTCGCGGCGGCGAGTTCGGTACGGCGTCGGTCACATGCCGACCCACTGCGGTCCTGCAGTTCGCGCAACTCGCTGACCCATAGCACCCATTCAGTGCCCAACCTGACCTTCGGTGACGCGCTGGTCGCGCAGGCCAACGGCAACTGTGCGATGTTCAAGGTGCGGGCGCGTTGAGCCCGCACCATTGTCGGTCGCGCATCCGGTTCCAATGGCTGCCAGGCTTGGCCGCGAGCCGCTCATCGAGCAACTGGCGCGCGAGAGTGGCACGCCCGCCGCGCATTGCCGCGCAAAGCAATGTGCGCTGGTAGGCGTCGCGCTGCGCGTGGCTGCCGCCGAACACCGACAGATGGTGCCGGACTGGCGCCAGCGCGGATACCGCGGTGTCATCGTCGCCGCGACCCCACGCGGCCAGCGCGCGGGCCGCAGCCAGCCCGGCGCCAGCGACCATGCGGTGGTTGGCGTGGCCCGGATCGCCTTCACGCAGGTAACGCTCGAGCTGTGCCACCCGCTGTTCGGCCAGCGCCTGCCGACCCGCACCTACGAAGGCCATGATCGCGTGAAGGTCGTTGAATACGTACCACGGCGTCGGGTCCTTCGCCGCCCAGGCTTCGGCCAGCGCCGCCCAGCGGCCACCCGTGTCGACGCCGTCGAGTGACAACCGCCACAGCAGCCCGCTCGCGTCGAGCATCTCCAGCGCGATGCCGGGTGAGGCGGCGTGGTGCAGCAAGCGGTCATAGATGGCGAGTGCGCCAGGGTGGTCTTCGCGTTCGAGCAAGAACACTGCCAAATGCCAGCCGTTGTGTGCATTGAGGAAGTTGCCTTCGGCCCAGTTGGCGCGACGAGCTTCAAGGAACTCGATGCCCTCGTCGAAGCGCGCCTGCATCTCGAGCACGTGCACCACCGCATGGATCGCCCACACGTCGTCGGCGTTGCGCTCGACGGCGCGCCGGCCGATGTCCTCGGCACGCGCGTAGTCGCCGCACTCCTCGAGCCCGAAGGCCAGCATGCCGTCGACGGCCGTGAAGTCAGGGTGCTGGGTATCCCAGCCGCGGCGCGCGCGCACGACTCGGTTGCGCAGGTTCACCGCATCGCCGCAGAAGAAATCGATCTGATGCCCGGCGTATAGCGCGAGCGCGTCGCGCGGATGAGCGTCGAGCAGGGCGTCGAGAAGCCGGCCGCAGGCGTGCATGTCGCCCGAAGCCCAGGCGCGGATCGCGTCCACGTGTGCCTGCTCGCGCGCATCGATGCTGCGGGTGCCAGCGACGAGCTCGGCAGCGGCGCGCGTGTCCGTCCACTCGCTGGACATGAGACCGATCCAGGCTCGCGCGGCGCGCGCCATTACGCAGCCCGCGTCCTCGGCGATCGCGTTGTCGAGCTCTTCGACCACCTCGGGACGGAAGCGCAGCAGGTGCTCCTGAGCTCGCGCGAGGCGTTGCACAGCCGCTGCGCTCCCGGTGCAGGCCAGGCCGTATCGATCCTTGTGCATGCTCCGCTCCCTTTCGCCAGCCGATGCCGTGCGGTAGGGCGATTATTGAAACTTGGCCCCTTTGCGCGCAAGCTGCGCCTCGGCAGGCGGCCCGTGCTGTCCGCGACCTTGCCTCGGTCCGGCAGCGCCCGTATTGAGATCTCTGAGCAAACGGAGATCTGATCCATCAGGCGGCTGGTATCTGGTTTGCTGCCAGACTCACGGTGTCGGCCAGGAGCGGTCACTGAGATGGCGCACCTGTACCTGCTGCTCAAGCACCGGTCTTCGAAGCGCGCCCCGGCCGGCTGGCGTACCAGCGAGGGCGAACGGCAGACGGGCGTGCACCGAACGACGCGCTGCACAGCGCTTCGACCGGCTTCAGTATCTCCGCCAGGAAGCTGACGAAGTCCTGCACGACAACGTCACGCTTTGACTCGGGCCTGATCAGCGCGCTGAACGGCGGTGAATCGCTGCTGTCCCAATCCAGCAGTGCGGGCTGCAGCAGGCCATCGCGCACAAAAGGCCAGACCGACAGGTCCGCGAAGCGGCCGACGCCTTGGCCGAGCAGGACGGCCTGCAATACATCGTCGCGGCTGCCGCAGGTCAGCCAACCTCCCACCACCACTTCCTGGACTTCGCCATCGCGCGTATGGCGCCAGAGGTCGAGCACGGTGCCTTCCTGGCTGCGCACCAGCGGGCAGGCATGGTTCACCAGCTCGCGCGGCTGCGCGGGCACGCCATGCCGGCGCCAGTACGCCGGGCTGGCGCAGATGATCAGCCTGCTCTGAGCCAGCGGCCGCTGCACTAAGTCGACGCTGCCAGGCCATCCCAATGCCACCAACACGTCGACGCCACGTGTCGCGGCGTCCCTGACAGCCAGGAAGTCCATCGTGCGCAGGTCGATGTGGGCGTGGGGATGCCGCTCATGCCAGTCCGCCAGGGCCGGCACCAGAACCGCACGCGACAGCAAGGGCGGCGCGCCCACGACCAGGGTGCGTGCCCGCCGATTGCCGGAGACGGTGACGGCGCGCTCCGCGTCCGCCAACTGAGCCAGAAGCGGGGTGCAGTGCTCCAGGTATTGCGCCCCCCGGGCTGTCAGCGCCAGGCCCTGTGTGCTGCGGTCGAGCAGCTTTACGCCAAGCTCCCGCTCCAGCGCCGAGACCAGCTTCGTCACCGCCGGCACGCTGACGTCAAAGCGGCGGGCCGCCGCCGAGAGACTGCCCTCCTCGGCTGCGGCAACGAAGTAATGCAGGGCGCGAAGCTTGTCCATGAGAGTGCCTGGCCGTTGAGCGTATTAACTTTTGGTTCACGCGCATTGTGCCCGCGGGGTGCTTTCGAGCCGCCAGGCGGACTCCTAAAGTTAGTCCCATCGAAACACCGAAGCACGCCCATGAACACCGCCTCGCTGATCGCCGAAGTCGCCGCGCCCCGAATGAGGAACATGTCGCTGCTGACCGGATCGTTCGCCCTCTTCAACAGCCTGCGCATCGTCGCCTACCTGCCGACGCTGCTGGCGATCCAGTCCAGCGGTCACGCCGACCAGCATTCGCTGTTCACTTGGCTGAGCTTCCTGGGCGCCAACCTGACGATGGCCCTGTGGCTGCACGAACAGAACGGCGGCCGCATGAACCGGGCCGTGGCCGTCAATGCCTTCAATGCCCTGATGTGCGGCGCCATCGCCGCATCGATCGCATGGCTGCGCTGGATGCAGCCGAACTCGTTCTTCCCGACCTTCTTCTGACCCAACGGAGACCCCCCATGCGCCGCCTGCTGCTTTCCATCGCCGTCATCGCCTCGTTGACCAGCCCCATCGTCGTGATGGCCCAGCCCGCCAGTGCTGCAACTTTCCCCACGAAGGCCCTGCGAATGCTCGTGCCGGTGGCCGCAGGCGGCCCCAGCGACTTCATCGCCCGCCAGGTGGCGCAGCAGCTCAGCACGTCGCTAGGCCATGTGGTGACGGTGGAGAACAGGCCCGGCGCGAACGGGCTACTGGCGGCCCGCGAGGCCCTGGCGGCGCCCGCCGATGGCTACACCCTGCTGTATGCGCCGGGCTCAATGATCGCCACGCCGCTGCTTGCCAAGGGTTCCGGCCTGGACTGGTCACAGGACCTCGCGCCCCTGGGCAAGGTGGGCCGCGTGCCCTTTGCGCTGGCGGTTCACCCTGGCGTGGCCGCCCAAACGGTGGCCGATCTCGTCCGGCAGGCACGCCAGCAGCCGGGTGTTCTCAATGTGGCCACCAGCACGCCCAGCGAGGTGCTGGCCGCCTCGCAATTCATGAAGGCGGCCGGCATCCAGATCACCCGCGTGCCGTACAAGGGTGGTGCGCAGGCGCTGCCCGATCTCCTGGCGGGGCGCGTGCAGATCATGTTCGGACCGTTGTCGCTGTTGCAGCCGCAGGCGAAGTCCGGTGCGTTGCGCATCCTGGCCACGCTGACCCCCGAGAGGCATGTCGCCGTTCCCGAAGTGCCCACGATGGCGGAAGCAGGGTTGCCCGGCGTGGAAGTTCCCACATGGCAAGGCCTTTACTCCGCCGCCAAGGTTCCGCCACACCTGCGCGCCCGCCTGGCCACTGACATTGCGGTCGCAATGGCGCGGCCCGAAATGCGTGCGGAATTTGACCGCCGGATGCTGGTGGTCGAGGGTGCATCGGCCCAGGACCTGGCCATGACCATCACGCGAGAGCTTGGCGTCTGGGCGGCTGTGGTCGACGAGTACAAGCTGACTGCGGACTGAGGTGGCAGAAAGGCCGCGATGCGCTTTCTCTTCTGCACCACGGGTGGTCTCGGCCACCTGTTGCCGCTGCGGCCGCTGGCAATCGCGTTGCGCGGCCAGGGACATGCCGTCGGCTGGGTGACCGCACCCGACGCATTGCACCTTCTGGATGGGTTGGGCTTCGATCTCTTCTCGGCCGGGCCCGGCTTCGAGATCAGTCGGCGCCACTTCCGCGCTACCTACGCGGCGGGTGCACCACTGGACGGGGAGCGGTTGTCGGCGTACACGTTTCCAAGGCTGTTCGGTGCAGTGCTCGGGCCCGGCATGGTGGACGGCCTCGAGCAGGCCATCTGCCTTTGGCGCCCCGACATCGTGGTGCACGAACCCGCCGCCCTGGCCGCGCCACTGGTTTGCCAGCAAAGGGGAATCCGCCACGTGACCCACGGCTACGGCCTGCAGCTGCCCAGCGACTACCTCGCTGACGCCATGGGCTTCTTCGGCGCGAGCTGGCGGACCCGGGGCATGGAGACTCCGCTCGACGGTGGTCTCTACCGGCACCTCTATCTCGACATCGCGCCGCCTAGTCTGCAGCTCCTTTCCCAGTCCTCGGATGCGCGAACGCTCCGCTTTAGTCCCTATCGCGCTGGCCATCCGGACGCCTCTGTCCTGCCAGCAGATCTCAGGGCCGCACTTCGGTCGACCGCGGCGCGAGGACCCCGGATCTACGTGACCTTCGGGACGGTCTTCAATCGCAGCCCCGCACTGATGGAAGCCGCACGTGCCGCCGCCCGTGTTGGTGGGTCAGTGGTTGTCACAGTCGGCGCCGATGGTGACCCGGAGCCTTTCGCGAACCTGGGCAAGCATGTGTGCGCATGTCGATTCCTGGACCAGGCGGCATTGCTGCCGCATTGCGAGTTGGTGGTGTCGCACGGCGGTGCGGGGACCTTGCTTGGTGCCGCAGCCCACGGCGTGCCGCAGGTGATCCTGCCGCAAGCTGCCGATCACTTCCGCAATGCGCGAGCCCTGTGTTCGGCTGGGGCAGGCCGCGCCGTCGAGACTCTGCACCAGACCTCGGGGGAAGTGGCCATGGCCATGGCGCACGCGCTGACCAATGGCGCACTGTCCGTCGCAGCTGGTGCCCTCGCAAGAGAGACGTCGGCCATGCCCGATGCGACGACAGCAGCCTTCATGTTGGAACGCTGGATTAGCACTTCAGGGCGAGAGTAGATTGACTGCTCTGACGCCTTGCGGTCGTCGCCTTTTGGCCGGAAGTTCCACTCCGGACAATGCCCACAAAGCAGTCAGATGGGCCGCCCGGCAAGGGCGGCCCCTACTGATCGCTAGATCTCGGTCTGTTCAGAGATCTCCAGCGCATCGTCGACCTCGATGCCAAGGTATCGCACCGTCGATTCCAGCTTCGAGTGGCCGAGCAGCAGTTGCACGGCCCGCAGGTTCTTCGTTCGCCGGTAGATCAACGTCGCCTTGGTTCGGCGCATTGAGTGCGTTCCGTAGTCTGCGCGGTCCAGACCCAGTTCATCGACCCAGTGCCCGAGGATGCGGGCGTACTGCCGGGTGCCGAGATGGGGCGACTCGTGAAGCCGACTGGGAAACAGGAAGTCCTCCGGCCTGAGATTGGCCTGCTTGATCCAGGCCTGGAGCGCTTCGCGTGTCGCCGGTGTGATCTCGAACTGAACCGGGCGCTGTGTCTTGTGCTGCATGACGATGGCTCGGGTGGCCACTTGATCGCCATGGCTGACATCGCGTACCTTTAGGCCCACCAGGTCGCAGCCACGCAGCTTGCTGTCGATGCCCAGGTTGAAGAGCGCCAACTCGCGCACGCGACCCTCCATCTGCAGACGCACGCGCAGGGCCCAGATGTCCTTCGGCTTGAACGGCGCCTTCTGCCCAACGATCTTGCCCTTGTTCCATGGCTCGCGATGAGTAGCGTTGCCTGTGGTTCCCATGATGGTCTCCCATCGAGTTGAGGGCTTCACAGAATGCGCTCAGGAGCAGACCCTTGGTCAGCCCGAGCGTAGCTCGTTGGCAGTGGAGCGGTAACGCGAATCGAGACCGGCGGCGCCGGCAGCTACGCAGGCTAGACCGGCGAGCAGGTGCAGACGTTTCTGGGCTCTGACCCCATGGGCGGCGTCAACCTGCGCGTCATGTTCAAGCTCTATCCGCCTGTGCGGCTTCGCTCAGCTCGCGGCTGCGCTTGCTGCGGTTTCCTGTCAAGGCGCTGCGCCGCCGGCTGCGCTCGTCGCTCGAGCCGGCCCAGAAGCCGACCCGGCGGCAGCAGATGCCGCCGACAAAGGCTCGGGCGGTTCGGATGCTGATCCTGTGTCATAGCCGGGTGCAGCACTTGGTTCTGCGGACACTGCGGGGGTGTCCGTCTTGCCGCAGGCGGCCAGGAACAGACACAAAAGCACGGGGGCGCACCGCAATGGATGCATGAAGGGGGTCATCGATGACCTTCCGTTGGAACGCGCGACACCAATCAGCAGAGGATAGCCAATTGCGTGGCAAGCACAGCAATTAGTCGCGACTGGATTTCCCTGCTGTTACAAGGCGCCTCTGGCCAGAAGCGCCGTCGCGTCGAAAGTCGGTTTCCGGGCGTGGTCCTCGTGCACCCACTGTCGGCCAGGAGCGGTCAGTCGCTCGACGACCGGGCTCCAGACGGGAAGCAGACGTTTGCGCGCCCGTCAGGAGTCACGCAGCCGCAAAGATCTTGCCTGGGTTCATCAGGTTGAACGGGTCGAGAGCCTGCTTGACCGCCCGCATCATCGCCACCGCAGCGGGGCCGGCTTCGGCTTGCAGGAAGCCCATCTTGTGCAAGCCGATGCCATGCTCACCGGTGCAGGTGCCGCCCAGCCGAATTGACCGCTCGACCAGCATCCGGTTGAGCTGCTCTGCCTTGGCCAACTCGTCCGGCTTCTTCGGATCGACGAGATAGCCGAAGTGGAAGTTCCCGTCGCCCACGTGTCCGAGGAGAAAGTACGGCAGGCCGCTCGCGTCGGCCTCGTCGATTGAATCCAGCAGACAGTCGGCCAGCCGGGAGATGGGCACGCAGGCATCCGTCGTAACGGCCCGGCAGCCCGGCTTGGACTGGATGGCAGCGAAGTAGGCGTTGTGCCGGGCTGTCCACAGGCGCGAACGCTCTTCGGGTGTGGTGGCCCACTGGAACGCTGCTCCTCCGTGACCGACAGCGATCTCCTGCACCGTACGAGCCTGTTCCTCCACGCCCGCGGGCGAGCCGTGAAACTCCATCAACAGCATCGGCTGCTCGGGCAGCGACAGCTTGCTGTGCAAGTTGACCATCCGCACCGAGTTCCCATCGATCAATTCCACTCGCGCGATCGGCACCCCCATCTGGATCGTCTCGATCGTCGTGCGGACGGCGTCGGCGACCGACGAGAAAGAACACACTGCGGCCGAGATGGCCTCGGGAATCGGATAGAGCTTCAGCGTGACTTCGGTGATCACGCCGAGCGTTCCCTCGCTGCCGACGAACAGCCGGGTGAGGTCGTACCCTGCTGAAGACTTGCGGGCACGGGTGCCGGTTCGAACCACATCCCCTGAAGCCGTGACCACCTCGAGCGCAAGGACGTTCTCGCGCATCGTCCCGTAACGCACCGCGTTCGTGCCGGAGGCACGGGTCGCGCTCATGCCGCCGATGCTGGCGTCCGCGCCCGGGTCGATCGGGAAGAACAGGCCTGTGTCGCGGATCTCTTCGTTGAGCCGCTTGCGCGTGACGCCGGGCTGAACCGTGACCGTCAGGTCCTCCGCGTTGATCGCCAGGATGCGGCCCATCCTACTCACGTCAATGCTCACGCCGCCTTCGACGGCGAGCAGATGTCCTTCGATCGAGGAGCCGGCGCCGTAGGGGATGACCGGCGTGCCGTGGCGAGCGCACAGTCTGACGGCATCGGCAACGTCCTGCGTGCTTTCGGCGAAGACGACTGCGTCGGGTGGCGCAGGGTCGAACGGCGACTCGTCACGCCCATGCTGATCGCGGACGGCCTCACTGGTCGAGCAGCGATCGCCGAAGCGACTTTTCAGTGCATCGACCAGGTCGGCCGGCGCGTTCCGACGGGTGGTCATTCCGGCTTGATGTTGAAGCGCTGCACGACCTCCTCGTAGCGCTTCGCTTCGAACTTCATGCGTTCGGAAAACGGGCCGGAGGGCAGAGCCACCAGATCGGTGCCCATCGACGCCAGCCTGGCCTTGACGTCCGGGCGGGCGAGCACCGTCGCGATCGCCTTGCTCAGCGCTTCGACCGCTGCGGGAGGCGTTCCCGTGGGCGCCAGAAGCCCATACCAGGTGGTGAAGGCCTCCATGCCTCGCAGGCCCGTCGCCTCCTCGACAGTAGGAACGTCAGGGATCAGGGGGCTGCGCTTGGCCTGCGTGACCGCGAGCGCCCGCAGCTTGCCAGCTTTGACATGCGGAATCAGCGGCGGCGCGCCGGAAATGCCCAGCTTGACCTGGCCACCGAGCACGTCGGCGACTGCCGGTCCCGCGCCCTTGTACGGCACGTGAGTCAGCTTCTGCTTGCTGCCGGCGTTCAGCACCTCCAGTGCGATGTGCTGGGGCGAGCCCAGCCCGGGGGATGCCACTGCGGCTTCGACCGCGTATTTGCCGCTCACGATGTCAGCCAGGCTGCCGGTCATTGATGGGTGCGCAAAGACCACGTTGGGCGACTCCGACACCAACATGATCGGAATGAAGTCCTTGGATACGTTGTACCGGACCGTCGCTGGCGTGAGCGCCGGAGCGATCACCAGCTCCGGGTTGCCGGCCATGAGCACGGTGTAGCCGTCGGGCGTCGCGCGCGCCACCATGTCCGCACCGATGGTGCCGCCGGCTCCAGCCTTGTTCTCGACCACGATGCTCTGTCCGAGCAGTTCCGACATGCCCTGGGCCACGGTGCGAGTGACGGCATCGAGGCCGCCGCCCGCGGCATAGGGGACGACCATCCGGATGGGCTTGTTCGGATAGGCAGTCTGCGCGGACGCAGTGGTGCCGAGGGCGGCCGCGAGGGCAGCCGCTAGCGCGGCGCAGATGAGTGAACGGCGCATCGTTGTCTCCTGTGCAAATCGTTCGAGGTCAATAGAAGCGAGCACGCTCGCCGGGCGCTGGTGTGTTGCCGAAGTCCCCGCGTTCGATGATCGCGTCGCGTCCGCCATGTCGTTCGATGATCTCGGCCTGCCGTGCCTTGGCGCGCTGCTCGACGGCATCGGGGTCGCAGATCGCGCGCAGCGCTGCATCGCACTGCGCAAGCGTGTCGGCGAAGGCGGGGTCCGTGGCCAGGTTCATGAGTTCCTCCGGATCGGCCGACAGATCGAAGAGTTCGGGCGGGTAGGCGCAGTAGTAGACGTACTTGTACTGGCCAACGCGCACGGCGAAGGCGCCGGCGGCGGACCCGGTGGCGTGGTACTCCACGAGCACGTTGCGCGGAGGACGCTCGCCATTGGCAAGGCGCTCGACCGAGATGCCGGGATAGCTCGGCGAGGCCGCCGGCACGCCCTCGCCGGTCGCTTCGAGGAAGAACGGGAACAGGTCCACATGGCTGGCTGGCTCCGTCACCTGCTGGCCGGCCGGAAAGCCGTCGCCCGCGACGATCAGCGGACAGCCGGCCGACTCCTCATAGAGAGTCGACTTGCCCCACACACCACGGGCACCGAGGTTGTCGCCGTGGTCGCTCGTGTAGACCACGCGCGTGTTGTCAGCCATGCCGGACTCGTCGAGCGCCCGCAGCACCTTTCCGATCTGCTCGTCGACGAAGCTGCACAGGCCGTAGTAGGCGGCCAGCGCTCGCCTGACATGGCCGTCGTCCTCGAAGTAGGCGCCGTAGTCGATGGTCGCGGCGTAGTTGCGAACGTACGGATGGCTGCGCCGGTCGGGGCGACCATGCTCCTTCGGCAGCGCCAGATCCATCCGCTCGTAGCGGTAGTAGTACTCCGGCGGACAGGTCAGCGGAAAGTGCGGCGCGACGAAGGAGACGAACAGCACCCAAGGCTTGCTACCGGCGGCTTGCTTGCCGCGCTCCTGCAGCCAGATCTGGGCGCGTGCCGCGATCTCGCGGTCGTAGATCGTGTACGTCGACTCTCCGGGTCCGGCGGTCGCGGCCAGCTTCTTCGCGTGTCCCCGTGGCGCCAGAGGATTGCGCAACAGGCCGATCAGGTCGCCCTTGCCCTCGACCACGTGCATCGGAAGGATCTCTTCCGTGAACCCGTTGTCGTCGTCGGTGCTGCGGAAGTGCAGCTTGCCGATTGACACGACGTCGTGGCCCCGTTCGCGCAACAGGTGATGCCAGCTGGGTACGGAGCCGTCGTAGGGGTCGGCGTTGTCCCAGAAACCAATCTGGTGCACGTACTTGCCGACAGCGAAGGCTGCGCGCGCGGGCACGCAGATCGGCGAGGTGGTGTAGGCGGCCGTGAACAGGGTGCCACGGCGCGCGAGTGCGTCGAGGTGCGGCGTCTGGACGAGCGTGCTGCCGTAGCAGCCCAGCGCCTTGCGGCTGTGCTCGTCGGACATGATGATCACAAGGTTCTGCGGCTTCATGGCGAACGCAAGGTCCTCGAAACGTCGTTCGGACGTCACTGTAGGCAGGGGGGGCGGGACAGGCGTGCAGATTTCCTCAGAGGTATAAGCTTCTGCCTATGCCAGAAAAGCGCGCGCTCGACATGCAGGCGGCCGCCATCCGCCTACGTCGGCTGACGATGACCGAAGTGCGTGCCCTTGGCGCGATGAAATCCGCAGGGAATCTGACTTCCGCGGCGCGAGCACTCGACGTGACCCAGCCGACGCTGAGCCAGCATCTTCGAGCGATCGAGGAAAAGCTGGAACTGAAGCTATTCGACAGGCATCGGCGAGGGATCGATCCGACGCCTGCCGGCGCGGCCATGCTGCGGCTGGCTTCAGCGATGCAACTGGACCTCGCACGGGCCGCCGAAGAACTGTCGATCGCGGCGCGGACGGACATGCGCCCGATCCGGATCGGCAGCATGCCCATCACGTCGGGCGGCCTCCTCGCGGTCACGCTGGGTCAGTTTGCGTCCAGACCGGCACACCAGAGTCCGTGCGTGGTGATTGAAGGACCGCGCGAAGTGCTGATGGAGCACCTGCGTCACAACCGCATCGATCTCTTCGTGGGGCGTTTGCCCGACGAGGCCGAGTGCAAGGGGTTCAACCGGGAACTGCTGTTCCTGGACACAGTAGTCGTCATCGGGTCCGCCAAGCATGCGCTCGCGAACCGGAAGAGAGTCGGGCTGTCATCGCTCGACCGCTACCGCTGGGTCCTGCCAGCGGAAGAGACCTCCTTCTTCAAGCAGATCGACCAGACACTGCGAAGCACTGGCCATGCGCTGCCGACGGGCGTGGTGCAGTCCTATTCGATGCATGCCATCCCGGCAATCGTGGCCTGTTCCGACCTACTGGGATTCCTGCCGCGCTCGCTGTTCGCAGCGGGGACGATGACGCACACGCTGCAGCGGATCAATGTCGACCTGCAGTGGCTACCGGCCCCAGTGGGGATGCTGGTCCGCCCCGAAGACTCGGATGATGAACGGCTCGGCGCTCTACTGCGAACTCTGAGAGCGGTGGCTGCGAGCGCCCGAGTCTCGGGCGCAGTCGCCTAGGCGGTTCAGCCTGAACGTCGGCTCCACTTCCCGGTCCGGTTTGTCGTCAAGTCTGCTCAGGGTCGCGAAGAGTCTGGCGTGCCCAGCAGGACCGGCCGCTCACTTCCAAAGTCGGCGCAGAGTCAATTGCATGACAGAGGACCGCACCACAGCGATCTCGCCGACTCGGGACAGGCCCAGCGCATCCCGCGCGGCAGAGCGCTTCAATCCCAGCCCTGCCGCCACACCTGGGGGTCGGTCAGGTCGCGCCAGTGCAGTTGCAGCACGCGACGGGAGTGCACGGCCTCAAGCTCGACCTGCTCGATTCGAACAGCGGGCGGCTCGGGTTCGATCACCCGCACCACGACAAAGTGCTTCTCGCGGTTCAGGGGCTGCACCGCCGTCCATTTGCTCAGCAGCAGCTTCTTCGGGCTGAGTGGGTTGCGGCGTGCAGGCACCACCGCTGCCGTCGCTTCATCCGGCATCGCGGTCGGGGCCGGGATGATTTTCAAGGTGCCGACCGCCTGCGCAGGTCACGCTCGGCGGCTTCCCGCCGGGCGTCTTCGATCTCGCGCAGCACGGCGCTCAGGTCCACGGCACCGGGCCGGGGTTCGTACCGACCGGTCAGCGGCGTGTCCGGACTCAGGCGACCCGCGGCGTACAAGTCCCAGATCTCGGGGCCATGGCGCGTGTCGAGCAGCTCCGCTGCATGATGGCCGAAGAAGCAGCGCAGATTGTCCACGTCGCGCATCAGCATGCGAGGGGCGTGGTTGTTGCCGGCGGCGTCCACCGCCTGCGGCAGGTCGATGATGACGGGGCCGTCCTGAGCCAGCAGGACATTGAACTCGGACAGGTCGCCGTGCACGACGCCAGCGCACAGCATCCGCACCACCTCGCGCAACAGAAGCGCGTAGTGCGCGCGCGCCGCCTCGGGCGTGTATGGCACGTCGTTCAGCCGCGGGGCAGCGTGGCCGTCGGCGTCTGCCACCAGTTCCATCAGCAGCACTCCTTCGAAGAAGTGGAAGGGCTCGGGCACGCGCACGCCGGCCGCAGCCAAGCGAAACAGTGCGTCCACTTCGGCACTCTGCCAGGCGGCTTCCTGCCGCTCGCGCCCGTACCGGGTGCCTTTGGCCATGGCGCGCGCCTGGCGGCTGTTCTTCACCTTTCGGTTTTCGGTGTAATCCACCGCCTGGCGAAAGGCGCGGTGGGTGGCGGCCTTGTAGACCTTGGCGGCACGAGTTTCATCCCCGCAGCACACCACATATACCTCGGCTTCCTTGCCGCTCTTGAGCTGCCGCAACACGCTGTCGATCAGGCCTTCGTCGATCAGAACTTGCAGACGGTCCGGTGTCTTCATCGGTGCATTGTCGGCGGTGCCTGGGTATGGCCTGCAGAGTCACCGGGGGTCGCTCAAGCACAACACCTGGAGGCAGCTTCTGGCATGAGTACCTGCGCTCGCCCTGGCGAATGATTGAAGTTCCCCCGCGCTGCGCCCGCATCCGCTCTTGAACTCGAGCCGGCGCTTGCCCGCGCCGGCCATCATCGCTTCCCGGCTGTCGAGGCCAGGCGGAATAACCGGTAACAGACGCGCAGCGGTCTTCAGTGGGGCCATCCCGCGTGGCGCCACTCCCGGCCCGGCCTTCCGCTCGACCGCCGCACCTGACTGGCCGCACCCAGTCTGAAGCCGCCACTCATCCCGAGCAGCGACTTGGCCCGGCAGGAATCGAAGGCCTGCTATGACAGGGCATGGAAATGGCGTCGAGTTACCCCCAAAGTTACCCCCGCAGCGCTGCGGCAGCCGGTGGTCTGGTCCCCTTTGGGGCGACAGCGCGCTGATCGTACCGTGGCCACCGTGCGCTTCGTTGCGTGGCTCGCATCCTGAGCCTGTCTGTTCCTACCCTGTGGCGATGCGCACGGACACCTTCTGGCTTTGGCGGACCCCGGAGAGTGGGGAGATAGCCCCTTCCCTCACGGGCAAGGGGGTTGGGGGATGGGTGGGGTTACAGCAGCGAGATGCAGTAAGCCGCCATCAGCTCACCGCATCCAGATCCCCAAGCAAGTCACCCTCGACCCACGACGGGGGCTTGCTTGGGGAGCGCGGTGAGACCCGGCGGCCTCGCGCTCCACACCAGCCGGCACCCGGGGCAGCAGAGCTGCCCGCACGCCGGCCACACCCCCGGCCTGCGCCGCCCCTGCGGTCGACGTGACAGCCCCGCCTGGCGCGGCGATCGAGGCGCACGCCGCACACACCACCGCAAGCGCCACGCGCGCGCAGCGCCGGCGCGCGGGCGTCGGCCGATCCCCCGCGAGGGAACGACCGGGCACACAAGAGGATGTGGTTGTATCAGCGGCTACGAGTGCCTGCCCTAGCATCCGGTCAACCGTTGCACTAGATCGCGAACGTCTTCTTCATTCTGTCCAAGCACGATGAGCGTCGAGTCGTCTTTCACTGCAGCGAATCGCGCCATGGTTCCTCCCGTCAAAGAACCAATGTCATGGATGCCGTATCCGTTCGCCTCCCGCTGTCCGACGAGCGGGGCTAAGAGCACTCGAGCGCGAATGTCACCCCCATCGACCAAAGACGCGAATGCATGCTCATGCCGCGAGAAGTGACGCCTTAAGTCAACGCTTGAGGCCGTAGCTACGGCGGGCAGCACAGTCCACCCACTAGGAATGGCGTAGCAACCTGCAGCTACGGAAACACTTGCGCCGTAGCTGCCTCTCTCGACGGCATAACCCAGCCAGCCAGAACGCTGAAGAGTCAACCCAACAATACCAATACCCGCAGCGATCAACGCAAGCTTCCATGACAGCTCGAATTTCATGGGGCAACGATGTCGCAAATGCCAACGCCCAACAAATCGTCTACTCAAGCCGGCACCGGGCCGCTCAGTAACGTTGCCTGGACGCCTTCGCCCCGATCCCCCAAATGAGGCTCATCGGAACGACTCACTCTGAGTAGCGGCTCTCAAGTGTTCATCACGAAAGTCGGAGGGGGTGACGCAGGCTCACAACGAGAGTTCTGCCAACTTCCATTTTCCAGATTCACGATTCAACCCAACCGTGAAGGGTCTATCACACGAGACCCCAACTACCCTTCCTCGGAATCGCGCTTGGGCATCGTCACCAGAGAACTTGTACGTGTAAAACCAGCGACTCAGTTCCACACGCGCATCATCGCCGCAAACGGATTTCAGTCTCTGATCAGCGTGAAGAAGAGTCTTGGCCGCATCCCACGCATCGAGCTTCTCTGCAAACATTGGCGGGATGAACACAAGACCAAGAATAGTGGCCACCGCAACCCACGCACCACTGCGCAGTCGAGATCCCGTACTCATGGGCGGCCGAACACCGTAACTTGGATGCCGATCGCAGCGCCCACCCCGATGCCCCACTTGGTATCCAAAGACGCTTTAGGCTGAATGCCCCCATACCCGGCCACTGAAGTCATCCAACTCATTAAATTGCCGCCCCAGTTACCTTCGATTTGCGCGGACACCGGGCCCAGATTCCCACCGGCTTCGGCAAAGAGGCCGACACCTATCCCCCCCTTGTCGCACTGAGATGCACTACCGCCAGGCCGACCGCCGAGTGGGTCATAGGAGGCCCCAAAACCCAGTCCTTTGCCAAGCTTTAGAGACATAAAACCACTGCCGCTCGCTGGATCACGACCAAAACTCAAAGAACCACCACCACCAAGATAGCCCCCTACTTCTACCGTCCACAGGCCGCGAGGATCAGTACTCAACACGGGATTCCCCCCCACATACGTGTAAGTATTGATCCCTCCCGCGAGCCCGATGGGATCGGACTGCGTATACCTGCCCACCGTCGGATCGTAGTAGCGATTCCAGTTGTAATACAGCCCCGACTCCGAGTCGAAGTACTGACCAGGGAAGCCGACATTCATTCCCCCAATCGTATCGGTGACGACGCTGCGATCAAACGCCGCATTGTTGGCGCGCCAGGCGATCGCTCCGGAGCTGTTGGTCATGACCTCGGGCCGCCCCAGGTGGTCGTTGTGGCTGGCGTAGAAGGCGCCGGCCCGAGCGACACCCAACAGCTCGCCGCCTATCCAGACGTAGCTGGTCGGCTGCGGTCCGTTCTCGTACAGCAGCTCACCGCCGGGCCCGTACACGTAGTGCCGAGTGGACCCGGAAACGGTCTTGGACACCCGCTGGTTCATGGCATTGCTGCGGTAGTCGCCCACCAGCGAGCCGCTGACGTACAGCGCACCAAGTCGGTTGAAGGTGTCGTAGCCGAAGGTCCGCGCGCCCTGGCTGTCCGAAGCCAGGTTGCCGATCGAGTCATAGCCGAAGCTGCGCGAACTGCTGCCCCCAGCGGTGAACAGCCGGTTCGCGGCCGGATCAAGCGTGAAGCTCCAGCTCGAGCCAGCGCGGGCGTGGCTCGTGCGGTTGCCGACCAGATCCAGCCCGAAGGACTGGTTGTCACCGCTCTTGGTCACGGCACTCACACGGTCGTTGAGGTCGTAGCCGAAGCTCGAACTCTGCGAACCGAACACGGCGTCAGTGATCGAAGCCAGGGTGTCGGTGGTGTTCCAGGCGTAGCTCAGGCTCTGCACCCCTGGTGACAGCAGCGCTGTCAGGCGACGGTCTGTGTCGTGGGTATAGGTGCGCGCCAGGTTGTTTCCGAAGCGCCAGGCGTAACGCGCGTCGGTCGCGGGCTGATAAAGGATGCTGCTGGCCACCGTCGACCAACCGGCCACGTTGCTGCCGACATGCGAGACGCGCCCCCAGGAGTCGTAGGCGTAGCTCAGCGTCAGGCCGCTCGGGTAGGTCATGCCGGTGAGCCGCCCCGCCGTGTCGTAGCTCCAGCTCGTGACGTAGGTCGTGCCGTACACCGTGCTCGACTGTTGCGCGAGCTGGCCGTCGGCGTTGTAGGAGTAGGTCGTACTGCCGGTCGCATCGCTGAAACCGGTCGCACGGCCTTTGCCATAGGTCCCGGCGTCGTACGTGTAGGTTTCCGTGACACCGCCCGACGTGCGCGACGTCATCCGGTCGAGCTTGTCCCAGGTGTAGGAGATGACGGTCCCGTTGGCGCGCGACTCGGTCGACAGCCGGCCCGCACTGTCGTAGGTGAATGTCGTGGTGCCAGTGTCGGGGCTGACTCTCTGCGTGAGTTCGCCGAACCCGTTGTAGGTGTACGTCGTGACCAGTCCGCGCGGGTCGGTCACACGCCACAAGTTGCCTGCATCGTCGTAGGCCAGCAGGGTGATGCCTCCGGCGGGCTCGGTCACCTTCGTGAGCCGATCCTGGGCGTCGTACTCGTAACTAGTCACTCTGCCGGCCACGTCCGTGCGTGTCACCAGGTTGCCGTTCTTGTCGTACGCGAAGTTGACCAGCTGGCCATTGTTCCCGATGGCCTTCCAGGGTCGATCGAGCGAATCACGTTGCGTGGCGGAACTGAACTCCCCGCTCAGGGTGCCCACCGGCGTGCTGCCGCTGACACTTGGGACGGAACGAGCAGAGCGGGTCCGGTCGGTCCGGGTGGGCACGTCCACATCCAGGTTGACGAACTCATTGAGCGCGTTGCCCACCTGCGTCAGGCGCGTCGCCGCGTTGTAGCGAAAGCGGCTGACGGCCCCTGTCGGCATGAACACGTCCGTGACTTGGCGATTGTTGTTGGACGTGAACGTGGTCGTGCGGTTTCCGCTGGGCAGATAGGCGACCTGGCTCGACAGGTTGCCCTTGGCATCCCACGTGAAATCGGTAATGACATTGTTGGCGTCCGTCGATCGCCCAGCCAGACCCAGACCGTTGTAGTTGGACATCGTGGATACATGCCCCAACGGATTGGTCACCGAGACCACGTTGCCCAGCGTGTCATAGGCAATCGTCGTGTCGGCAGTACCCCCAGGCACCGCCCTCGAAGCGACGACGGAGGCGATGCCCTTGTTCGCATGGAAGGTGTAGGCGTAGGTCGTCTGCCGCGTCGCACCGTTAGTCAGGTCGGTCCACGTCACACTCGCCACTCGCCCGCTGGCGAACCCGGCAGTGGTCGGATGATAGGTGTAGGACACACGCCGGTAGTTCGTTCCGCTCGTGCCGCGGAACGTGGTGGAGACCAGGTCGTCACCCGACCAGGCGTTCACCTCGGACAGGGCCACCGCGGTACCCGACGCACTGGTCCTGTCCAGGAGCTTGCCGCCGGTGTCGAACGTGAACTCCGTGCGATTGCCCTTCCAGTCGAGCTTGTAGTCGGTATAGCCCCAGGTGTCGTATGCCGTGCTGGCACTAGCGGCAGGACAGCTGCTGGTGCTCGCCCTGGAGACACCGGTCAGCTTCGAGTCTCCTCCCACGGTGGTGAACGTGTACGTGGTGGGCTGCCCCGAGGCATCGGTCACCGTCGTCGAGTTGGCGGCGTAGGAGAAGGTGTCTTGGCGCTCTCCTCCGACAAGGCCGCTTTGCTGAACCTTCTTGTTGCTGAAGTAGGTGTAGTTGCTGTAGCGCACACTATTGATGGAGATGCCGGTCAACAGCGTGTTGTCGGCGGCGAACTCGTAGTGATAGGTGCGGATGTCGGATGCCGGGCCGGGGGACGTCACGCTGCTCAACATGCCGGCGGCGTTGTACGCGTAGTTCCACGTGCCGGCCGCAGGGTCGCGTACCGAGGTGACTTTGCTGCCGGTCCAGGTGAACTCGATGTAGCGCCCACCGGGGTCGGTGACCCTGTAGAGCTTGCCCGTGCCGTCGTAGGTGAACGTGCGAAGTGGCGTGCCGCCCTTCGATTCGACCGCCGTGATCCTGCGCGCAGAGTTGAAGCGCAGTCGCTCGTTGGGACGGTCGATCGTCCACCACTGCTGCCCGATGAACGAGCGCGTCATCACCCCCGCGGCCGCGTTGCCCGCCACGGAATAGGTGTTGTAGGACCCGGCGTTCAGGGTGTAGGCGTACTTTGTCCCATTGGGTTCGGTGTAGATCAGCCGGCTGGGGACCGACACGCAGGCGTCGCCCGGGTACGGCGGCACACAGTTGTAGTTGGTGATCTGCATCGTGGGCACGTCGTAGCCGGAAAGCCACTTTGAGCCGAACATCCCCGATGGGGCACCGTTGCTGCGATACAGCCTCGACATGCTCAAGCCATAGGCGCCTGAAGAGACGAAATCGTCTTCGGACTTGATCTTCTCGCCGGTGGCGATGATGACCGGCGAGCTCGTCGTGCCGTCACACGGAATGTCCGTGTTCTGCTGAGTTGGGGGCGTGGCCTGCTGAGGCGTGTTCGGCTTGCCCCCGCCAACGGAGGCGTCCGAATTGGTCGTGGTGCCCGTCTTTCCGTTCTGATTGCGTAACCGATCGATTTCGTCCCGCGCAAAGGCTATGTCGATCGGACTTGTAGACGAGTCCTTCCATGTGCGGTCAACACGTCTACCAGTGATAGATATCCAGCACGTCTCCGGTCGCGTTGTGCAGTCGTAGTCAGGATCCATCGGCCGCGGCGGTACAGGGGGAGATGGCATCCGATGCCCGTCGATCGGAGACTTCTTGAACAGGTCACTCGGGTCAAAGGCGACCACGGAACCACTCGAGAGGAAGAGCAGCACAAAGCCATAGAGGCTTCGCGCCATGGAGCCCTTGTTCCAGCGCTTTCTCGTTGCGACCATCGCGACTCCCCCTCATTGAACCGACGAAGCACGAGTGTTTGTGGCTCCGTGGCCAGCGGCAATCGGAAGGATTGACGATGGGGAATGCTCTGAGCCCCAACGCGCATCAGACACCTAAGTCATAGGCTTGACGGCGTCGTCGGCAAGCATCCGGGGACAGACCGGAGCACCGCGAACTGCACCCCGGGCTCGTGCATGGCGAAGGGTGCAGCGCCGCGATGCGCAGAACGTCGGCCAGCAGGCAGCCGGTCTCGCAAGGCGCGATGGCCCGGCGCGGTGCGCGTGGAAAGCTCAGCAGAACTGCGCGAGGTTCCCGAGACAGAGGCCGACCGGCAGGCTGTTGCGACTTCGAGTTGGGTGCGTGGGAAGCGGACCGATGACACCCATTCGCGTTGAGGCGGGCCATCGAAACGGCCAGGCAGCCGACTCTTCCGCTGGTCGCGCATCGGCGTGCCACAAATGCGGTAACCTAAAAGCGAGCCGCGGCATCTGTGCGGAACCTCGGCTATTCATCGCCTAGGGTACCTCCGCCATCGATGATGGATCGTTTTGAAAACGTAGCATTGGTGAGGGTCAGCGTAGTGGTGTGTGCAGCGCGTGTGCCTTCGAAATGTCGACACGAACTGGATCGCTACTGGCCCAGCCGTAGTAGGCAAGTCGGATCAAGAGATTCCACCCAACCCTAGCGGGAGGCTTGCAGTGACCAAGAAGCCGACGAAACCCAAGACACCGGAAATCACTGGCACCGAACTGATTCTTCTGCACGACATGGTTGGCACTTGCGGGGGGGACCTTCGCAAGCGGATCCATGCAGGGGAGGTGAGCCATGTCATTCAAGCGCTTGCGACACTGTTGCTAGTTAACCTTGGCACTCTTCTCAACTTCATGGACCTCCACGGAGAGCGCTACTCTGCAACAAACGACATCAACCCTGAGAGCGGCGCAAAGGATGTGCACCACCTCATCCTGAACGCTCGCGCTGCTGCATGCCATGGCGACAGTGCGTTGCGGTCGGCTTCGTCTCAAATGCGGATGTCGTTCATCTTCGTCCAGGGAAAACGCATTGTTGTGAAGACCCGCGAGACAACCATCCAGACTCACTACGAGGACGATGAAGCATTGATCTTTGGGCAGCAGGTCGTGTACCTCGGGAGGCATCTCCTGCCGGCATGGCAGGCAACCAGCGACTTTCTCGCTCGGAAGCTGGGAACACGGCCACCGATGTTGCCTAACCCGCCACGATCTAGTGGCGTGCTGGCTCCGCCATAGCCTCATTCCAGCGCCAGGGCTACTGGTGCCGCGTGCGCTGTGCCTTGCGGAGCCGACTTCAATGGTTGCGCAGCGTTGCCATCCATTGAACGGTCCGGTACCCGCTGCGCGCCGTGTCTCTTGGCTCACTGCATGAGCCTCGCTGCTCTTACCGTGTGCCGATGCGCACGGACACCTTCTGGCTTTGGCGGACCCCGGACCCGCGCCGACCTGGCCGGCTGCGCGTCACGGCCTGGCGCATGACTGAGGCCGAAGCGCTGGCGCGATGGCCCGGCGCGGTGCGCGTGGAAGGCTCGGCAGAGCTGCGCGAGGTGCCAGAGACCGAGGCCGACCGGCAGGCGGTGGCGACTTCGAGCTGGGTGCGTAGGTAGCGCAGCCCCCTGGAAGGGGTGTGCCGGCCATCGTCCAACTCCCAGCCGCGCCGGGTAGCATGGGCCGGATTCCAGCCATGTCCAGGAGGGGCCGCCTTGAACCTAAGCCAGACCGCCGCGATGGTTGCCGCCGCTCTTCTGCTTGCGGGTTGCGAGACTGTCCCTCCGAACACCCCCGGCTACGGGGACGGGAAGAACTACACCCCCATCATTGACCTAGCTGGCGTCGATTCGCGCCGGTACATGGACGATTTGGCAGCGTGCCGCGGCTCCGCCGGCATGATCGACGCCGAACGGCAAGAGCTGATGGGCTTCATTGGCGGTGCGCTTCTCGGTGCGGCCATCGGCGCGAGCTACAGCAGTGACTCGCGCGTGATCGGCGGCGCCGCGAATACGGGTGCGCTTCATGGTGGGATCCGATCAGGGGCGAATGCCCGCTCCAGGCAGGCTATCGTGATGGGGAACTGCATGGCGTCGCGCGGCTACCGAGTGCTCGACGGGACCGCGAACATCACATTCGTTGCAGGGCAGCAGCCTCCCACCCCACCAGCGGCCGCAGTGGCCCCCGCAATGACTGCGCCAGCGCCTGCAGCCTTGGCTGCGCCTGCGCCTGCTCCTGAAGCTCGGCCTGCAGTCCCGGCTGGTGTCATTGCGAACCCCGAGGCACCACCGCCCAAGGTCACGGCGCCACCGTCGGGTAAGGATGTGTTCGTCGCCGAACAACTCGCAAAGCGCATGCAGTGCATCACCGACGCCGCCGGGCACCTAGTGGGCAAAGGCCCAGGCTACGAAACCTACAGCTTCCAGTGCAAAGGGGGCGAGACCCTGGTCGTGCGCTGCGAGTTCGGGAACTGCCGCCCGCTGCGCTGAGTCGCCCTCACGCCAAAGCGCCCTGCTCAACGAAGCCGCCGCCAAATGGACACGATCGATAGTTGGATTGTCCCGATCACGCAAAACCTGATCGCCGCGCTGGTCGGCGCTGCGTGCGCCAGGTTCGCAGCGGCCAAAAGGGAGTCGATCCACAAGGTGATGGGCGTGGCTGCCAGTGCTGGCAAGAAGATGATGCCGATGACTGTGCGCGTTGTGCTCGATGCCGTGGTCATTGCCTACCTCATTACGTTGTTGCGAGCCCTCGTGTCAGATCCCGAGCCGTTGACGCGGGAAGACGCACTGATGATTGCGTTCTGGCTTTGGTGGCTGCTCTGGTACGTCATGCGCTACATCGTTGAGCCATTGGCGGAGTGGCAGAAGGCGAATCGTGGCGCCAGTCAGCCGTAGCCGACTCCAAGTCCGCTTTTACCAAGGCACGAGCCAACGCTCCAAGGTAGGCCCGAGGGCCGGCGTTTGATTTGCTGATTCCCATTTGATTGCGTGTAGCCCTGCGATGAAGCGCTAAGGCGCGCCGTTGCTGGGTTTCTTGGCCGTGGCGAGCTGCCGAACCCCTTTTTAAAGGGGAGAAAAAAATCCGCCGATGCGGGTCCACTCGGTGCTGACCGGGGAGGCCCCAAAGTTTTCGACCCCCCCCAGGGGGTGAACGCTGCCCCCCCCAGGTGAGCCACGCGCGGTCCCATGCATGCGGCCGTCATCTCGCGATCATTGAATCGACCGTGACGTAGGGCGGCCAGGTCATCAGTGGGCGATAGGTCTGCGCATCGCGGAAGAGCCAGAGGCCATAGCCGAACAGTCCAGGCGAGTCCGACAGTCCGACGAAGAGCTTCACCACGGCACCCTTGGCCGCCCATTGCCTGATGCCCTCGTGATCGGCCGCGGTAGTCCGCTCGGCATAGGCTTGCAGGAAGTCGTCGGTCAGGTCACGGGGGCCGTACTTGTCCGCAGGAAACCCGCTGTTGGCCCATGCCACTCCATCGCGCCACTGAATCGCTGCCGGTGCCGATGGGGGTAGCGGTGGTGCCTTGCCAGGGTGCAGCGGCGGATGCGAGACAAGAAGCGGTGCGGTAGCGCCGTCGCGGCACACAAGCGCGAGCACGAAGCGTGAGCACTTGAGCGACCCCAGGTCGAGCGTCCACCACAGCCGGAAGACCGCCCCATCCTGCAGGACCATGCGGGTCGCCAGGTCCGCGTCGCGCTGGGTCGCCCGCGTCCAGTACGCCGACAGGAAGGCCTCGGCCACGCTGGTGATCGAGGCCCGCCTGGCGCCCTTGAGTCCCCCATCCCACCCGCCTAGGTAGCGGGGGGCTCGGGACAGCTCGGTATGGGTCAGACTCGGCAGGGCAAACCTAGGCGCTTCCATCGTGACCGCCTGCGCCTAGATGCCGCTGTGCGCTCGGCCAACGGCAGCGAGCACGGCAGCCCGCCACTCATGCGGCGCGATGCCCATGGCTGCCGGGACGTACTGCGAGGCAAGGCGCTTCACGCCATCGGAGCCGACGGTGTAGGCCATCTGGCTGCCGGCCAGTCGGCACTCGGCCGCGTCCAGCGAGATGCGCAAGATGCGCGAGACCTCGGGCAAGGGGTAGTTCATGGCTTGACCTCTTCCAGCGCCTTGCGCCGGGGTTCATTGATCTCTTCCACGCACCAGGTCGAGGCCCAGCCATCGGCCCAGGGCATCGGCGGGCCGACCTCGCCATCGGTGGCGAGCTGCGGGGGATTGAGTCCCAGCTTGGACAACGGACCCTGCAGCCGGTGGCCCATCTCCCCCAGGCTTTCCGACACCTCGGCATAGCTCAGGGGCTGCAGCTCAAGCCGGTGCGTCGCGGCGATGCACTCGGCCAGGATCGACCGCACCCGCTGCACGTCATCGGCGTTCGAGGCGGCGATCAGGCGCGAGCCGAACACTGTGACCTGCACACTGGCTGCGCTCCGGAAGTTGGCCGATGCGGCGTTGGCCAGTGCCTCCATGTAGTACCTCCAGTCACGGATGCGCGGGTCGGCACTGTCCCGGAGTTGTCGCTCCAGCTTGCTGCGGGGCTTGATGCGCTGGGCCTGGTGCGCGCGGTTGGCCGCGTCGACCACACGCTGCCGTGCGATGGGCAGGGCAGCCTCCAGGCGCTGCAGCTCAGCGTCGGCCGTCCGCTTCTCTTCGACCGCTGCCGGGGTCTCCCTGGCCGCCAACGCCTCCAGGGCCTGCAGTTCGGCCACCAGCGTGCGCCGCTCGGCCAGTCGCTTGCCTTCGACCTCGTCCACGGCCTTCTGTGCGGCCTGCGAGCTGATGATGGCGTCGAGCGAGGCGCGCTGCCTGGCCGTCAGCCTGAGTGTGTCCTTGATGCCCATGTCGGGGTTCCTTTCAGCGGTCGGGGTTCAAAGCCCCGCGCGGCGCCGCCAGGTCGCGCGAGGTGGTTTCTTGGAGGTTGAGTTCTGCATCAGCCTGGCGCTGTCTCCGTGTCTCCTTCCCTAAAGGGAAAGGAGACAAAGGAGACAACCGGGCGCGTGTCGCCGTTCCTGAATGGAGACACCTTGGAGACATTGGAGACACAAGGGGCGTCAATGAGTGGAGACAGGCAGAGACAGCCGCTCATGCCGTAGGCCCCGGACGACCCGGCAGCGCGACAACTCCGGCAACTGCAATGAGTTCGCCCGCGTTCACCATCTTGGTGATCTCGCGATACACAGAGCCCCTGACGTACTGGCCTTCGAAGTGCTTCACCAATGCTCCGCGCAGACAGCCTGTGCCCCTAGCGCGCAGGAACTCTTCGATAGCTCCTGCGACTTCGCTGCGCCTCTTCACACGGCGCCTTTCCGGTGCCTCCGCCGGCAGCACCACGCATGTGGATCGTTCGGTGCCCCATCGATTGGCCCCAAGTGGCACGGGCAGGAGCCGGAACCCGATACGCTCCCCCTTGCCGGGCAGGTCTCGCTGCTTGGTGAACTCGGCCGACCGCAGTCCGGTGGCTTCGTCGACCGTGACCTCGATCTCCGTGTCGGTGGCCGCCCGCAGACCGGACCAGCCCCGCATGCCCTTGGCCGAGTCCTTGCCGGTGTGGTGGATCAGCAGGAAGGCGGCGCCGGTGGCGGTTCGAATGGCGTCGACGTTGCGCACCACGACCCCCATGTCCTCGCCGGAGTTCTCATTCGCGCCGGCGGACAATCGTGCTAGCGTGTCCCCGATGATCAGGACCGCTTTCGAGCCAAGTTCGGCTTCAAGTGCCTTCACGAGGTCGATAACCGCTGCCGTGTCGGCCTGGCCGTCGAACAGATTGATGGGCGACGTCACGATCACCAAACCCGGCAGCCGAACGGCCCAATGGCGTTGGTAGCCCTTTACACGCATTTCGACGGAGCCAGGCGACTCCGTGGCGAGGTAGAGCACCAAGCCTGCGACCGTCCGCCGGCCTAGCCAGTCCGCCCCTTGCACGATGGCGGCAGCCATATCGACTGCGAGGAAGGTCTTGCCCGAGTTGCTGTCGCCGTAGAGAAC